>Ga0213822_1000227_pt1 | contig 51390 bp, 41 predicted proteins | sample MC6MC0908MG_FD_179872 | JGI IMG/M metagenome (GOLD analysis project Ga0213822, IMG submission 179872) | Enriched soil aggregate microbial communities from Iowa State University, Ames, United States - MC6-MC0908-MG | ecosystem: Environmental > Terrestrial > Soil > Unclassified | place: USA: Iowa... | reverse complement strand
CCAGCCATCCAACGCTCTGAAATTGTCTTAGTTTTTGTAAAGAATCGTGCTTGATCTGGGCCAAACATATGCCCCTCACCAAAACGAGATCCTTTAAAGCCTGCAAAGTTATGGTAGCCAACAGGAATTGGAATTGGTACATTGACACCAACCATGCCAACATCAATTTCTGTTGTAAATTTTCGAGCTGCTAATCCATCATTCGTAAAGATTGTGACACCATTACCTAGCTCATGCTTATTGATAAGTGTAATAGCTTCCTCTAAGGAATCTACACGAACAACATTGCGAGCTGGACCAAATATTTCTTGCTCGTAAACTTCCATGCCTGGCTTTACATGATCTAATAATGTAGGCCCTACATAGAACCCTTTAGACTCTTTGACAATATCAAGTTCTCGTCCGTCACAAATTACTGAAGCTCCTTCGGCTTCCCCTCGATCAATTGCAGTAAGAATTGCTTCTTTTGAATGCTGAGAAATAACAGGGCCAAAATCTGAATCAGGGTTTGTATATGGGCCTACTTTCAGATTAGAAATTTTTTCCTTAAGAATATCCACTAGGCGATCAGCAGTATCCTTTCCTACAGGCATGATAGTAGATATTGCCATGCAACGTTGGGATGCTGCTCCATAAGCTGCACCAATAAAGGCATTAGCAACCTGTTCCAGATCCGCATCTGGCATCACGACCATATTGTTTTTACCACCACCAAGAGCCGTTACACGTTTACCGTACTTTGATCCTGTTTCATAAATATATTTAGCTACTGGTGTTGATCCAACAAATGAAATCGCTTGCACAGTTGGGTTTTCTAAAAGTTCATTGACCGCATCTTTATCACCATTGATTACTGTCCAAATACCATCAGGCAATCCCGCCTTCTTCCAAAGCTCACTAACATATAATGAAGTCATTGGCACACGCTCAGATGCCTTTAAAATAACCGCATTTCCTACAGCAATGGCCATACTCGTTTGTGCTAGAGGCACCATGATGGGGAAATTAAATGGAGAAATTGCTGCCACAACCCCTAAAGGATATTTTGCAGAATAAGCATTTATTTGACCTCCAACATTTACGGAGTATTCTCCTTTCATTAAATGTGGCGCACCAATGGCTAAGTCAACAGATTCAAGTCCTCGTGTAATCTCACCTTTGGCATCTTCAATCGTTTTACCGCTTTCAGTACAAATGATTTGTAATAGCTCTTCCATATTTTCAGTGATAAGGTTACGGAACTTTAATACAATTTCTGCACGCTTAGCCACTGATGTATCACGCCAAGCCGGAAATGCTGCTTGAGCTTGCTCGATTGCATCTTGTGTTTCCTCTACTTTTGCAAGGGGTACCTTAGCAATGACTTCACCTGTTGTTGGGTTAAATACCGAACCGAATCGGCCACTTTTTCCTTCAACCAATTTGCCACCAATAAAATGTGTTAATGTTTTAACCTCTTGTGTCGTTGTCATATCCATTTCCTCCTCTTAAAATTGTTCTAGTTTACATTTTTCTTTTAAACTTAAATAAGCTGCAGACATATCTTTTTCTCCATAGCCCTGCTGAGCAATTTCACTATAAAGATCCACTAACTTTTCGCCGATTCGCAGCGATACGCCTGCTTCATCCGCCATTTCCTTAGCTAACTTCAAATCTTTTAATAGTAGATTTGTCGAAAAGCCCGGCTCATAATTATCATTTTTCATATATTCCAAATAATTACGTTCATAAATACGGCTTTGCCCATAACTATTATTTAATACTTCATAGAGCGTGTCTGCCTGAATACCCATTTTTTCGCCAAGTACAATCGTTTCAGCGACTGCCTCTGTGTAAAAGCCAATCATTAAGTTATTGAGTAATTTAATTCGCGTTCCTATACTTGAAGATGTGCCCAAATGATAAATATTTTTACCGACTATTCTGAATATTTCACTAGCACTTATATAATCATCTGTGCCACCACCAACCATAATAGTTAATGTCGCATTGATAGCCCCTATGACACCCCCACTGACAGGCGCTCCCAAATAACGTAATCCCAAAGCTATAGCTTCTGTATGTAACGTATCATTCAATTCGGGATTAACAGTACTAAAATCAATCAGCAGGCACCCTTTCTTTGCATGTTGTAAAATTCCTTGCTCTGATCGATAAACCAATTCTACAACCTGAGGGGTAGGCAAACTTGTCATAATAACATCACATTGTTTCGCAATATCCATAGCTGTCTCAAGGCCGAAACCACCTGCTGCTGCGAATTGTTCCATTGCTTCCGCATTCGTATCGAAACCATATACCTGATAATCTGCTCTTAATAAGTTAATAGCCATCGGTAAACCCATATTCCCTAAGCCAATAAAACCCAATTTTTTCTTCATTGTGACCTCCCCATTCCTTGAAAATACAACAGAAAACTTGATGAGATACTAGCCAACTTTCATTTTTTAAAGTAACATTAGTAACGAGATAACATCATTGACCGCAGTCATTGACTTCGGTCATTTAAATCATAATCAATAGAAATCCATCTCGTCAATTAAAAAATTAATATTTTCAGAATATTTTTTACAAAAGATATTTTACAATATTTTATATAGGAGGTATTAGCTACCAATGGAAACACTCACAAGCAGACAGAAAAAGGCATTAGAAACACGTGAAAAATTATTGAAAACTTCTTTAGATTTATTTAACAAGCATGGTTATGAACATGTTTCTGTTGAACAAATTACAAAGGCATGTAATGTTTCAAAGGGTACATTTTATACACATTTCCCATCTAAATATGATGTTATTTTAGAAAAATTTAAGGAGCTTGATAATTTTTATCGTACAGTTGAAAAAAATATTGATCCCACATTACCAGCAAGTGAAAAAATACTCTTAGTGTATCAAGAGCAAATGAGATATTTAACCAATATTGTGGGAAAGGATTTATTACGTACAGTATATACGGCAGCTATGACAAACCAAGTAGAACAGGATCATTATTTAATCAATCCACAACGTAAGATTTTTCAGATAATGAATACATATATCGAGGAAGGAATTCAACATGGGGAATTTAGACAAGATGTTTCTGCTGCTACCATACAAACACTTATTCAGCGCTGTATGCGTGCCAATGTCTATGATTGGTTGATACATAGTGAAGACTTTGACCTAGCCTCTGAGATGGCGCAATTCACAGCAATTGTCTTAAACGGTCTTAAAAACGGCAAATAAAAAAGTAGCACTTCATCTATTTTGTGATGAAAGTGCTACCCGTTTTCTAGCTTACAAAATATTGTTGTACAATCGTTTCAACTGGTAATGGTTTATTATACAAATAGCCTTGCCCTTTTTGACAACGATGGCGTTTGAGAAAATCAACTTGTATTGGTTCTTCAATTCCCTCAGCAATGACCTCTAATCCTAAATTATGAGACATCGAAATAATGGCTTTTATGATGGCTTCATTTTTGTCATCCTTCGCTATATCTGCAATAAATGACTGATCAATTTTAATAATATCAATCGGATAACGCTTGAGATAACTTAATGAGGAATAGCCTGTCCCAAAGTCATCCACAGACACATAAACACCTAATTGCTTCAGTTCTGTAAGAATCGAAAATGTTTCATGTACATTTGTCATGGAACTTTCGGTAATTTCTACTTCTAATAATTCAGGCGGTACACCATATTTCTTTAAAGCTGTTTTAATTTTTCGGGCAAAATTTTCTTTTCTAAATTGTTTTGGGGATATATTGACTGCAATCCGTACAGGACGATATCCTTTCGATTGCCATTCTTTTTGGTAACGACATACCTCATCAATAATCCAATCACCGATTTCAATAATCAACCCTGAGGCTTCCGCAATAGGAATAAATTGTGCTGGTGATACAAAACCAAATTTACGGTTATTCCATCGTAATAATGCTTCAAAGCTATTGATGCTATTATTTGCTAAATCCATTTGCGGTTGTAAATGGAGACTTAGCTCATTAAATTCAATTGCTCGACGTAAATGTGCCTCCATTAATGCTTCGTTTGGAAAAATGGCCGTCATATCTTCACGGTAGTAGCGATAATGTGAACGACCATGTTCTTTAACAGAAAATAAAGCTTTATCTGCTTTCCGTACAAGTGTCTCGATATCTTTACCATCTGCTGGGCTAAGTGAAATCCCAATCGATACGCTAATAAAATATTCCTGTCCATCTATCATAAATGGCTGTTTTAATACGTCCATAATCAAGTTTGCAGTTCGTTCAATTTTTTGGATGGTTGCATCTTTTAGCACAAAAATAAACTCATCACTATTATATCGATATAGCGAACACTTTGAGTAGCAAAGCTCCCGTAACCTATGACTAAACATACGCATCAAATCATCTCCCTTGCTCTCGCCAAGGGATTCATTAAACTTTTTAAAACGGTCAATGTCAACTAAAATAAGAGCGGCTTGCTTATGCTCTTGCTTTTTATCATTTAAATGCTGTAGCCAATGCTCCTTAAAAGCTTTTCGATTCCAAATACCTGTTAATTCATCCATTAGTGCTAGGTAATAGAATGCTTCATGATCATTCATAAATGAATTAGCATCTTTAACAAATAGGTGGACACCCACAACCTCACCATTATAATAGGTTGGATGCGTTCTTAAATAAAAGGGCTCTTTGCTTAGTAAATCACCTTTCAATAAGCATTTAGGCATGCCAAACGCTGAACCTTCGATTGTTTTGGTAAATAATAGTTTAAACTCATTGAGATATTTACTTTCGAGTAATGAAAAAATATCTAGTCCAATTAGACTGTGCTGCTCTCTCGATAGTGTAGCAGTAGCAGCAATATTTTGATGAATTATTCGACCTTGTAAATCTGTCGTTAACACTGGACTTATATGTTGTTCAATGAACTGTAAATAGGGATTTTCTTCAAATGATGTTGCTCGAAGAATAATGGCAACTATTGATTCAGAAAAGTGCTGAACATGAAGCATAAATGTTTTCTCTTGAAGACCGTTACCTAATTTTAGAGTATGCTGTTTATTGATTTCTTCAATTAGAAATCCCGACAATTGCAGCCAGCATTGCTTAGTAAAAAAGTTCTCAGCGTTTTTGGCTGTTATATCCTGCAGCTCAATCATTGACGATAGCTTTTCATTAAATTCAACGACCTCAAACACTGTCTTATCAACTTGTCTCAAACAAATGATTGCATCAAATGGATTCAGTTGCATGAGCTGTTGATATTCTGCAAATGGCGCTACATTTTCTCTACATTTTTTCATTCTATCCCTCACTAAGTAGCGTGTTTGCTCTATTCTTCGTCAAGCGTAGGCTTTAATGCATCCTTCAAGAAAATTTCCTGGCTATTTAATGGATCTTCGCTACGATCAAACTCTTTATAATGATACTTACCATTAGAGTCTTGAATACGGGCTTTGGCAGTATCCATTAATTGTGCATTCATTATGTCAATAATACGAGTTTTTGCTTCACTTGCATATACAGGGAATAAAATTTCTACACGTTTAATCATATTGCGTGTCATCATATCTGCAGAGGATAAATATACTTTATTTTCCCCATTATGATGGAACCAATAAATACGAGAATGTTCAAGGAAACGACCAACAATACTTGTTACAGTAATGTTCTCACTAATACCTGGGATTCCTGGTCTAATACAGCATATACCACGAATAATAAGCTCGACCTTTACACCCGCAATCGATGCCTCATAAAGCTTCATCATTAAATCTTTGTCTGTCAATGAATTCATTTTTGCACGAATAAAACCATTTCCATATTTTTTATGACAGGCAATTTCCTCATCCATTAACCGAATAAACTCATCGCGTATATCAAATGGTGCAACGACTAAATGATTAAAGGTAGGCTTTTCTGTATAGCCACTTAAGTAGTTAAAGAAATTTGTCGCATCAATGCCAAACTCTTTATCTGTCGTTATTATGCCCATATCCGTATAAATTTTTGCAGTAGCATCATTATAATTTCCTGTACCCAAATGGACAAAACGTTCAATTTTGCCGTTACGACGACTAACGACTAGCGTGATTTTTGAGTGCGTTTTTAAATTATTCATCCCATAGATCACAAGACAACCTGCTTGTTCTAATTGTTTTGCCCAGTGCACATTGTTTTCTTCATCGAAGCGAGCCTTTAGCTCCACTAATACCGTTACTTGTTTACCGTTTTCAGCGGCAAGCTTTAACGCTTGAATAATCGGTGAATTCCCGCTTACTCGATATAATGTCTGTTTTATAGCCAACACATTTGGGTTGACAGCGGCCTCAGAAATAAAATCAACAATAGGGGCAAAAGATTCATATGGATGATGGAAAAATATATCCTGTTGAAGTGCTTTTTCAAAAATATTTTCGTCAGACTGTAAATCTAAAGGTGGCTGTGGGATAAAGCTTTCATATTCTAAATGCTCACGACCTACTGAAATACCTTTCACAAAAGAGAACATAAACGTTAAATCCAAAGGACCATCAATATGGAATACATCCGATTCTTCTATTTCGAATTCATCTAGTAAGTATTGCAGCACTTCCTCGTTCATTTCTCCAACTCGAACTTCTAAACGACTTCCTACTCCCCACTTTCGCTTTTTCAGCTCTTTTTCGATCTCCACGAGAAGATCTCGAGCCCCTTCTTCATGGATAGTTAAATCTGCATTTCTTGTTAAGCGGAAGGCTTGTGCTGATTTTACGCTATAGCCATAAAACAGCTTTTCAATATGCGCTACTATCACATCCTCCAATAAAACTACAACTGTCTTACCTTCTTCGGACGGTACTTTTATATAGCGATCTAACACAGATGGAACTTGGACAATCGCCACTTTTTCACGACTTTCAAGATCTGACTCATCCTGCTCTAACAGCACTAGTAAATTCAAAGTTTTACCAAGCAAAGTTGGGAAAGGACGATATGCATCCACTGCAACAGGGGTTAAAACAGGGAAGATAGTTTCTGCAAACATTTCATTGATAAATGATTTTTGCTTGCTATTTAAATCTTTCATGTCCGCAATATGTACATTATGTTGAGGTAGTAAATCATAGATTAAATGTCTATACACCTCAGTTTGTCGACGCACTAATGCTTGTGTGCGTTCTGCTATTTTGGCCAACTGTTCCTTTGGCGTTAAGCCAGATTTGTTTTCGGGCTTATGAAAACCAGCACGTACCTGGTCCTGTAAGCCTGCAACACGAACCATAAAAAATTCATCTAGATTGGAACTAAATATAGCTAAAAATTTTAAACGCTCAAGCAGAGGATTATTAATATCCTCTGCTTCCTCTAGCACGCGTTCATTAAAGGCAAGCCAGCTTAATTCACGATTATTATAATATTGAGGCTTTGCAATTTCCTCTAACAATAGATTGTAGTTTTCGGAAAACTCTTCCCCATGTAGCTCGTTTTTCGTTACTTCAGTTGTCATCCATTGTTCCACCCTTCTTCAATAAAATTGATCTTCATTGGGATTTTTAATGCACGTTCTAAATGCTTTCTATGTCGATTGGCTTGATACTTTTCAGCCGCAGCATTCTTTTTTACATAAATATTAAGCTGAACATGATCTTCTTCGGTGTGCATTTCAATAGCATGTACTATATTGCGTTTTGAAACATTTAATGCATAGACAAATTTTAATAACGCTCCGAAATCTCTTATTTTACGATGTTCCTCCCGACTCATCCATGTAGCAAATGGAGCAGCAAATCGTTCGAAATAATCTTTATTTTTATAGGAGGCAAGAAGTGCTAGTTTTACTCGTTCTAAATGATTTAAACCATCAATGGATTGATTCGCAATTAAATAAAAAGTATGTTGGCTTGAAGAGCTTAATTCGATATACTCTCCTATATTAAAAACCTTCGCCGCTTTTGCTAATAAATGCAAATCTTCTGGATGATATTGCAAGTAGCCTAAATGACAACATTCACGATACAGTTGGTCTGCTAAATGCATTAAATAATCTACTTCCACTTCACTCCGACCATACTGACGTGCTAATCTTCTAGCATTTCCTTCAAATACATTATATTTATCAAACGCCTTTGTATCTGTTTGCAAAATCCGTTGAATAATGAGTCCCTCACGTAAACCTCGCTTTGTCAGTTGGAAGGTCTCACTACCAACTACCTCCATCAACACTCTAAATACCTCTAATGCAGGAACAATGATATCTGCACGGTCAGATGAGAGACCATCCAATTGTTTCAATTCCTGAAAGCTTAATTGCCCTAAAAATAAGCTTAAATCATCCAAATTTTCCTTTGTCATTTCATAACCATGTACGCTGGCAATAGGATAATCATGCTTTTGTTGATGTATTTGAGCAATATTACGCGCACTACCACCAATTGCGATAATAGGTAGAGCAACATTTTTTATCCAAGGGAGTGTTTGGAACTGCTCTTTGACAAAGGCAAGAAGCTCTTTTTTCTCACTACTATTGATAATGTCACCTTTTACAAAACGTTGCTTTAAAGAAACTGTCCCAAAAGGGAAACTATGTGATTGCTGAATTTCTTTATTTTCAAACAGCGTAATTTCGGTACTACCACCACCGATATCGATTGTTACGGCCGATTTCGTACCCATGGAATAAGCAACAGCAACGTAGCCAAAATAGGCCTCTTCCTCTTCTGATAAAAGCTCTATTTGGATACCAGTCCGTTCTTTCATTTCCTCTATAATTTTGTCTCGATTAGTGGCTTGTCGAATAGCCGCAGTCGCAGCAGCTTTTACATCTGTTACTTCAAAATCCTCAAGCATGGCTTTAAATGTTAATAAAGTTTCTGATAACACTTGAATACCTTCATCAGACATCTCTCCTGAGGGCTGTAAATATGTACGCAAACGTGCTACCGTCTTAATATTTCCAAGCTCACGAAGTCCCTCTTCATTATCATATTGATATAATACTAATCGTATAGTATTGGAGCCGATATCAATAATAGCTGTTTTTAATTCATTCAAATAATCACATCCTTCAAGCATCTACCATTTATTTTGTTCATAATATTTGGACATATACAAAAAAATCGGACCCTCTTAATTAAGGCATCCGACTTTACTTTCATTTATTTATACTTGCAGGATACCCATTATTAAAATTGAGAAGTATCATGTAAGCCATGGTGATTACAGAATAAGTTGGTCAACACGTAAAATGAGCTCTGCAATTTCTGGCTTACTTATTTGATCCTCAGCCCCTACTTGATCACCTTTATGACGAAGGTCATCTGTAATTAGACTTGAAAAAATGATAACAGGAAGCTTTTGAAGATCGGGATGCTCTTTGATTTTTCGTGTTAAATGATGGCCATCCATTTGTGGCATTTCAATATCCGTTACCACCAATTGAATATGCTCTGCTATGTCACTACCACTCTTTGCAATTCCCTCTAAGTATTCATAAGCATCGCGGCCATTTTCAAAGAATTCAACATTGTCATAACCAGCTTCACTCATAGTATCAAACAGTAATTTACGTAATAACGGTGAATCTTCTGCAATTAAAATTCGCTTTCCAGATCGCTCACGTTTACCGAGCTTTTTAACAGATTCCACACTAATTCCTGATGCAGGATTGATATCCACCATAATTCTTTCGAAATCTAGTAATAGAATCATTTGCTCATTCTGTTTAATCACACCAATTACTTGTGATGTACCCCCTTGATACATATCTGAAGGCTTTTCGATTTGATTCCAAGAAATACGATGAATTTGTGTTACATTATCTACATGGAAAACGACACGTTGTTTATTAAATTCTGCGACAATATATTTTTGTTGTGGATTACGCTCAGCACCTTGAATTCCTAATACTCGTAGCATATCTACAACAGGTAATACCTCACCTCGTAATTGAATGATTCCTTCTACATGCGGGTGCGCGTGTGGGATAAACGTTACTGGGATCGGTTGAATAATTTCTTTTACTTTAATAACATTGATGCCAAACTTATTGTTTGCTACTTCAAATTCAACAATCTCTAGCTCATTTGTGCCACTTTCTAATAATATTCCTTTATGTTCCAATGCAACCCCGCTCCTTTCTCTACATCTGTTTATAATTCAATTGTATCATAGGCAATACATTTCTCCTACTTGCTATTTCCATTTTTATCATTAACTTTTAGATGTACCAATAGACCAACGACAGTCATAACGATCAACGTTGATAATGCTACACGACTAGCAATAGTACCATAATCCTTCATCCATAATGTAACAGTTCCATATATAGCTGGACCAATAATGGAGGATACTTTACCTGAAAAAGCAAACAACCCAAAAAATTGTCCACGTTTTTCGTTCGGTGATAATTCAATAATATATGTCCGAGATGTCACCCACATTGAGCCAAGTGATATACCAAATAGACTACCAGCAAGCCAGAACATCCATTGTGCTGAAGCAAAAACAGCGAATACCAAAGCAACAATCATAATAAGTGCAACAATTGTAATGGCACGTTTAGCGCCTATTGATTTCGTAATATACCCAAAGGCAAGTGACCCAATGATTGTTGAGACAGTAGAGACCAAATAAAGTACGATAAATTGTCCAGAACTAAAGCCAACAATCGTTGTCGCATAAACAGCCATCATAGCAATCGTTGTAGCAATGGCATCATTTAGAAAGAAATAAGCAATCATAAAGGTAAAGATTGCTTTATATTGCTTCATATCTTTAAATGTTTGAATGATTTCTTTATAACCATCTAAAAACTTTAAGGACTTTCGTTGGGACTTTGGGATCGGTGTATCTTTATTAATTAAGAATAATGGCAATGAAAAGAGTAGATACAGAATGGCTGTTGGGATAAACGCTCGATGAAAATCGCTGTTACCAACATACAAGTAAACAAGTAATCCAAAAAGTGTACCAAGATACCCGATTGCAACACCATACCCTGAAATGAGTGGCATCTCTTCTTTTGTCCCTAGATCACCCATCATAGAATCGTAAAATACTAAACTTGAATTAAAGAAAAATTTTGCTATGACAAAACTTGCAACTACCAAAAATAAACTAAGAGGCACACCAGAGTAATTGACAGTGGTTTGTGCATTAGCAAATATTCCCATCATAAATGTAAATAGAATAGATATGGATGCAAACCATACAATAAATCTCTTTTTATAACCTGTGTTATCAATCCACACACCGAAAAGGGGTGAAAAGATAACGAGCAACAAGCTTGCAATGGCATTTGCATAAGATATAAAGGTGCTCGCAACTTGTTGCATGACTTCATTTGTTCCTAAAACCTCATCCATGTAAAAGGGAAAAAATATTGTATTTATATTTGAAGAAAAAATTGTATTCGCAAAATCATAAAATGCCCATGAAAGTATCGGTAATGATAAATAAATGGCTAATTGACTTCGATGTTGTACGTCTATAGCTGTACTCTTCTTCATAAAACCCTCCTCTCCATTCTCTATAATAAACAATTAATTTCTCTCTGAAATAAAAAATACCTTTTTTTAAAGAAAATTAATATTATTTACAATATAACAGTAAATTCACTGAAAAATAACTGCCAAATGGTCGATAATTGAACGCTTATTTTCTGTGTAAAACCAAAAAAGGTATTCAAGCCCCTCGCTTGAATACCTTTTTATCATTCTATATCTATGGTTACCCATTCAGAGGACCATTGCTCAATCGCTTTTAGCACAGGTGCAATAGCATAACCCTTTTCCGTTAGTTCATACTCAATGACAACTGGTGTTGATGGAATTACTGTACGTAGCACTATTTGCTCAGTCTCTAACTCCTTTAAACGTTCTGTTAATACACGACTACTAATATTCAACTGATTTTTAATGGTCGAATACCTTTGCGGACCATCTAATAGCTGATAAATAAGTAGTGTATTCCAACGATGATTTAATATCATGAGTGCTTTTTCAAATCGCGGACAAATATTTTTTTGATCCAAATGACTTCCCCCCTTTGTATATTAGTTCCTATTTAACAGTATATCACTTTTTAAAAAAACTTGTTCTAAAAATACATTAAGTTACTTGACAAAAGTTGTTTTTAAAAATAAACTAAGTTACGAATTGTAAGCAAAAAAAGATAAGGAGTTACTTTATTATGCAAAATATTGGTTCAACAATTTTACGTATCGTTCTAGGCGTTATTTTTGCAGTGCATGGTTTTCAAAAATTTCAAGGTGGCATTAGCTATACAGCTGACTTCTTTGATAGCCTAGGTATACCAGGATTTATGGCGTATATCGTGGCAATTATTGAATTAGTTGGTGGAATTGCAATTATTTTAGGTTTAGCAACAAGAATATTTGGTGCTTTATTAACCATTACAATGATTGTGGCGATCTTTACAGCAAAACTTAGCATCGGCTTTATCGGGGCAGATGGATTGGCTGGTTATGAATTAGATTTAGCTTTAGGTGCAATAGCTCTTTACTTTACTCTCGCAGGCGCATCCAGCTTCTCACTGGATTCTCAACTTTTCGGGAAAGAGTAAAACAAAAAAACCTGAAGGTCTCCCATTTAAGGAGCCTTCAGGTTTCCTATTCAGAATTCCATCGCGAATTATTTATAATACTTTAAGAGTGCTTGTGTACCATTATCACCATAGCCTGCTGCGATTAATTTCTCATACATTTCATAGGCTAATGCAAGTCCTGGTAATGTTATGCCCATTTTGTTTGACTCGTCTAAAGCTATTTTCATATCCTTTACAAAATGTTTAATATAAAAGCCTGGTGCAAAATCTTCTTTTATCATACGTGGGGCTAAATTGCTTAAAGACCATGAACCTGCTGCACCTGAAGAGATCGATTGTAATACGGTAGGTAAATCTAATCCTGCCTTTAGTCCATAAGCTAGTGATTCACACACGCCAATCATACCAGAGGCAATAACAATTTGATTGCACATCTTTGCATGCTGCCCAGCTCCTGCTTCACCCTGATAAATTATATTTTCTCCAAATTGCTTCATAATTGGCAATACCTTGTCGTATGTGACCTGATCGCCACCAATCATGATAGACAAAGTGCCATTTTGAGCACCAATATCCCCACCTGAAACAGGGGCGTCTAAAGCCTCTACACCGATGGATTGAGCATACATATAAATTTTCTTCGCTAAAGATGGCTCTGAAGTCGTCATATCAATGACAATATTGCCTTGTTCTGCTGTTTGGAAGAGGCCATTTTCCCCAAAATATACTTCCTCTACATCTGAAGGATAGCCAACCATTGTAAAGGCAATTTCATGATTTTTAAATGCTTCAGCAGGTGAGCTTGCCCATGACGCCCCTAAGGCAACAAGAGGCTCTGCTTTTTCTTGCGTACGAGTATAGACGGTTACTTCATGACCATTTTTTAGTAAATGCTTAATAATACTAGCACCCATTACTCCAGTTCCAATAAATGCAATACGTTTCTTTGTCATATGTACATGCTCCTTTGTTCTAGAATGTCTGTACTCTCCGTGAGAGTCCAACTCTATATCTTTTCAGTTTAGGTGAAGGAATGAAATAATTCAAACTCTTCCCACAACTTGTACTAAAATTTATATGTAGGGCATATATACCGAATAAGCAAAAAAAAGAGAGCAAGTGATTGGGGGATCACTGCTCTAAAGGGGGAAATGAGAATGTTGCTGTGTTCATAGTAAGTTATTCCCCATTGAAATGCATTTTAAACATATATGTTAAAATGTTTTTTACTCTGAATACTGGAACAATCTTTTTTAGTCTTCTTGATCTTTTTCTTCTTCAAATGCCATCTGTCTATAATAAGTATTCATTAACTGATCTAATCTGCGACTCAGTTGAATGGTTTTTGCATTTTGTAACCCGTTTTCTACACCTGAGCGAATCATCATCTCACGAGTTTGTTCCATTTGTTTCAAGAGTAGATTGACCATTCATACAACCCTCCACACACAAATAATCATACCATTATTATACATTTATATTTCATTTCTTACAGCATTAACTTACGACAATGTTCGACAAATTAACTTCTTGGTGTTTCAGTATAAGTATAGATAATTCGCCCATTTTGCTTGGCCTCACCTCTATAATGTTTAAATAATGGGTGTTTTACAAGAATTTCACGAAATTCGTAAAATTCTTCCTTTTGAATTTCAATACTTTCTCTTTCCCCATTTTGTAATTGTTTAAGCATATTTTCGTATTTTTCCATGAACTTTATTCCTCTCTTTGCCTCATTTGTGTAATAAATTATGAATTATTTAAAAAAAGCTTTACGTTTACCAATTTTTCATGCAAACTGTATATTATTAGTCGATGAAGGAGCTGACTGTCTGTGAAAATAGCTGAAGTTGGAAATATTATCGAGTTTAAAAATGGTCTCCAAGGTATTGTAGAAAAGGTAAATGAAAATTCGGTGATCGTTAACTTAACATATATGGAGAATTTTGATTCCCTTGAAATTGAAGAAAAAACGGTCGTCAATCATAAACGATATAAAATTTTATATACTAATGAAGCTTAATAGTCTGAATAGTCCCTTTTTGTCTTAATAGATGATAAGGGACTATTTTTTTGATAAGATTAAGGTATGGAGGTCGAATATGCTAACAAATTCGAAACAAACAATACTATTTCTCCTTTCTTTATTATTCGTTTATGGTATGCTTGCTTTTACCTTTGCTAACCAAGCTGTATTTTGGTACATGTATGCATTCACTCTACTAGTATGTATTGCCATTGCCATCTTAGCTGGCTCCATTGAAGATCAATTACCTACATGGCAATTTTTACTCTTTGGTATTGGATACGGTACCATCACATATGGTATTATTCGCTTTGGTTACTGGCTCGCTCCATATATTAATAATAACTTAGTACAATCCGTTCAAAAATTTTTAGCAAGCTACGGACCACAAAATATTTGGCACTATGTTTTACTCGTATTTATCGTTGCCATAGGTGAAGAATTATTTTGGCGTGGTTATATCCAACAACAGTTAAAACGTTTTATGCGCCCACCGCTGGCTGTCATAGTTACCGCAGTATTATGTGCTGTATCAATTGCCCTTAGCGGATTTATGCTTGGTGTCATTGCTGCATTGGTAACAAGCATTATTTGGGGCTTCTTATATGAATGGCGTAAAAGTATGCCACTTGTTATTGTAGCTCATGTCGTTTTTGTACTATTATTATTTTTAGTGTTGCCGTTAACATCATAACATTAATATTTGGAAACATTTTATCTTTACTAACGTTTAATTTAGAAAAGGAGGGTTTTTTATGCAAAAAAAATTAGTTTCAATTCTTGCATTATTACTAACAGCCGTATTAGTTGTAGGTTGTAATACATCTGATAAAACAGGGGATTCAGATGCTCAACAAAATGAGCCATCAAATACTGCTGCCGATCAAAAACCATCTGGAGATGATACAGCAGGTGAATCAAATGAGGAAGAAGAAGATACACCTGCATCAAATGATACAAATACAGAGGATGCTTCTAAACAGCCTCAACAAGATGTAAAATACGTCCAAAAAGGTGTAGATAAAACTGAAAAGGCAACTGAATCAGCAAGTGTTGATCAAAGCTATAAACTACAACAGCTTCCTGGTTTTACACTGACACAAGAAGAGCCTGGTAAAGACATGTTAGTGTCCAATGATGATGACGAAGTGTTTATGCGTATTGAAACAATTGAAGCTTCACAATCGAGCTTTGAAGAAGTAAAAACAACTATGCAAGATTATATGAACGCAGTGGGTGAAACAGTAGCTCTAACTGCTGAGGAATTAACAGCATTTAAAGATGTTCAAAATATCGAGGGTTATGTTGTGGACTTCGACACTGAGAAAGTAATTGGGGTTGTCCTTGAGAAAGATGGTCTCATTACAAAATTAACTATTCATGATAATGATGAACAAGATTTAACAGATGCTATGCTTAATATGGCAGCAACTATATCTAAAAAATAATAAAATGCTAAGGACGATAGACATAGTCTATCGTCCTTCTATTTGATCACAAAAAAGTTGTCTCAAATCAATGAGACAACTTTTTTAATAAGATAGGTCTTTGATAGAAAGGCCAATTTTCTTCAATAACGTAATAGCTTGCTCTTTTTCTTCTGGGGATAGTACACTCATTAATTCATGCAAATGCTGTTCGTGTTTTGGGAACAGCTCTCCCATAAAAGCTTCACCTTCAGGGGTGATTTCTGCATACGTAACACGACGATCAGCAGGACAAGATACTCGTAATAAGTAACCTCTCTTCTCTAGCTTATCAATGACATACGTAATAGACCCACTGGCTAACAAAATTTTATTGCCAATTTGCTGTAATGGCTGTCTTCCTTTATGATAGAGAAGTTCTAGAACAGCAAATTCAGTTGGGTTTAAACCATTATCCTGAAATAATTGATGTGTTGTTTCATTAATTGCTTTTAGTGCACGTGATAATACAATATATAATTTTAAAGATTGTTTTAGATCTTCTGACGGCATATTCTTTTCCTCTCACTTCGCTCTTTATACATGACATTATAGCGACATTAGAAAAGCATTGTCAAAAGCAATATATGATTTAGAAGGTTTTGTTGTTCATTATGCAACCATTTTTACTTTCTTTATGTTACTAAATAAGCAGAATCTTTTGTGGATACTTCCATTGTATCCATCTGATTGAATGTGTAAATTGGAAACTGCAGATGGAAGCATGTCCCCTTCTGTAGTTCACTACTAACGCCAATTACTCCTTCATGTTCTTCAATCACCTTTTTCACGAAAGCAAGGCCCAGTCCTGTCCCTGTTGATTTTGTCGTGTAAAAAGGCTGGAATAGGTTTTGAAGTGTCGTGCTGTCCATGCCAACACCTTCATCTTTTATCATAAGTTCGACAATCGCACAGTCATTTGTTGCCATTTCGACGGTAATCGTACCACCATTATTCATGGATTCCATTGCATTTTTAATTAAATTCATCAGCACTTGCTTTAGTCGATTCTCGTTGCCGCCAATATAGACTTGATTAGAGGTTGAAATATACTGAATCATAATATTTTTCATGAGTGCATCTGGTAGCATAAACTCAATGACTTGCTTTACAATATGATCCAGTTCTAATAATTCCACTTTCATCGTTGTTGGCTTAGACAAAACTAATAATTCGGATAAGATTTGTTCCATCCGTTGAAGCTCACTGTCAATAACAGAGAGATACATGCGTGATTCATCATCAGCATTTAATTTTAGTAATTCAGTAAAACCCTTTAAAGAAGTTAATGGGTTACGAATTTCATGTGCAATACTCGCTGCCATCTGTCCCACAACGTTTAATGCTTGCTGATGCTCAACTTTATGTTGAAGTTGCTTTTTCTCTGTTTCATCATTAATCACAGTGACAATAATATTATTGTATTCATCAAAAATACTTGAAATTTCATAATAGCAAGTTCTGCTTACTTGTGTTTCATCGACTACATGAATGCTTGCATGTTTTTCACCCATTAACTTAGAAAGGTAGGTTGTAATTTGCCCCTTTTTTAATGTAAATGAATCAAATATATGCTGATGCGCTTTATGAAGAAGCTGCGAATTTTCAACTTTCAGAAACATTTCCGCATATTTATTTAGCCCAAGAATAATACCACTAGCGTCACTAACAATAACAGCATAAGGTAAGTAATCGTAGGCATTAAAAGATTGCGCTCTCTCATGTGCTTGGCTAACATATAATTTATGGGCAACATCATCATTTAATGTTGAAATTTGCGCAACAATTTCCTCTGTATTAGGATCATAAAAGCATTTGAAAGATAACATTTCGTAGTCATTTCCAACTGTGCGAATATTGAAAATTTCCTCTGAACGTAAATCATTTTGTAACTGTTTGACGAACTTAGTCCATTTAAAATTAGATGGCTCGTCCATAGCTAAATAGCCAATATAGGTTAAATTAAGATTGAAAAGATTGATAGCAGCCTCATTGACGTTTAAAATTTTCCCTGCTTTATTGAGTATAAGTGTTGGTGACGAAGTACTTTTCATAAGATTTCCAAAACATTGATTAATATCATTTTGCTTCAACTTTCTCACCGAACCTTTCAAAAGAGTAAAAAACCTCTAAAATCGAATTTTGAGCCTTTACTATACTTTATGACAGCACGATTCTATTATTACAAAATTTAGTAAATTTAAGTATTTTAAATTATTTCACGAACCGTTCACAAAATAAATAGGTAAAAAGAATTATATTGTATGTCAGATACTTGACTGATACAATAGGATGTTGAAAGGAAGATTATTGCATGAATACTATTTTAACTACTTTGAATGCAAAGTATATTCACACAAATTTAGCATTGCGCTATTTAAAAGGCGCAGCTTTACCGGAATTTAATCCAATTATAGCAGAGTATACTATTAAAGACCCTGCTTTTAATATTGTATCAGATTTATTCCAAAAAAAACCTGATATCGTTGGATTTAGTTGCTATATCTGGAACATCGAAGAAACAATTCACGTTATCAAGATGTTAAAAACTGTCTGTCCAAATGTTAAAATTCTGCTCGGGGGACCTGAGGTTTCTTATGATTGTCACCATTGGTTACGTCGAATACCTGAGGTAGACTTCATTGTGATGGGTGAAGGAGAAACTTCATTTAAACAATTACTGCGCTATTTCCACGGTGAAATATTGTTAGAAGATGTTCCTGGTATTTGTTATTTAGAGGACGAGAAAGTCAAGATTCACGCTATGCCACCTAAAATTGATTTGCGCGAATTACCAAGTCCTTTTCGTTTTGAGGAGGATCTTCCCTACCTAGGTAAGCGAATTCAATATATCGAAACAAGCCGAGGCTGCCCATTTAGCTGCCAATTTTGTTTATCTTCTATTGAAGTTGGCGTCCGATACTTTAACCGTGAAAAAATAAAAGAGGATATTCGTTTCTTAATGGATAACGGAGCTCGAACAATTAAATTTGTGGATCGCACCTTCAACATCAGTCGTAGCTACGCAATGGAAATGTTCCAATTTCTAATTGATGAACACAAACCAGGTGTTGTATTCCAGTTTGAAATCACGGCTGATATAATGCGCCCTGAAGTCATTCAATTCTTAAATGATAATGCACCAAAAGGTTTGTTCCGATTCGAAATAGGTGTTCAATCTACGAACGATTTAACAAATACTCTTGTAAAACGTCGTCAAAACTTTGAAAAACTAAAGCGAACAGTTACTATGGTGAAAGATGGCGGAAAAATAGATCAACATTTAGATTTAATTGCTGGTTTACCAGAGGAAGATTACGCTAGTTTTCGTCAAACATTTAATGATGTCTTTGCAATGCGGCCAGAGGAATTACAGCTTGGATTTTTGAAACTTTTACGCGGCACAGGACTTCGATTAGAAGCCGAGAAGTTTGGCTATACCTATGTGGATCTATCTCCTTACGAAATCTTTTCAAATAATGTTCTAACATTTGATGATATCGTCCGTATTAAGCATGCAGAGGATGTTCTTGAAAAGTATTGGAATGATCACCGTATGGATCATACGATTGAATACTTGGTTACAGAGGTCTTTGATACACCATTTGATTTCTTCCAAAACTTTGGAACATATTGGGAAACAAAAGGTTGGTCTCGTATTGGCCATCAGCTAGAGGATTTATTCCGTCGTTTATTAATGTTTTTAGAAACGATTGATGATGTGAATTTAAACATTGTCCAGAGTTTAATGCAGCTTGATTACTTAATGGCTCAGCAGTTCCAACCACGGAAGCTATGGTGGAATGAGCGTCCTACAGAAGAGCAACAAAAAGCCCTTTATCACGCTTTACGAGAAGATCCAGCTATCGCAGGCGAGGAATTTGCTAACTTTAAGTTAACTGAAAAAGAGTTGTTTAAGCATACCTTGATTATCCCTCATGCTCTTGATTACCAAGAGTTTGCAAATGGCAAAATTGTACAAAAAAATGGCTATCTGTTAACCTATTTCCGACATGGTCAAGCACCTTACTTTGCAACAATCTACTCTAACTAATAAGAAACGCTAGTCCTGTCATAACTATCAGGACTAGCTTTTTTTATTACTTAAACGATTCTTAAATCCTCATAGTAACAATAAAGACTGCTAAATTTATTCCTTCTGCCCTTCATTGTTCGGTTAGTTAAGTACTCATAGCCAGCCTTACCAATATAGGTCAAATTCCTTAAACAAAGATTGATAAAACTTTGTAAAAAATGCCCAAAAAACAATCTATCTAATCAGGAAATAAAAGTTTAAATTTTTTGAATATTTTATGACAAGATAATAATTTTTACTTTTATATGAGGTTTACGATGGAATTTCTCCTTACTTAATGCCTCACATACTTTAAAAATTTAACCAATAATTACGCGTTCCTTCGGATAGTGGAAGCCTGATTTCTTTCCTCTTCCGCCACCCCCAAGAGTATAAAGGAATGATATTAATCCAACTCGACCAATAAACATTAAAATAATGATAATGATTTTACCAACCACTGATAAATCAGATGTTATGCCTAACGACATACCACATGTACCGAACGCTGAAGTAATTTCAAAAATAATTTGAATAAGAGATGCTTGTGGCTCTGTTATAAGCAAGATAAGGGTTGCAACTAATACCATGAAAAATGCTAATAAAATTACAACAAATGATCGGAAGACATCAATCAAATGAATTTCTCGTCCAAATACTTGGATATCCTCTCTTCCTCTAGCAAAGGTAATTAAGAATAAAATGGCCAAGGCAAAAGTTGTGGTGCGAATACCTCCACCAACTGAGCTTGGGGAAGAGCCAATGAACATCAGGAAGCTCATGAATATATCTGTAGCTTCACTAAAAGTCGTGACATCGTAAGTAGTCAATCCAGCTGATCTCGTTGATACAGAATGGAACATTGCTGAAAATAATGCCTCATGCCAAGACATTTCCTTAAAAGAATGGAATGATTCAAGGAGTAAAATGACAAGCGCACCAACTATAAATAAAATAGCGTATGTTGAAGTAGTGATTTTAGTAAATAAACTAAAACGGAAATTCTCGCGTCGATTAAGCAAAAAAGTCTTCAATTCAATTAATACCGGAAATCCGATAGCACCTAATACAATCAGTACCATGGTAACCATCTGTACAAAATAATCATCATGGAATGGGAGTAAGCTCATTCCCGTTATATCGAATCCTCCATTTGTCGTAGCAGAAATAGAGGCAAAAATTCCATGTAAAAAGGCTTCTTCTAACGTATCAAAATAATTGGTAAAATGTAGCGTTAAAATAATGGTACCCGTTAATTCAATGCCAAATAAAATTTTTAAAATTTCGCGGATTAATTTAACAACACCAGAGACACTGTACTGGTTATGATCAATCATGATTAACTGACGCTCACGCATGCCTATTTTTTTCCCAACAAGCAGCCACACAAAGGTACCAAGTGACATAATACCAATGGCGCCTAACTGTAAAATAACAAGAATCATTACAAGCCCAAAGGTAGTATAGGTTTCCGAAATATTAATGGTTGTTAACCCAGTAACACTTACTGCACTTACTGCTGTAAACAAGCTATCTAAAAAAGAGACTTTTACACCTTCTTGATGAACGCCTGGAAGCCGTAATAACAGGAAGGAAATCGCTATCGCTATAAAATAATAAGAAACAAGTACCTGAAATGGTGTGACTAGTTTATTTGATGATTTTTTCCAAGGCACTTTAACAACTCCTCCCACATATGATGCCCAACTAGATAGATTATAGTATAGAAAAAATACATAAAAAAAGAAAGAGGAATAGTGATAACTATTCCTCCAACGTTCATCTACTTATTTTTTCTTTCTTACACCGACTAAATAGCCGACAAAAGCAATACCTATTAGGACAATCCAGAATGTTAACTCCCATGCCGTGGAATGTGGAAATTCTTTAGGCAATATTCCCACCTTCTCATGAGCCAATGTTAAGACAACTAACTTCACACCTACCCAGCCAACGATTAGAAATGCCGCTGTTTCAAGTGAAGGGTAATCATTTAATATTTTTACAAACCATTGGGCAGCAAACCGCATCATAATGACACCAATAAATCCACCAAGGAGCATCACAATGAACTGACCGCCATTGATGCCACCAATATCAAATTCACCTAAGTGTGGCAAAGTTACAGCAATTGCAACGGCTGCTAGCATCGAATCAATAGCAAATGCTATATCGGCAGCCTCTACTTTTAGTACTGTTAACCAGAAACCCGAACCCTTTTTTCCACCATTTTCGGTTGCTGCTTCTTCTTCATCTTTATGTTTTCGTAAATCATATATATTTTTCGCAGACATAAATAATAGATAAGCTGCACCGACCGCTTGTATTTGCCAATAATTCACTAAAACTGTAATAACAAATAATGCGGAGAATCGGAATATCAATGCTCCAAATAGTCCATAAAATAATGCCTTTTTTTGCTGCTCTTGTGGTAAATGCTTCACCATAACAGCCATTACTACCGCATTATCAGCTGCTAGTAATCCCTCTAATACAACAAGGACAATTAACACCCAGCCATATTGTAATAAAATCGCTTCCATTCTAGTGCCTCCTCTAAGCTCTCTATACCCTCAATGACCCTGTCATTCAAGTATAAAAGAAAAAAACCCCTGCCCTAATTCAGGCAAAGGTCTCGCTAAGTAAATTCGTACCCTTTCTATTTATGGTACTTCAATCTACACGTCATACGTATAGAGCCATTCACTATCACACCCGATGGTTGTACCATGTCTTGACGAATGTGAAACCAGGGAAAGTTAATTACCTGTTAGCTACTCCCCTTTGACAAATTGTCGAAGGTATCTTCTTTCAAATATTATAGCACTATCATTTACAACTGACAAAAATATCTATATGTTTTTTTCGTTACTTAATCTGAATTTGATAGCTCTTCTCTTCCTTATGTGCTAAATAAAACTCAATCATTTTTGGCATCGTCTGTATAAAATCAGGACATGTAATACCACCTTTTTGTAAGATATGATGTGCTTCAGTCGTATCAAATGAAGCATTCCATGTTAAATAATCTAATGTTTCTTGTTCGACACCTAATTTTTTCCGAATAAATGGAATCTGCAACGAAAGCTTAGCCAATGTAAATGGTAAACGTCCTTTTGGATAAGAATTTGTAACTAGTTTCACCATTGTACGGTATACCTCCTGTACAGGGTGAGGATTAGGATCAGTTAAATGAAGTGTCTTCCCTTCTGCACTCTGTTCACTAACCAGAAAAGTAGAAGCATTTATAATATAATCAACTGGCACTACATTAATTGTCGATGAAGTTTGACCAATGTACGGAATAAAAGGTAAACCCTTTAAACGTTCAACTAAGTTTAAGAAGAAATAAGGACCATCAAATTTAATGGTTTCACCAGTTTGGGAATGACCACGAACAATTCCAGGTCTAATTATTGTCAATGGTATTTCCGATTTTAAATCTTCTACTCGGTGCTCAGCCTCATATTTTGTTTCCTCATAGTTGTTTTTAAATGCTCTTGGTCGAATTAATTCATTTTCACGCAGTATGCCCTCACGTGTACCAGCCACATAGGCAGTGCTGAAATACATATAGCGCTCTATATTTGGTAAGGTGCGAACAAAATCATTAACCATTGTTGTACCATGAACATTTACCTTCCAGGCAATATCACGTGGTACAGCTAAATCATAGATAGCAGCTAAATGCCAAAGCACTTCAATTTGCGGTACAATTTCTTTGATGATTTGATTTTCTAATCCAAGGTTTGGTAGTGTAATATCGCCTTCCACAATTCGAATCGAACAGTCAGGAAAATCCTCTAATATTTTGTTTTTTTCTTTATGTGCCTTTATGGTTTCACCAGCCAATACGATGGTAATTACTTGTTGTGCTTGTTTCTTTTGAAATAATGCTCGAATTAGTTGACTCGAAATGAAACCAGGAAAACCTGTAAAAAAATGAACCTTCATCTCCCATTCCCCCTTGAACCTAGTGCATCTTTCTTGTTTCTTTATCCATTAAACTGTAAATGATCGGTACAATATACAGCGTCAGTAAAGTTGAGGTCATAAGCCCTCCGATAACAGCAATCCCCATTGGCTGATTCATCTCGGTCCCTTCTCCAATGCCCAGTGCGAGTGGTAATAGCCCTAAAATAGTTGTTAAGGCTGTCATTAAAATTGGACGAAGCCGATCTTGGGTAGCAAGTAAAATTGCCTCATAAGCTGGCATGCCCATTGCCTTTTGCTGATTAATATAATCTACCAGCACAATACCGTTATTTACGACTATTCCTACTAGTACTAGGATACCGATAACTGAGGTTACACCAATTAAAGTATTTGTTAGGAACATAGCTATCGCCACACCAATGATCATTAATGGGACAGTAAACATGATAACAAACGGATATTTAAATGACTCAAATTGAGCTGCCATCACAATATATACAAGCACGATGGCTAGCATCACAGCTAGTAACATATCATCAATTGCACTATCATAGAGCTCTCTGTCCCCACTGAACACAACTTGAGTAGTAGATGGTAAATTAACTTGTTCTAATGCTTTATCTACTTTTGCAGAGATTCCTCCCAACGATTCCTTTGTTTCATAATCTACAAAAAAGGCCACTGCTGCTGCTTGATCAGAACGACGAATGGATACCGGCCCCTCTTGTATAGAAACGGTAGCCACTTCCTCTAACTTTACAAATAATCCTGCTGGCGAACGCAGCTGCATGGCTTTTAAAGCATCTATACTCGTATTAAATGACTGCCCAAAACCTGTATAAACGGGTAATACTGCGCCGTCATCAGTAATCAATTGGGACGTTAATTGACCTTTTGTCATTTGATTTACAGTTTGAGCGATTTGTGCTGGAGCAAAACCATAGTCTTTTGCTTTTTCACGATTAACCTCAATTTGAATCTCTTGAACAGTATTATCTAAATTCGTAGAGACATTTGTCACTTGCTGAATCGCTAGTAGTTCCTGCTGCACTTTCTTAACAGTTTGCTGTAGCCTCTGTTCATCGGAATCTGTTAAACGGAATGTTAAGGTGTGTGGTGACGATCCTGTAGCTGTCGATACATTAAATGTAATTTCAGCTTGCTCTTCAAGCTCTCCCTGTATATCTTGTTCTAGCTCTTCTACAAATTTAAAAATGGAACGTTGCCTTTCTGCTAATGGGACAAGCTTTACATATATCTCAGCTTGGTTGGCGCTAGTTTGTCCACGTGCTTGGGATTGTTGTGTACCGCCAATTAAACTAACATACACATCTACATCCTTTTCCTGCTTTAAACGTTCCTCAATTTGCTTAACAATCTTTTCTGTTTCTGATACAGTGACACCTTTTTCAAGATTGACACTTATAGAGGTGAATCCCTCATCTGTAGGCGGTAAAAATTCAGTACCTATTCTAGTCAGTCCAAACAAAGAAAGACTAAAGCAAACCACTGTAAAAAGCAGTATAAGCATTCGATGCTTTAGTACCCATACAATTGATGCCTTGTAATGCCTATAAAAACGTGATTTACTGCGTTGTACATAAAAATTATTGTTTTTCATTTTTAAAAGTCGACTTGCTAGCATCGGAACGACTGTAAGCGCAACTACTAAAGATGCAATTAAGCTGAATGAGATTGTTAAGGCAAACTCTGTAAATATTTGACCAATCAATCCTTCGATGAACATAACAGGAATGAATACTGCTATTGTGGTTAAAGTGGAAGCTGTAATGGCAAGGGCTACTTCCTTTGTTCCTTCCTTTGCTGCAGTTATCGGGTCCTTTTCTAGTCCTAGATGTCTTTCTATATTCTCAATAACGACTATGGCATTATCCACAAGCATACCAATTCCAAGTGCCAGAGCACCTAATGTCATAATATTGAGGGAAAAATTCGCAAAAAACATCAAAACAAATGTGACAATAACGGAGTAAGGAATCGCAATACCAATAATGATCGGACTCTTTACACTACGTAAAAAAACAAATAGGATGAACATCGCAAATAATCCACCTAAGAGTAGGGAAGAGCCAATATTACTAATCGCTAAATCCACATAATTACCTTGATCAATTAAAATATCTGCTGTGATACCTTTATACTGATCTTTCTTTAGTAATGTCTCTAAGGCCTTCTGGAAATCCTTAGAAACCTCTGCCGTATTTGCACCAGATTCCTGTAATACAGACATAAGAACTGCTGGATGCTCATTTGCTCGTGTTGTGGTAATAGATTGTTGTTCTGTCCTCTCAACGGTTGCAAGATCACCAATGGTTAATGATTTGCCCGTTAAAGGGTCCACCGAAACAATTAAATTGGCAATGCTTTCCGGAGAAGATAATGTGCTAACTATACGTGTTGTTAGCATTTTGCCATCATCTGTTGAAACAGGCTCACCAGGAAGAGACACATTATTCGCTTGAACTATTTGCATCACGTCTGTCTGAGTCAAGCCTTTTTCAACTAGCTTTGCTTCATCCAATTCTATTTGGATTTCATCAATCAATTTGCCAGAAACATTCACACTGGCAACACCCTCTGTCCGTAGCAGTTCCTTCTCTAAGTGCTCTGCTAATACACGTACATCTACTTGATTATTTTCCGCACGTAAAGACAGCTGAATAATAGGAAATTGAGACGGATCAAATTTTAGGAAACTAGGCTTGCCAGCATCATTAGGCAATGGGGTCATATCAATTCGCTGTAAAATATCAAGTTGGACAACATCCATATTTGTGGACCAGTTGAACTCAAGCACAATTAAATTGGAGCCTTCCTGGGAGGTTGACTGGATTTTTTTGATACCAGGTAAGGTGGCAAGTGTAGCCTCTAATGGCTTCGTTATCTTTTCATTTACCTCCGTCGGGCTTGCCCCAGGATAAGAGGTGACAACCACTCCAATAGGAGGATTTAACTCTGGAATTAACGTAATCGGTATTTTTAATAAAGATACACCGCCTAGTATGATGACAAAAAGCATAGTAACAATCGTAAAGACAGGTCTTTTAATAGAAAAATGACTAATATTCATATAAACAAACTCCTTTTCTACCTCTTCCTTTCTATGATAGCCGAAAAGGAGATTATTTTATAAATAAGCTCCTGTTATTGAGATACTATCTCTAAGGAAACTTATATTTCCTAATAATGTATATATTCTACAAACAGTGTCATTTTTCCTTGCAAAAAAACACGAATCGCAAAATTGTCGATTCGTGTTTTATAATTATAAAAGGCTATAAAGTTTAATGTTTTCGTTTTTATCTGCAAACCAACGCATAGCGAACTCATTTTCAAATAGGAAAACAAGATTGTCAAAACGGTCTTTTACAAGCATTGATCGACCTGATGACATTGATTCTTTGACATCCTCTTCATTTTCAATCCAGCGTGCGATTTTCGAACCAATTGGCTCCATTTTTACTTCCACATTGTATTCATTTTTCATACGATGTTCAAATACTTCAAATTGTAATTGACCAACTGCTCCAAGTATAACTTCCTCTGTATGCAGCGTTTTATAGTATTGAATAGCACCCTCTTGCACTAATTGTAAAATCCCTTTATGGAATTGCTTTGATTTCATAACGTTCTTCGCCGTGACACGGACGAATAATTCTGGTGTAAACTGTGGTAATTTTTCAAATTGGAATGTTTTCTTGCCACCTACAACAGTGTCTCCAATTTGGTATGTTCCTGTATCGTACAAACCAATAATATCACCAGCAACTGCTTCATCTACTGTCTCACGATCGTCTGCAAGGAACTGTGTAGATTGTGTGACTTTAAATGACTTCCCTGTACGAGATAACGTCATATTCATTCCACGTTCAAATTTACCAGAAACAATACGTACAAAGGCAATACGATCACGGTGTGCTGGATTCATATTGGCCTGAATCTTGAAAATAAAACCTGAAAACTCATCATGCTCCACAGGATCAATAAACTGCTCATCTTCAGTAATTCTTGGCTGCGGCGTCGGTGCGAATTGTAAATAGGTTTCCAGGAATGTTTGAACACCAAAGTTCGTTAATGCTGAACCAAAGAATACAGGTGTTAATTCCCCACGACGAATTTTTTCCTCAGAATATGCATTTCCCGCTTCATCTAAAAGTAAAATATCGTCCATTGCTTGTGAATAATAAGAAGTCACCTTCATTGGATGCTCCACAGCAAGCTCCCCATTGTCGTCAATTGGTAAGAAACGTTCCGCTTCATCTGTACGGAATTGCTCAATGCGTTTATTGTAACGATCATAAATACCAAGGAACTCTTTACCCATACCGATTGGCCAGTTCATAGGATATGCATTGATACCTAATACCTCTTCAAGCTCTTCGATCAATTCAAGCGGCTCTTTCCCTTGACGGTCTAACTTATTAATAAATGTAAAAATAGGAATACCACGCATTTTACAAACCTTAAATAGCTTTAAAGTCTGTGCCTCGATCCCTTTGGCAGCATCCACTACCATGACGGCACTATCTACAGCCATCAATGTACGATATGTGTCTTCCGAGAAATCTTGGTGACCAGGGGTATCCAAAATATTCACACGAGAGCCGTTATAATCGAATTGCATGACAGATGAAGTAACCGAAATCCCACGTTGTTTTTCGATCTCCATCCAGTCCGATGTTGCAAATTTACCTGTTTTTTTACCTTTTACTGTACCTGCATCACGAATGGCACCACCAAAAAGTAAAAGCTTTTCTGTAATCGTCGTTTTCCCAGCATCAGGGTGACTGATAATGGCAAAAGTACGACGCGATAGTATATCTTGTTCTAAATTTGAATTCATCTCGTCATTCTCCTTTTTTCATACTTAATAATAATAAAAGAAGACTTGCCTTTCGTACAACCTTTTTACATGAAATCTCAAAAAAGAAAACCCTTTAGTTACAACTAAAAGGGTTTCCTAAGAATTCAGCTTTCATCACACGAATTTTAATCGGCCTGCTTCTATCGCAATTTCTGCATCACTATGTGGAAATTTGGTATTTTCGATAATTTGATAATCCTCATGGCCTTTACCAGCAAAAATAATCATGTCACCCGGTTCAGCAATTTCAATCGCATGGCGTACTGCCTCTGCACGATCTCCAATACAAGCATAATTATCATGAAGCATACCTTTAGCAAGATCGCCTGTAATACTATCGTAGTCTTCATAGCGTGGATCATCTGTCGTTAAAATAACATATTCCGCAGCAGACGCTTTTTCAGCCATGGCAGGACGCTTCGATTTATCACGATTGCCACCTGTTCCAACTAAGAAAATCAACTTGCCCTTTTTATAAGGTTGCGCTGCTTCAATTGCCTTTTCAATTGCATCTGGAGTATGGGCATAATCAATAAAAATTTGCACAGGTAGATCTGAACATACTTTCTCCATACGACCCTTGACTGGCGGTAGTTGCTCAATTTGTTCAATAATGGACTCCATTGAATAGCCCCTACCATAAAACGCAATCATGGCTGCCAATACATTATAAATATTAAATTCCCCAAGCAAATTCATTTTTACACGATAAATTCCTTCAGGCATTTCCACGTCAAATGATGTCATATAGTCGTGATATTCACAGTTAATGGCGCGGAAATCAGCATTTTCATTTTTTAAACCATATGTCCACACTGGAAATGGTGTCATTGCAGCATATCTCTCTGACCAAGCATCGTCTGCATTCAACACAACAAATTTATTTTTTTCTAAATCTTGTCCAAGTTGGGAAAATAATAAGCCTTTTGCATGGCCATATTCCTCCATCGTACCATGGAAATCAAGATGATCGTGCGTTAGATTCGTAAAAATAGCGATATCATAATCAACACCTGCTAAACGTCCAAGTGCTAACCCGTGTGATGAAACTTCCATTGTCATTAATCGACAGCCTTCCATTTTTGCACGGAAAATCATTTGTTGTGTCGATAACGCATCACTCGTTGTATTAGCTGATTCATATAAAATTCCATTTAAATTAAAGCCAATTGTGCCTGATAAAGCCGATTTCTCGCCCATACCATGCATTATATTTTGAATAATTCCTGTTACGGATGTTTTACCATTCGTTCCCGTTACACCAATCATCGTTATGTCCTTTGAAGGATAATCAAAGAACTTTGCAGCTAGTAAACCTACTGCACGATCTGTATCTTTCACAATCACTTGTGCGATTGTCTCTCCTAACGGTAATTCTCGCTCCGTCACAACAATTGTTGCGCCACCATCTACAGCCTTTTGCGCATAATCATGCCCATCTACTGTATACCCTTTGATACAAACAAACATGCTATTTGGTTGCACACTTCTTGAATCTACTACGATATCGCTAACCTGATCTGGCAGCACGCCAATTATTTTTTTCAAAGGTAATGCGCTTAACAATTCCTCTGCATACATTTCATAATCCTCCAATCAATCTCTACACTCATGTCATCATTCTTAATAATCGACAAAAAACGACAATATGAAATCCCCCACGTTCTATTGAACTTATTTTACTACTTATTTCATGATAAATAAAATGCCTCTCTAGTGTTTTTTCAACGAAACCGCTTTCATTTGAGGAAAAAATCATGTTTTCTTCAAATTTTCATTTATAATCACCAATCGGCATTTTTCGACATAACGAGAAAAGGTTATTTAGAGAACACTTGTCTATGCATGGTAAGCTTATAGTTACAATGGAGGCATCAAGAAGATACCTCCATTGTTAAACTATTTCATAATTGAGCGCACAATTTTCACTTTCTGTTTATATGGCGGGAACAACACATTTGTCTCCAGCTTGGAAGATTTCTTCAAGATAGATTTCGGGTGAGTAAAGTTTTCAAAGCTCGCTTTGCCATGGTATGCTTTCACACCTGATGGACCTACACCACCAAATGGTAAATGTAAATTTCCAACATGTGTGATGGTGTCGTTAATACATCCCCCACCAAATGGTAATTCTTCTAAAAAGTATTGCATGGCTTTTTCATGTTCTGAGAAGAAGTATGCCGCTAAGGGCTTTGGTAATTGCCGGATTTGATGAATGGCAAGTGGCAAATCATTATACATCATAACAGGTAAGATAGGACCAAATAGTTCTTCCTGCATGGATGGACTTGTCCATTTTACATATTCAACTATTGTAGGTTCAATATATAAATCATCCCGATCTATTCGTCCACCATATGTAATGGCATCACGTTCGTCCACAATTATTTGCTGTAAACGATCAAATTGTTTTAAATTAACGATACGTCCATAATCAGGGCTTTTTAAAGGATTTTTGCCATAAAACGAACGGATTGTTTCTTTTAATATTTTCATAAAACGGTCATAAACGTCTTTGTGTACAAGCAGATAATCAGGGGCCACACATGTCTGTCCAGTATTAGTAAATTTACCCCACACAATCCGCTTTGCTGCTACCTCTAGATTTGCTGTTTGATCGACAATTGCTGGACTTTTGCCACCAAGCTCTAACGCAACTGGTGTCAAACGTTCTGCAGCAGCTTTTGCTACTACTTTACCAACGGCTACACTACCTGTAAAAAAGATATAATCGAAGGAAGCATGAATAAGAGCCGTAACCTCTTCCTTTTCGCCTTCCACGACACGTACATATGAAGACGGGAATGTTTCCTCAATGATTTTTTTCACAATGACTGCTGTGTGTACAGAGGTTTCTGATGGTTTGACGATTGCTGTGTTTCCTCCAACTATGGCGCCAATCAGTGGCTCCATTACAAGTTGGAATGGATAATTAAATGGCCCAATAATTAACGTTACGCCATAGGGCTCACGAACAATAAAGCTCTTGCCCATTTGATATTGTATTGGTGTTTTGACTGCTTCTGGTTCCATCCATTCTTCTACATGTTTTACCATATATGAAATACTATCTAATACAATGCCAATTTCTGTTGCATACGCTTCAAATTCACTTTTACGAAGGTCTAAGTAAAGCGCATTTAATATTTCCTTCTCATATTTCAAAATTGAAGTTTTTAATTTCTTTAATTGCTCTTTTCTAAATTTCACACTTTTTGTAGCACGTGAAAAATAAAATTGACGTTGCTCTGTAATCATATTTTCCACATCTTTTGACGTAAAATTCATCAATAAAGCACCCCTTTTTTTAAAATGGCATACATAGTTTTTTCATTTTGAAACAAACTATCTTTGTCTATACGATACAACATCGAGAGGCAAAAATCCTCTTTCTACATCGAGGGGGTGAAATAGCAATATGTGAAATGAAATGTTTTAGTTTTTTCATCTCGGGAAATATACAACTACATATTAAAACCGAAACGGGGGCGTAGATGAATGACAACAACAACAGGAACATGGTGGGAGTCCATTTTTTCTGGACCATTATCGCATGGAATTTGTGAAGAAAAAATATTGCTATTGCAAGATGAGGCTTTCTTATATCTCTCTACAATACCTGTGGAGAATGAAGAAAATCCAGAAGGAAATTAAAAAATAACGCATTATAGGATGCCCCTATAATGCGTTTTTATTTATTCTAATTAACAATGAATGCTTGCTGCAACTGATTTAATTGTGCTTCAAGTCTACTGATAGCCTCTTCTTCTATCGCAAAGCCGCCCTCTTCCAAACGTATAATTTGTTTATCTACAATGTAAACAGAATTGGTAATGGAAGTGGCTCCTAGTACAGCTAATACTGGCTTTAATGCATATTCCAATGCCAACAAATGACTAATAGAACCTCCTACAGCAATGGGGAGTATAGCCTTATCGAGCAAGGCTTTTTGCGGTAGTAGATCCAAGTAAGTCTTCAAAATACCTGTATAGGATGCTTTATAAATTGGTGTAAGGATGACAATAAAATCTGCTTCCTTAACATGCTCATTTTCAGACTGTATTTGCTTACTAGAAAAATTCGCTGTTAATAAATCTGTAGCTGGGAGCTCATGTATATAATTTGAGTGAACCTCTACTCCTTGTGCAATAAAATGATTCTCCACCTTTTCATGAATGGCGGTAACTCTAGAATTTTTCGAATTACTTCCATTAATAATGACTGCTTTTGTCATCTTGCCCACTCCTTTTAGCAATGTTATAAAAAAGGCCCCTATTCTACAAATCGATGAAACACCGTTTTGTAAAATAGAAGCCTCTAGATGTCTAGTTAACTTAAATTCCTAGTATTCTTATAAAATTAATTTAACATAAATTTCTAGAATGTCAACAGCTTTTTATTGGTGTATTGCTTTCCCAAACACAGCTTTAGCCACATCTCCAATATGCTCCGATACAGTAGGATGTGGAAAAATCATATGTGCAAGTGTTCGAGCTGTACCACCAGCATTTTTTGTTGCTAATAGTGCATTAAGTATTTCTGTTGCACCATCAGCTACTACACAAGCCCCTAAAATTTGCCCATTATCCTTAGATGAAATTAGCTTGACAAAGCCTTCAGTATTCCCCTCCATTAATGCCTTTGGGTTTGTTTGTAGTGGCATTTTCGTTACAATGTACGGTGCCTTGACTTGCTCTTCTAGTAAACCAAATGTAGCAATTTCAGGGTTTGTATAAACACAACGTGGAATGCTTGTTTGATCAATTGGTATTGGTTGATTTCCTACAATATAATCGACAACGTAAATTCCTTCAGCACTGGCAGAATGTGCAAGTTGATAACCACCCACTAAGTCACCTATCGCATAAATATTCGGCAGGCTTGTTTCAAAATGCTCATTAACAGCGATTAATCGACCATCAAAAGCTAATCCTAGTTGCTCAGCAATTTCTATATTGGGACGACGTCCAGTAGCAAATAAAAGGTTTTCATATGTATAAGATCCTTTAGATGTATGAATGATATTACCTTCAAATTTTTCAAAATGAAAATCTGTCACAAGTTCAATACCAAATTTCTTCATCTTTTCTCGAATCAGCGGTCTTGCTTCCGCCTCTTCCGTTTGTAAAATATCCTCGCTATGATTAAGCACTGTTACCTTTGTACCAAGTGGTGCTAAACTAAACGCCATTTCAATGGCAATTACGCCCCCGCCAATGATTGTTAGCTGTGCTGGAAGCTTGTCTATCTCAAAAAATGTGTCCGTCGTATGGTAGGTGGATGTCTCTAACCCTTCGAATCGTGGAACAAAGGGTTTACTACCTGTCGCTAAAATTATATCTGATGCCATTATCGTCTCATTCCCGATAGTTATCGTTAAGTCCTTTACGACTGAAGCTTCACCACGATATAAAGTTATATGATTATTGATAATATAGTGCTCAATGTTTGTTAGTAGTTCATGAATAATTGTATCTTTCCGTTGCATTAGTCGAGGAAAATTAATTTCCACTTTAGGCACTTCTATTCCCCAGCTATTCCCTCTTTTTATTTCCTGCACAAGTTTACTATGCTCCAATAAAATCTTTGATGGAATGCAGCCAACATTATAGCAAGCTCCTCCCAATTTATCTCGTTCGATGAGTGCTACTTTTTTGCCATTCTTGGCTGCATGTATGGCAGCCACATAGCCACCTGGTCCCGCTCCAATAATAGCAATATCAAAATTTTCCATAATTTTCACCTCATGTACCACCATATCATTTGCAAATTTTGAATGCAATGACAGACATAGTAAAAGCCTTTCATTACAATGAAAGGCCTTTTGACTTATTTGTATACGTTTATGAGCATTCGTTTCTCTTTCGCAGGTATAAGGCTTTCTCTCCGCGGGTATTTGCTTCTCTTTCATGAGTATTCGACGCTCATTGATCTTTTTAATAAATATTTCGTTGCCAAAATCGTTGCTGGGCAATGGCAGCTACAAACTTTTTCGGAAAATCTTTATTACCTGTAGCTAAAACGATTCCTGGCCCTACATTGGCATTCGACATATTGAAGAAGGTTGTGCCAGTTGCAGCAAATCCTATAGGCTTAAAGTGACGATATGCTTCATTTATATAATTGACGATATAAGTATTGAATTTCGCCTGATTACTTGCCTTTACTCCAACAACATATAATGAGTCAAATAATACAGCATCGGTTGTAATAAATGTGTCAGTAGCCGTTAATTGCACACCATTCTTCCCTATTACCACACCTAGTCGATCAGAGATTATGCTATAGCGCACACCTTGTCTTGTTAAATATTTCAATACTTCCCCGACTTCATTTGCATCAAAGCCATCACCAATTAAGACGCCTACTTTCAACGTATAGGGTAATTTAACAGTATTGGCTTGACTCAGTGCAGGTGAAGAGGCCGTTACTTTAGACTGCTCGCCATTAGGTCGATTAACACCAACGTTGTCTGCCACTGTGGTAGCCATTACTTTATCCACATGAACAAACATATCCACTACTTGCTGTCGAACAGATTTACTTTTCACTTTTCCTACTTCGAAGCTAAAGGCATCGATAATGTGTTGTTTTTCAGGTGGAGACATGCTGTTCCAAAATAGCCTTGCTTGTGAAAAGTGATCGTCAAAGGATTTACTACGCGCTCTCGTGATTCTTCCTTCAACCTTTTCTTCATAATGAACATATCCGCCTTCTCTTGCAGTAGAGGTAGCTGGTGTATTATTTGCTAATGAATTTTTATGATAGCTTACCCTGCCTAAATTAATGGTCTGTCGACTAAAGCCATTACGTTGATTGTTATGCACTGGGCAAATCGGGCGATTAATAGGGATTTCTGCAAAATTTGGTCCACCTAATCGAATCAATTGTGTATCTAAATAGGAAAACAATCGACCTTGTAGTAGAGGATCATTCGTAAAATCTATGCCAGGTACAACATTACCTGGATGAAAGGCAACTTGCTCTGTTTCAGCAAAGACATTATCCACATTGCGATTTAAGGTCATCTTTCCAATTTTCTTCACAGGTACTAATTCCTCTGGCCAAAGCTTTGTCGCATCTAAAATATCAAAATCAAATTTAAATTCATCTTCAGGTTCTAGTATCTGTATGCCTAACTCAAACTCTGGATAATCTCCAATTTCGATGGCTTCCCATAAATCTCTCCGTTGAAAATCTGGATCCTTCCCTGCAATTATTTGTGCTTCATCCCAAACAAGAGAATGCACTCCTAACACAGGCTTCCAGTGGAATTTCACAAATCTTGATCTTCCCTTGTCATTGACGAAACGGAATGTATGCACACCGAAACCTTCCATCATACGAAAGCTTCGCGGAATGGCACGGTCAGACATTACCCACATTATCATATGTGCAATTTCCTGATTACTGGCTACAAAATCCCAAAAAGTATCGTGTGCGGAGGCTGCTTGTGGCATTTCATTATGAGGCTCGGGCTTTACGGCATGAATTAAATCGGGAAACTTAATGGCGTCCTGAATAAAAAATACAGGGATATTATTACCAACTAAATCATAATTCCCCTCATCCGTATAAAATTTTGTTGCAAACCCACGTACATCACGAGCTGTGTCCATTGAACCTAAGCTCCCTACCACTGTCGAAAATCTGACAAACACAGGTGTCTTCTTTTTCGGATCCTGCAAAAATTTTGCCTTCGTATATTCCGACATGGATTCATATAATTCAAACTCGCCATGTGCTGCAAAACCTCTGGCATGTACAACACGCTCTGGAATACGTTCATGATCAAAATGGGTAATTTTTTCTCTAAGATGAAAATCCTCCATAATTGTCGGACCACGAACACCTGCCTTTAACGAATCCTCATCATTCGACACCCTTAGTCCCTGATTCGTTGTCATTTTCGTACCCTCATTCTCGACACGAAACGGCTCTAATTGATGATCCTTTGGGTTTCCTTCTCCATTTTTGGATTGATTCGACTTTGAGTTATCCACACAATCCCCTTTCATACATGTACTAATTTCGCTCCATATACACTATATGTTTCCGAAAAAGAAACATACCTTCATTCCGACAAAGCATTATGTAAAGATAAAAAACAGGCTTCTATTTGTTAATAGAAAACCTGCTCAATCTTAAATTATGTATCGTATCATTTCATGTATGTTACAGTATGGGTTGTCACGGCTCTCTGTCTCTCGAAGTGCCATCATATCTGTGCAATTTTTAATCGCTAACTCATGTCGTAATGCAATGGGGGCTATGAGGGATTCATCAGCCTTATGCCGGAAATAACGACTCACACCAAGGTGCTGTTCCATTTTGTCATTAAGGACAGCACGAGGGTACTTTTCTGTACTATCAACTTCCTCAAAATGCAAGAGTAACCACAATTCAAATGCTTCATTTGTATAGGCAATATGAATATTTTTTTCCTCACAAAATTGATTTACTTCCTCTAGTTGCTTTTCGGTTAGATCATCCTTATCAAAAACAATCCAAACTTCATCAAAGTATTGGTAGCTGGAATCTCGATAAGCATGTTGGGCAAGCTTAATCGCTGAACGTTTAACGTTTTTTATCTTGACGCTAACCATCTTAGAGCGCTTTAAAATACGCATTTGTTCAAAATAGATGCGTTCTGTTTCACCTTCACAATAAATTAAAATAGTTTTACGCAGTGTTCGGCTCCCTTGTTGACGTACTCTCACTGCTCAGATACCTCCGCTTCTTCTAAGTATTGTTCAGATAAATACTCATTAATGACAGGCGTTGCACCAAATTCCCCTTTCATATAGCGTTTCGCATAAGAAAGATCTCCACGTTTCCTTTGTAAATCTGCAAAATCAAATAAGGAGTATAGTTCCGATTCATTTTTAAAGCTTTTATTAACAAACCAAATTTGATCGGCGCGTAGTGGCTGATCAAGTAATTCTATTTCATGACTTGTCACGACAAATTGATTACTGCTATTGCGTTTGCTATTCATAATAGCCATTAAAAACTCACAAATCGATACATGGAAGGCTGTGTCGAATTCGTCTATAAAAATGGTTTTTCCTTTATTATAAGCATCCACCATCACACAGGCTAAATGTAGCATTCGCACTGTGCCCTTAGAATCCATTGTCCAATTAATTGTTTTTGTCCCTATCGGTGCACCTGCTTCATCAAATGATAAATAATGTAGATCAATATCTACTTCTTGTATCACCTCAGGCGAATCAAACTCATAGCCAATTGTATTTTTCTCTCTGCGTTCCACACGTCTAGCCGTGACATCTTGAATGGAGAGGTCTGCAATTTTTAGCAGTTTGATCACTTCCTTTTTAAAGGGCTCCTCTTCAAGTTTACGAATAAGAGGATGACTTGATAACCGATTTGCTTCATCTAGGAAAAGAATTTTATGTAAAAACCAATCGAATATCTTTAAAGCGTCTGGATCATTAAAAACATGTAATACGGATAGAAAGGCTGTATTATTACGTGTATATTTTGTCAATTCCTGTGAAGCTGTTTGAAATGTCTCATAAGAATATTCTGTACCATCCCATTGTCTGACAAATAATTCTTCCTTCAGTGACTTGTTCGTTTTCACAAGACGTTCATAGAGAACTTGAGAAGCATTATACTGAATTTCATAATCATATAAAGCTCCGTCCAAAAAAAGCGATATCATAAACTCTGTTGGTTTGTCTTGCTGACTTCCTAACTTAAACGGTTGATAGGGTAGACGTAATTGCTTTACATTATTTAAGTTTTCAAAATTAAAAAGCAAGGAACGTAATACTTTAATAGCCGTAAACAGATTAGATTTTCCGCTTCCATTTGGACCAAAAATAAATGCGCTTTTTACAAGACGAAGTGTATCAAACTGAATTGTATGGGTATCCTTCCATTTTCGTAGGCGACTTCCAGCTACCATTGAAAACAACGTATCATCTTTATAACTTAAACAATTCTTTACTCTAAAATCTACAAGCATATGTAAGCCTCCGTCCACAACCATTTCTTTAATGAATTATTATACTATAGACATAGAAAAAGACATATTACTCAATGTAATATGTCTTTTTACTTTATCCACTTTTTTGTTGAATTTCTGCTAATGATTCATTTTGTAGCGCATGCAATGTACGTTCAATGCCTTCTGCAAAAGAAATTTTAGGCTTCCAACCAATTGCATTGGCTAATTTATCATTATTTAAAAATGAATGCTCAATATCTCCTTCTCGTGCTGGGGCATATTGAATTTCAAGTGGATGGTTTAAGTGTTGAAGCAGTAAGATGACCTGGTGAATTGACCAAGCCTCATTAGTGGATACATTATACGTGCCTTGTAAACGTGCAGATACACCTGCGTAAATAGCATCAGCAATATCGTCTACATAAATAAAATCACGTGTTTGTTCACCATCACCATAAATTGTAAATGGTTTACCTGCCATACTGCTTTTTAACATACTTGGAATCACAGCTGCTTCACCTTGCATTTGCTGTCTTGGCCCGAAAACATTGGCAAATCTATAGATAAGAACGGGCAAACGATAATCTTTTTGCCATTTCTCACAGTAGGTTTCGCCAATGCTCTTGTTTAATCCGTACATAGATATTGGTTCACAGACATCTGATTCCTCTAATGGAGGATAGTGACTATCCCCGTAAACAGCTGCTGAGGAGGCAAAGACAAAGTGCTGTACCTTATACTTGGATGATAAAAAAAGCATTTGGCTAAGCCCAACTATATTTGTCAAAATATCCTTTACTGGCTCCTGGATAGATTGCTGCACGCTCGTTTGCGCTGCGCAATGGACGACCACATCAAAGTTTATTTCCTTAAAGAGATGCTCGCAAACCTCATCCTCAACATTTAAAAGATAGGATTTATGCTCAAAGTCAACATTCCGTAAATGCCCCGTACTTAAATTATCAATAATATAAACCGTTGCACCTTCTTCAAAAAAGCGCCTACCTACTGCACTGCCAATAAAACCATAGCCACCTGTCACTAATACATTCATCCTATCGCCCCCAAAAACAATATGATGATTTATATGCAGTAATTACTAAAAATATGCAAGAAACTTATTTACTGTAAATTTTTCTCAAATTCTTTTTACTAGATTTCTTCATTCACAAGTATCTATTTTGAGCTATATAAAAAGCATGTTTGAAAATACTTCAAACATGCCCTAGCTATCTATTTTTAAGCTGGATTAATTTCTAATTCAACCGTTACTTTAATATCTTTCCCAACAAGGACTCCACCAGTTTCTAATGCCGCATTCCAAGTTAGACCAAAGTCTTCACGATTAATTGTTGTTTCAGCTTCAAAGCCGTATACTTCTTGACCCCATGGATTTGTGCCTTTTCCATTAAATTCTGTATCAAATGTTACTGATTTTGTAACGTCTTTGATTGTTAAATCACCAGTTACTGCATATTCATCGCCTGCTTTTTTAGCAATATTTGTAGATTTAAACGTAATCGTTGGATATTTTTCGGCATCAAAGAAATCTGCTGCTTTTAAATGATTATCGCGATCTTCGCTACGTGTATTAATACTTGCTGGATCGATTGTAAAACTAATGTTAGCAGTTGTTAAATCTGCAAGATCAGTTGCCTCAATATCAGCTGAGTAACTGTCAAATACACCCTTAACTTTTGATACCATCATGTGTTTTACTTGAAAGTTAATTGCTGAGTGTCCTAAATCAATGTTCCATTTTGCCATTATAAATTCCTCCAATTGGTTGATTTTATCTCGATTTCGAGATATATTTTAAAATATGAAGTAACTACATCTTTTATGTTACCCAAAATTGGATAGGATAAACATTTGTAGTTACTTATTTGTTTACATCTTAGCTTATGAAAAGTTTTTAATTACTTTCTGTAACCTACTATATATTAATAATTTAGTTACGTCAAGTAATTAAAAATAAATTTTTAAAACATAAAAAAAGTCGAGTCATCGGTACATCCCTCTCTATGTAATAAAAAGAATATCACCAATATTTGGTGATATTTAGCCGCAGCAATATATTATTTTGCAAAAACCTCAAAAATACCAATCATGATAAGTAGCCATCCTGAGATTGCTGTAGAATGCTTGCCAATAAACGTTTTTGCTAGTAAAGAGCCACATCTACTTCCTACTCCAACTGTGATAAAGGAAAATACGCCGATGGAAATGACTGTCCAAAGGGCTGAGATGCCATTTGCGCCTATTGCAATCCCCCCTGCTAAACAGTTTGCTGACAAGACAAAGCCAAGTGCCATTGCTTCTCTTGTTGAGATTACTAGATTTTTATCTTCATCAAATAATTCGGGATTTCCTGCTATCCGCTGATTAGAAAAATTATTGGACATCAAAGTCCATATACCAATCACACACAGTAGTAAACTCCCTAGTAAATTGGCAGTATGCGGTGAAATATACTCAACAACTGTGCTACCAGCTGTTACTGCGACATATGTGACAATCATCGACATAACAGCAATCACAGCATTTGATAAAATTGGAATTTTAACTTGTTTAACTCCATAGGCTAGACCAATCCCCAAGTTATCTAAATTCGCAGCGATTCCTATTAGAATAATTGTAATCCAATGCATACTAAGCCTCCTCAAATCTCCGTCTCCATTTTCACCTATCGTATGACAACAATAAAAAAATTAATGGGCTCAAATAAGTTAGTTGATTATGTTTCATCTTTTTAGCACGGTGTGACTAAACCATCAATTTGACAAAAGTGACAACTTGTTTATAAAATTAAGTTGTTACTTGTTAATATTTTTATTTTTATGTAATAAATAATAGAAAGGAGATGTAATATGAAACTCATCAAGTTATTGAAAATAGGAATAGCATTTATATGCCTTATTGTGTTAACTGCATGTGGTTCAGAAAATGAGGACACAAAGAAGACTGATAAAGGTGAAATCAATTTAGCATATGTTGAATGGGATACTGAGGTTGCATCTACACATGTAGTAGGACAAGTACTAGAAGATTTAGGATATAAGGTAACACTGACACCTTTAGACAATGGGATTATGTGGGAAGCACTTGCAAACGGAGAGGTCGATGGTATGGTATCTGCTTGGTTGCCACAAACACATGCTCCACAAGTAGAAAAATACAACAATAAGATAGAGAACTTAGGAGAAAACCTAACTGGTGCTAAGATTGGTTTGGTTGTACCAAGTTATATGGATGTCGATTCTATTGAAGATTTAACAAACCAAGCTAATCAAACCATTACAGGCATTGAACCAGGAGCTAATATGATGGCTACGACAGAAAATGCCTATAAGGAATATAAGAATCTGGAAGGTTGGAATGTATTGACCTCGTCTGCTGGTGCAATGACCGCAGCCCTCAGTCAAGCTATCTCTAATAATGAAGAAATCATCATCACAGGATGGTCACCACACTGGATCTTTAATGCCTATGATTTAAAGTACTTAGATGACCCCAAAGGTTTATATGGAGACGAAGAATATATTGGCACTTTTGCGCGCAATGGTTTAAAAGAGGATGCCCCTGAAGCCTATAGCGTCCTTGACCGTTTCAACTGGAGTGCTGAAGATATAGAAAGTGTAATGTTTGATATAATGGAAGGCATGAGTGCCACAGATGCTGCGAAAAAATGGATTGCCAATAATCAAGATAAAGTAGCCGAATGGACGAAAGATGTACAAGCATAAAAAGAGAACCCATTTACTACTCATTAGTAAATAGATTCAGACTGTAGACGGCTCATTCTATAATAGAATGAGCCGTCTACAATTTTTAACGTTCCCAAAAATGAGGGGGGTTTCAGGAGCGTAATCATGAACTAGCAAACTTCTGGAGAAAAGTAGCTAAAGTTCATCCTCTCTACACTGTATTGTAGAACAAGGAATATTCTTTATATGATAATGATAATCATTATCATATTGATTGTCAACATTAATAAAAATGATTTTTTCATTTATCAGTAGCCGTCTTCCACTGTTAGGAAAACAAAACGTTGCTGGCATCTTGCTTTCCTTTGTGCAATCGCTTTCCGCTACCGTGTGCTGAACCTCTACAGTAGATTTTTACGACCAATATCATGAGTGCATTATATACAGAGAGACGACCCTAGAAAAGGGAATCACCCTCTCATGCCAAAAGCTTCTGCAAAGGGAATTTAAAATAGGAAGCTGCTACCAGTAAGATACTGGAAGCAGCTTCCTAGCTAAAATTAAACTTAAAAGCGTATAGTAATGGATTTATAGATTATTGAACTACTTCAGGGTGAAAACCATCTTTTTGGAAGTAATCCTCATGTGACCAAATATTTAATTTTGCATCCTGAGCTTTTTGTTGAATAGCTCTAAATGCATCTTCAAATGTATTGTTTGGTTTATGAATATAACGTACAACTGCAAGCCCTTCGTTTAATAAAGATTCCTGCAATAAGACATTATCTACAAACACGTAGGCTAGAAGGCGATCATAATTGTCTGTTTCTGGGCCAACATCATAGACCGCTTCAATTTTCTTAGCCTTTTCCAATAAATTGATCGTATACTCTTTTGCTTCTTCCGCATATGGCTGAGCGCCACCTTTATTGTAATTCATTTCAGGAGTATCCACCATTAATAGACGAATTTTTCGTTTCTCATCATTAATTGTCGCCTGAATCGTATCCCCATCATATGCTTTAATATAGTCTATCTCAAAGCGTTTATTACCTGTTTTTCCTTCCACTTGTTCAATGGTAATAGTACCTTGCTGATCTGTAACTGATTTAGTACTTTGATCTTCCGCAGGTGATCTGCCAAATATCATGTACAATGCTACAGCCAAAATAATCGTACCACTTGTTATTAATGTTTTTATATCTTGCATTTTCATGTAGTAGGCCCCTCACAACTAATCATCATTGCTTATACTTACGATTCGTATAAGTTGTGCACCTCATCATCAGAAAGACAACAAGTTTCACGATGTTTCTATTGTAAAATATCAAGCTACTACATTCAAGCTATCATATTGTCACTGCTACCCAGTGATTTGGTAAAACCTCTACTAACTGACTATTTTCTACCTCATAACGTATTTTCACGTCTTCTGCATGATCAGCATCAGTATATTTCTGCTTCTCAATTGCAGGATCTGGAATAGGAATAGAACGTAGTAATGCACGTGTATATGGATGTTGTGGGTTAGCGTATAGCTCTTCACTTCCTGCAAGTTCTACAATCTTTCCACCATACATGACAGCTACACGATCGCTGATGTGCTTCACCATGGATAAATCATGAGCAATAAATAAATACGTCAGCCCAAGCTTTTGTTGTAATTCTTTTAATAAATCAACAATCTGCCTTTGAATGGAAACATCCAGTGCCGATAAGGGTTCATCACAAACAATAAAGTTTGGCTCAACCGCCAATGCTCTCGCAATACCAATTCGTTGACGCTGACCTCCCGAAAATTCATGAGGATAACGCATGGCATGCTCTTTTTTCAAACCAACAAGTTCAAGCAATTCCTCTACCCGTTGTCGCCTCTCCTCATGTGTCTTCACCAGACCATGAATATCAAGAGCCTCGCCAATAATATCTAAGATTTTTCTGCGAGGATTTAACGATGAATAGGGGTCTTGGAAAATAATTTGCATATGGCGACGCATTGCCTTTAGCTGTTTTTTCGATAGCCTCGTTACAGGTATTCCTTGATACAGAACCTCTCCATTTGTAGGCTGATGAAGTTGAAGAATCGTCCTACCTGTAGTCGATTTACCTGAACCAGATTCACCAACCAAGCCCAATGTTTCACCAGGATATATATAGAACGATAAATCATTCACTGCTTTCAACGTTTGACCACGACCTAATGGAAATTCTTTGGATAGATGGGTCACTTCGATTAACGGCTTATGTCGATCGATACCTGGCTGAATAGTAGCAATCTCTTTTGGCTGCTTTTTCTCATGCAGTTTTGGTAAGGCATTCAATAATTTCTGGGTATACGGATGCTGGGCATTTGCAAAAATTTCTTCTGTTGTGCCCTGTTCAACTATTTCTCCTTCTTTCATCACTATGATGCGATCACACATACCTGCAACAACGCCTAAATCGTGTGTAATTAAAATAATAGACGTTCCCATTTTCTTTTGCATATCGCGCATCAATTTTAGGATTTGAGCTTGAATAGTAACGTCCAGTGCTGTTGTTGGCTCATCTGCAATAAGCAGTGAGGGATTACAAGCAAGCGCCATAGCAATCATTACCCGTTGACGCATACCACCTGAAAATTCATGAGGGTATTGTCGATACCGTTCTTCTGCGTCTCTAATACCAACCAGTTTTAATAATTCTATTGTTTGTTGATAGGCTTCGTTTTTTGACATTGACTGATGCTTGATTAAACTTTCAGCCACTTGATCACCTATTCGAATAGTAGGGTTTGTGGATGTCATCGGATCTTGGAAAATCATACTAATATCTTGTCCACGTATCCCTTCCATTTGTTTTTCACTAAATTCAGTGAGTTCTTGCCCTTTAAACACAATTGAGCCAGATTTCAAAAATGAAGGTGGCGATGGTAATAAACGCATAATGGAGCGAGCCGTTACACTTTTCCCGCTCCCAGACTCTCCCACAATTCCTAGTGTTTCACCTTTATTTAGATGGAAGTTAACGTCCTTAACGGCTTCAAATTCTGTCTCCCCTGTGATAAAGGATACGCGAAGATTATTGATTTCTAAAAGCTTTTCACTCATTCGACCCATCCTTTTTAAAATTTGTGATTGACTTACTTTCAAGTATAATCCATACTTTACAATACTGATAGGAATTATACAATATAATGCTGAATATTTTATTTACGTTTGGAGGAAATGCATGGTTACTTCAAAAAATCATTTAAAACCAGAGAAATTTATTTTCTTTTCTACGGTTTATCAAAAACTAATGCATCAAAAGCCTTATCATCTACTTCTTTTTCTTTTTAGTATTTTAGTTCACCCTTTTACATACTTTATCTATCGGAAAAGGAAACTTTCAAACACTTACGATCAGGCTTTTGCATTGCGTAGTCAGTACTATATAGAGCATGGATTGGTTGCCCAGTGGCAAAAGGAATTTGAGCAACAAGAAATAGCAAAAGCTACATTTTTTAAAGAGGCTGTATTGGAGTCACAAATTCAGTTCACAGCCAAGCACTTAGCTCAAAGGAAGCTTCAACAGCAAGTGGATCAGGATTTACAAAAAGAGGACATACAACAACTATCCTATGTCCAATTTTTTAATCAGCAACTAACTAACAAACGTTTTGTGGCTCTTACCTTTCTACCAGCTGTTTTATTTTATGTAGTACTTATCTTATTTGCGAATCCATTTCTGCAATTTATCATTGAACGTATTTTACAAAGCTTCATTGTGATTGTTGGAGTGGCTACATTAGTGTTTACCATTTTATATTTATCACCTTTTGATCCAGCAAGAAACCTACTCGGAGTTGAAGCAACACCTGTGCAAATAGAAAACTTTAATCGCATTCATGGTTTGGATCAACCTTATTTATCACAGCTATGGAACGCATTATCTGGTCTATTTACATTTGATTTAGGTACATCCTTTGCAGGTAAAGAAGATATCACACATAGCATTGCTACAAAATTTCCTGTCACTCTTGAAATTGCCGTATTGTCGTTGCTAATGGCTATTGCTATTGCCATACCAGTTGGAATTATTTCAGCTGTTCGTCCAAATTCATATTTGGATTATACATTTATGTTCATTGCTTTAATTGGTCTATCCATCCCAAGCTTTTGGCAAGGTTTAATTTTTATTTTGACATTTGCTCTAAAGCTACAATGGTTTCCAGCTACCTATAACCCTCATAATTGGCTATCGCTTATCATGCCAATTGTCGTCTTAGGAACATCCATTACGGCTTCTATTGCTAGGATGACAAGGTCAAGTATGCTTGAGGTGATTCATGAGGATTACATTATTACAGCAAAAGCTAAGGGCTTAAATGAATTCAAAGTGATTTCAAAACATGCCATTCGCAATGCTATGATTCCGATTATTACGGTGATTGGACTTCTTTTTGGAGGTATGTTGGGAGGCGCATCTGTAACAGAAAAGGTATTCAACATTAGTGGTATAGGTAGCTATATCGTCGATAAACAATTTATCCCTGATATTCCGGCCATTCTTGGGGGCGTTGTTTATATTGCCATCACCATTTCTATTGTCAATTTATTCATTGATATCATGTATGCCTTTTTTGATCCACGCATTCGCTCGAAAATGAAGAAGTCTTAAAGGAGGATCACCTGTGAAAAACATCTTACATGTCAAACTACTCTTGAAGATTACACAGGAATATGTCAATTCTCATTTTACTTTTGTCTTTTCCTTACTGTTTTCTTTACTATTTCTAGCCTATAGCTATAATTTTTCCAGCAATAGCTGGCGACCAGTGGTTCTGCTTCTTTTTGTTATTTATGTCATCACTACGGTATATGTTGCCTTCGTCAATTTACGAATTAAAAAGGATTTAGCAACGTATGGTGACATTCAAAAAAATACTCGACTGTTTGGCTATCCTCTTTTAATAACGATACTGTCAGGCAATATTTTTTCGACATCCTTTGCATTTATGCTTGTGTCAAAAAGAAAGACTGCTGAATATACTTTTGCTGCCTATGCCTTTATAACACAGCTATTCATTTTAGGTATTGCAGCATTGAATTTATTTAAGCCATATGTCACAGATACCTTTGTACTGGCAATGGGCGTTTTCTTAGTACTCTCGCTTCTCTATATCGTGATGGCCATTTTATGTACCAAATATGTCACAGCAACTGAGGCACCTAAATGGATGCTCATTCCAGGTATTGTCCTATTATTGGCGACTTTCACTGGTAATCTATTTGCGACTTTACTAGGATATAGCCTTATCCAAAAGGCTCGAAGGGCAAATCCATCTTCTATTGAGAAATGGCAAAAAATATGGGAAAAGATTTTACGCAATACAATGGCTGTATTCGGCTTATTCTTCATTATTTTCATGTTCTCGTTATCCGTTACAAGTTCTTGGACTTTCGACTATGATTTCGCTACTGAAAATAATTATGGAGCATTGCTACAAACACCGACATTAGAATATCCACTAGGTACAGATAACTATGGTCGAGATTTATTTTCTCGTATTGTGTTTGGGGCACAAATATCATTAATCGTCGGATTTTTCTCCACGATTATCCCCGCAGTTATTGGTGGCGCATTAGGAGCATTTTCAGGCTATTATGGTAAATCCACTGATAATATCATCATGCGAAGTCTCGATATTTTATATGCCATTCCTGGGATATTGTTAGCCATTGCTATTATCGCCGCATTTGGTGCTAATACTGTGAATCTTATTATTGCACTTAGTGTTGGAGCAATTCCAACCTATGCCCGTACAATGCGGGCAAATGTTATGCAGCTTGCTAATTATGAATTTGTAGAATCGGCTAGAGCTTTAGGTGCATCTGATGCAGCTATTATTTTCAAGCACATTGTCCCCAATTCTTTAGCACCAATGATTGTGAAAGCAACATTAACGATTGGCGGAGCTGTTATTTCCACAAGTAGTTTAAGTTTTTTAGGGCTAGGTATTGAGCCACACATTCCTGAATGGGGCAATATTTTAAAAGTTGGTAGTACGTACCTGGAAACACATTCATATGTCGCGATTTTCCCAGGTCTTTGTATTATGCTTCTTGTCCTCTCCTTTAACTTCTTAGGAGATGGTTTACGAGATGCTTTAGATCCAAAAACAAATTAATCGGAGGTAACTATGAAGAAATTACTTGTATTTTTATTCGTTGCAGTACTAGCTTTGGCTGGCTGTGTACAAACAAAAACTGACGTAGAAGGCAGTAAAGATTCAAAAGATAGTGACAAGAGCAATGGCAAGGTTGCCATTGAAGTATTAGGAATGGCAGCTTCTGAAGAAGACATGAACATTGTACGTGACCAATTAGTGAAAAATGGTTTTGATGTAAAGCTAAATATTCAACCTGATTACGGTTCTTTCTCTGCTCAAAAAGAAGCAGGTAACTATGATCTTGCTCTTTCAAGCTGGACGACAGTTACAGGGAACCCCGACTATGCTGTTCGTGGTTTATTTAAAACTGGCGGTGACTACAGTGTGGTGGCAGATTCAAAACTAGATGCGTTGATTGATGAAGCGAGTACATTGACTGGTGAAGAAGCAGCAGCTAAATATAAAGATTTAGAACAATTATTAGTATTCGATCAAGCTTATATTGCGCCTTTATATATTTCCAATAAGTATCAAGGTATCTACTCTGAACTTGTAAACCCTAAAACAGTACTTTTACCAAAATCTCGTGCACAAGTTTGGGAAAAAATAGAATTTAATGATACATCTAAAAATGCAACAGAACCTTTAATTTTACACCAAACAATCAATTCTCTTACTTCACTAGACCCAATCAAAGGGAATGATGGTTCAATCAACACATTAAACACGAATATGTATGTTCGTCTTGTTAACTTAACAGACACAGATGAAGTTGTGTCAGATGGTTCATTATCTTACAACCATGTAATGGCTGAAGGGAATCAAGAATATTACTTCATTTTACGAGATGATATCAATTTTGCAGCAGTGAAAGATGGTGCAGCTGTTGATACAGGTGAAATAGTGTCAGCTGAAGATGTAGTCTTCTCATTAAACCGTGCGAAAGACGCTAATTCAGTACCAGATCATCGTACTTACAGCATTCATGAAAACATTGAAACAGTCGAAATCGTTTCAGATTTAACTGAATTACAAAATAAAAAAGTAGCAGGCTCTGAGCAATCCGTTTTAGAAGCATTATCACAAAACCTACCTGCTTCTGTAGCGCAATTAGCAAAAGATAAAGGTGCTGTTAATAATGCAGCAGGTGCATACCAAGTTGTTAAAATTACAACACCTACACCTTTCCCACAAGTATTAAACTATTTAGCACACCAATCTGGTGGTATCGTATCTGAAAAACAAGTAACAAGTATTAATACGTATGATGTGGCTAACTACAACCCTGACAAGGACATTGCCTATGGTGATCAAGCTACTGTAACGGAAGGTTCAGCTACATTCAATAACCAGTTATATGCAAGTGGTCCTTACATTTTAGTGAAGAAAAATGATTATGAAGCACAGTTTGTGAAAAATCCTGCTTATCGAGCTGGTAGCGAATATGAGCCAAAAATTGCTAAAATCAATGTCCGTTTTATCTCTGATGTTGATAGTGCCCTATCTGCATTACGTAATGGTGAAATTCATGTTCTACAAACAGTACCAGAAACGAAACTGGATATTGTCAAATCAGATGCTAAATTAACATTAAATACGGCAGATAGTAATGCTGTGTCGTACCTACAAATGAATACATCTGGCCGTGCGGTTTCTGATTCAGCAGATTTACGTAAAGCAATTCTATACTCTATTAACCAAGATGAATTCATTAGCTATTATCAAGGCAATAAAAAACCGGCTGTATCCACAGTCTCTCCATTAATTGATACTGGTTTAAAACTTGAAGCAGATAGCGAAAAAGTAAAAGAATTGGTAAAAGCATATAACGATAAAAAGTAATACAAATTAGAGCCTTCTCAAAATTTGAGAAGGCTCATTTTTATATAGAAGAAACTCATTTTAAATTTCATTATGTGATTTTGGTTTTGGTCCTAGCTCTTCAGGTTCGATATCAGCGAATGTTTCGCCTTCTTCTTCTAGGTCACGCATACGATGTGCAATACGTGAAGCCGCTGACGCTGCTATACTACCAACCAAATCATCTAAGAACGTGTTGACATGATGTCCAGGTTCTGTATCCAGTTTTTTAATAATCCCTATTTTCTGCTTGTCTAAATGACCAAAAGTAGTAACGGCAATGCTGCCATATGTAAATACAGATCCTAGTGCGATTGTTTCGTCTACACCAAATAGACCTTCATCTGATTCGATAATTTGTTGTAGTGGTGAGGATAATAATCTTTTCTCTGCTAATTCATCTAATTCAATCCCTACTAATAAAGCATGTTGCACTTCTCGCTTACGTAATACACGTTCAACAGAATGAACACAATGCTCTAGTGTTAAACCTTCATTATAGGTTTTTTGCATTTCGTAAACAATTTGCGCGATATCCTCTATCGCTACACCTCTACGAATTAACGCGGCTTGAGCTGCCTTTGCTACTTCGTCAGAGTGCACACGAATACTTTTATTATGCATAATTAACCCTCATTTCGATTTTTATTGCTAGTATAATGCTAGCCCAACCTATTATACCTTTACTTACGTAATATGGTACAATTTTGTTACAAACACAAGAAGGAGTGTCATCATTGGATAAGGGAACAGTACAGGATTTAACATTTTACAGTGAGTCATTACAGGAAGAATTACAGCT
>Ga0213822_1000225_pt1 | contig 51638 bp, 69 predicted proteins | sample MC6MC0908MG_FD_179872 | JGI IMG/M metagenome (GOLD analysis project Ga0213822, IMG submission 179872) | Enriched soil aggregate microbial communities from Iowa State University, Ames, United States - MC6-MC0908-MG | ecosystem: Environmental > Terrestrial > Soil > Unclassified | place: USA: Iowa... | reverse complement strand
CCTCATTAGTAATCACTATTTCTTCTTTATTTGGGCAGGTTGTTTCATTTTCCTTTAAATAGCCCTTTGCCACTAAATCCTCTAAGGTAGGATAAGCCATATAATCTACACGATACGCCTCTACTTGCCCTTGTACCATGCTTATATAAGCCGTACAGCCTTTCTTATCTATTGTGGCGAAATGCTTTGTAACATTTGGGATTGTAATTAAAATAAGAATAGAAATTTTATAAGTTTTTCTTCTAAAATGTCTCAAAAGATGTTTATGTAATTAGTTATTTACCAATGGAGTATTTTGATTTTTTATAGAATAGTTTGTAAAAAAAGCTAAGCGTTTTATTTACGCCTAGCTTTTTAAGTTAATTATTGTGCTTTATTTCCCTGTCAAGTACTACCTTTCGCATGCCCAGCCATCTTTGTCACGGTCATGTTTTGAAGCATAAGCTGGGTGGGTAGCACTTACACCACTTGGATAGACTTTACGCAATTCTGTGCAATTTTTGTAGTATTCTTTTTGTGGGGTACTTTGAGCTGTATATTGTTTCTGTTCCTCTTGACTCCTAGCTTCTTGTTCCTTTAGAGCTTCTTCCTCTTTCCTTTTTAGCTCTTCTTGTTTTTTCAATTCTTCTTGTTTCTTTAACTCCTCTTGTTTTTGAAGCTCTGTCTCTTTTTCGTTTAGTTGCTTCTCTAGATTTTCCAACTCTTTATCTTTATCAGCTAATTGATTCCTTAGTTTCTCAACTTTTTGTTCTGCTGTAGCTAATAACTGCTCTTTTTTATGCAATTCTTCTTTTGAGATAAAGGTTGAATCTGTAATGCCACTTACCATTCCCATTACAAACGGAATTATGAAAAGTAAATAAATAAACAATGCTACAGCCATTTTCCAAACTTTTTTAGATCTAAACCCTAAAATTTTTCTATAAAATGGTCTTGATTTTTGGGCAAAGGAGTCTTTCTTTTGCTCTTCTAAAAATAATTGGAGATCTTTACCTTTATTAGCGATAGTTAGATTGATTCCGTCAATTGTAAAATGTGACTTAATTGCAAAATGATCTACGTGACCGTTTTTTCCTTCTGGCCAATCCAATGTATTGATAAGAATTAATTTCTTTTCTGGAGATAGTTTATAAATGAAAAGTTTATCTTGGGTGAAAGCACCATACCCATCAACTTTTAATTCTCTTTGTATACTCACACTTTCAATGAGCCACGCATCTGGATGCTTTTCTCGTATTAACTCTTTGATTCCTGTTGTACTTGATTTCTTGTTTTGATTTTCACTCATTTAATTACCCACTTTTCAATAATTTGGTACTTTAATTTCTATATTTCTCAGACGTGAATTTCTATTGATATTTCAATTTAAATACAAATTAACTATTAAATAACACTACCATTTTTCAATAAAAGAGAGTATTCCTCTTCATCCGTAAACAATTTTAGTGTGTTCTCCTCTATTTCATAATCCGTGATTACTTCACTTGTATGCTCCCACAGTTTTTCTCCGTAATAAGTAAGACATACAACCCCTAATTCACATAAAATAAGAATAGAGGTGTCAGGTAACTTAATAATTTCAAAGACAAGAGAATTAAATTCCTTCATCCATATCAACTTATAATTTTCTAATCCCACACAATAAATTTTCACATCAATACTTATCAAAACACAATTTTCTCTTTCAACTACCTGTAATGATGGGTCAATTCCATGTTGCTCACCAACAATACCAATGAAAATCGAGTCTCTTGTACCAGAACTTACTCCATAAAATTTCTTTTGATCTACACAATCTTTATTAAGAAGAGTAATTTTATTAACTTTGATATATTTTTCAAATTCTGATTTTGATTCAAATTCGTAAAGATTATAACCATTGATTACTTTCATTATTTCCCTCCGTAAAGTTTAACTGTTATTAATTTCTCCCTATCCCATACGGATTCAACTTTTAATACTCCATTAGGTCCCGAAAGTAATGATTCTCTCACTATTCTTCCATTTTCTTGTGTTTTTAGAATACTAGATGGGTTATCGAAAGCATCTGATAAGTTATCCAGAACAAGTTTTCTACCAAATGCATCATCAAAAACCCCAATACTATTTAACTGCCTTTCCATTGCAATAGATCGATCAATATTATGTTTGTTTCCAGTTGCATTTCCAAAAATGTACTCTAATTTTTTGCCGAAGTAAGGAATCCCTTCACATTGGTCTGAATCTACTTCCATCTCTTCATTAGACTCATCACAGCTAGTCTCATTTGGTTCTGTCGGCTCTTCACCATCAGAATCAGGATCCTCCGGATCTTGCCCTCCAGTGGTTGGATCTTCACTTGGTGTTTCATAAGATAGATTGTGAGGATTATCTCTAAATGGATCATCAAGTGGTATAATGATAGGCACATTCTCTATTGATGGCATTGCACTCGGTATCCCGCCAACGTCAGGCACTTCTATAACCGGCTGCAATATATCTGGTATATTACGAGTTGGTATATCTGTAGGTTTAGGCACATATTCATATTTTTCTAAAGGAGGTAGATTTTTTGCTGAAGTTTTCCGAATATCCTCAGAAGGTCCATTAATCTCTCCCGAATACCAACGATTCTGCTGAGCAATCACTATTTCTACCTGACCTGTACCTTCAATAGGTTTTATTTGTGAAATGTAAAAATATTTAGCTGGATCATCTTTGTATGGACTAACTAAATAAGTCCATCGGTCAGTACTTTCCTTCCCCCACAAGGCTTTAGTTAGACCAGGTGCATAAACATCGGTCTTCCAAAAACCATTATCAGCATATTCCTTACTAAAACGAATATCAAAACTGGAATTATATGAAATACCCTCATATTCCTTGAAACCATCAGCCCAATACTTCATCCTTGTTTTATCTAAAGAGTGTTGTTGTATATCAAGACCAATCTCAGCACCAATCCATACAGCCATACCAAAAAAAGTAGAATTAATTAATACCTCTCCATAACCTGGTACACTATCAAGTGGCGTGGGTGTCTGGGCAGATGCTTTCGCTGTTTCAAATGCCTCCCATAAATCCTGATTACGACCTGCAGCTTCATCTGCTTTCCATTTTTCATAAGCTTTCATGTTCCAAGCATCAAAAGCTCGTTCTCTAGCTTCACGATTTTCAAACTTAATTCCTGCACGTTCCAGAGACCCTATCACAGCCCCTTTAAGAGCATTACTTCCTACAACACCAAAAGCATGCGATTTAGTAGGATACATAAAGGTAACACTTATTACTAAAATTAAACTAAGTAAACAAAGAGCTATCTTTTTCAATTTCATCTCTCCTTATATATAAAATATATGTACATTCCAAAGTTACCATATTAATACTAATTAAGAAATACATTCTAACTACAAAAAAACATTCTATTTAATTCAAATTACTTACTAGATTAATCGAGAAAGACTCCTACACTCTTCAACTAGTTTTAGAAAGTTACGCTATGCTGTATTTTCTGTTTCTCCTACTTTAAATAACAAAAGACCACTCATAACAGAGTGGCCTTGCTCTAAGAATATCATTCTATTTCTCATACTTTTATATTATTTGTCTTCTATATTTTAATAATTCGTCATCTTCTAGGCTCTAACTGATTAATAATTTTCTTGTTCTTGATATAAAATAACTTTATTTGAACCAATAAAAATATGTCAAAGCCACCCTCAACTCTAAAGCAACACAAGATGGACATTTTTCATCTTTTCTATTTTAGTACATATCATTTAATTTGTTTTAACCAATACAAAATTTTAACTCTCTCCTTTTAATTTGATTAACAATTTTTAGTCATTTACTTTTATAGTCATTTATTTGTTTCTATAAACTAGACCTCTTTTAGGTATGAAGTGGTCTTCAATTATTGTGTATTAACACAATACCCCTTGTATTTATCACAAAAAACACTAGCTGAATCATTATCAAAATGTTGATTTGTTATACAGTTTATAATTTCCTTTGTAAAGTCATCCGCGCCTTTTAATAAATATCCGATAGCAAAACCATTTGCTTCATGTTCCTCTGGTCGTTTTGAATAATCACTTATACTGAAATAATCCTCTATTGAATATCCTAATTTCATAAACTGTTTTACATGGTAGAATTCATGAGCAATAATAAATTTCAAAAAAAGCTCTGAAGCAATATCTACAAGATGTTGATCAAAGATTCTTCCAAACAATCGCTCACTTTCCTTAGTTAAAGGTTCAACTAGAAATTCCACTCTTATAAGACTTGTCTTATTTTTATTTGGAATACAAGACGCTGGTGAACCAAAAATATTGGCGTCTATTTTAATAGGTAAATTAACATCCTCAATATTTAAAGCGTGCCTAAGTTCTATTAGAAAGTCCCCTTCTAATAATTTCTTTAGAACGGTTTTTAACTGTGTAGAATCAATACATCCCCCAAAAAACGCCATATAAATCTCCATTCCCTAATATATTAAATAACAAATTATATCAATTAATATTTTGAAATCATTAAATTTACAATAAAACTAATTATCTTTTCTTCTATTTTCATCTGCTTGATTAAATTGCAATAAAGCAATAACAAATGCCATTGCCAAAGCACATACTGATATAAAATGACTAGCTTTAGAAACATGATCGTTTTCAATTATAGATATACAATAACAATACATAGCAATAGTGAAACAAAAGATTGCTACGAATGCCATTAAACTTAAAATAATTTTAAATGAAATATTTAATAAAAAATTTTTGTACCAACGTTGTTTAAATAAATAAAAACAAAATAAAGGTAATAAAACAAATAATATTTTAACGTTAATATGGATACTTATTACATGCTCATTAATAATATATAACAAGAAATAATTTAAGACATACAACAAGATTATTAAAATAACATTTACTAATTTATTTATTAAATTCTCATATTTATTTATATTTTTTTTATAAAAAGAATGAGATGTAAAGAAGCTTAGTAAGCTGGCCCCAATTGGAACACCTACAAGTATTCCTAAAATCAAGACAAAATAATAAACACTATTCATTTAAACTATCATTCCTATAATATTTATTCTATTATTTATCTCTCACAAGCCAAACCGTCTCCATCTCGATCATGTTTCTTATCGTATGCTGGATGCGATGAATTAACTCCGTCAGGATACACTTTTCTTAGTTCTGTACAATTTTTAAAACTCTCTCTTGAAGGTTCACTTGGTGTTGTTATAGGAGTTGTAGTTGGTTTTTCTGTGTAGCTATCCTCCACTGGTTCACATGCCCATCCATCATTATCTGCATCATGTTGTGATTCATAAGCTGGGTGACCACTCATTACGCCTCCCGGATAAACAGCTCGCATTTCTGAACAGTTTTTAAAGGATTCTTTGACTGGTTCTGTAGGTTTTGTTTCAGGCTTCTGCTGAGAAGGTTTTGACTCTGGTACGTTGAACTCCTTAGCAGCAACATTATAGGTCTTACCATTAGTTGTAATTACGATTGTACCGTCTTGAGCTGTTGAATACACTTTACTTCCCGCGCTCATTAGATTAGTTAAAACCTCATTATGTGGATGACCATAGCTATTATCCTTACCATAGCTTAATATTGTTACTTCAGGTTTAACTGCTTTTAAAAATTTTGATGATGTACTTGTATTAGAACCGTGATGCCCAGCTTTCAAAATCTGTACATTTAAAGAATCAAAAGAATTGGTAAGTAATTCTTCCAAGTCTTTACTTGCATCTGCCATTAGCAAAAATTCAACGTTTTTATATCCTGTTTTTAATACAATTGAAGCATCATTTGTATCTACTGCTTTGGCATCGGAATATAACGATTGTAAGTAAAAATCAGAAGTCCAATCACCTATTAAAATTTCACCTATTTTAGGTTCTATATACTTAATATTTTTTTGCTCTACAAGTTTTAAAAGTTGAGTGTATGTTTCTGTAGTATGAGATTTACCACTATTCACAAACTTACCAACAGAAATTGAGTTTAATACCGATATTAATCCACCAACATGATCAGCATCAGGATGGGTTGCTACTACAAAGTCTAGCTTTTTAATACCTTTTGATTTTAGGTAATTGACAACAGTCTTTCCTGCTGATTTTGGTCCTCCATCTACTAAAATATTCTTTCCATCGTGAGATTGAATAAGCGTCGAATCTCCTTGACCAACATCAATGAAATGGATTTTCATTTCGTTGTTTTTAGCTGCAATTGTTTGAATAGGTAAAGCAAATGCAACTACTAAAATTAGAGCTAAAATTGTTAAAGTTATTTTCTTCATAAATCTCCCTCCTTCAAAATAATTATACATAAAATGCTTATAATTGGTATAATTGTATTATTTATAAAAATTCCGATGAGGTATTTACGAATATAAAAAGAAATAGGTACCAAAAAAGAAAGAACATGATGGATCAGAAATTTAATATGCAAATTCACCACTGGAGCTGACTGCATTGTTACTATATAAAACGTGGCACTAAATAAACGACAAACTCAGCATCTCCATCCTTCTCTCTAAAAAGAAGTGAAAGTCAATGCTACCTCCAAACGCAAAGACAATAAGTGTGAAAATAATAAAATAAGTAGTTTTGTTTATAGTACAACCTTTAAGTAATTTTTCACACCTGGAGTCAACTATTTAAAATCGCTAACCAGGCAACTGTACATGACTTTATTCCAATTGAGAATAATAACTTATATTCAAATAAAACTTAATACTTAAAAAATATTTTATACACTCGTGTCTTAATACCTAACTATTCTAAGGAACATTATCTTCTACGGTTGTAATCAGGTAAACGCTGAAGTAATCATCTACTCTATTTCTGATTTTTACTTCAGCGTTGCTCCCTTGATGTTTTTTAAGATCAAATATTCCAGACATAAATTTTTACATAATTATAAACTATAGTAGTTTTTCGAATATCATTTAAAGGAAATTTCTGCAAGTTAAGTATTTGGTACATAGTGGATATGAAGTCTGATTTTATGTTAAATTAGTATTATTATAAAGTTCAATATTTAGTGCCCAATAATTAAATTTACTTTTCATTCAGTTTAAGGAGAAGAGAAGATTATGGATATCAATAAGCTTGTAGATAGTTTATTTTGTAACCAGTGTGTAAGTATAGATATTTTGAAAGGGAATATCCAATGTGAGTATAGTTATTGCGAATGTAAGGCCAACTCAAATTTTGCTTCACTATTAGATATGTTTGCTAATTTATGTTATTTAGTAGATGGGAGTAACTTTAAAGATTTTAATTCTGAATTGAATTTTATTGATCCAAGAGAAATTAGAAGACACACTATGGAAATTAATCAGACATGGAATAATCATATTTCAGAAAAACCATACTCTTCCAATGAATATAAATATATAAGTTCCCAGAGCTTATATATTATTAAAGAAGATTTAAAGACTCAAAAGAACAATAATTCTTTATTATTAAGAGTAGTTTTTTGGATTAGAACACTTGATAATTATTTTAGTATTCTACTTGACTATATCGATAATGAGATAATTAATGAATCACATTTTCCAACTAAAAGGGGTGTTTTATTATTAAGATTAAAATCCAAAGTTGCTGATTATGTTTTTAATATTAGAAAAGAAGTACCTCATACTGATCCTAATAGACTTAAATTAAGATACTTTTTAAATAACTTGCACCTTTCAAAGAAAGTAAGTGCTGATAACTATATCAAACATAGATACTTGGATTTCGGAACTTCCAAAAGTTTTAAAAATAATGACATAGAGGACCTAAAAATAGGTTTCTTATCAGGGGATTTTACTGTAGATGATTATGATTGGTGTATAGAAGAGAGTAGTAATACTAGCAAACTCTTTTACTTTAATGGAATAAATAATAAAAATGAGTACTGTGAAATAATTACAAAGAAAGTAAAGGAATTACTAGAAAGTAACCCTCACTTTATCATACTACCTGAATTATTTACTCCTGTAGACCTTCAAGAAAAAATTCAACAAGAAATAGATGACTATTATTTTAGGAAAACTATGAAAGACGAACCGGTAAATTTATTGATGGTCTTTCCGGGTAGTTTTCATTCATGGGATCACAATAACACTTACATCTTTAATGTTTCTAGGGTAATAAATAGTTCTGGAGAGCTTGTAGAGATGATTTATAAACAAAATCAGTTTATTATTAAAAAAGATGAAAACCACACAGGGATTTTAGAATCTTTTAAAAAACATGATGGATATGAAAAAATATCATTTACAAATAAAGATATTACAATTTTTGACACTTCTTTAGGGAGAATAGCAATTTTAATTTGCATTGATTTTATCATTGACGAAATTGCCGAGGTTTTAGAAGATAGGCTTGTGGATATAATATTTGTAATGGCTATGACACCAAAACCAGATAGTGGGAAATTTAAACGGAGGTTTCAAGAGCTCTCTGAGAAAAATAAAGCTGTTGTAATAATAGGTAATAACGGTAGTAAAGCTGTTAAAAATGTAATTAATCTGCCAGGAATTAATAAACCATATACCACAAATAGCTTTTCAGAAGTAAAAAGTATTAGTGAAATATTTTAAAGGAGTTAAAACTAATGGATCGTAAAATCCTTGAAGATACTTTTTCGATTATTCAGACTTTAAAAAAATGCGATAGTTTCAATACAGATTTTGATACACAAGTAAATATCTTGTTATCTCTTATATCTATAGATTTGAATGATCAGAACATGAAAGTAATTGAGAAGATAAAGACAATTATAGATGATAAACTACCGTTTCAAGAAATTAAAGATAAAAAGAGCTTTTATTTAGGAAAATTAAGTGGAACATCACAAATGATTGGACAAATAAAAAAAATTATAGATTTCGACCATTTTGTGAATGAATTAACAGATAAAGAAGTTAATTTATTGTTAGAATTATACTCTAAAAAAGAAATAATTTCTAAATTGGAATCTAATGAAAACTACATGCTGGAAGAATCCAGTAACCATTGGAATGAATTAGAAAATAAAGAATTAGTAATTTCTAATCAATTATCTAATTTTCATTTACGTACATTAAGTTATAAAGGGAGTGAAGTAATCAATTTAATACATAAAAAGAAGAGGCATATTTTATATGATGGAGAATTCCAATTTGCTGCTTATAAAGATGAGAAGCAGATTGAGGATAATAATTTATCTAAAAACAAGTACATTAAAGGTAGTGAAATCAAACCATTTTTCATTGCTGATTATAATGAAGATGATTGTGAAAATTAAATTATATATTGAAAAGTAATGAGAGGATGGATTAGATGGATAAAAATTTGGGACAAAAACTGAAAGATTTTGATCAAATATTTAAAGTAAGTGGATGGAATGGACAAATAAAAATATTGAGTAGTTTAGGGCTTAGTGATTATGAATCCAGTGATGTAGACGATTCAGAGATAGACCAATTTCTAGACGAATTGTTGTTCCAATTATCTGATTTTTATTTAAAAAATAATATGGAAACTCTTGATACTGTTATAGAGAATAATGTAGATGAATCCATTTTAATTAATGCGTTGAAGAAATATTTAAATAATAAATGGGGTTTAAGAGAACACTCATTAAAAGTATCAAATTTTGATATCGATCAAATTCATTTTATAATTGAAGAATTAATCAATACTATGATGATTAGAAGAATACATCGATCTCCAAATATATTTAAGAAATCAGTAAACAATAAATTTAATACAGAGTATGAGAAAGACGATATTTGGAATATTGTTACTTTTTTTGAGTATTTGATTGAATTCTTTGTTGGTAAAAAACATACTTATAATTCCTTTAAACAAATATTAAATAAAGAAACTTTACTTTCAACCGAAATTATAGAGGTTTTCTTTAGTTTGTTACAAAAATATCAATCGGATATTGAAAAAGCTTATATATTAACAAAAATAACTGAAGAATAACTGGACAACCAGGTACTCATATGAGTACCTGGTTATTTATTTTGATGACTTATAAGTAATTCTTCAACCTGTGTCTTCAACGCTTGATTAGCATATCTCATCACTTCATCATTTACGGTTAGATTGCTAAAATACTCACTCACCTTTTCCAACTTTACTATTTTTATTTTATCTTTTGCTAGCACCTTTTTAACGACTTCACGTTTCTTGTGGATGACTGGAACAACCGCCAATACGTTATCAATCATAAATGTACGTTTTGCTTTTTTGGTAAAACAGTAAACTTGAAAATTTTCGCCAACCACCTTGATAATCTTGACACGTCTTTTTGAGACTGTACCATCTTTAGCCATATACATCATGTTTGCAATTTGATTACGCTGCATAGCTTTAACCAGTTGTTCTCTCATCACAGTTCCTCCTAATACGTGAAATGTTCCTCATTTACAAGTACACTTGTTTGTATACATAATAGAACAGATGTTTGTATTTTGACAAGATAAAATTTCTGGAAATAAAAAAGGCTATCATATTTGATAACCTTTAAAATCTGTCTTTGAAATTGACAGCTATAATATTCTCATCTCTATGGACCATTCTGATTACGTTGTAACCCTGTTCTCTTAAAAGGTTTAGAGCAACATCGTCTGTTAGCGCTACATGTTCTTCGTGTGTTAAATGTAAGCTTGATAAACCTATAATTGGTACATTGTCAGGCTTGCGTTTGAATAAAAATCTTACTGGTACTATTACTTCATAGCTCATTATATCTGCCCCCTTTTTACAGATATTTCTACATTATAGGTTAAATCCCTTCCATAAAATCGATGACCGACTTTTATTTCTATGTACAAAACATATCTAATTACCTAAAATGGTAAATAGTAGTTAGATATATTGAGGTGAATAAAAATGTATAATTGCCCTAATTGTTTAGCCAATAATTCATTTATAAAAGTAAATAAAGATGATTACAGTTTATATGTATGTGAATATTGCAATACAGTGATTGAAAAAACACCAATTTCGAAGGAGGGTATTATTGATGAGGAATCGCCTTCACTAAAGATATTTACAACTACACTTGAACAACCTCCAGAGTATAATCAAAAAAATATAGAAACCTTTAATTTAATATTTATTGGTGTATTTATTTTTTGTTTTTTATTACTTATACTCTATTTAGTGTATTATTAATAGTAGAGTACTATACAAAAAAAACCAGCAAAGCTAAAATAGCCGAGCTGGTTTTAGCGATTTTACTGAAACTAACATTATTTACTACGTTGCTCAATAATAATCTTCAAACCTTCAAAATCACCACTTGTCATCGTACCTTGATCGAATTTATCAAGCCATGACTTATCAATGATCGCTTTGTCCACTGCTTGTTTGATTAAATCACGTACCGCACCTTTTGTTGTTGAGTTTGTGAATTTCATAATATCATCATCCTTTTCGGTTGGTTTTTGTATTTCCATTGGCTTCATTGCTTCTTCAATCCGTTTCAAGAAACTATTCCAACGTTCTTCTGCCAATATACGGTGCGGGCAATACTTACCGTTCCAGTCCTGATGTTTCTTCACTCGCTCAATGCCCCAACCATATTGCTTTAATAACTTAGCAATGTATTGAACAGCGTTTTCCTCTGCAACTCCATAACGAGCTCCACCACTTTTGCTGTAGCAAATCTCTACTCCAATAGAAATACGATTGCCTTTTTTATGTGCATTAGGGTCGGTACTACCTCCACCATCACCACAGTGCCAAGCACTTCGGTTGAAAGGAATAGCTTGAATAACTTCTTTATCATCTATTGCCACGTGATAAGATACTTGATTATTGTTATTAATCATGTAAGCAATTTCGTTAGCAGCTGGTGCATCATTGGCTGTATTGTGTACTGTGATATATTGAGGCACCATTGAGTATGGCGCTTTGATTGAATATTTGCTTGCAGGTAGAAAGGTTTGTTTGAAAGTATAAACCATCATTTATCATCCTTTGGTTTTTCATATTTTAAAGCTTGTTCGCTATCACTCGTACCTTCTGTAGTCGGATCAACAACCACGCCAATTAGCACTAAAAAAGCGAGCACAGTGTTAAATAACTCTGTAACTCGCTCATTATAAATTGTTGTGTCGTAACCGAATAGCGCACCGATTTGTTGCACTAACAGTAATAGTAAAGCAAATGCTCCCACTAAGAATGGTTTGTGTTTTAAACGTACTTTCCAGTTAATTTTCATGAATTCATCCTCCAAAAATTGAGTTTTGTAATGCTATAAATAAAACTCCAACGACACCACTAATTGCAGCAGCTAAAAAATAACCTTTGATTTTATCACTGTTCTGTTCCATTTTTTCAACAGATTTTTCGATTTGTTTAACACTTGAAGCTGTGTTGTACACGATTGGTTTAATTGTTGATACGTCTTTTTCTAATTCCTGTAACCGTCTTTCATGGTCAGCTACAGTAACAGCTTGTTGAAAGGTTGTTTCTTGACTCATGCCCTATACCCTCTCCTTTGTCCCTTAAAATAAAAAGCCATGAGAAGCATCGAGATTCAGTACAGTGAACCGTTGCCCATCTCGATTGCTCTCATAGCGTAACAAATAAAAAAGTACACCCTTTTAGATGTACTTTGATTATTAAAGTTATAAATAAAAATGTTTTAGTTGTTAGAAATGATACAGTATTAATTCAGTAATAAAATTAAATACTATATCATTTCTTAAGCGCTTGGCTATATATCTGGCCTCCAGGCTCCCCGCAAAACGCCAAAGCAACAACTAATATGAAAGTATTAAACAAATTTATCATCTCCAAACTTTGTATTGAATCTAAGACATCTGATATTACCGATGATAGTACGCCACTATACATAACGCCTATAAACCATCCTTTATTGCCCATAAATATATTTAAGCTTTCATAGGTGGGGAGATTTCGAATTGAACGAAAACCAGTAAAATACATATTTATATCTATATTATAAATAATCATTGTGAATGTGTATATTAAATTTTCGTAGTTATGCTTTCGTTTCTGTTTGTGTAGCTTCTACAGGCAACACACTAATTATAATATGTTTATTGATGATAGCCCCACCAATATTCACGAAGTTAATCTTCTGATCATTTAATGTTGCTGTAAAAGCAGTTGCATCAAACTCTGCATTTGTTAAATTAATAGCTTGTCCATTGTTTAGTTGTACTTGATAGTTCATGTTATCATTCTCCTTTTATGTTAGTGCTATAGAACCTTTTGTTAAACCGTCAACTTGCACATATAATCTTCCATTTGAGTAAGAGATACCTATACCCGACGAATTAGCTCTTGCGACTCCTCGAACAGTTGCGTATGAAAAATCTACAGTCCCATTAAAATCAGTAATGCCACCACCTGTTCCGATTGTTATATCTGCAGAACTCAAATTAATTTCTTGAGCGTTTAATTCCATCCCATAACCAGAACTGTTGATACGATTTGAGTTATTAAATACTAGTGACTTAAAACCACCACTTTTACCTAAATACAAATTGTTCCCTACTGTAGCATCAGTGCTAATATCAATCGTGGCACCTTCAATCCTTCCAGCATAAATTGTCCCTAAGTTACCACTTATATCAGAAAGAACACTTACAGCACCAACCAAGCTGATTTTAGAAGCCTGAATCGTAATCGTTGTTGATGTTTGATTTATCAATGAAGCTATTGTATTACCATTGTAATCAGTATTACTTACCTTTTGAGTAATCTGATATGCCTGTTGCGTAATGCTACTTTCCGCTGTTCCAAGTCTGGAATCAACATTTGATACTTGGGTTGTTATTTGTCCAACCTCAATAGATAAAGACGATACCTGCGTCTGTGTACTATCAGCTTTACGTTCTACCCTGGAAACCTCTGCTGTTATGCTGTCAGCTCTGATATTGAGTTGGGCCACCTCGTTAGTAATACGGTTGTTCACACTCAAATTAATGTTGTCAGCTTTAATATCAATTGCTGCAATGCTATGGTTGATGCGCTCTACTTCTAAGCGAATATTAGAATCCGTTTGCGTAAAGGATGACCGATATTCCTTTATCGACTCCTTTAAAATCTCTTGTGTTTCAGTTAATTCATCAGACAACGTTTGAGGTAATGCATTCCCAATAACTACGGCCACTGTCTTGAATTCATCTGTTTCTTCATCAATAACTTGAGTGACCTCTAATATACGAGTCTGCATTTCATAATCCCACGGCTCGTAAATTAGCCAGATACGTTCCCCAAGCTGTTTATCTAACAACTCGATTGAATTCAATTCAATCGATAATTCTGGCTGATCTTTCAATGATTTTCGAGCCTTTTCCATCAAATTCTCTGAATCTGAGAACCGTTCATCACTTATATCATCAGCGTCTCGAATACCCCATTTAGCAGCCTGCGGTGACGTGTATCGGACAACGAGATTATCTTTACCCTTGGCACTAATACGGGTCCTTAGATTGTCTGTATTAACCGATTTAGACAGTTCAACGATGTTGTCACCGTATTGGTATACGAAATTGTTATCTGGGCCAAGCATCTTGCTGAAATGGATGTTGCTGTTTGATGTGATCTCATACTCACATTCAAAAGCTTCACAAATTTGATTCACTAATTTAACGATATTGTCGTTACCAAAAGCCTCTATAAAGCCATCTTCGTTAAAATCACTTGTAAAGGTCCAATTTGTATCACGTAAAGCGAAAGTGGCAAATTCATTAAAGGTTTTATGCCCTCCATTTGTTCCTTCTTGCCTACGCCAGATGTTGTCAAAAAAGATGTGTTGTGCAAGGACTGATTTTACATTTCCTCGGGATTTCCGTTGTAGTTGCTTTATCCTGAACTGAAAGCCACCAGCCTCGATAATACTTTCCTCTGCTATCAGTTGAAATGAATGCGGGTTATCACGTTCACTTGCATCCAAGGTCAGTTCAAAAACGCCATCGATATTTTTCCTTACTACTGGCTTTCCTCTACATACCAAAGCCTCCGTTAAAGTACCTTCGTAGTTAGTGATTGATAGCATCGCATCACCCCCTTTCCCAAAAACAAAAAGCATACTCGAATGTTTGAGCATGCTTTATAGATAATATCTAACTTTCACAGTAGAACTTAGTTCACTCTTTGGTGCATATAAGACTTCGTCTTTGTCAGTCATTACCGCATACATAGCCTTACAACAGGAAGGATATCTAGTATTTCCGTTTTCATATCCACCTACGATATCATGTACATCTCTTGATGTGATTTCTACAAACTCTAAGCCTCTGTCTCTTGCATCTTGTTTTAAATTTATTACAACATTTTTTATTGATTCTATAGTGACTTTAGCCAAGTAAATCTCCTCCCTATTTCATTTTAAAATTCGACAAAGAGGAAATTAATCCTTTAATAAAAATACGCTACCCAAATGAGTAGCGCTTACTGAACAATATGGAACATTTATTTAGAATTTTCTTTTGAATTTTCTTTTGAGTTTTCTTTTGAATTTATCTTAGCTATAACACTAGGGATTTCTTCTAACAAGATTTTCAATAGGTCTTCGATATCGAATAAACCTTTTTCATTTAACCTAGGTACAGCATGATTCTGTAGATATTCCCAATCATAATTGATTGTTTTGAGATCATTTGAATTGGCAATTTCTTTAGTATTTTCTCTTAGTAAAATTCTATATTTGTATGGCCACAATCCCGTTTTATGTTCCTGCATAATGAAATAAGTATCTTGTTTAATATTATCCCAAAAATTTAATCCACCTAAAGTAGGTACAGGTTTTCTAAATGGCATAAAAAATCACTCCTAAAAAGAACAGTATAGAAACAACTGTATCCTATATTTAAGGATTTCACTATTATTATCTCAAGACAATAAAAATAACGCTAAGCGTGAGCCTGCGTTTCAAATAATCATGGATTTGTAAGTGCTATGATTTCTCTTTCAGCAATTTCTAACTCAACATAATGTTGCAATTCAGTTGGTTTTACTTCCTCAACTGATCGTACTTCGCCCATGACACTTGTAGCATAAGCTTTAACCAACCGTTTTTGTACAAGTGTCAATCCTTCAAGATGCGCTTCACTCATTGTATAACCCCCAGTTCTGTAAGCATGGTTAACATTTTAATTTCTAATTCTGCATTGGCGATTTCCTCAGGAGAAGGCTTTAATGACTCTAGTAATTGTTGCGATTCACGTTCAGCTCTTTCTTCGGCTGTTTCACCTTCAATCCATTCACCCCCATTCCATTTTGGTTTAATTATGTCACTAGGTGTGGGTATTATAACAGCATTATGTGGTATGTTTCTTCCACTAAACAGTAAATTAGCTCCAATGATAAACCCATTATCATCTATTAAGTAGATGTATTGAGTTTGTAAATCTGATTCTTGTTTTGTTTCAGCATCCATAATATGTCTCCTCACCTGTTATTAGATTCCATAAGCAAAGTTAAATACTAAATAATCCCCGTTGGTTACTTGTGGCATGTGTTCAGTAGCTAGCAATATCAAACTACCACTACAATTTCCATTCAGGTATACATAATCGCCACCACGTTGCCTTCGTATTGAGAATGCGAAGTCACTTCGTGAGTTAAATTCTTTTGGCAATACGAAAATACTGTTGCTGTGCATAGACCCCGAAACCTGTAACCAAGCTTCTATTGTGACAACGTTACCTAGTCTCCTACCTCTACATCTGGCGGTCTCACCAAAGGCCACCACGAATGGTGCCATTGGAGGAAGAATAACATAACCACTATCTACAGGTATTTTATCATTCAACTGTTTAACAGCTTTAGATGAAGCGCCTGTCAACGGTGTATCTGAATCAATAGCATCTGAAATATTCATACTCACTATTTTCCAGTTACCTAAGTACCCTGAAGTACCACTGACAACAGTACCCCATACGAATTGACCTGATTCATCTTTCACAGCTACCCTCTGAAACACATTTTCACGTAAGTTATTACTGCCTCCATGACGGGCCGTTTGTACTGCATAGGTAGCGTCAGCAGATACTACCACTTCTACCAGCCACGATGTCGAAGAAGTCGGAGCGTTAGGTGTGTTGGCTGGAACAGAGTAGTATCCGTTCTCTGTTAATTTGTTAAGATCGCCTGTATAAACCTTAGTGTTAATGTTACTAACAGCAGCACTTGCTACTCCTGTAACTGGGTCTACAGTGATCGTTACACCGTCAGGCTTGAAATGCCCCAACTCTTCAGTAGTCGCAATTTGTCCCAAATGTTCAGTAACAACTTGCTGATTGTTTGTTACAGTTTGCTGTAAATTTGCTATTTCTTGATTCACTTCTGTGAGATCAGCATCCTGTCCAGGAGGGCCTTGTTCACCTTGCGGGCCTTGAGGTCCAGTATCACCTTTTGGTCCTTTAATCGTACCAACATTTGTCCAATCATTTGTAGTATCTGACCACACATATAAGTCACCATTAATTAAGTAGGCATCTCCTGGTTCGCCAAGGGATGGTAAAGCACTTTCATCTGGAAGTGTTCCTAAAATCCTTACCCCTGTACCCTGCTCGCCTTTTTCTCCTTTTTGAACAAACATCGCCCAATCAGCATTTGAAAGGACAGGAAAAGAAGGTGGCTTAACACCTTTATTGTCACGCAAGGCCATATAACCGTTACCCTCTAATGTGACGAAATTGTTCTTTTTGTACTGTGTTTCTATGTTCCATTCTTTTAAATTTACTAACCCTTCTACGTTCGGTAAGACTACATTTATTGCATTTGTAGCTGTCTGTGCTGCTTGTGTCGCTTGATTTGCATTACCTGTTGCTGTATTTGCATTTTGTGTAGCTTGTACAACATCAATCTTTAATTGCGATAAGTTCGAAGCCTCTTGATTAGCATTATCAGCGGCCTCTTGAGCGAGTACAGCTTTTTCGTTAGCGTATTTAGCTTTCTCTTCTGCAAGCAAAGCACTAGCATTCGCTAATTCTGTGGCTGCTGTGGCTAAAGCTGTAGCTTCTTCTGTTGCTGTTATAGCAGTTCTAGCCTCTTGTGCGGCTGTTAGTGCTTGTTGAATGGAATCGTTTAGACGCTCTAGTAATTCCCCGATATTTTCACCAGTCAGCATATCAATTTGTTGCTGAAGGTTATTAACCTTTTCAAGCATTTCCTCTCTCAAGTTATCGGTCAGTCCATTGGCTTCACCGATTAAGGCTTCTAACAGCCCGAAATTATAGTTCAAATCGTCTCGGTACCCTTTATCAAAGGAAACACCGATTTCACGCATACGTGCCATTGTAGCCCTCCTCACTTGTAATAAAATTTGAATTTAAACGATATTAGAAATTGAGTTGCACCACTAATTTGAATGGTGTTCCAGCCAGGATTCAATACCAAGACTTTGCGGTTTGTATCTTTGAAAATACTGCTACCGTTTTTAGTAAATCGAGTAGGTGTTTCAAGTTTAATTACATCATTAGCACCACTAGAACCGTTGTATTGCCATTGTGTACCGTTCGTGGTATTTCTGATATTTAGATTGGTACTAGCACCGCGAAACTCAATCTCAAAGAGCATGTCTCGCAAGTTAGTTTTTAGTGGCACATCACCAGCGTTGTAAACCTGAAAAGAGATTTGGTTTTGGAATACATATTTTAAGGTTGATGGATCCACAGCAATTAACCCCTGCCCTGTTTGCCAAACATCACGATCAAAAGTACGAGCATCTAACGTGGTACCTGCCGACTCAGCATAGGGTAATTGATAGGTCTCAAATTCAATGTCAACCTTTCCTATCAATCCATTCTGTTCAACCTCATTCATATTGGTACGAATCACTTTGTAGCGTTTGCCTTTAAGTATTTCGATATTGGTGGGTAGTTGAGGATTCTCACCCCATGTTTGCCCTGGCAATTCGAACTCATAAGTCCTAGTCTTATAGGTCGGCCGTCCTTCGTAGATATAAAAAGGCTCCAAGTCGCTAAAAATTGAAAACAATTTATCGCGTCTTAGAGTAAAATCTAATTCATCTGAAGCTATATACATAACAGACAATATGATTACCCTTGAACCATGATTGACTGATTCTCGTACTACCCCGGGTCTACCCTCTACATCTACACTAGATGCTTTCTGGTCAATTGGTCTAATCAATATGTCATGTGTGATATACCCCTCTTTAACAAGGGAGAGTGTAGCCCCTGTACTGTATTCGATTAATGTGTCCATCGACTACACCCCTTTACCAATAGTTGTTCTTCTTGATGAAACCCTGTTACTTTGGTTTCTATCAACATATTCACTAATTACAACCCCATCTAATTCCACAACAAAATCCAGTTTGCTAATTAATGCAGCAATCTGTTTTAATACTCCAATTTGATCTTGGTTTGATGTTAATTCGTAGCTGTTTAATAAATGTGAATCAATACCACCATTAAGAGCTGTTGACAGTCCGATAGAGGCTGTTGAAATATCGGTCTGCATTATATCCGTTAGGCTTCTTACAGTGTTTTCTAACATGCCTTTTGTGCTTGCTAGTCCTTGAATAATGCCCTGTCCAGAAAACGCCCCTGATTTTTCGAGGACCCTTGATGGCGATTTTATTTGTAAAGCTTTACGAATCGTTTTATCGATGGTATTTGCTATCTCATTAGCTTGAGCTTGTAAAGCAGGCACTTGGCTAGCTAGTCCATTACGTAAGCCCTCAATAGCATTGATACCAATCTCTTTCATGCTACTAATCATAGGGTTAAATTCATTTTTTGTACCTTCACGAATTTGTTTGATTTGTTCAACCCATTCATTTTGGTATTGCTCAAGCTTAGATTTCGTTTCTGATTGCAGCTTTTCAATTTGATCTGCCATGTCTTTTCGTTGACCTGTTAACTCAAATTGAGCACGTTCTCTAGCAATCTGCGTTTTTTCTTTCCAAAGATTTTCGTACTCATTCAATTCACCAAGACTTAGCTTGTTTAATGCCGCAATTTCAGCTTGAGCACTCGGTCCAATTGCTTGTAGTTCTGCAATCAAGCCTTGGTCTACACCCTTCGCTGCGAGCATTTGAAGATCATTTGCCCAGTCACGCATTGCGTCTACTTGGCCGCGTAGGTTTTCTATTAGCTTAGAACCAAATACATCTGTTTTACGCTCAAATTCATCAAAGATACTGATCGCATTTGCAATCTCTTTAGCGCGAGCATCTTCGGCATCTTGATAAGCTTTTTGAAGCTCCTTGATCCCATCAATTTCAGCCTGTTGCACATCTTTAATTTTGCTAATGTATTCCTCGTTTAATGTCATTAATCGGTCATGGATGGCTTGCTTTGTTTCAGCAATCTTATCCTCGTAGTAAATACGTTCCTCACTACCAACCTTATAAGCTTTAACATACTTTTCGTATGCTGCGAGCTCTTGAGTCAACGACATCAAGTTGTACTTTTTACGACGGTCAACGTAGTCCTTTTCTTTATTGAATTGTTCTGTTGTTAACTCTGCCATGGATTTGTTGTACTCGATTTGAGCTTTGATCCGTTCTTCTGTACCTTCTTTGAACAAACTAGTTGCATACTGCCAGTAAGCAGCTTGTTCTTTGGTAGACCACTTTTCCAACCCTACTTGATGTTCTGCATATTCTTTTAGCTTGTCGTACTGCTCTTTTGCAGACTTAGCACGAATAGCATCAATCTTTTTAGCCTTTTCTTTTTCAATCTTTTCAAGAGCTGATTTTTCATCATCATGCAATTTCAGGATTTGGCGTTGTTGAGCAGCTGTTAGCTTTTTCTTTTTGTCATTAGCTTTAGCATTAATCTCAGCTATTTTGTTGTTCGACTTCTTTGTTGCCTCTGCTTTTTTCTTCGCATACTCTGCTTCAACCGTTTTGATTTCTTTTTCAATTTCACTTGTCTTGGATGCAATAATCTTCTTTGCAGAATCCATCATATTTGTCGTGGCTTTTACTGTTTGTTGGAAGTTCGGGATAGCTGCTTTTGACATTGCTTCAGCAGATTTCTTAATATAGTCCATATTATTGTAAATACCTGTTGCAACACCCGCTGGTATCCACTTTGCAACTTTGGCCATTTCCCTTGATGGTGAATGAATGCCAAGCTTTTTACGTAGCCAAGCTGGCAATAGTTCTGCAAGTTCCGCAACTTTTGCTTTTACTTTACCAAACCAGTTGTTAATTCCTTTCACTAAACCAGCTACAATGTATTCACCAATTTTCACTAGACTAATATTTTCTAAAAATGATTTAGCCGCATTCCAACCATTAATAACAGCAGTTTTGACATTACCCATCGCTGTTGAAACAATATTTTTAAAGCCATTCCAAATACTTGTAATCGTAGACTTAATACCATTAAGAATAGACGTAATTGAATTCTTTATTCCATTCCAAATGCTTTTAACGACATTAGCTATGGCATTTAAAACACTTGAAATTACGCTCTTAATACCATTCCAAACAGCACGTACAAGACCTGAAATACTTGAAAATAAATTATCTAGGAAGGATGCAATGCTTTGCCATACACTTGTAAAAACTGTTTTGATACCGTTTAAAATCGATGTAAAGAATGACTTAATTCCATTCCAAATCGATGTAATGGTAGTTTTGATTCCATTAAACGTGGATGTGACAATGCTTTTTATAGCATTTAATGTATTAGTGAAGATTCCTTTTATCACAGTCCAAATTCCCTGTAAAAACGTCTTTGCGGTTGAACCAAAAGCTTTTAATGGACCAAGTAGTTTACCTACGAAATAGAGGTTAACAATACCCCATACAGCTTGTAATGCTCCACCTAAGATTTGCTTAATGCCATCCCAAACGCCTTGCCAATCACCTTTAAATAAAGCACTAAACGTTTTAATGATACCTAAAATAATATTAATGGCACCTTGGATAACGTTTTTTATAGCCTCCCAAGTTGAAACGATTAAAGCTTTAACGACAGGCCAAATAAACTGCATGATAGCTCCAATGGCTGACATAACAGTAGTAACTACGGTACCAATAGCATTCCAAATAGTAGATGCTGTTGACTTTATGCTTTCTTGATTCTCATTCCAAAATGTTGTGATCTGTGTCCATACAGACATTACTAAATTTTTAACTGCCGTTACTGCAACAGAAATACCGGTTTTGATAGCTGCCCAGGCTGTTTGAACTTGAGACCTAAACTTTTCATTTGTTTGATATAGGCGTACCAAAATGGCGATAAAACCTACAATTGCTAAAACGACTAAACCAACTGGACTTGTGATTATACCTAATCCTTTTCCAAAGGTTTTAGCGAAGGACAAGACCTTAGCGCCAACTGCTGCCATAGTGCCACTAAAATTAGTAAACAACCCACTAACAGCCTTTAATGCTTTTCCAACTCCGCCCGTTATTGCAGGACCTAAACCTTTGAAGAGCTCTCTAAAAGCAATTATGTTAGGTACGACAGCTAGCAATACACCACCAATTGAAATAAAACTAGCTAAAAGTACACCGATAACTCGATTGCCTTCCATCCCTTCGTTAATAAACTCTAAGATATTATTAACGATGTTCATTAGTCCAGCACCAACAGGAGCCATACCAATGCCTAAATTCACTAGAAACTTAGTTAGGTTCCCAATTAACTGAAGAACGCTAGGTGCAGTCTGTTGGACATAGGACAGGAATGTTTGGAACCCTTGATTTTGAGATAAACTCGATGACCACTCTTTAAAACGGGCCATCATATTAGCTAAACCCGTCATCATGTCGCTCGATGATCCACCAAATGCACTGAAGAAATAAACAATACCAGCAGTTGCATCTCGGAAGATTGCTCGAATCTTTGGCATGTTTGTGTTCACATAATCCATAAAGGATTGGAACTTAGAACTTCCTGATAGACCATTTGACCATTCAGCAAAACGTGCTGTCATTTCTTCGAAGCCCTTAGCTGTTGATGCTGTTAATGGTGCAAATGCCGTTAACATTGAAAATACACCTTGAAGGAGATTCCCCATTGAACGAGTCACTGTTTTCAACATCGGTGCGCCTGTTGTGTTCAAATAGTCCAAGAATTTTTGAATTGGTGGCGTTCCGATTGCTGTGTTTAGTTGTGTCATCAAGCTAGATACTGCTTGAGCACTGGATATAAACAATGGTCTTAACTTTGTGAGTAATGTATTTGTAGCCTGCATTGCACTTGTAAAAGCATTTAACACTGGCTTTTCAGTTTCTTTTACAAGACCCTGATAGGTTGATTTCATGTTGTCAAAAGAAGCTTTGGCATTCTTTTGAGCTGCATTTAACTGTGCGTTTTCGTCAAATAACTTTTTGATAGTCGGGATTGCAACTGCCGCAAAGGCTCCAGCTGCTGCACCAGCACTTGCGAACGCCCCTGCTAAAGCAAAAGTAGATCCAGCTAATGTACCGATCATTGGACCAAGATTAGCAATAGCCACACCTATGTTAGCTATTAGTGGCACAATCATCGGTAGAACGGCAATTAATGAACCAGATAGCGTGTGTTGCATTAATTCACCAAAGGCACGAATATCTGTTGCAATACGTTGTATTTTTCTTTGGAAGTTCTCTATTCGTGCCTCTATTTTGACGACAACCCGATCTCGAGTAAGTGCCGCTATACGTGCTCGGATTTCAGCCATACGTCGATTAAATTGGCTAACATCTGCGCCAATGTCAACTCGTACATCATTTGCCGAAGTGCGAATCGTCTCACGAACTTGCCTCATACGGGCCATAAACTCTGTGATTCTAGCTCCAATTCTAGCTGAAAAGTTTCCGTTCATAGCATTCTCCCTTCTATGGCTTCCAATTTTTTAATGCTGCCATTGCTTTTGCATGTTGGCGTTTCTTAACCTCTGGGTTAGGTCCTTTATGATGCAAGGACTTTCTTACTTTCTCCGCATCAAACAAGTCGCTCTTAGGGTTAATGCGTGGCTTATTAGTTGCTACACGATTAAACATGGCTGCATCAGCCAATGTTTGATAATGATCAATACGAGCATCTTGAGCCCCTTCCAAGAAAGCTCTAAACTCACTGGGACGCCAAGATAGAATTAACTCTGGATCATAGACCCTTAAATATCTTGCTGCATCTCGATAGATTTGTCGGATTTCGCTAACTCGATCTGTTTGTTCTCTAATAATTCGGCTCTCGCTGTTTTCAGCATTTCGATTCCCATTTCTGCTTGTTCTTTTTCTTCCTCGGATGCAATCTTGTCGAATAGCTCTAAGTTCTCCCAATATGTCTTGACAGCTTTTTTGAAAAAACCCGATTCATCAATTTCTCGGAAAGCTTCTTTGAATAATGATTCTACATCGCCATCTTCTTCAATTCGTTTTTCTAACGCTGCTTCAATTTCTGCTTTGCTAGGTTGTTTAGATAAATGAGCAAGTCCACACATCCAAAATGCGCGTAAAGCATCTAAATCAAATTGCAATAAGCCTTGATATATCTGATTAAATCCACCTGGACGGTTACCATGTGCATCTAAATCATTGAATTCTTTATCCGCCTTATTTTTAAAAGCAAAAGTAAACTTCGCTGTAAGAGTGTTTTCACCAATTAATAATTGAGCCATTTATGATCATCCTTTTCTGTTTGTTTTCATTAAAAAAAGAGAGCCAGTTAGCCCTCTTTCGTTCCTTTATAGAGTTACCGTGACTGCTGTTGTTGCTGTAAATCCACCATCGACTGTTGTTACTGTAATTGTAGCTGAACCATCTGCAACGCCTGTTACAACACCCTGCGCATTCACTGTTGCGATGGCTTCATCGTTCGATGTAAACGTCACTAATCTATTTGTCGCGTTCACCGGGACTACGTTCGCTACAACGCTACCTGTATCACCGACAGCAACAGTTAGCGTTGTCGGATTCACCGATAAACCTGTTACTGCAACAGGAGTTGTTGTTTCTTCACCATTAAACTCACCAGTTTTTTCGCCCGGAGCCTCGAAATCATAATCACCAAAGTTCAGTACATCATCTGGTAATGGATTTAATTCACCTTGTTTAGATGTATTCAGAACCTGTAGTGTTGCTGAAATCTCTAAAAATCCATCTGTAGGCGCTGATTTTTCAAGTGATTCTACGTAGGTATATGCAAACAGCGCATTATGCTTACCATTTTTGTTAAGTAGCTTTTCGACTTCCCAAATTTTAAGTTGTGTTCCTTTCACAATTGAGTCAAGAACAGCAACTTGCCCTGGATCATCTGTATTGCCATAAAACGTAACATCCAAGGATTCTGACAACTGTCCTGGACCTAAGATACGCCCGAATTTCGTTTGTTCATCCGTTAACTCACGCTCATAAGAATGTGTATGTTCTGTTTGATCTCCAATCAAAAAACCATCAGCAGCCAATGCGTTGTTAGTAGGTTGCACTAACAATAGACTGTCTTTACCGTTTAAACGTGCCATTTAGCTTTTCCCTCCTAAAATAAAAACAGCCTCACAGGACTGTTAAATGTTTTGTATTATATATTGCATTGTTAAAATGCCATGCTTTACCCCTGGCATATTATCATCTATCACCCTTGAATCACGTCTTTCTACTCTTAAGACTGACGCATTTGGAATAACGTAATTACGCGTCATTAGAGCTCTCTGACAAGCAGATAACATCTCATAAGTAATACGTTTACCACTATAATCATCGTTATCCTTCCACCACGTATGAATGGTGAAAGTAATGGTCTCGATATTGCTTGTTTTAGTGTCATTCGGTGATGAATACGGCTCTGATATTGTCACATAAGGATAAGGTGTGTTTTCGTCTACTGCATCATAAACACCTAAGTCCCATTCATCTTTTCTCGTAATGGCCGTTAGTAATTCACAAACAGTTAGCTTTTGAAAAATAGCCTTCTGTAATTCAAAGTAAGGCAAGGCATAATAATTCGTCATAAGCCTAATCGCCTCATTTCTGTTTCAAAATAATCCCTTCCAGCGTCAACAGCAGGACCCCAAAATTTTTGAGCTCTCATACCTTCAGTGGTTACATAACTCCCTAGCTTTGTACTGAAATATGTCCAAGGTGTTCTACGGCCATTTCCATTCTCAGCGTATATTCCTGTGCCATGTTCCACGTACACAGCGTAATGGACACCTACAGTAACAACAGCGTTGTATTTACCAAGCATCTTCATTTCGATTGAATCTCGCAAGCTACCATCATCAACAGGCGCAAGAGCTTTAGCCTGCGTTTGTATAAGCCGTGCTGTCTCATAAACAATGTCAGATATCTTATCCAATAGACCTTCTTCAAATCTACGTGCTGCCCTTAGCAACTCGCGTCCTCCGAATGTAATCCTAGCCATTATTCCGTCACCAACTTTAATGCCACGCGCATGATTTCGTGTTGACCACCTTGATCTTCAGGACGACCAACTAAAGCATAAATTTCACCTTCAAAGCGTAATCGCATATCTGACTTTAAATCTATGCGATAAGGGTAATACATAAAACGATCTAGAGGATTTTGTACTTGATGTGCCAATAATCTCTCTTTAGATGTTGGTGTATCAACAAATGCTTCAATGGTATCAACAGGAGACCACTCTGTTTTAAAGCCCCCTGCACCATCAGATACCTTACGTTTATGAACAACTTCAACTTCATGAGGAAATTCATCGTAATGCATGGAATCTCACCCTTTTATATGGCCTTAGATATGTCCAAATGGCTTTAGGAAACTCGGTGTCGTAACTATACGAGACAGTCCCCATTACACGCCCTTTTAGACCAGTTGTTTGGGTATTAAACTGTATGGCTCTAGCAATGAACAATCTAACCCCCTGCGGCATTTCTAACGGTTCCCATTTACCATTGCAATAGTCTTTTGCTACATCAAATAAAATAGGAGCTATTGCACGGTAAAATCCATCATGCTTAGCCCCTGTCACATTATTCATTTGCTTTAGTTGATCTATTTCTTCTTGTGTTGGTTCCCACATAAGATCACCTACTTTTCTGTTTCGTCTGTTTCAGACTTCTTAGCTGGAGTACGTTTTGGCTTTGGTGCTTCTACTTCTTCAAAGTCCTCGGTACGTAAAAGACGGGCACCGTGTTCATCAGTGACCGCCCATGTAATTTCTGTTTTTAAGTTTTTAACAAACACGTAGAACCCCTCCTTATTGTGGACGTTTAGCTGATAATACTGCTAGAGCTTCAGGACGCGTTACCTTGGCACCATAGAGGTGCAATCCTTTGACAGCATCAGCGAATCGTTTTTCAGGACGGTATCCCTCAACTTGAGCTGCTTGCTCAGCGTAAGTCCACGCCATATTGTGTCCTGCGATAATTTTTGAGTTTGCAACCACTCCAGTGTCAGCTGCTACAGTAGGAGCATTGTTAGATTTCATTAATAAGAAGCCTGCTGCACGTCCTACAACACCATTTAATAAACGCTCATCAGCTGGTAGAGCTCCCGAACCCACAAAACGATCATCTTTTAATAACAGACCTTCAAACCAAGGTGGTAGAACAGCAAAACGACCTTGAGTTGGTACATTTGATTCATCAAGCTTAGTTGAAAGGTCTACTAGGTATTCATAAGCATTATCCTTTGTCACTTCAATTGGTGTTGCATCAGTACCAATAGTATTCGTAGCATGTACATAATGTGATGCAATAAATTGATCAGCAACATTCGATAGTGCATAAGCAGCTTCAGCCATTGCAGCATCCATTAATTTTGGGTTTTGTTGAATTTTATCAAGATCATCAATCTGGAAATTGAAGAATTTTGATTCAGTAATTTGTAGTGAGCGAGTGTGATCTGTTAACTCTTCTGGATCACCCATATTAGAGTTTTTAGTATAGTCACCAATTGTTACAGCCCCAATACCATTGATTTTTACAGTATCACCATAAGCCTTGATTTCACCTTCATAATCACGATTGATAACACCAGCTTGTCCGAATACTAAAGATTTTTGTAAGTTGTGTAATAGTCGAGCTGACCAAATTGTTGGAATAAAGTTTGTAATTGCCATATTATTATTTCCTCCTTACCGATAATCGGTTTATAGTAATTTGTTTTTAACGATTTCATCCCAGTTTGCATTGATTTCATCAGGAGTCATTTTAAGCACTGCTTCTTTCGTCAATGCAGCAGGATGACCGCCTTTTGGTGGTGGTGGCGTTCCACCATCTTTGAAGCGTTTATCCACTTCTGCTTGAACAGCAGCATTAAACTCAGTTTCTAAGATGCCTAAATTAGCAGTTGTCTTTTCTGCATCCTCACCTACAAAAAACTCTACTAATTTTGCTGGTAAACTCTTTTCTGTTGCAGTAGACAACGCTTGATTAACTAACTTTTCACGCGCAGCTTCTTTTTGAGACTGCTCAAATTGTGCTTTTAAGTCACGTAACTGTTTTGCTTCCTCCGATTCTGGTGGGTAACGCTTGGAAATCTCATCTTCTAATTTCTTTGGAAGAGTTTTAGTTTCGTACGTTTTAATCGCATCAGTTACTCTAGTATCAGCGAATGATTGTAGCCATTTCTTACCCTCATCATTGTCATTTAGAAATGATTGAACTGATTCAAGTGTCAATGCAGCCCCTTGACCGTTTCCTCCTGATGCTGGCTCCGGTGTAGGTTCAGGCGTTGGCTCTGGATTAGGATCTCCTTCTCCTGCAAGCATTTGAATATCTAAAGGTATTAAGGTTTTTAAGTTGAATGGATTTTGATTCATGATTTCCTCCTTGCCCAATTTAGTTACTCGAATGAATCCCTAAACTGTTCAATAGTGTATTTGTTCTCGTTCTTTATAACGTCTTCGAGAGGAAAGACAAAAATAAAAAGCCATTCTAAGTGAATGACTTGTGTAGGTTTATAACAATTTTGATTAATATCATGAGAAAAAACCAAGTTTTGAAAAAGCAGAATAAGTAATTTAATTACCATTTCTCATTATTTTTATAATTTTTCAAATGAATGTACTCATCATTTTTCATTTTCTTCCAACTACTAATACCGTTCAAAATAAGCATAAAAATTACAAATAAAGCTGAACCCACCATGTAATGACCTAAGTAAAAAATAACAAATGCCCCAACCAATAATGATATCATCAGCAATATCGCTAAAATTTGTAATTTATTATTCTTCTTATCATTCATAAAATCCACCTCCTAATTAAATGTTTTTTTGTTATTTCAATACATTATTATGGTTTATTTTACCACACGATTAAAATTCTTATATAACTTTCCTTACTTAATTACAAAATGATTTTGATTACCCTTGAGAAACTTTCAAACTTCAATTTGCACTAAATTTTTTCTTCCACTCTTCATAACTCATAAATGGCACCGTTACACTCGGCGGTTTAACCTGTTGATACGCTTTGTTAAAAGCTTGTCTGTAAGTTAGCCCTTGATCAGACATATAAGCATCAATACGTGCGGCCAATTGCTTTTGGTAAGTATCATCCATGTAGTCTCTGCCTCGCCTGTATTCCGGTAACTTGCCATTCACCATGTAAATCGTATGGCAACGGCACTGAATATCCATCGATGCAATCCCCCATAACCTTGGAGCTTTTGATTTCCACTTACCGTAGTGAAAATAACCATCTTTATCAGCTTTCTGCCCGTCTAGCTTTCTATGAGACTTCCTTACCCTGGTATCAAGTGAGGATATCCATACTTTAGTAAGCTTTGCTGATTTGCTTGCTTGTTCTTCAATTGCTAAATCAACTTGTGATCTAATTCGGCCACCCTCTGTCCGAGCAACTAAAATAGCTTTCTTCCTCGTCCATCCCATAGCATTCTCAATCCTGATAGCCATGTCTGTGTAACTTTCACCAGCTTGTAAACTCTGTGCAATCTCGATGTTTAAACGCCTGATAATGTCATCTCTATGGGTCTCAAATATCTTCGGCAACGTTAGAAACTCAACTGGATTAGTTAATGCTGCTTGTATCACCTCAGTGGATGGTATTTTAAAGCCCATTTCCTCACCTGTAGACTGTTGTAAGAGATAAGCCATCAATAAGTATCTTTCAATGTAAAGACGTTCCTCTGACGCTTGTATGATCTTAATAATCTCTTTGTAATCAGCATTAAGTTGTTGAGCAATTAACTTCATTTCTTGGTTGAATCGGTTGTACTTATTAACATCAGTCCAAGTAGCTTCGCCATTTCTGCCAAACTTACGATGCATTTCTAACATCTGACTAAGTATCGACTTTAAGCGTTTAGCAAAAACAATGTCAATATACTTCTCAGCTTTAGCTTCCAGTTCATCTAAGATTCGATTGATTTCCTGTTGATTCATGACTCATCAACTTCTTTCGGATCTACATTATCCTGGTTCAAAGGTTCAAGCTCATTTCCATACAATTGAGCATCTTTCTGTATCTCTTCAATTTCATATTCTACGTCATCAACAATTGACAACTTAGAAAGGCGAGTACGTTCTGACACTAACCCTTTTAAAGCTTGAGAAGCTTGAGCCTCGGACAGCAAATCAATAGGAATGTTGCGTTTGTATTCATACCAAACTTTCAAGTAATCGTCTTTTGAGCAAATACCTTTCTTGGCCCATGCACTACATAGCACTTTAAATTGATATCGAAGAGCAGTCGTGAACTTTCGCTCCATCGTCTTACATTTGTTCTCAAGTGCCATTAATTTGTATTTCATAGCTACGCCACTTGCATTACCTGCAAACGATTCATCGCTGAAATTTATACTCTTAGCTAGGCGCATGATGTTCTCTTCTAAACGATTCAAGTGGTTCTCAATCATTTGGTCGTTAACATCTTTGGTTAGATATTTAATGTCGTCATTCTCACCCATCAACTCAAAGATGCCAGTTCGAGCAACCTTCTTCGCATCTTCGTCATCCATCCCCATTCCTTTAAGCACCAGGTAAGCTAATCGGAACTGTTCAATTTCGTTTGAAGCATCAGATAGCGTTCTGTCATAAGCATCGATGAGGTTGTACACCTTGTCAGCATCACCCTGCAACTCCTCGTTATTGGGAACACCGAATAACGGGCAATAATCGAATAAGTGCTTCCGTTCATCTTTCAATACAAAAGGTGAATCAGTATCAGCTCGAGTGTAGAGTTTTTCAGTTGTTGCATCGTAAAAGACCAGCTGCTCAATTTCTACTTTTTCCCCCTCAGCATCTAGTTCAGCGCTTTTGAAATATCTAAATGCATACTTGGGTTCACTAACGTCTGCTGTTTCAGAAAGAATGATAGTTTCCCATGGGTCAATTGTTGTAACACGTTCATTTCCATCGGTATCAATGTAAAGTAGTCTTGCTGAATAGCCACAAATAGCTGTTTTCTTGCCTGACTCGCTGTCCAAATCATCAACAGAATTACGCAAATTAAAAAGCTCAATCGCCTCGGATAATTTATCAAGGCCTTGAGCTTGTTTGTCTACTACGTATGAAATTGGATTACCGAACATGTAACCAACTTTTGTATCTACTATTTCAGCGTCTAAAGGGTTATTAAGTGTATTGTTTACTTTGTCGTCAACACGAACCACATGATCATTACCTTGCGCATAATCGGTTGGTTTACGTGTTAAAATCGGTACTGAAGATAGTTCTGCTTTATACCGGTTGTAGTTTAGTAGTCGCTTGTTTCGTTCAGCCTTTGTCTCATCTACAAGCTTATTAAGTAATAGAGGTGTAACACCCTTCGCATCGATATAAGCAATGTATTCGTTCACTGTACCACCTCCTTATCGGTTCTTCCCTGTGATGATTTCTTTATAATAATGCGTATAAATCGCATAGCGTAGAGCATCCAGTACGTCATCCCATAATTTAACTGGTTCTCCTGTGCTCGAATTCCACACGTATTGAAAAATTTCATCTTCAAAACGTTTTACTTTATCACGAACAATAAATAATCTTTCCAATTTGAATCGTCTAGCTACTTCTTCAATCCCTGCAACAACTGCTTTCTTTGCATTGAATGCTCGTATTTTTTCGCGTTTGAAACGTGCAACATGTTCTGGTCGAGCTGTATCACAATAAAAATTGATATTGCCGTAACGCTCTTTAATATCTTTCGCTATCTTTACCCAATCATCAATCTCATAATATTGATGAGCATGCTCTTCACACAAATACACATCGCCTTGGTCATCTTCAGCCAGCACAACGATAGATCCGAAGTGCTCGTATCCCCAGTCAACCCCAGCAAAATATTTCACAATATTCTTTTTGTTGAATTCTTCTAAAGAAACATAATGTACTTTCTCTTTAAAATCTCTATATATTATACCTTCAGCAGCTACCCAACGTCCGTGAATATCGCGTTCAGTAAACATACCAGAAGGTGTACTTGCTACAATTGACTCGATGTATTCCTGATCTAATTTATCGTTATCAAATAAAGAAAAATTGAATACACGAATGTTCAAACGACCACTTTCTAAAGTCTGACCATCTTTGTCAATGTAGTCTTTCTTGATACTGTGTGCAGGATTCTCTGGGTTTGTATCGATTAATACTCTAGCCCCTGGGTAAGAACAACGTGAAATAACTTCTTTTACAAATGAGTCATGTAATGCAGTTCCTTCGTTGACGAAAGCCCCTGCTGCAGTAAAACCACGTGCCTTTTTCCATGAATCTGCTTTTGCCCCATCAAATACATATACTTTATTACCGAAAATCGTAACAGCATTGGCCTTATTGAGCTTTAATTCTTTGCCCAATATCATTTCCATATCATCTAGTACGTTGCGTCGTATACTCGCTTGTGTAGCGCCACCGATGATAAAAGATAACCCTTGTCCTTCATACTTTGCAATATGCATTAAATAAAGCAAGATAAACACAAATGTTTTTCCTGCTCGCTTTGCGCCACTCGCGACTATGATTTTTGGTTTTTCTTTTACGTACGAATCCATAACGGTCTGTTGCTTTTTTGTTAATTCAGCCATTACTCTTCACCAGCCATGCGACGTAACATTTTCGCAATCTCCGATTCTTGCTTATTACTATCAGGTTTTTCGAGTTTATCAATTTCAACTTTTGTTTTATCAATGTTCAACTTGGCTTGCTCATTCTGCAACTGCTTACGTTCATTTTCATTGAGTAAATCCGTATACTTTGCAAGAAATGCAAGTGCTGCCATCTTATCAGCAAGTTTAACTTTGAACATGCCGTCTTTACCTTTCGACAATTCAGTTATGAGCATGCCGTCAATCTCTTCTGAATGATGCATAGAGAATTTTGTATACGTATATGGTACTACTTCTGTTTTCTCAGACTTCTTCGAGCCATCAGGATTATATTCAACTGTTGTCTCTGTTGCTTCCGAATCAACTTGAGTAAAATCAATGAAGTCCGTTATGTCCGCAAAGGCGATAGCTTTATACTTCTCTAACACATCAAATTTATCTAAATCAAGACTCTCAAGCCTTTGCTTTTTCAATTCAGCAATAGTTTCTTTCACCTTAGCATTACTTAGCAATCTACTTCCGTTCGCCATCGCTGCTTGATAGCTGCAATCATACACTTTTTTGTATGCACTTGTAGCATTCAGTGACCGAACATAGTACATACAAAAAAGCCGTTGTTTATCAGTTAATCCGTCCTCTGTTACCAAAGTGGAAATGTCATCTGATTCGGCGACTTTTTCTTTACTTTTTTTCGATTGTATTTTTATCGGAGTACTCCGTTCGCTTGATTGGAGTACTCCGTTTAATTTTCCTTTCCAATTATCCTTTGATTTAGATTTCCATGAACCAATGGTTTTTTCTGATACACCCAAGATTTCCGCGATGGCACGGTTAGTTATTTTACCGTCATGTTGCATATAAATCTCTAGTGCTTTATCGCGATTGGGATCACGAACCCGCGCCATAATATCACCTCTTTAAAAATAAAATCTAAAAATGTATAATTTATATAAAAATTCTTGGAGGTTTTAGTATGTTTAAACGAACTATAGATAAAGAGCCATATAGTGTATTTCTTTTTTTTTGATATTAAGTTCTTCCTATTTTACAATTTTTTCCATAACTTTTCTTATATGCTATAATACTTACCCTTTGTTTAATCAATCATTAGAATCAATTTTTTACAGTAATATATTGCTTATTGGAATGCCACCAACAGTATCTATCGTTTTATCATATTTAATTATTATTTTTATCCTTTATCGAACTAATAGTTTTATAAATAAAAATTTGGTTTCAAAGGTTAAAGATCTTCTTGCACAAATAAGTGTTTTTCTATTGATATTGGTTAATGCCATTAATTTAATTAATAAAGAATCAAAACTTAATTTAATTCCTGTAGTAGAAGAAAAGTCCGATTTTATCAGTAAAAATATTTTGGAAACTTTAACATTAATGTTTGAACAGATAAATTTAACTTACACAATCCCTATACTATTTAGCATACCCACCATTATATTGTTAGCTATAGAACATACTAGTTTTGCAAGCCAAACTTATAAACATATAAAAGGTTCACATAAGAAAAGCACACGCCTTCCTCTAGCAAAAAGCGAAAGAGTTATTGAAGGTGAGAGAATTGTTTTAGAAATAAAATTAAATATTGCTGAATCCAGAAGACTATTAAATAAATTACATAATAGAGTTAATCAATGATACACTTCCCACCACCTATACCTGAGCTTTAACAGCCTCTAGCTGTCCCTTCCTTAAATCTTTAAAAAACTAAGACAACCGTAACTTTTATTAGTTACCCCATGTAGCAGTTGTCTTAGTTTCGACTCTTATCACTCTCATTATTATTAATACATCTGTTTTTTACGAAATTCGCTTTGTACCAATATTTAGTTTTTAAGTTTATCTGGATAGTTGTCAGAATTGTTCATAAACAGTTGTTTCTCTATTATCATTCTTAGAAATTGTAACTACGATGTCCAATGGCATTACCCCAATATGCTAGTTACTTTGTAAAATAAAAAGCACCCTAATCGGATGCCTACACTGGATTTCTTAAGTATTTAGTTTTCTCTTCATTGCTTCGTTGAAGTCTACTTTTACTGCAAATATTTCTGCACTCATTTCCATTGATAATGGCGTATGAACAACTAATTCAATTTTATACCAATCAACATCAGTTGATAAATATTCACCTTCAACTGGTATCCTGTCAAAATCAAAATATCTGTTATCCCAATTTACATCACCAGCATCATGAAGATGTACAAATACACTTTTCATCATAACCACCTCCCACCCAATCATAAACCAGAAGATGAAATATATGTAATAACTATCTGCTCTCAAAACCACACCAAACTCTGTCCTCTCAATTCATAGCGTTTTGGCTGTTGAATGTAGTTTTCAAAGCAAAAGAAAAACACCCTGAGGGTGCTTTATTAATACTCTAATTTTTATTTAGCTGAATTCCATTGTAGGGACCTTTATTGATTGTTCCAAACGTTTTTTTCCACATAGACTCCTTCTGGATTATTTCTGAATTCGTCCCTTCCATAAACTCAATGACGGAAAAAGTAATTGAATTATAGCCGTTTTCTAAAATATATAAATTCAAATGATGTGCATCACCTAAAAACCCTAAATGAGTCATCCACCTACCTATAATCCCACCTGTACCATAAGCACTACCAATATATCGACTTTTGCCATCTTCTGAGCGTTGAATATAAATTCCGTTTTGACTTAAAACTTTTTTCAAATTATTCTGCTCTGAATTATCTTCCCAAATTGCAATAATCTCTCTCCAGGAAAATGTTTGTCCTAGCACCTCTTCTTGAGATACATCAACATCAGGTAATTCCAGTCCTTCAAACCTGGATGTATGTGCAAGTCTACTAGTTGCTTTACTTTCTTGTATTATTTCTTCTGAAGCCAATATTTCAGCAATATTAGTTGCTATTTGTAAGTAATCAGCTGCTTGAAAATCAATATAATACGTTCCTTTTTTAACAACTTCAGGTAATGACATTAACGTATTTTTTAAGTATTCATTCATATCAGGTGCATGATAAATTCTAAAAAATCTTTTTGGTTCATTATCCCATAATTCAAAAGCTCTAATTTTATAGAAATTTGGCTTTACACTATACTTTACCCACGGTGTTGATTCATTTGTTTTGTCATATCTTTCTTTCAACTTAAACATACTAGCAAGTCCACTTGTAGTTAGAATTGGTTCTAATACATCAAACATAATTCTCTTCCCTTCATTTATGAATAACTAATTATACCAAATTACTAATAGTTTTCTTAATAATTTCCATTTAGTTTTGCATAAGAATGTTCCATCCAATAAAAAGGAAGAAGCTCTGCTCGATGCTCACTTTTCAAAGCAAAAGAAAAAAGCATCATAAAGCTTTTTACAGCCTTTACAATGCTTTTATAGTTCCTGTTTAGACAGGAGTAAATACTTAGTGAAGTAACGAATTGTGTTTAGTGCATTTCCGTGCACTTTGTTGATGTAGTAAGTTTGACTGAAATTATGGAAAGTGGACGAAGTTCACATATAAACCACTCCTTAATGTTGGTCATAGTAAAGCTGTGAATTGATACATTGATAAATAAACCGCAAATAAAAATAGCCCGATTAATAACCAACCATAAACTTTTCTCTCGCTCTCAAATGCTTCAATTCCTTTAGTTAACATGAATAAACCTGAGAAGAATACCATTAAAAAAGTCAGATCGTAATCCCGTGTTATAAGTAGGTAAGCTGAAAGAGAGACAGTTATGATAGCAAAAACAATTTGTAAAATGTTCATCATAATATTCCACTCCTCTTTAAATATCATATAACAAATAAGAAGTTGTGGAAATGATTGTAAATATTATACCTTTTATATTAATTAAGATACCTAATCTCTTAAAAAAATATGGGCCGTCCGTGTATGTCATGCTTCGAACTAATTCACGAAGCGCAGGTCGGTCGTCGGTCTGTCTTTCCCTAATATTTAGGTTTTAATAAATACCCAGAGAGGAAAACCTTACCGCACCGTCCTGCCTCCCATTTTACACTCCAGATTGCTTAAAATGATACGTTTGGAACATTTGGAACATTTGGAACTTCTGTCACATTTGGCACATTTTATAGTATAATATATTCACAGAATGCTATTTTAGTTTAATAAAGTGGGTGTAATTGCATGCAGTTATTGAAACATTGGAAGGAGACATGGGGTAGTTTACTAATTATTTTAATCCCATTGCTGTATACTATTGAGTATACAAAAAATTATGTAATCAAATTACCTTATCATTGGATTTTAAGTATTTTTTTATTTGTATGGGCATGGATCCAGACAAATAGAAACTTTGTAAGTAAAAAAGGGTTAACCAACAAAATTTCTTCACTTGAGAATGAAAACGGTATGCTAAAATCTAATCTAGAATCAATCCCCGAGAATATGGTAAAAATTTTTTATAAATCATTTAACCTTGGCAACGAAGATAGAGTTACAGTATATCGTGTCAAGGATAACGAATTTTTCATACCTGTTGGAAGGTTTTCTGATAATCCAAATTATAAAAAAAGTGGCCGGTCTAAATACCCCATAGATACTGGTTTTATCGGTAAATGTTGGATTGAAGAAGAAGTTATAATTCGGAATTTACCTAATTATCACAAGAACCAGGAAAAATATATTGAGCATGTTAAAAAAAAATGTGACATTGATGAAAATGTAATAAAAGGGCTAAAAATGAAGAGTAGAAGTTTTTATTGTAAAAGGTTAACATTCAATGGTGATGAACCAATTGCTGTTGTAGTAATAGAATCTGTAAACAATTCATTACAAGACACTACACAATACAACCAATTCCTTGAAGGTCCATTTGGAAAATCATTAGTGGAGTCAATTAAAAATAATTTACCTATTGGAGAGGGGGGAACAAACTAATGGTTAAAATTAAACATATTGTAAGATACTTCGCAAAATACTACCCATATAAAAATGAACTGTCTAAAACTAGGATTACAAAAATGGTTTATTTGGCTGATTGGTACTCCTCCCTTGACTTCGGGGAACAATTAACAGATATTGATTGGTATTTTGATCACTATGGTCCATATGTCCCTGATGTATATAATGCTGTTGTAGAGGATAAGCATTTAATCATTAATGAAGATATAACTGCTTTTGGCACAACTAAAGAGGTAATTAGTTTAAAAGTTAAAAATCCAAGAAATGTTTTTGAATCAGCTCCGATTCGAATTTCTGATAACTGTAAATTGATATTAGATTCAGTAATCAAAGATACTGAAAGACTTAATTGGAATGAGTTTATTGATTTTGTGTATTCTTCATATCCTATCAAGACATCCAAGAGATACAAGTATCTAGATTTACCTGAATTGGCTGAAGAGTGTATTGAAAAAGGTCTAAACTATTGACTAATATAATATAAAGACTCTTTGTGATATTCACAAAGAGTCTTTTCTATTCATACTTCTTTTCCATTTATCATCATATCAATTACTCTTTCTCTTATACGTTGAACGCTTGTGTGGCTCATATTAAGCTTTGCACCAATCCAACGGAAAGACATGCCCTCTAGCAACCAATAAAGTACTTCTTGCTCTACGTCGCCATTTACCTTGCTTGTTAAATTTTGAACCATAAGTAGTTCGTCTTTAATCTTGTAAATTCGTACCTCACGCGCTGCTCTGATTTGAACATGTGCATGGACTGGATCGCTTGTGCTTCCTACAGCTTTAGGCATTGTTGCCTCAATACCATACTTTGCTGTAGATGCAGCAGCCGTTAAAGAATCAAGCTCGTCCTTCATCCTCATGAACTTACACATGTTGTCGTGGTACTTCTTAATTGCCTTGTCTAGTTGGTAGCGATTTAATTCTGTTTTCTCTTTTAACATAGGTTTGCCCTCCTAAGTTGTGATATACTACTTTTACTAGATTGTCTTAAAAGGGCATAAACCAATTCGAGCTGTAGCGTGTGCAAACGCTGCGGCTTTTTTATGTTTTCAAGGCTTTATTGATTATGATTGTTGATAAAGTAAATATTTTAAAAAGTTCCATATTTTTAAAAACATTATTAAAAATTACAAAAAATGTCCGATACTTTCAAAAGATGAGCAAAATTATTCATCCGACACATAACTTAACAGTGAATAAAGGATTATAACAATTAAGTAATATGCATCATCTAATTAAAACTTACGGAGGAATCGAGTATATGAAAAAAAATTTGATTGGATTATCAGTTGCAGGTGCGCTTCTTTTAGGAAGTGCAGGGGTTTACGCTAGCACCAATAGTAAGACACTAGAAGTTTTCTATAATGTCAAAAATATAAAAATTGACCAGGTTTCAAAGATGCCTGAAGATAAACCTTTTACATACAATGGAACTACTTATGTTCCTTTACGCTATATCAGTGAGCAACTAGGATATCCAGTTGAATGGGATAGTTCCAACCAAACAATAAATATCGGAAAAACTAATGACAAAACTGCTTTTTATCCTGGAAAAGATTTAGAATATTTGAGTTTCCAAGAAAATAAATATGATAATTCATATAAATATTCTTATAATAAAGATACTATTTCGGATAATATAGGTAATAAATATAGTAATTACATCACGATTAAAAACAGCTTTGGTGGTGCAGGAGAGTCTTTACTTGAATTTCCTTTGAACGGTCAATACAGCACTTTTAAAGCTATTTTGGGATTGACAGAATCCGGAAAAGATTTACCTAAACCATTAACATTAGAAGTTTTTCTTGATGAAAAATTAATCGAAACTTATACTGTTTCTGCTGGTGATATGCCACAGGAAATAGAATTCAAACTCAAAAGTGTAAATAAAATAGGCTTTAAATTAAATAGCCAACTTGGTCCATTCGATACAGAGGTTGGTCTTTTTGATGCAAGGTTTTACAAGTAAGAGAGAGTTTAAGGGAGGAGTAAATCCTTCTCCCTCTTTATCATCTAGGTTGTCCTCCATTCACATATTTCTTCCACCTACGCAAATTACTAATCTGCTCCAACTCTTTCCCGATACTGCGTAGTTCTCTTAAATTTTGCATCCTCTGCATTTCTTTGTAGAATCATAGGCAGCACGTTTTAAACACTTGGATATAGTCGTGCGATAAATTCCTTTTTATGGTTACCTTTAGGTTTAATTATTATAATATTCACCTAAAAGAAGGTGATTAGCCTGGCTACTTATAAGCAATTATCAGTCCAGTATTAAAGAAAAGTATGGTTATATAGCTAAATCATGTTGGATTGGGCATATGAAGGAAGTGTGTGGTCTGACGCCGAAAATGTCCGTAAGGAGACATTCTCCCAATTCAAGAGTTCATCAGTGCTAAAATGATATAATAGAAACTTTTAAATACTTCAACATGCTCTAGTTAAATCTGTTTTAAAATAATGTACCAATATCAAATAAAGAAAAGGAGGCACCAACAGAACAGGTTTTTACCCGTTTGTTAGTGCCTCCGGTATTTTCCGTAAAGGCTTAGAAATTTTGAACAACAACAACTCTATATACTTCTAATATTTTTAATTTGAACAATATTATTAGTTAAAGGTGGCTCTTTTTCTATCAAGTAACCTTCTTCAAGTCCTAGTAACTTTTCTACCTCGTTTGGTAGAACTGTTAGTCCAAATTCTTTAGAAAGAATTTTAAGCAGCTCAGAACCTGAAAAATAATCATTTTCAACTAAAAGTTCTATAGCTTGTCTATTTGCCATTGGCTCTGCAATTTCCTTAATATCATCATAAGGTTCTTTCTGTCTCCAACCTTTTTTACTTATTAATCTTTGCATATACTGATAAGTTCCATCATTAATCGCTTCTAATTTATATGCTCTCATTAGCATTGCTGATATAGAAACGCCCCATTTTTTCTTTAACATCTTATAATATTCTAAATCATTAGGGTGCATCAATACATCTCTTAAAAAAGGTTCTCTTGGCAATAAGAAAGCTGCCGCAAAATCATTTGCTTCTTTCTCTATTTGTTTTTGCTCTTCTTTATCTAGATCATTAAAAACTATTGATGACTCATGTAGCAAAGCATGGCCCAACTCATGTGCGACATCAAATTGGCGTCTATAAAATGATTGCTTATCGCTACTTAATACAATTGAATAGTAATCTTTATTACCTATAGAACAGTTTGCACCAAAGGCATCAATGCTCTTATTTTCAAGATAAATTGAAGATAAAATAAATCCTTTTTCTTCTAAGAGCAAAACAATATCTTTTATAGGTTTATCCCCTATCTCCCAATAAGTTCTTAATTGTTGAGTAAAATGCTCCATGTCATTTTCATATTCAAAATTCTTTAATATATCTAATTCAGGAAAATCTATATATTCCTCTAACATTCTTCTTAAAATTGTAATATATTTTATTCGATCTAATTGCATCTCCCTATCTTTTTTCCCAGTACTTAATAACGATCTAAAATACGTATTACCAACCTTTACTTCGACGGATTTTTCATAAAAATATTGTACTGGAAAATCAAGATAACTGGCAATTTTATGCACTGTCTCAAAAGCCGGGTCTACATGTGCATTTTCATATTTCGATACCATTTGCTTACTTACTTCTAAGTATTCGGCTAATTCCGTAATAGTGTATCCTCTATAAATTCTTCCTTCTTTTAATCTAGCTCCATTAAATTTACGGTTCAACACCATAGAATCCTCCTTTAGACACCAAGGTGCTTATTAACTTTTTAGAAACTCTGCTTCTTTTTCTGCTTGTTTCCAATCTGCAATCTGTTTTTCGTTGCGTTTTTTCAAACCATCTTTAATTCCGACAAGTGGTTTAGTAGTTGGTTTGTCACCGTTTTTAGCTACATTCAATAAAATATCTTCATACTCACCCTTAGAGATATATTTTGACAAATCCACCTCTTTGAGAAATTCGAACTGACGATTAAAATGTTGTACCTTTACTTCTACAATTTGCTTATTTCTTTCTGTTCCAACAATAAAGTATACCTGTTTTACCTGTGAGTAATATTCCATCAGAATTTTTTGGACTTCTCTTTCTCGACGAAGTTCAAAACTTTCATCATAGTAATCAAATAAATCCAGCTGTACGTTAGTTCCAACATTTTCGACATTTAAATATACAAGGGCATGAAAATAATGGATTTTTTCGGTATTGCTTTTCTCTTTGATAACTTTATCTAAATTTTTTTCTTTAGTAAATACGAACAATGTACCTGTTGTTGCAAATAAAATAGCTTTATACTTCCAAATACCTCGTTCTCGATTTAGAATTGCAACATCACTTTTATTTTTAACTGAATCCTCAATTCTACCGAATCGCAGATCCCAAGAACCTGACTGTCTAAAGTTCCCAGTCCCCATGTTATAGTTAAACTCTATTTCATCTAATGTATTCTCTGTATTTTGAGAAAATGCCATTACTAATTTTTTCATCTGAAGTTCATCTTTTATAAATTCCATTGATTTTAAGCCCCCTTTTCTATAAGTATATATAATTTTACTACATATTTAATAGAAAAGTAAACCAAAAAAATAGAAAGAATGTTCGGTTAGAAATTTTAATGAACTAAAGACCATTTGCCATCTTAATCGTTTATACATATCGTTTAGGATTTTGAACTCAGCTAAGTCCTACATTTATAAACATAATTTATATTCGTATCTTCTTTACTCCGACACGTCTTCGTATACTTTCACTCACTTCAAATACCTTACCGTGCTGCCACTGAATTGAGTCTTGTCCATATTCTTTAGGCTCAAGAAACTCTAGAATTACTCCTTGTTGTACAATATATACTCCATCACCTAATGCAGCCAAATTCACTTTATTACCCATTTAAACCCCTCCTTGCTATAATTTCCGTAGTGTAAATTGTTAGAACGTTTAAATGTAAAATACTATTCAACCATACCCAACGCTATCCACTCCAAATTCCCCAATAAATTGTTCACCACACATCACTCTAATAACACAAATTCCTACCATAATAAAATTTCAATTCACTTGGGATTTATTCTATCCTCCCAACATTTCAAGTATTTTTTGTCTTTCAGCCTCAAAATCTATTGTTGTATTAGATTCTGTAACGGAGAGGTGTTCTTTTTCATTACGATTATCGAACCATTCAGGAACTACTTCAGTTCGTCTATTTTGCTTATTGTTTTGTTGAGGTCTAGCTCGTTGTTGAGCTTTTACCTGCTGACTCTTCCAACGCAAATCTTCGGCCTCAACTGCTTCAAGTGTTAAGAGCTTTTTATTACGCCAATCTTTTAAGATAGTTTCAACGTAACCCCAATTAGTTTTTCCGTTCAAAATTGCTTTCTCCATAGCTTTTATAACTAAGGGCTCTGAGAGATCTTTAATCCATGAGTCGATTTTGTACACGATTAGAGAACCTAATGCTCCAAAGTGATTTTGTTCGTAAAAGGCAAATGCATTTTGTGGAGTTGTAGTCGAAGACTTTGAAGCTGCGTATGTAGGCTCCTTATCATCATCATTATTATTATTTAATGTATTAGTATTTAGTGAATCAGTACTTAGTGTATTAGTACTTAGTAGTTGCGGATTTTCCGTGAACGGTTTATCCGTCGACGGTTTTTCCGTTAGTGGTTTTCCCGTATACGGTTCATCCGATGATGGATTATCCGTAAGTGGTAAATCCATGTACGGAACTTCATACACAATGGTAACGTAATCAAACTTCCCACCTTCAACACGTCGTCGTTCTTTTTTTACATATCCAAATTTCTGTAGCTCTCTTAATCCAGCAGTAAACGAGTCCTTGCCATCTTTTGCCCATTGCTGCATTTCCTCGTTATAAAATGTCCAATCATCAGGCTTAGATAGCATGAATACATGTATTGCTTTAGCTTTCCAACTCAATCTTGTATCCTGGATGGAAGTATTGTTAATGATTGTATAATCTTTATTTTTTTCTACTCTTACGATGCTTCTACTTTCCATCGTTGTCCCTCCTATATGCTTTCATCATTCTAATAAATAGCCAACTTTAATTGTTTTAGTAAGTTGTTTAGTCATACGACAATATTCGCATTTTCCACATCGTACTGGCTCTTTTCTAGAGCTTTTAGCTTCAATAATGCTAGGTAACATGGTTTTTACATACTCAAATTCAAAATCGAAGTCAGGTATTTCAAACTCTAATATTTCCTTATCCGGAGGCGTTTCCTTAGTCACCGCAACGAGATAGGGATCATAGTACTGTCCAGTGTTTTGATAGATTATTTCGCGATAAATTGCCATTTGTAGTACATAATCATAAGCCTCAACGAACGAAACATACTTATTGTACTTTTCACTCCAATACCGTTTATAAAGGCTCTGAGTGGTCTTTAAATCACTGAATGATTTACGGTCATGGTGTATAGAGTCAACTTTGATTTTCCAAGGTACTCCAAAAAGCTCACCTGTAAAAATAACTTCTTTTTCACCTTCAAGAGCAAACATTGCAAATCGGTCATTTTTTAAAGTTTCTATCATACTTTCTGCTTGCTCAAAGTCAGCGTATTTTCCTCCACGACTTTTAAAAATGCTGTCATGATGTTTCTCACAAAACTGGGTAAAAGCTTGGTCACTTTCGAAAGCTGCATGTGTGTAGGAACCAACAATTAGGGCTGTTGATGAAGGACGAATAAACTCGCCCTTCAACTCAGCCACAAAGCTTGCTTCACATTTCACAGCACTTTTAAACTGAGATACTGACATATAGTATTGATTAGCCTCATTTGAGTGGTAATTCTGTCTGTTCAATTGGAATGACTGTATCATCTTGCTTCACCTCAGATTTTGGTTGTTCTTGTGATTTTTCAAACTCAGCAACTAAGGAGCTTGGCTTCTGTTTAGCTGTATCTTTGTCAAACCAATCTTCTACCTTTGTCATACCATCACATAGAGAATTGTAGATTTTGCCCAAATCAATATAATCTCTTTCTGTAAATTCACTAATTTTATACCCAAACTTTTCCTCAACCATTTCTTGCGTGACTTTGAAATATTCTTTTAGCATTTTTAAAGCATTTGCTAGTCGATCTTTTAGTGGCTCAGTGTTATTCCCTTGTAATGTCAACTCACATTCTTTTAAAGCTCTTTCAACGATGTCACCTGGAATGATGCCAAGAATACATGCTCTTAGTCTACGAGAACCATCATTTGCAACTTTTTCATAAATATCACGTGGATCAGAGAATGTTTTTAACCCATTTTTTGTTTTTATTGAGTGTTTAACTGTAAAAGTTTTTTCTTGTCTTGTATTCGTTTCTAGGTCCCAACAAAATGCCATAGCTGTTGATTCACCATTTCGCTGTTCTAATTCTTTAACACCAAAAGAAATATTCCCCCAATTTTGTGCTAAAACCTCTGCAAGACGAATTGAAGGTCCAGTAACATTTGTACCTGCTCTTGGATACGAATACATTGCTGACTCTGCAAGTGAGAAGCGTTTGCAAGCATCTAGGATTCTTCTCTCAGCTTCGTAATAATTTCTTGGAAAAGACTTTGCCATAAATATTTGTCCTTTCACTTCCTCCATTTCACGAGAGGAACTAACTTGTGTTAGTACCCCTCCCCCTTGCGATGATTGATAGGAAGTAGGGTTGTGAAATTGATCAGTTAAGTTACTCATTGAAATTCCTCCTATAGTGCGCTATAATGACGCTAATAATGTTTGTTTAGACCACTCTGCCAAGTGGTTTATTTTTTTGTATGAGCAAAGCCATAATGCTTTTCCACATACTCAATAACCTTTGAGTCACTCATGTCGTAAGTTGTATCGTCCTTATATCCAGCAGCCAAATAATCACTGATATTGTCGATGTGAATAAATGCATCGCCTATCTCAAAATACACATCACCAGAAGCTATGAAGCTACCAAAATCATCGTGCATTTCAAAAGTTACAACAGGCTCATAAGGTGCATATGGATAATCAATACACCCTATTACCATTGGATTTTCTATTTCCATAAGTGTTCTCATGCTATCGCCTCGTCCTCTCTTTCCCAACAGATAAATACAATACCTTCCTTAATAATTCGGAATTGTTTCCAATGTGCATCGTCATAACCTAACGTGCTCTCAATTTCACAGACACCAAGTTTTTGAATAGCTTCTTTTGTGTGCAATTGAACAAGAACATTAATATGATGTGTGGTACTAGCACAGTATTCTAAATTAAGAACATTCTCAGGAGATATACCGTATTGCTCCAAAATCTTTGGCAATTTAGCAATCTTAGATAATGCATTAACTAATTTCATACATATCAACCCTTTCGTCTATTTGATGGAAAAGCCTGTCGCCATACGCAAACTTTGATTCTCAAGTTTTTTCACCGCCTTCAGTGAAATACCACGTTTGGTTAAATCATTTATTAACCCTCCAAAACTTCTGTTGTCCTGCAGTTGGACCTCTAGGCGTCTAATAGTATGTTGTGCCTGTTTTATCCGCCATGCACATTCTGCAGCCAGATGGTATGTTCTTTGTTGCTCATGAAATTTTATAGCAGCTCGTAAATCCTCTATACATGCTTTCTTTGCAGCAATTTCTAGTTCCAGCTTCGTTACAATGTTCATAGAATAAATGCCTCCTACCAATGCTTATTAAGATTTTTATAATAATCAAACAGCCCTTTTTTTCTTAGAGAAGTTACTTTAGTTTGAACAGTATGTTCTGTTCGCCCAATAGCAAATGCTATGGTCCTCGTATGGTCGATCTCATAAAATTTACATATATATTCGAGTTCACTTTCTGAAAAAGGTTTTCCATGCGAAAAATGAAACTCTGGGTGATACCGCATACGCCCAAAATTGTCATAGCTAATTGCTGTGTTCTCCATTGTGCTCCCCTCTTTCTAAACCTTGATGAACTAAAGTCCAAAGATCGCGAAGGGGCTTATCACCATTGCCCCACATCCGCAATATTTCAAGCGCTAAAGCCTCATTTTTGTTTGATAACTCAGTCAGCTTTTCAGGTAAAAATGCGCGAATTTTAACTAACTCCATATTTATAGTGTTTTTCATTGTTCCGACTCCTTTCTTAAATCATCCAAACTCACTTCTAGAGCATCTGCAATTTTACACATTACTCGAAATGTGGGATTAGGATTATCACTGTTTTCTATCATTTGAAGAGTTGATTCATTAACCCCTGATAGTTTTGCAAGTCGATATCTTGATAGATTGCGGTACTCTCTTAGCTCTTTCAAACGAATACCCAATATATAGTTCACCTCCCATTTGATTACAACAATATAATGTGATATATTGATAAAATAGAACAAATGTTCTTTTCTAAATAGAAAGGAAGTGAATTACTTATGGCTAATAAGAAACAAACATCTAAAAGTATTGCTAGTAAGGCTAGTAAAATTTTAAAAGACGGTCGATACAGCAAAACTGCTAAATCTGTTGCTGGCTCAGCATTAGCTCAAACTAAGAAGAAATAACCTTGAAAGTTTTAGTTACCTGTAAGGAAATAATCATTTCTCTTTGTAGAAAAACAGTGTAGTTGCTTGCATTTACTCCAATAAATTGACCAGGAGCTACACTGTCAACCTCTTGCGGTATGTTATTAAAAAGCTCCACATCCTCATACTCATCGCCGTTTACAAGAATCAAACGCTTGACTTTCACTTATACAAGTCCCCCCTTCTCCTGATTAACGTTTCCACCGTTATTTATTAACTACAAGTCCAATGCTAGTTCATTGGCTTCCAGCTCAGCACATGTGTTACTAGTTTGGTATAATTCACCTGTAGAAGGCGAGGTGAATATATGTGAAATTAAATTTTGATGCTATTCGAGAACTACTACTTGTAATTGAAGAACAGCCTAGGAACATTAATCTTAACCAAGTTATTTCTGACACAAGACTTAAAGAGTTTGAACCAAATGATCTAGGTTATGCGCTTGAAAAAATGATTGAGTCTCGTTTGTTAATTGGACAAGTAGCAAAATCTAAAATGGGTATCAACTTCCATATTGATTCCATAAGTCTTGAAGGGCATCGTTTTATTGATACAATCCGTAATGATACTCTATGGAATAAAACCAAAGCAGTTATGACACGAACAGGAGCAACAGCTATCAGCATACTTATGTCTACTGCATCGGATATTTTCAATAAATACATTTCAGATATCATCTAATCCAGCAACGTCAGCATAAAAAGTTAAAGTCACTGTAGAAAATTTAGAAACACCGGAATTCAGTGTGACATCTAATAGCCTGTGAATAAGAACTCCGTCTATTTGAATACCTTTGCCAATAGATACTTTATTGAGTTTTGAATCGAAATCATAAATAGCTTTACCTACCTCACTCGTTGCACCAACAACCTGTGAGGATTTTTTATTTTCTTCCACCATCTCACCCCCTCTTAAATCAAATTTTGTTGCAATTAATGACTAGCTCGTACAAGATAATTCACGATTCATTAAATTACCGCTAAAAGCGTTATATGGTCCAAAAAAAATATAATCTAATGGACAAACATATAGTTCTGATACTTTTTTCATCATATCGAAAGTGATTTCGCTAGAATCAACTTCTAACTTTCTCAATGTCATAACGCTAATACCAAGATGCTTAGCAGCTTCATCTTGGCTCAGATTAAGACGTACACGTAAACTTTTTAATGTTTGTTTTACATAAATGGGTACAATTTTTTCCACTGTTGCCACCTCCTATTAGTTTTGTTGAATTCAATATATCACGCTAAAAGCGGTAAATCAACTTATTTTTTTCTAAAAGCGGTATATTTTTTCTAAAAAACACATATTATTGTGTACTTTATATGCTAAAAGCGTTATTATTAAAAATATAAGGAGGTGAAAACAATTGAAAGATACTACGAAACTAGTTTTTTCTAAGAATTTAGAATCTCTACTATCTAAAACAGGTAAAACGGTGAGTGATTTATCTAACGATATAGGTATCTCTTATTCCACTGTTTCTGATTGGAAGAATGGTAAAAAGATGCCTAGAGGTGGATCCTTACAAACGTTAGCTGATTATTTCAACGTAAATCTATCTTCATTGCTAGAAGAAAAGAAGACTAATTTAATAGAACTTTCACAACCATCGTCAGAATATACTTATTTCCCTGTGCACGCTTCTGCAGGTGTCCCAATACGAATTGATAGTTTAACGGATGCAGAGACTATTACAATTCCAGACGCAGTTTTAGGTAAACATGCTGGAGATGATGAACTATTTTTTATGCGTGTAAATGGAGATTCGATGAATAAAGTAATACCTCATCAATCTCTTATTGGTGTGAAACCTATTCAAATTAATGAACTAAAAGATGAAGATATCATTGTGTATAGTGATGGATATAACTACTCAGTCAAAAGGTTTTATCGAGATGAAGATCGGTTAATTTTTAGACCTGAGTCATATGATGCTAGCTTTACTGATTACACGGTTAGAGAACCATACGAAGACTTGAGGTTACATGGCAAAGTTGTTATTTATATTGTTAACTTAGATTAATACTTAACGTTAAGCATTAAACCAAGAAAAGAGCAGACTCATTTGTCTAGCTCTTTTCTTATAAACTTCGAAAGGAGATTAAACTGAAATGACCGTAAAAGAAACTGCAGCCAAAAATATTTTACGTGTAGCTATATACGTTCGTGTATCTACCCGCAATCAAGAAGACAAATATAGTTTAGCTGCCCAGGAACATGATCTAGTAGAATATGCGAACAAACAAAACTGGCATATCGTTGAAGTTTTTAAAGATGTAGAAAGTGGTGCAAAGCTTGATAAAAAAGGGTTAACAGCTTTAATGGATAGTGTAGATGATGGCCTAGTAGATATTGTACTAGTAGCCGATCAAGACAGGTTATCACGCTTAGATACATTGAATTGGGAAGAATTAAAATTAGTGTTGCGTGAAAATAATGTAAAAATTGCAGAACCAGGCTTAGTTATAGACTTAGACAATGAAGATGATGAATTTCGTTCTGATTTATACAACATCATTGCGAGACGAGAGCGTCGTTTATTTCGTAGGAGATCCCAACGAGGATTACGCCAATATGTACGCGAGGGTGGAATATACGGACGTGTACCATTTGAATATATTTACGACAAGGAAACAAAAGAAGTATCCCTTAATGAGGAATTTTCTTGGGTTATATCATTCATCGATGAATTATTTTTACAGGGATATGGCCCCTCTAGTATTGCTAGACGTTTGAATAAAATATCACGAACGCCAAACGGTGCTAAATGGCATGCCAACACAGTGTACCAAAGATTATTAAATCCAGCTTACTGTGGTGAATACAGCGTAACATTTATGAATGGTGAAACAATTACCATTAAGAAAAAATATCCCTTACTGCGAACAGTAGAAACTTTTGAGCGTATACAACACATCATCGAAACAAATGCTAAACCATTCTCTACAACCCGGAAACATCATCATCCATTAGCTAAGCTGCATATTTCATGCGCTGAATGTGGTCGAAAAATATCTTTACAGCAAGGCGATAAATCACAGTATGGTGGATATAGATGGTATTTAGCACATAATCGTGGATTAGCTGAGCCATGCCCCTACGATCCGAAATATAACGCTGTTCGCATTACTAGACCCCTTGTATTGGCAGTTAAAAATATTTTGCTGAGCGAAGAAACTGCGAAAAGATATCTGGATATTGAATTCAAAGACGAATCTCAAATTACCCAACTGGAGCAACAAGCATCCAATCTACAAAAGATCATGAGCGATAATAATGGGAAAATTGATAAGTTGCTAGATTTGTATTTAGATAGCAAGCTAACAAAAGAAAAATATGAGGAAAAAACAAAGTCAATCGAAACAGAGAATGCGGGTTTAAAAGCGAGCTTTGATGAATTAAAAATGAAAATAGATTTGCTGAAGGATGAGAAATATAGTTATGATGCGTTGCTTGATAATTTAGCAGTAGTAGAAGAACATTTATCGACTATCTATCGCATTGACACAGAATACAGTGAGAAAGACAAAGAAGATTTAATAGCAGCCTTGTTCGAATATGCACTACTCTCACCAGCTGATAACACCATCACGTTTAAATTTACTACAATCAATGATTTCCCTATTGATTTAAAGATTAATATTGATGAAACAAATCTGGAATACGAAGAACGGTTATTACAACAACAAAGAGAACGTTATGAGGCTACACAAGCTATTTTAGATGCCCAGCCTTCTCCGATATCATTTATGGAATTAAAACGACTGACAGGATTGAATGCACAAACTTTGCGACTAGATGAAGAACGCTTCGGACCCTATTCAAATTTAAAACTAGGTAAAGGCAGCCCTGAACGAAAAGCAGAAATTATTGAAGGTATTAAAAGGTTAATTACTGTCAATCCAAACATGACTAGTATAGAGATTGCTAAAGAATTGGGTAGTTCACAAGGCACCATACTAAAATATATAAGAGAAAATAACTTGCGTGAAGGTAGACAGCACAAGGGTTGAGGAGGTGATATGTACATAAACACTTATTAATATGTTAAACATTTTGAAATTGTATAATTAGGATGGATATAATTAACAAAACTATAAGCATCTCAATTAAAGTAAAACCAGCTTGTTGGTTAAGACGTTTCATCATCTTCCTCCTAAACTAATTCAATCATGTGATAGATGGGTAATAATAAACTGATA
>Ga0213822_1000220_pt1 | contig 52870 bp, 37 predicted proteins | sample MC6MC0908MG_FD_179872 | JGI IMG/M metagenome (GOLD analysis project Ga0213822, IMG submission 179872) | Enriched soil aggregate microbial communities from Iowa State University, Ames, United States - MC6-MC0908-MG | ecosystem: Environmental > Terrestrial > Soil > Unclassified | place: USA: Iowa... | reverse complement strand
CCTTTTTTCCTTTTTAAAACTCAAAATACCGCCGAAGTAAATAAGAAATCCACTTACAATGAGGATGATTTCGAATATTTTCGAGTAATCCTTTCACGATGGCAGGGCTTAATGTCGATTCGAGTAGCTGCTGCTTTAGTAAGATTAACGATTCTTTTTCAATTGACTCTTCCATTTCACCGGTTTTTTGTGTGATGATTTCGAGGATCTGTTCCTTCGTTACGTCTTCATTCATCGGCTGCTTAAACATTTGTCTAAGCTCTTGTGTAACAAATGGAACAGTCGTATGCTTCGCCAGTAACGTTGTTTTTTCCACAAGCGACTCCGTCAGTAACTTCAAATCCAACGGAACAGTATAGAATACAAATAACTGTGTATACGTATTCATAAAGCCTTTAATACAATAAATTAAGTCATATTTTGTATCCTTGACCCCATCGCCATATAATCGTTCAATCATCAATAAGATCGCGTTCTCGATTCCTTTTTCGTAGTATTGAATTTTTAAAATAAGTTCTTTATTAAATGTGTGCGACTGCTCTTTCAGGAGAACGTTAGCGAAATCAGAATGCTTATGAAAAGCATGAAAGATTGCATAATAAAATTCATATAAAAGATACTCATTTTTTGTATTTCTGACTAAGTAGTCAATGTCAGAGGTGATTTGCATCATAAAGTCGTCAATTAATGCGGTAATCAATTCGTCCTTTGACTTGAAGGATAAGTAAAAAGCACCTTTGGAAATCCCGCAATGCTCGGTGATCTGTTGGACAGATGTGGCTTCAAACCCTTGCTTTGCAAAAAGCTCTAACGATTTTTCCATAATTAATTGTTTTTTAACCATTTTATTGTATCGCTCCTATGGCCTTTTCGTTGACAAATGACTCATTGGTCATTATTATAAGTAATTGAGCGCATGAAGTCAATTAAGGGTAGGTGTAATAGTGAAAGGTTTAGTTAATTTTGTCCTAAAGAATAAATTAGCAGTTTGGCTGCTTACGATTATCATTACGGTATCTGGTATTTATTCAGGTACACGAATGAATATGGAGACCATTCCGAATATCTCAATTCCATACTTAATGGTCATGGACGTTTATCCGGGTGCCACTCCTGAAAAGGTAATGGAAGATGTATCCATGCCGATTGAAAAAGCGGTAGAAGGTCTAGATCACGTGAAAGCCGTCTATTCAAATTCCTATTCTAACATGTCCAGTATTCAAGTGGAATATGAATACGGCATCGATATGGATGAGGCGAAACGTGAATTAAAATCGGCGTTAGATTCCTTGAAGTTGCCTGAAGGGGCGCAAGAGCCAACTACGACAGCAATTAGCATGAATATGATGCCAGTCGTAGCCCTAAGTGTCAGCAGTTCAAAAGAGGATATTGTTGAATTGACATCAACCGTTGAGGAAAGCTTACTTCCAAAAATCGAGAAAATCGAAGGCGTAGCGTCGGCAACGATTACCGGCCAGCATATTGAAGAAGTAGACCTTACGTATAACCAAGCCAAAATGGCTGAATTTGGTTTAACGGAAGATAAAGTTAAGCAAATGATTCAAGCAAGTAACATGGCCGTTTCATTAGGTCTTTACGAGTTTAAAGCAGGTGAACAAGCAGTTGCTATTGACGGCAAGTTCATGACAGCTGATGAATTAAAGAATATGCTGATTCCTGTCACACCGACAGCCGCTAACCCGTCACCATTCGTGAAGCTTAGCGACATCGCGACGATTGATACAGTCGGTAAAGTACAATCGATTTCCCGGACAAACGGGAAAGACGCAATTGCGATTCAAATTGTCAAAGGTCAGCAGGCAAACACCGTTGATGTCGTTAATAAAGTGAAGAAATTAATCAAAGATGAAAAGAAAAAAGTGGATGGTCTTGTCATCGATGTCACCCTTGACCAAGGGAAACCGATCCAAGACTCAGTGGCTACGATGATTGAAAAAGCGGTATTTGGCGGTTTAATTGCCGTATTAATCATTCTTCTTTTCCTAAGAGACTTTAAATCTACAATTATTTCAATCGTATCGATTCCAGTTTCAATTTTCATGGCATTACTGCTGCTAAACTGGCTGAATATCACGCTGAATATTATGACGCTTGGTGCGATTACGGTTGCTATCGGCCGGGTCATTGATGACTCAATCGTCGTTGTCGAAAATATTTATCGACGTCTGCATTTAAAAGAAGAGAAATTAACAGGCCGTGCCCTTGTTCGTGAAGCGACTATTGAAATGTTTAAGCCAATTATGTCCTCGACATTAGTAACGGTTGCGGTATTCGCGCCAATGATTTTCGTTGGCGGTATGGTCGGCGAGCTGTTCGCACCGTTTGCCTTAACGATGGCGTTTGCTCTTGGGGCATCGTTAGTGGTCGCGATTACGATCGTTCCGGCCCTTTCACACTTTTTATTTAGGAAAAAATTATATAGTGAAAAGACAGAGAAAAGCCATAAAGAGGCTGGTGAACTATCAAAATGGTATAAATGGTTCCTGGAAAAGGCCCTTAACCATAAAGTCATTGCTTCTATCCTTGCTGTAATTTTATTAGCCGGCAGTTTGGCGTTAACGCCATTAATCGGCTTTAGCTTCATGGGCAGTGAGGAAGATAAAGTGATGTACTTAACGTACACACCAAAAGCGGGCGAGCTGCCTGAGGATACAGCAGCAAACGTTAAAGTTGTCGAAGATAAGATGTTAAAACATGATGATATTAATATCGTTCAAGTATCTGTGACGGAAGCCGGCGATCAAATGTCTGCAATGATGGGCGGAGGCGGAGGCGGCGCCTTGATGTACCTCATCTTTGACCCGAAAATGGAGAATTTCCCAAAAGTTAAAGAAGAAGTTGAAAAATATGTGACCAACCTAGGTCAAACAGGTAAATGGAAGAGCCAGAACTTCGGATCGATGTCGGGATCTACCAATGAAGTCAGCTACACTTTCTACAGTGAAGATTTAGATAAGCTCAATAAAGCTGTCAAACAGGTAGAAGGCGTTATGAAAAAAACTGACGGCTTAAAAGATGTAACAACAAGTGCAGAGGATGCTTACGTCGAGTATACCTTCAGGGTTGAACAAGCTAAATTGCTGCAGCACGGTTTAACAACGGGCCAGCTCGTGATGATGTTAAGCCCGCAAAAAACAAAAGATGTGTTAACAACGGTTGAAAAGGACGGGAACTCCTTAGATGTCATCGTTCAGCAGGAGCAAGCTGCCCAGCCGGAATCTATCGATGATCTTTTAGCAAAACAAATACCAACTGCAATGGGGACAACAATGCCGCTTTCTGATCTTGTTACAGTGAAGAAAGGGACAACGTTAAATACACTGGCTCGTAGTAAAGGTGAGTACTACGCAACGGTTTCTGGAAAAATTAAAGGTGCTGATATTTCAAAAGTAACTTCTAAAGTTGGTAATAAAGTAGATAAATTGGATTTACCTAAAGGTGTAACAGTCGGTGTTGCCGGGGTACAGGCAGATATGACCGAAACCTTTACACAGCTTGGTGTCGCCATGGCTGCAGCTATCGCCATTGTGTACTTCATCCTTGTGGTCACCTTCCGTGAAGGTGTCGCGCCATTTGCCATCCTATTTTCGTTACCATTTGCGGTCATCGGTTCATTTGTTGGATTATTAATCGCTGGTGAAACCATTTCCGTGTCGGTCATGATGGGGCTATTGATGTTAATCGGTATCGTCGTTACGAACGCCATCGTACTCGTAGACCGGATTATTCATATGGAACGTGATGGTTTAGGTATGCGTGATGCAGTACTAGAAGCGGGTGCAACGCGTCTTCGTCCAATCCTGATGACAGCCATCGCAACAGTCGGTGCGTTAATCCCATTAGCGCTTGGCGCAGGCGGCGGCGGGGGCTTAATCTCGAAAGGTCTTGCCATTACCGTAATCGGTGGTCTAACAAGCTCTACGTTATTAACGTTAATTGTCGTACCGATTGTTTATGAAATCTTGTCTAAGATGTTTAAGAAGAATCGTCGGGAAATAGAAGAAAACTAAGTTTTAGCCCAGCAAGGCGAATGGCTGCCTTGCTGGGCTTTTTGTGCTTTTTGCCTACTCTATTCTTTGTGAGCCCATGCAGCATAACAAGAGGGTGGATCAATTGAGATGAAAATGGGAGATGTTGTTAAATTCCGGAGGATGTCGCCATTGCCGGGTTTGATAATCTGGAAAAATCCTTGTTGCTCGAACCGGTCATCGCAACAGTGGATCAGCCAAAATATGAAATAGGTCAAAAGGCAATGATGCAGTTACTTTATAAGTTTAAAAATACCAAACATCATAAAAGAAAGGATCTTTTCTTTGCGATTATTGGTAAATAGGAACAAATTTTGCGAAAACAGCCAAAAGAAAAAAGGATTGACTGAAAGCGTTTTTAGTATTAAGATGTAATCAAATGTTACCAAAAGATAACCAAAACATAACAAATGGACTTAATTAATGCATAAATTCGATAAGGTAATCAATCCAAATGTGCATCATGAAATCAATTTCAAACAAGAAAAGTTCCATAACCTATTAAAAAAGAACGATAATGAAGGAGGAAAAAGAAATGTCTGAAGTATCGGTCCAAGTTAAAAAACTAAAAAACTATATTAATGGTGAGTGGGTAGAAAGCAAAACTGCTCAATACGAGGATGTTTACAACCCAGCTACAAAAGAAGTCATTGCTCAAGTTCCGATCTCTACAAAAGAAGATCTTGATTATGCAGTAGAAGTAGCGGCAAAGGCATTTGAAGAGTGGAGAAACGTCCCTGTTCAAAAACGTGCTAGAATTCTATTTAACTTCCAGTATTTATTACAAAAAAATACAGATGAGTTAGCAAGAATTATCACCATTGAAAATGGTAAAAACCTTACTGAAGCATTAGGTGAAGTTGGACGGGGAATTGAAAATGTTGAGTTTGCTGCAGGCGCTCCAACATTAATGATGGGTGATTCCTTAACAACAATTGCTAAAGATGTGGAAATTACGAACTACCGTTACCCAATCGGGGTTGTAGGAGGAATCACACCATTTAACTTCCCAATGATGGTACCTTGCTGGATGTTCCCAATGGCGATTGCCGTAGGGAATACATTTGTACTGAAGCCGTCTGAAAGAACACCATTGTTAGCACAAAAATTAGCAGAACTTTTAGAAGATGCTGGTCTTCCTAAAGGAGTATTCAACGTCGTTCATGGTGCACACGATGTCGTAAACGGACTTCTGGATCATCCACTAGTGAAAGCTATTTCATTTGTTGGTTCACAACCAGTCGGTGAATATGTATACAAACGCGGCAGCGAGAACTTAAAACGTGTTCAAGCCTTAACAGGTGCGAAAAACCACTCTATCGTTTTGAATGATGCCGATCTAGATCATGCGACAACAAATGTTATTGCTTCCGCATTCGGATCCGCTGGTGAGCGCTGCATGGCTTGCTCTGTTGTAACAGTTGAAGAAGGCGTTGCAGATGCATTCCTTGAAAAACTGATTGAAAAAACAAAAGAAGTAAAAATCGGTAACGGTCTTGATGAAGGTGTATTCTTGGGTCCGGTTATTCGAGAACAAAACCATCAACGTACAATAGGTTATATCCAAAAGGGGATTGAAGAAGGCGCGAAATTAGTTTGTGACGGCCGTGAAAGACAACCGGAAGATGGATACTTTGTTGGTCCGACCATTTTTGATGGTGTTAACACGGATATGCAGATCTGGAAAGATGAAATCTTCGCACCAGTATTATCAATCGTTCGTGTGAAAAACTTAAAAGAAGCTGTTGAAACAGCTAATAAATCAGAATTTGCAAATGGTGCATGTATTTATACATCAAATGCTTCATCTATCCGTTACTTCCGTGAAAATATCGATGCGGGAATGTTAGGAATCAATTTAGGTGTTCCAGCACCAATGGCGTTCTTTCCGTTCTCTGGCTGGAAGTCTTCGTTCTATGGAACATTGCCTGCTAACGGAAAAGATGGCGTTGAGTTCTACACTCGGAAGAAAGTCGTAACAGCAAACTACAAAGCACCAACATTTGAATAAAAATTTGAAGTTACCATCCCAACTATCATTTGTTGGGATGGTAGCTATACATAAATGAGGAGTTGAAAAAAAGTGAGTACATTACTCCGAAAACCTAATATAGTAGAAACATCACCAGGTGTTAAGATTGTTCATGAAGTCACAAGTGAAAATTCCTCATTAGAATATGTCGCCATGAAAGTGGTTGATTTAGCTCCAGGAACAAGGTACCAAGAAGAATTAGGGAAAGTAGAATGCTGCATCGTTGCCTTAACAGGGAAAATCAATGTAACAGATCATACAGAAACATTTGAACATATCGGTACTCGTGAAAGCGTTTTTGAGAAGAAACCTACAGACAGTGTCTATGTTTCAAACGACCGCGCTTTTGCCGTTGAAGCAGTAACAGAAGCACGGATTATTCTTTGTTATTCTCCATCTGAAAAACAATTACCAACAAGACTGATTAGAGCTGAAGATAACAGCATTGAACATAGAGGAAAATATAATAATAAACGACTAGTACACAATATTCTGCCTGACTCGGATCCGTCAGCGAATAGTTTACTAGTGGTAGAAGTGTTCACAGAAAGCGGCAACTGGTCAAGCTATCCGCCGCATAAACATGATCAAGACAACCTGCCGCATGAGTCATTTTTAGAAGAAACGTACTATCATGAAATGAATCCGAAACAAGGCTTTGTTTTTCAACGAGTATATACAGATGATCGTTCACTCGATGAAACGATGGCTGTTGAAAACGGAGATGTTGTGCTCGTCCCGGCAGGCTATCACCCTGTAGCGGTTCCAGATGGGTATGAATCCTATTATTTAAACATCATGGCAGGCCCGACACGCATTTGGAAATTCCACAACGAACCTGCTCATGAATGGATCCTTGAACGAAACTAAATGGTGAGGAGTTGCTAAAACAACATGAAGATTGAATTTAATTCCGAAAGAGAATTTGACCTAATCGCAATTGGCCGCGCTTGCATCGATTTAAACGCAGTGGAATATAACCGTCCAATGGAAGAAACGATGACGTTCAAGAAATATGTCGGCGGTTCTCCGGCAAATATTGCGATTGGGACGTCTAAGCTTGGCTTAAAAGCAGGCTTTATTGGTAAACTGGCAGATGACCAGCATGGCCGTTTTATTAAACATTATATGGCTGGTGTCGGTGTAGACACATCTAATATGGTAACGGACCAAGAAGGACATAAAACAGGCTTAGCTTTTACAGAAATTAAAAGCCCGGAAGAGTGCAGCATCTTAATGTACCGTGATGAAGTAGCTGACCTTTACTTAGATCCTTCCGAAGTAAGTGAAGACTACATTAAACGATCAAAAATCCTTTTAGTTTCTGGAACAGCTCTTGCTAAAAGCCCATCTCGTGAAGCGGTATTAAAAGCCGTGCAGCTGGCAAAGAAAAATGATGTGAAGGTTATGTTTGAGTTAGATTACCGTCCATATACATGGGCATCGAAAGAAGAAACATCTGTCTATTATACAATGGTTGCACAACAGGCAGATGTTGTCGTTGGAACACGTGATGAGTTCGATGTCATGGAAAATGTGGAAGCTGGCAATAATGAAGCAACGATTTCTGCTTTATTCAAACATTCTCCAGAATTAGTAGTCATTAAACACGGTGTAGAAGGCTCTTATGCATATTCAAGATCAGGGGAAACGTTCAGAGGCCATGCTTATTTAACGAAAGTATTAAAAACATTTGGCGCTGGCGATTCTTACGCTTCTGCTTTTCTTTATGCACTAATCTCAGGGAAAGATATTGAAACGGCTTTAAAATACGGCAGTGCCTCTGCAGCAATTGTTGTAAGTAAGCACAGTTCTTCTGAAGCAATGCCAACAGTAGAAGAAATTGAGCAATTAATTGCTGAACGATCTAAAGAAGCAGTGACAAATCAGTAAGAGGTGAAAATGTCGATGGGGAAAATTAGATTAACGACCGCGCAAGCCTTAATCAAATTTTTAAATCAGCAATATATCCATGTTGACGGTGAAGAATTTCCGTTCGTTGAAGGTATTTTTACTATATTCGGTCACGGAAATGTTTTGGGAATTGGACAGGCATTGGAACAGGATCCTGGCCACTTAAAGGTCTTCCAAGGGAAAAACGAACAAGGAATGGCCCTGGCTGCGATGGCGTACAGCAAACAAATGCTTCGGCGAAAAATTTACGCTGTTACAACATCTGTAGGCCCGGGTTCCGCTAACCTTGTTACGGCTGCTGGAACGGCACTCGCAAATAATATTCCGATGTTACTTTTACCGGGCGATACGTTTGCGACAAGACAGCCAGACCCAGTACTGCAGCAAATTGAACAGGAATACAGCTTAGCGGTTACAACCAACGATGCTTTAAAGCCTGTTTCTAGATATTGGGATCGCATTACCCGCCCTGAGCAGTTAATGTCAAGTCTTATCCGCGCATTCGAAGTCATGACAGATCCGAGTAAAGCTGGTCCTGTAACGATTGCCCTTGCACAAGATGTGGAAGGGGAAGCCTATGATTATGATGAGAAATTTTTTGAAAAACGTGTTCACTACTTAGATCGCAAAGCGCCGGTAGAACGTGAACTGAATGGTGCAGCTGAGCTGATCAAAGCAAGTAAAAAGCCATTAATCGTCATTGGCGGTGGTGCTAAATATTCAGGGGCACGTAACATCTTAATGGCTCTATCTGAAAAGCACAATATTCCATTAGTAGAAACACAAGCTGGTAAGGCAACAGTAGAAGCTACGTTTAAAAATAACTTAGGTGGTTTGGGTGTTACTGGTACGCTGGCAGCAAATAAAGCGGCCCGTCAGGCAGACCTAGTAATTGGAATCGGTACCCGTTACACAGATTTCGCGACCTCATCTAAGACAGCATTCGACTTTGACAATGCTAAGTTTTTAAATATTAACGTCAGCCGCATGCAGGCCTACAAATTGGATGCTTTCCAAGTAGTAGCCGATGCGAAAACGGCAATAGAGCATATGGCACCGCTATTAGAAGGCTATGAAAGTAAATTCGGCGAAACGATTACTGAATTGAAGCAAGAATGGATTGCTGAGCGCGACCGCTTAAGTAAGGTAACCTTTACCCGTGAAAACTTCGAATCGGAAGTAAGAAGCCATTTCACACAGGAAATTCTAAATGAATATGCTGATGCGTTAAACACGGAAATGGCGCAAACGACTGCGTTAATCGCTGTAAACGATACAATTGACCCAGACAGTACGATTATTACTTCTGCCGGTTCACTACCGGGCGATGTACAGCGAATTTGGAATCCAACTGTAGAGAATACGTATAACGTGGAATACGGATATTCCTGCATGGGGTATGAAGTATCAGGTGCACTGGGTGTTAAATTGGCCACCCCGGATAAAGAAGTGTATTCCCTAGTCGGTGACGGGTCTTTCTTAATGTTGCACTCGGAGCTAATCACAGCGATTCAATATGGGCAAAAAATCAATGTTGTGCTATTTGATAACTCTGGTTTTGGCTGTATTAATAATCTGCAAATGGGTAACGGCATGGGAACCTATTTCACAGAGTTCAGAACACATGACAATAAAATTTTAAATATTGATTACGCGAAGGTAGCAGAAGGATATGGTGCGAAAACATACCGAGTAAACACCATTGGGCAATTGAAAGCAGCTATAGAAGATGCGAAGAAGCAGGAAGTTTCCACTTTAATTGAAATTAAAGTGCTGCCTAAAACTATGACAGAAGGCTATGACAGCTGGTGGAATGTCGGAGTGGCGGAAGTTTCTGCAAAAGAAAGCATCCAAAAGGTATATGAATTAAGAAAGCAAAAATTAGAAACAGCAAAACAATACTAAAACGAGATAGGGTTGGATCAATTTCTACTGAATTTGATCCAATTTTATCAAAAATTATTGGAATAATCACAATATTTGAATATTCATTAAGAGAGAGATGAATTGAAAGTGACGATTGTATCAACACGATTAGTTTCGATGAAAGAGATGCTATTAAAGGCGAAAAAAGAAAACTATGCAGTTGCCCAAATCAATATAAATAATTATCAATGGACTGAAGCGATTTTAGAAGCGGCCGAAGAAGAACAATCTCCTATTATTGTAGCTTCTTCTGATCGACTTGTAGATTATTTAGGTGGATTTGAAACCATTGCCACAATGGTTAATCGGATTGTCGAAGAAAAGAAAATTACCGTTCCAGTCGCTTTACACCTGGACCATGGCGGCAGTGTGGAACGGTGTAAAAAGGCGATTGACGCAGGGTATACTTCTGTCATGATTGATGGCTCCCATCATCCGATAGATGAAAATATTGAAATGACCAAGCAAGTAACAGATTATGCACGCCTTTACGGTGTATCTGTTGAAGCAGAAGTGGGCACTGTAGGCGGGAATGAAGATGGACTTATCGGCGGAATTCAATATGCAGACCCTGGGGAATGTCTCCGACTTGTTGGAGAAACGGGAATTGATGCATTAGCAGCGGCTCTTGGATCTGTTCATGGTCCCTACCAAGGTGAGCCGAAGTTGGGATTTGCGGAAATGAAGGAGATTTCAGAGTCGACCCAAATACCGCTAGTCTTACATGGCGGTTCTGGTATTCCTGATTATCAAGTCCAAAAGGCGATTGAACTAGGTCATGCGAAGATTAATGTGAATACAGAATGTTTGCAGGCCTGGACGAAAGCAATACGTGAAGTATTGGCAAATGATAGCGAAGTATATGATCCTCGGGTAATTCTAACGCCGGGTAAGGAAGCACTTAAAGCAACTGTAAAAGCAAAAATTAGAGAATTCAAATCAAATAATAAAGCGTAATTATTGATTTAGGTTTAACTCTGTAGGGCGGAAGAAAAACTAGTTGCAGATAATCCCTATGAACATCCTTCCTGTTATGATTGGGCAATCCGTGCTAGGAGAATTATCAGGAGCAATAGGTGCATTCGCTTTTGGAAAAGAACAGGAAAAACTTTGCGAGGGGAGTGTATAAATTGGAACAAAAAGTGTTATCTGATTATGAGCATTTATCAAGAGCCGTCTCTGACTTTATTGTTGATTATGTTAATCAAAATCCCAATAGTTTGTTATGTTTGGCAGGTGGTCATACCCCGTTGCGTACGTTTGAACTACTTGTTGAGGCGAATAAAAAGAAATTGGTAAACTTCGAACAATGCAAGTTTGTTAGTTTAGATGAATGGGTTGGTTTGGGCAGAGACACTAAAGGAAGCTGTAAGGAAACCCTTTACAATCAATTGTTTGAACCATTAAACATTAATGAAGATCAAATTTGTTTTTTTGATGGGTTATCAAAGGATCTGGATTTTGAATGTAAGCGAGTTGACGATTTTATTAGAAAGAATGGTTCAATTGACCTTGTGCTCTTAGGTGTGGGGATGAACGGACATCTTGGATTTAATGAGCCAGGAACTGATCCGGATTTATATTCTCATATCGTTCCATTAGATCCGGTGACAACAGAAGTTTCATCAAAGTATTTTGAGGGAAAAAAGGAGGTCACAAAGGGAATATCGCTTGGAATCAAACACCTTAGGGAAGCTGATACAGTTATGATAATGGCTAATGGCTTAAAAAAGGCAGCGATTATAAAAGAAAGTTTTACGAAGGAACTAAACATTCAGGTACCTTCAAGTTTATTACAGAAGCATGAGAACTTATATGTGTTTTTAGATGGAGAAGCAGCAAGTGAACTAAGGCATAAAATATAACCTAATAGATTGGTGGTATTGTTTATGAATTGCAATTGAACAAGGAAAGAATATCCTGCTAGTGAAAATATTAAAATAGAGATTACTAAATATCAATATTTTGAACTATAGCAAGGGAGGACCGATTTATGGGTATGAAAAAAGCGTTAATAGGTTTATCAATCTTTTGTATGATGGCTCCAAGCTTTACTGCACGTGCAGAGGCCAAGAGTCATGAAGCTAAAAAAGACACGAACGGCAGTATTGTGGCAGATTGGAAATTTTCAAAGGAATATGTAAAAAGCGGAGAAATTGAAAACGGGAATCTTGTCATTAATGATGCAAGTAATAACGGAAATGACCTGGAGCTGGTGACAGTGGGCGACTCATCTTCACCGGAACTGGAAGGGGTAATGAAATGGTCTGAAGATGATTATCATAATCTTCCAAATGTAGATAGCCTGCAATTCTCTAATTCTAAGAAAGCTCCGGTGGGAAGATATTTAAGAACCATCAACAACGCACCGATCAATTCGGAGAAATTTGAAGATGGATTTACAATTGAGGCTATTTTTAAATTACCAAGTAATTTTAATAGTAGTTTACATAGCTGGATGGGGATTTTAACAAGACAGGGACAGGCTGCAGACATTAATAAAATAGATGGTGAGAAAGAAATCCTGACTACCTTATCCGTATCAAATGATAAGGAAATTCAATGGACAAGCCACCCAACCAATCTAAACTATAATGAGACGAATTGGTCCCGTTCATTAAATACTGATGAATGGTATCATTTGGCAATCGTTAATGATGGGCAATCAACGAATTTAACGGTGAATGGCGTAAGCGATTACGGAAAATCAATTACGGTCAAAGGAATTGATTCTATAGAGGGAAAAGGCTGGAATATCGGTGCTTCCGAGTGGGGAAATGAATTAGATGCCTTATTTGCAGGCGAAATTCAAGAAATACGGGTTGCTGATAAGGCTTTGGATGAAAAAGATTGGCTTATCCCAGATGCACGTGATGATCAGCCGATTGAAGGAACCAACGATAAACTTCCACTCTTGACAAATAATAAGAATTATAATTTTCTTTTTGTCCCAGATACACAAAAATACTCGAATATGAATCCAGAAATATTTGACAGTCAAATGAAATGGATTGCTAAAAACACAAAGAAGAACAATATTGCCATGAACGCATTTGTTGGAGATATTGTCGACAGTAATGCTGTGAAACAATGGGAAAATTCTCTTCAATCTATATCCTACTTAGATAAAAAGGAAATTCCTTATGTGATGACGGCGGGAAATCATGATTATGCAAATGGAGACCCTTACTTAACCTATTATGGACCACAGCATTTCGCGGATAAAACGTACTATAAAGGATCCTCTCCTTCGGGATATGGTTCGTATGCGTTGGTAAAGGCCGGCAGCTATGAATATCTGTTTTTAATGGTTGATATGAAAAATCTTCAAAAAGACTTAGAATGGTCGAAAAGCGTCTTAGATCAACACAAAGATAAACCAACTATTATTGTTTCACATGATGTGATCTATCCGGAGACTGTAGACAATAAAACCGTAGCGGTTGAGTCGAGCAGGGGCCAAATCATTTGGGATGAACTTGTGAATAATAATAATCAAGTATTTATGACGGTAAATGGACATTACTTTGGGGTCACCCACCAGGTCAAGCAAAATGCAGCAGGTAACGATGTCATTCAAATGTTAGTCAACTACCAGTATGATTATCGTGGGGGAAATGGCTGGCTGAGACTTGTAGAGTTTGATGAAGCGAAAAATAAATTGTTTTTCCGTACCTTCTCACCTTTTGTTGATGAAATGAAAAAGAAGGAAAGAACGTATGTTGATTTCGAATATTTAACAAATGAATATAACTTATTTGATTTAGATCTTAATTTTAAAAAGAGATTTAATTTGAAAAAATAATAGGTTTGTAAAAAAGTAAAAAAAGAGGAGATTGGAAACATGAAGAGGAAACTAAAATCTTTCATCTGCAGTTCAGCTGTTGTTTTAGTCCTTACACAAGGGATGATGACCGTATCAGCAAAGTCAACAGATTCTCAAAAGGATACGGGTAGATGGATGTCCGGGGATTACCATATCCATACCATCCAATCAAGTGATGCATCAGAGCCGTTTATGAAATTGGAAAATATTTTGAATGCTGCCTTCCGTGAGGATATTAACCAAATGCCTGCTGAAACGGTGGTAAAGGTAAAATACGGCGAGTCTCTTGACTATGTTATGCTGACAGACCATTTGCGTAATTCGCCGAGAGATCCCGATGGTAATGAAAAACCTACAGCACGATTTGAAGCTATGCAAGATCAGCTGGAAAAAATCCGTTCATTGCAGGCGGCTGGAAAATACACTGGCAAGATAATTTATCCCGGTTTTGAGTGGGATATGATGGATTTGGATCATGGTTCAGTCGCCATTATTGATTCCAACAGTAATAACGTACCATTTGATGCGATCCGTCAGTTTGAATGGCTATACAGCTATGATACAAGTACGGACATGTTTAAATCGAACGAAGCCGAGCTATGGGGAGAAAGACCGGATAAGAATAAGCTGAAATCAGATAAAAGCAAAACCTTTGAAGCGATTGAATGGTTAAAGGACAATTATCCTGAAAGCTTTGTATTGCCGAATCATCCATCCCGTCACAATGGGGGCGGCGGAGAAGTTACCGTAGAAGATCTTCGTAAGATGAATGATATTGCACCAGCAATTGTCTTTGGTATGGAAGGAATGCCGGGAAATCAGATGGCGGCCAGCTTTAATCGATCCGAGCTGTCTGATATATATGGTGGTGTGGATGCGATGGTAGCCAAGGTAGGAGGCGCATGGGATGCCATGCTTGGAGAAGGCCGGCATTTCTGGAATTTCACCAATTCAGACTTTCATTTCAAAGTTAGCAGCAACCGCAAATATTCAAGCGGCTACTGGCCAAGTGAGTATCAAAGAAGCTATACATGGGTTGAAGGCAATCAGTTTAAGGATGTTGTTGAGGGAATGCGTTCAGGTAAATCGTACAGCGTATATGGCGATCTCATTAATGCACTGGAGTTCAATGTAGAAGGAAAGAAAAAGCAAGCAGAGATGGGCGAGGACTTGCACGTGTCAAAGGGTGATCAAACGACTATTACGATTCGTTTTAGAAGTCCGGAGTACAATAACTACATGCCGATTACTGATCATATCACTTCTGTTACGAACAAGGTCAAGGTTGATCATGTTGATTTAATTTCCGGTGAGGTAACCGGCAAGATTGACAAGAGCCAGTATGCGAGCAATACGACGAATGATACGACCAAGGTTGTCAAGCGCTTTACTCAGAAAGACTGGGGCAAGCCGGATAAAGATGGCTATTATACAGTAAAATACAAAGTAAAGGCTGATACTGACCGTTATTATCGTCTGCGCGGTACCAACCTCGGTATGAATGTGGAAGGCTATATGAAGGACGGGGAGCCATTGATGGACCAATCCTTTGACTATGAAGGAACTCCTACACCTGAGCAGAATGAAGAGCGTTTTAACAATATCAATGACCGGAGTTACACTAGCATGTGGTTTTATTCTAATCCGATATTTGTAAAGGTTAATTAATTTTAAGGGATTAAAAACAGCAGCAGCTGAATTAAACGAAGAAATCTATTAAACAAGGAGAAATGTCTTCATCAACCCGATGAAGACATTTTTTACGCCGTTAGTATTGTTGCTGTTTTATCTGTAAGCGTTTAAAATTCCAATTTACAAATTGATTTATACTTGCTATTATTTGTTTATGACCGATTTTTCTGGTAAAACAAACAAAAACAAATAAATATCAAACATAATTTGGTTTTAAGGATGTGATTTTAAAACATGGCTGTCCTGTTAAATGAGCGTCAGCAGTATATTGTAGAAAAATTAAATAAAGAGAAGAAAGTAGTAGTTGCTTCGCTTGCAGGGGAATTAGGCGTAGCGCCTGAGACGATTCGTCGTGATTTGGATGTATTAGAAACAGAAAAGAAGCTTAGAAGGGTTCATGGTGGTGCTGTTCTATACATGCAAACTAATAATGAACCGCTGTTGGTTCAAAAAATGAGTGTAAGAGCGGAGGAAAAAGCAGCCATTGGCCGAAAAGCGGCTGAATTTATTAAGGACGGCGATACCATCATGATGGGTGCCGGGACAACGGCTCTGCATCTGGCAAAAGCCATTACCGGGGTCAAATCGTTAACCATTGTGACGAATTCCCTTGCTGCTGCCGAAGAACTTAATAATCGTCTGGAAAACCGCGAGTTTGATGGAAAAGTCATTGTTTTAGGAGGGACGACGAATCCGGAGCAAAAGTCAATTGTAGGGGCATTGACTTGTAAGATGCTGGAAGCCTTTCGCTTTGATAAGCTATTTCTGCCATGTGGCGGCGTCACCACCGGCCATGTCAGTGATTTTAACTTTGAAGAATGCATGGTTTCAGCGACAACGGTAGAAAGGGCGAACCAAGTCTTTTTATTGGCGGATTCTTCAAAAATTGATAACGAATCGTTTTTTAAAATCTGCCCGTTATCTAAGGTTGATTATATTATTTCAGATGAGGGCATGCCATTATCTTGGCAGAAACAGAAGCTGGATACAATGCTTCAATGGATCACAGCCATAGGAGGAGAAAAAAATGAGGGTTGATTATCATTTACATCTTGAGGAAGGGCCGTATTCATTGCAATGGCTCGATCGAACAAACATCGCATTAGATCATTTTCACCCTACCCCACACGAGAAACATACTTTGGAATGGCTTCATGAAAGTATGAAGCGATTAAATGATCGAGTACAAAAGGGTTCGTATGATGCCTTATGGATTGATCTCTATTTACAGGAAGCGAAACGGAAGGGCCTGACTGAGGTAGGCATTGTCGATCACTTATATCGCTTTAAAGAAACAAAGGCTTATTTTGAAAAATACGTCGATATCAGTGATACAGAGCTTGGGAGCCTGCAAAGAAAATGGTTAAACCAGGTTATGACTGAATCGATGGGGGATTTTGTCCAAGCGATTACGGAGGCGAAATCACGCTGGGCTGCTGAAGGAATTACCCTTCGCATGGGAATCGAAGCGGATTATTTTCCGGGTGGCGAAGAGGAATTAAAGGAACTCCTTAGTGCCTACGAGTGGGACTTTGTGAATGGATCGGTCCACTTTTTCAACGGCTGGGGTTTCGATAATCCTGAGACACAGCACCTATTTGCCAACTATGATTTGAACACGCTTTATGAGGACTTTTTCGCGGTGGTGGAAAAAGCAATCCGCAGTAACATCTTTAATTTTGTTTCTCATTTGGATAATTTGAAGGTGTTCAATTTCCGTCCAGATGAAAGCAGTCTAATTCCACATTATGAAAAAATCGCTAAAGCATTAGTGGAAAGCGATACTGCCACTGAAATCAACGCGGGATTATATTATCGCTATCCGGTCAAGGAAATGTGTCCAAGTCCGATATTCATGGATGTACTCGTTAACAAGGGGGTTAGCTTTACTACCTCATCTGATTCTCATTTTCCTGATGATATTGGCGCGTATATTGACATAAATACTGAAACACTGCTAAACAAAGGAGTTACCAAAATTGCAACATTTGAAAAACGAGAAAGAATCATGAAGCCATTGGGCGAGAGTGTGGAACTTACAGCAAAGGTTTAATTCTATTTCAAAAGCAGCCTCTCCTATAGATAGAGAAATGGACTTTCTGTGAAGGAGGATGTGAAAATGGAGCATCTTGGAATTTTATATGAAGAGCATTTGATGAAAAATATCGAGCTCTATCTTCGACTTGTCATCAGCGCTCTGTTAGGAATGTTTATTGGCTGGGACAGAAGTGCTAAAAACAAGCCGGCGGGTTTAAAAACATTTATGTATGTTTCAGTTTCTTGTACGTTAATTACCATTATCTCCATCTATAGTGTTGAATTTTTTGGTAATTCGAATGCCAATAATCGAATGGATCCGATGCGTTTGACGGCTCAAATTGTTTCGGGCTTAGGATTTCTAGGTGCCGGTCTGATTATTAAAGACGGATTGCGTGTAAAAGGACTAACCACCGCTGCGATGGTGTTTTTTGCTGGTGGTGTAGGCATCGGGATTGGTGCGGGATTTTATGGGATTGTTTTTGCAGCTGTGTTCATTACCTTTATTTTAGCGAAAATCGGCCTCTTGATTGAAAAAAGGCAAACACATTCTATGAAAGTCAAAGAACAGCAGGGAATTCAGCAAAAAACAGGATCATGAAAAACTCGGTGACAGTCCTTTGTCGCCGCCTTTTTTTTTCAATCGAATCGCAGTTATCCACCATAATTTCGCCTCGTTTGTTACGTTTTTTGTTATAAAGCTTAATGAAATAGGCTGGGAAGCGAACTATACTAATCTATGAATACGGTTTTTGCCAAAAAGCTTAGGAAAGCAGGTGATAGATTGGATTTACTCATTATGACTTTTAATCTGAGATATGATAACCCAGAAGACGGTGAAAATAGCTGGTCTAATCGTAAAGCGAAAGTGGCGGAAATCATTAAACAAGAGCAGCCGGTGATTATTGGTACACAGGAGTTACTTCCTGCGATGATCAAAGATTTAGATGAATTGCTAACCGAATATGATTGGTTTGGACAGCCAAGACAAAGTAATGATGAGTATAGTGTAATTTTTTATAAAAAAGATGAGGTTCGATTTGTGAAAAATGGCACATTTTGGTTATCGGAAACCCCTTTAGTAGAAGCAAGCATTAGTTGGGATTCGTCGCTGCCGCGAATCTGTACGTGGGGTGAATTTGTCTGCCTAAATAGCCCACATCGATTTAGGGTTTTTAACACCCATCTGGATCACATCAGTGAAGAAGCGCGAATAAAGGGTGTACAGGTTATTGAGAAATATATGGCTGCCCTAAATGAGAGTGAACATCTCCCTGCGATATTGACAGGTGATTTTAATGCTGAACCAGCAAGTGACGAAGTGAAATTTTGGATGGACAAACCATTCACAAGTGTTTATTCTGTCATGAAGATTCAAGGGGAGGGATTAACCTTTCATGATTTCGAAGGCGGATCGGACGGCGAGCCGATTGACTATATATTTGTTTCAAAAGATATAGAAATCAAGAGTGGCAGGATTATCCATTCGAAGATGGATAACATGTACCCATCCGATCATTATCCGGTTTCCGCCATTGTGAAAATTTAAAGGAGTGATTCATGATGCAATTAAAAGTGGGAAAAAACGGTACATTTAAAATTTTACAATTAACAGATTTACACGTTGGCTCCCTGCCATTTAATGATCAAGACTTACATACATTTGAGCACATAAAAGATATGACAGAAAAAGCAAATCCCGATCTGATTGTCATTAGCGGTGACCTTGTCTGGTCGGAAGGAGTTCCAAATCCGCAAGACAGCTTTAATGCCTTAGTTTCCGTGTTAAATGAATTGGAAACACCAATCGCCATCACTTACGGAAATCATGATACAGAAGAGGGAATTACCCGTTCCGATATACGCAGCTTGGAAAGCCAGATTCATTTGTTAGCGGAAAAGAAATATTCCCATGTGGCGGAGGACCGGGAATCCTATTGTGTCGAGATTACAAAAGAGGATGGAACAGTGTCGAATGTATTGTATTTACTCGACAGCGGGGCAGATGACCCTTTAAAAATCGGCCAGTATGAGTATGTTCACCCGGATCAAGTTACTTGGTTTAATGAAGTATCACGTAAATATCAAAATAGAACAAACGATTTTAAACCAGACATGCTCTTCCTTCATATTCCACTTCTTGAATATAAAGAAGCATTTTGCAATGGGCAAGTAAGCGGGACGAAGTATGAAGACATTTCTTCACCAGTGATTAATACAGGTCTTTATACATCCTTATTGATTAACGGAAAGGTTGCCGGCGTATTTTGCGGCCATGATCACGATAATGACTTTGTTGCCGATTATCAAGGAATCAAATTAGGCTTTGGGAGAATCAGCGGGTTTAATTGCTATGGGGAACTGACTCGTGGTGCCCGTGTGTTTACCCTTTATGATGACAAAGCGTTTGAGACGAGTATCATCGAAACAGAAAAGTTTTTAACTGTTAAGTAAGAAATGAGTAGGGGAGTGTGCTCTTTGTACCAGGAAATTATTGCAGAAGCAAATCAGATTGTAAGAGAGTCTATTGATGACCCAAAAGTGAGAGCGATGTTTGAAAACTGTTTTGGTGATACATTGACTAAAACAACTAAGTATTTGGATGATGGAACGGTCTTTTTGGTGACGGGAGACATACCGGCCATGTGGTTAAGGGATTCTTCGCTTCAATTAAGACCTTATTTACCTTTCCTTGGCAAATACAAGGAATTGGACCGGCTGGTTAAAGGTGTGATCAAACGTCAAATCGATTTCATTTTGAAAGATCCTTATGCGAATGCGTTTAATGAGACGGCAAATGGGAACAGATGGGATGATGATATCCCACTGCAGGAGCCTTCCATCTGGGAACAGAAATATGAATTAGATTCCGTCTGTTTCCCGTTTCAATTAGCATATCAATATTGGAAGTATACCGGGGACACTAGCATTTTTACAGAAACGTTTAAAAAGGCGGCACAAACAGTTCTTTCACTATGGAAGGTCGAGCAAAATCACACCGACTTTTCTACCTATTCGTTTCAAAGACCAGAAACCGAGGATCTTTGTAACGATGGGAAGGGGTCGCCGGTTGGCTATACAGGGATGACTTGGTCTGGTTTTCGGCCGAGTGATGATGCTTGTGTCTACCATTATTTAATTCCTAGTAATCTATTTGCGGTAAGAATCTTAGAAATTATGTCAGAAATTTTTGAAAAGGTTTATCAGGATGGGGCTTTACAATTAGCGGCCAAGAATTTGTCATCTGAAATTTCTTATGGCATTCAACAATATGGGGAAATCAAGAATGATGCCGGCCAATCGATGTACGCCTATGAAGTAGACGGTTTAGGGAATCACCTGTTAATGGATGATAGTAATATGCCAAGTCTATTATCTTTGCCGATGCTGACAAACATGGATAAGAAAGATGAAAAATATCAAACGACACGAAATTTTGTCCTAAGTAAACAGAATCCCTATTATTTTGAAGGAACTTGTGCGCGTGGCGTCGGCAGCCCGCATACTCCAAATGGCTATATTTGGCCGATCGCTCTAGCAGTGGAAGGGATTACGGGAAATAGTCAAAATGAAAAGTGGGAAAAGCTTCAGTTGATTTGTCAGAATGATGCGAATACAAATCAAGCGCATGAATCTTTTGATTGTCATGATTCTACTCATTTTACGAGAGAGTGGTTTTCTTGGGCAAATGCAATGTTCTGTGAATTAGTGCTAGATTATTGCGGCCGTCAAGTAAGGTACAAATAGGCTCATAGAAAGGATAAACAACTAAAAAGTAGGAAAATAGGGAATTTTATAACTTTTAAACGATTCCGTCCGTGACGAAAAATGTCATTAGAGCTTTTGAAAGCGTAATCATAAATTTGTATGATTAAGTTGTAATCAATTTATTTGTTAGATTGAAATTAAAAGTACATTAGGAGGGTAAAAGGCAATGGGTAAAAGAAAAAGTAATAAGTTTTTATATCTTTTCAGCGGTTTACTAGTTTTAATGTTTGCTTTAGCTGGATGTAGTTCTTCTAACGAGGCAAGCGGCAAATCAGCTGACGGTAAAACGAAATTAACTATTCATTATTATGTGGGTGCCATCAGTAAAGGTTCTATTGAGGCAGCTAAAAAGAACTTTCCAAAATACAAATTAGACTTTGTCGAACTACCGGCAGATAATAACTATGATGTGAAGTTAAAAACGAGCCTGAATTCAAAATCAGCGCCGGATATTGCTGCAGTCAATAGTAATATTCAAGACTTCCTTCCGTATGCTAATAAGTTTGTAAACTTATTGGATTATGGTGCAAATGACCTGGCTGATCAGTATGTTGAGTGGAAATGGGAATCAGCCAAAACTGGTGATAAGAAAAGCATGATTGCCATGCCTTTGGATATTGGTCCTACTGGTTTATTCTATCGTGAGGATTTGTTTAAAGAAGCAGGATTACCAACAGATCCTAAAGAAGTTTCCGCGAAAATCGTTACCGCAGATGATTATTTAGCAGCTGCAAAACAAATGAAAGAAAAGATTAACAAGCCACTGTTTCTTTCCGCTGTTGGAATTCTTGGAGAACGATACAGAGCACTTGATGCTGGTATGTATAATGAAGATGGAAAATTAACCTTAGCTGACGGAAAATTGAAACAGGAATGGGATTTTGTTGTAGAAGCGATTAATGAAGGTTACACATTGGGAACAAAATCAAATTCCATTGACAACGTAAATGCGATCAACGAAGGAATGTATGGTGCTTATATTGGTGCATCTTGGGGTGTAATGGACGTTAAGGATGCTGATAAATCAGCTGGAAAATGGCGTATTGCGAAAACCCCTGGCGGCTATTCAAACCAAGGCGGATCGTATTTAGCTGTATTAGGAAATACCAAACATCCTAAAGAGGCTGTTGAAGTAGTGAAATTCTTAACAAACGAAGCTAGTCAATTATCTAACTTAACTGAAAATAGCCTTTTCCCATCAATGAAATCAATCTATGACAAACCAGAAATGGTAAATAAGGATGACTTCTTTGGCGGTCAGGAAATCAACGAGTACTTTATCGATGCTGCTAATAACATTTCTTATGTGTATAGAGATCCTAGAGACACATCAGCATTCAGATATTTTGAAGATCAAATCACTTTAGTTGAAACACAAGGTAAAGATCCTGAAAAAGCTTGGAAAGATGCAGTGAAAAAAGCAGAAGGATTGTAAGGAAAGGGTGAGATTAAGCATATTTTATGCTTAATCTCAATTCTCTTTATATGAGGTGAAAGACATGGAGGCTATTACGAATAATATGCCAGATGACAAAAGCTCTAAGAAGAAACGATCATGGAGAGGTTTTGCAGATAAAGTAACTCCTTATTTATTTATATCCCCTTTTTATATACTCTTTCTTATTTTTGGCCTATTTCCGATTATTTTCTCTGGAATACTAGCTTTTAGTCAATGGGATGGTATCGGGGATGTGCAGTTTACTGGCTTAGAAAACTTTAAGAAGTTAATGGGGGATGTAGACTTTTGGCTATCGATTAAGAATACGTTGATTATTTGGGTCATTCAAACAGTTCCGATGCTAGTAATTGCGTTAGTGCTGGCCTTCCTCATTAATCTTCAGTTTGTTAAGCGTAAGGAATTTTTTAAAACAACCTTTTTCTTACCATATGTTACATCGGTTGTGGCTGTCACCATCCTATTTGGACTAATCTTCTCGAATCAAAGCGGATTGATCAATGCCGTTTTGGAAATGTTCGGAAAGCAGCCAATCGCTTTTATCGATAGTCCTTTTTGGGTCCGGATCGTCATTGCTTTAGTTGGTATGTGGCAATACTTGGGGTATAACATGATTATTTATTATAGTGGTTTGCAAAAAATCCCTGCTGACTATTATGAAGCAGCCATCATTGATGGAGCTTCTAAATATCAATTGTTTACTAAGATTACAGTTCCTTTGTTAAAACCAATTATTCTATTTACTGTGATTATGTCGACCATTGGCGGTTTACAAGTATTTGCTGAAGCACAGGTATTGGTGCCAACCAATGCAACAGCAGAAGGTGGATCATTAACGATTGTGTACTATATCTACCAAACGGCTTTCTTACAAAATAGATATGGATATGGTTCTACCATTACTTGGGGATTAGTTGTCATCATACTGATTATTTCCTTAATCAACTGGTACTTAACATCATACAGAATAAAGGGAGAGGATGACTAATGAAGAATCTATCACTTGCCAATATTGTTATTAAAGTTATCTTAATTATTGGTGCCATTTTCTCATTATTCCCTTTTTACTGGATGATTGTGATGGCAAGCAGAACCAATAGTGAGATTTTCGCGATACCGCCTCATTTCACACTTGGTTCCCATTTGATTGAGAATATTAATATTGTATTTACACAAACAAACTTTTTTCAAGCCTTCTTAAATACATTATTTTATGCTGTTGTCGCCACGACATTGGTGCTATTCTTTGATTCCCTGGCAGGATATACATTTGCCAAAATGAAGTTCAAAGGGAAAAAATTCTTGTTCGTTGCTTTATTGGCCACGATGATGATTCCTGGACAAATCAACATTATCCCGCAATTTATCATGATGGATTACTTTGGCTGGGTAGGGTCCTATAAGGCTTTGATTGTTCCCGGAATGGCCAATGCGTTCGGTATATTTTGGATTAAGCAATATTGTGAAAATGCAATTCCGGATAGTATCATTGAGGCCGCAACAATTGACGGATGCGGTAAATTTGGAACCTATTGGAGAATTGGTATTCCAATCTTAAAGCCTGCCATGTCCTTCTTAGCCATTTACACCTTTATTGGGGCTTGGAACGATTATACATGGCCATTGATTATCCTAAACGATGAAACAAAATATGTGATTTCGCTGGCGTTAACTAGATTACAAGGATTATATTTTACCAATTATCCACTTGTTATCACAGGTACATTAATCAGTGTGATACCAGTATTAATATTATTTGTCTTCTTTAGCAGACAGCTTATGGCTGGTATTACGGACGGAGCTGTTAAAGAGTAAGGAAAGGAGAATTGAGGATGAAAGAGAAGCTTTGGTTATGGCTGGATAAAGTAATGGACATCGTACTATTGAGCCTGTTAATCCTTATTTTTTCTTTACCTATTATTACGATGATGGCTTCTTTCTCAGCAGGTATTCAAGTATTTCGGAAAAAACAAGCGGGTTTTGTGTCAGATAATGTGTTTCGACTGTTCTTTATCTCATTTAAGTCCATAATTTTCAAAGGCTTAATCGGTCAGCTAGTCTTAGGTTTATTCTATTTCATTGGGCTGGTAAATGTTGAAATTGCCCGAACAGCTGCTCATTCGATAAGTATTTTCATCTATTCTATTACTGCCTTTTTCTTGCTGGTGATCACGTTATCTGCGATCAATTATATGATTGTTATTCCCGATAAGGAACGATCCATAAAAGAGATGCTAAGAAATAGCTTGATTATGACTTTTGTTAAATTCCCCTATTCATTTTCTATAGGTATCTGTTATGTAGTTTTAGTCCTATTGATTATTATCTTTCCACCGATCATGATCGTTACGATCGGTACAGTAAGTTTTATCCATCAAAGGTTTGGAAGGAAAATATGGAATACAGCTGGTCAAGCTCTGCTCGCTCCATAGATTCCTGCAACTAAGATAAGCATCAAATAGTTAATGGAAGGTGTGTGTTATATGTTTTACATGCTTGAAAAATTAAAAAGTAGGATTGAAGAATTAAATGGCTATCGATACAAAAATCGAGAAGGCATTAATGAATGGTTTTATAAAGAAGACGAGACAAAATCAAAAAAATATCCCCCTAAAGTAGATGAAACATGGAAAGTGTTCCGCCGCGGCGAAACATGGTCAGGCCGGGACTATTACATTTGGCTATCAACTAAATTGTCTATTCCTGATTCAAAAGAGGACGAATTCATATTACTGTTTGATTTCGGAAAGACCGATGGCGGAACCAATTCAGGTTTTGAATCCTTGCTGTTTATCAACGGCGTTCCCTATCAAGGAGTAGATGCGAATCATAAAGAGGTCTTTATCGATAAACGATTCTATGGAACGACCATCGATTTGAGTTTGAAATTATGGTCAGGGTTAGAGGGCGGAGGTCCGCCAAGAATCATCAAACATGACTTTAAATATAGCGACATCGCAAGCCTGCAGCCAGATGTCGATGATTTATATTATACTGCCAAAATGGTTTTGGAAACGGCAGAGATACTTGATAAAAATGATCCAAATAAAGTGATTTTAGAACAGGCTTTAGCAAAGACCTTTAAATGTATTGATTGGTCTGAACCTGGAAGTGAATCTTTTTATCAATCCTGCATTGAGGCAAACGAAATCATGCATCGTGAGATGGAGAAACTGGATAAGCATACACCAGTAACGGTGACAGCGATTGGACACACCCATATTGATGTGGCCTGGTTATGGAGATTGAAACATACAAGAGAAAAGGCGGTAAGATCGTTTTCGACAGTTCTACGGTTAATGGAACGTTATCCGGACTACGTTTTCTTGCAATCACAGCCGCAATTATATTCCTATATGAAAAAGGATTATCCGGAAATCTATGAGCAAATTAAGCGTAGAGTTGCTGACGGTTCGTGGGAAATTGACGGCGGGATGTGGCTTGAAGCAGATTGTAATATTCCATCGGGTGAATCGATTGTCAGACAGCTATTGCACGGAACACAGTTCATGAAAGATGAATTTAATAAAGAACCGAACTTCTTATGGCTGCCAGATGTTTTCGGCTATTCATGGGCATTGCCGCAAATCTTGGTGAAGTCCAATATCAAGGCTTTTATGACAACGAAGATTAGCTGGAATCAATTTAATCGGATGCCGCATGATACGTTTTGGTGGACGGGTATTGATGGGAGCAAAATCTTAAGTCATTTTATTACAACACCTGAACCTGAAGATTATGGGACCGATTCCTTCCATTATACATATAACGGCGTATTGGAGCCAAAGACGGTGAAGGGCGTCTATGATAACTATATCGATAAGAACATTAATCAAGAAATGCTTGTTTGCTATGGACATGGAGATGGCGGCGGCGGCGTTAATAGAGAAATGCTTGAACAGCGGAGACGCTTAGATAAAATCCCAGGCCTGCCATTTGTGAAGACAGGTTCCGCTAAGCAATACTTTGAAAACCTGCGTAAGACGGTAGAAAATACGGATGAATATGTTCATACATGGGATGGCGAACTTTATCTTGAATACCACCGCGGAACATATACTTCTCAAGCGTTCGTTAAGAAGTTTAACCGAAAGCTGGAGTTAGGGTACAGGGAAGCCGAATTTTTAAGATTATGGGCGTTAAAAGAAAAGGGGCATGTTGATTATCCAATGGACAAGCTGCATGACGGCTGGGAAATTATTCTCCGCAATCAGTTCCATGATATCATTCCCGGTTCCTCCATCCATGAAGTATATGAGGATGCCAGATTAGAGTACGGTGAAGCAACAGAGATTTTAGAGCATATTAACGATGAATTCCGTTGTGATGTAGTAAATAATCAACCAAATGAATGGACCATCTTTAATAGTAATGCGTGGGATCGCAGTGACTTTGTGTTCATTCCTGAAAAAACAGCGGGGTTAAGTTTTGTCAATCATGCCGATCAGCCGTTAGAATCGGTTGAATTAGCGGACGGTTATCTTGTTTATGTGCAAAATATTCCTTCTTTAGGTTATGAAACCATCAAAGGATTCAGCGCGAAGGAAGGGATCGCTGAAGCAGAAGTATTTATCGTAGAAGGGCAAAAGGTGGAAACACCATTCTATGTTATTGAGTGGAACGCTGACGGCCAATTGGTGGGAATCACAGATAAAGAAACAGGAAGAGAAGTACTTGCAGGTAAAGGAAATGTGTTCCAGCTGTTTGAAGATAAACCAATGAACTTTGATGCATGGGACATCGATATTTATTATAGCGAAAAAATGAAAGAAATCACTGCAAGTGAAATTACGGTGAAGGAAAAGAATCACCTGTTTGTTGAAATTGAATTTACCTATCAATTCGGCAAATCCGACATCACGCAAACAATGCTCGTAAGTTCAAAAACAAGAAGAATTGACTTTAAAACAAAGGTAAATTGGAATGAACGCCAGCAATTGTTGAAAGTAGCGTTCCCTGTGAATGTAAGAACAACAGAAGCAACCTATGATATCCAATTCGGTAATGTGAAACGCCCTACACATTGGAACACAAGCTGGGATATGGCGCGATTTGAATCAGTTGCCCATCAATGGGTCGACCTATCTGAATATCAGTTCGGTGTAAGCCTATTGAATGACTCGAAATATGGTCATGACATTAAAGAAAATGTCATCCGATTAACCTTGGTAAAGGGAGCCATTGATCCAGACCCAACTGCAGACGTGGGTGAGCATGAATTTACCTATAGTCTGTATCCTCATAACGGTGACTTTATTCAAGCGAATACGGTTCAAGAGGCTTGGGCGGTCAATTGTCCGCTAGAGGCAGTATCTGGAACGGTATCTTTTGATCAACAACAGCTTATTACCTTTATGAATGAGCCGAAGATCTCGATTGATGCGATTAAGAAGGCAGAAAATTCCGATGGAGTTATTGTCAGATTCCATGAATATACAGGCGGTACACAAAAAGTGACATTCAAAGCTAATTTCCCATTCAGTTCTTGGACGGAAACCGATTTAATGGAAAATCCAATCGGTGAACTGGAATCCACAAACGTAGTGGAATTAACAGTGAAACCATATGAACTTAAAACCTTATTGTTTAAATAATAGGTATTGAAAAGAAAGTGGCACTCTCTTTTTTGGCCGATAAGAAAGTATAACTTTCTTATCGGCCATGAGTGTCACCTGACTGCCATCTTTGCCCTTGGATGGTTCGCAAAAATCAGTGGTTTTTCGTTAAATAGTCTTGTTTTAGTGTATGGTATTTTTCAATCATTTAGCTGTCAAAAATGGTTACAAGTAAGATTGTTTAGGCGCTTTTCGATATTTATTATGAAAATAGGGGGTAGACAGCATGGTGAGATTAAAGCAAAGAGAGCTGCAAATATTGGAATTCTTACTTGTCCAAGAAGAATTTATGACCTACAAGAGTATCTCTGAACATTTACATCTCACAGACAGACAAGTAAGGTATGACATCAACAATATTGAAAAGTATTTAATGAAAAACCATTTGGATGTAATCAGGAAAAATCCGAAAAAAGGAATTATCATACTGGAGAAGGCGGGCCTTAAGGAGAAACTGCAAGCCTTCAACCAATACACGACGATACGTGAATATAAGTATTCAAAGAAAGAGATTCAAAGCTTTATCTTACTTAAATTATTAATCAGCGACGAAATTGTCCCGGTTGCAGAATTTGAGGATATTCTCTTCATTGCCCGGACGACCGTGTTAAACAATTTAAGCGAGATTGAAGAAATTCTCATTTCCGAGAATTTGTCATTGGTTCATCATACGAGAAAAGGCTTCACCATTGCCGGTCCACAAGTAAAAAAATATAGTTTTTTTACAAGAGTGTTAATGGAGTTAATTAACATTCGGGAAATCTATAGCTTTTTACTCAACAATGATAATGTTTTCTCGAAGCAGGCAGAATTGGTGTTATTTAATCTGCTTGACCTGGATGTTTTGCATCAAGCCTTACAGGAATGCAACGATATTGAAAAATATGCGGGGAAAATCTTAGATGATCGCAATTATGTCTTATTATTAACTGTCGTTATGAAAATCCTCCAAGAAAATGCTGATTGGCATTTTAATGACTATATTCATCAGCGTCAAGAGCAGTCCGAACATGGGGCGCTTCTATTAACGATTATTGAAAATATGAGAAGCCCTTCCGATCATAAAGATGATCGAACGATTGAAAAATATCTTGCAGAGATTATTGACCATATCAGCAGGGCCTATCACATTGATTTTAATGGGAATCCAGCTTTTATCTCGCAATTAAAAGCACATATTGAGTCAATGGTGAAACGGGTGAAGCAGTCAATCGTTGTCAAAAACCCGATTTTTCACGAATTTGTTTCGGACTATAAAGAGCTTTTTTTAGCGACAAAAGCAGCCTGTAACAATGCGGAGAAATATTTGGGGATAACCATTGGAGATCAAGAGATTTCCTTTATTGCGATCTACTTTGCGTCAGAGATCCGCAGGCAGGAAGATCGCCAGGTGAAAAAGGCCAGGATATTAATTGTTTGTGTGGAAGGCTTAGCGATTTCGCAAATGATCAGCACGCAGATCAAGAAAATATTTGAATATGAAGAAGTAAAAACCTTGCCTGTACGGGAGTTTAGCGAAGAGCATCTCAGTCAATATGATTTTATCATTTCTACGGTTGATTTGCCGGATATTCAGTCTTCCAAAATATTAAAGGTTAATAATTACTTACGGAAAAAGGATTTAGAAGTCCTGCAGCAGCATTTAAGCTTAAAGCTCGTTATGAATGAGAAAAACGAGTTAGATAAATTTAATCTGATCATGCAAACAATCCGGGCAAATACCAACATTACAAATTTGAGTAAGCTGGAATTGGATTTAATTAACATCCTATCAAAAGATGAGGCAAGGGCTCCTAAAAAGGATATTCCGAAAATTTATTTTGATGAATCCTATATCACAAAGGAAAAAAACATTCCAACCAACCGATGGGATTTGGCCATCAAAGTGGGGACACGTGCATTAATCGATAAAGGGTTAATTAGTGAAAACTACGAGCAAAAAATCATTACCAATTTGCGAAAGTTTGGTCCTTATATGGTTGTCGCACCAGGGGTTATGCTTGCCCATGCAGGAATGGAGGACGGGGTGATACAGGATTCCATCTCGATTACTATTTTGCCAAATGGAATCGATATCAATGATCGATTTGAAAAGCCGATTAAATTAATTATTACGTTAGCTTTTAAATCGAAAGATACCCATATGCTCGTGGAAAATATCGCAAAGCTGGCATTGGATGATGAGAAAGTTGAAAGGTTAATTCAATTACAATCTAATAGAGAAATATATGATCTGGTTTCTGCAACTATATACAGCTAAGGGGTGGTTTTAATGGAGAATGAGCAAATCTCATTTGAAATAATTTCAAAGGCAGGAGAGGCCTTTTCAATTCTTGTAAAGGCGCTAGAGCATGCCCGGAACGGGAAACTGGAGTTGGCGGAAGAAAGTATCAAAAACTCTGAAAAACTAATGAATGAAGCCCATAACATACAAACTAATTTAATCGTGAAAGAAGCAAATGGCGTTCCAAATGAATTCTCTGTGTTATTAATTCATGCGCAGGATACGTTAATGAATACCATTTTGATGTCTACCATTGTGAAAGAAATGATCCTAATGTTCAACACTTTAAAGAAGGAGCTGACCTGCAATGAACAATAAACTTCATATTCTACTACTTTGTAATTTAGGAGCATCTACCGGGATTTTAGTATCTAAGATGAAAGAGGTTGTCAACAATAGTGAAAAATTGAAAAACAAGGATATTAAAATCGAAGCCCGTCCGGCAGGAGAATTAAACGAACATATTACTAATTTCGATGTGCTGCTTCTTGGTCCGCAAATCGGCCATCGTTTTGATGAACTAAAGGAATTGGCAGATGCGCATCAAAAACCAATCGAAATTATCAATAGCAGAGACTATGGAACGATGAATGCGGGGAATATTGTTAAACAAGCGATTGTCATGAATTCACAAAAGGTTAACTAATAGGGAGTTCGTTTCAATGAAATTACTCTTTAGTTATTTAGACAAACGAATCCCCACCATTCAAAAGGCGATTGCACCCTTCGCGGGGAGACTGGAGAAACAAAAACATTTAGCTTCCATCAAAAATGGAATGCAGGACTTAACAGCCGTCTTACTTATTGGATCGTTTTTCTTTGTTATTTCAATCATTTTACAATACTTACAGAAAAACCTTGGGGTATTAGGACAGCTTAAGCTAGATTTATTGAATATTCCGGTACAGATGACATTCGGGATGCTGTCGATCTATGCAGCTATTTCTGTATCGTATCGCCATGCCAAACGGATGGATGCTCCCATCATCCCGTCGATTTTTTCCAGCGTGTTTATTGTCGGGGTTGCTGTTGGCGGGATTACCCCGACTGGAATTGATTATGGGAATTTTGATTCAGGCGGCTTTCTCATTGCTTTAATTGTGTCGTTAGTAACAGTTGAAGTCGTAAACAAATGTACGAAATATAATTTAACCGCTAAATTTAAACACATCCCAGAAGGCAGTGTTCATACATTCCAATTCGTCATGCCTGTTGTATTGCTTGCGGCTGCCTTCCTGACTATCAATCTATTGATTGAAACCACGACAAAGCAGACCAATGTGTCGGAGTTGATCTTTCATTACCTGTTTTGGGGGATTGAATCGATTGATACACCCGTCATGGTCTTTATACTCGTTTTCCTGGAAATGCTGTTTTGGTTTATTGGCATCAATGGGTATGCCGTTTTGGCTGGTTTTATCCTGCCGTTTGCCACCTTCTATTTAGGGGAGGACCTTTCGGCCGTGATGAACGGGGGGACACCGGAATATATTTTCACTCCTAACTTCTGGGATTACTTTGCTAGTTTATCAGGGGCAGGGATTGCCGGTGCACTTGTCATCTTAGCATTGGGCAGTAAAGTGAAAGAGATTAAAAGTGTTGGTAAAACAGCCGTTATTCCAAGTTTATTTTCGATTACGGAACCGATTCTCTACGGCCTGCCGATTGCTTTTAATATCTATTTGTTTATTCCATTTGTGATAGGAACGCCGATATTGGCCACCTTACAATGGTATATCTTTAAATGGGGATTTGTGAACTTCCCGGTTGTTCATGTGGCCGATGCGCCCATCCCCATTGCTCAGGTTTTGTCCACAATGGACTGGCGGGCGTTAATCATGATGATAGTTGTCTTCATACTCGCGGTCATCATCTATTACCCTTTCTTTAAGCTTTATGAAAAAAGTGTGATCGTAGAGCAAAATAATCAAGATAACGATCCGTATGCAGATCTTGATCTAGATTTTTAAACCGCATGGGAGGAAGAAAAAATGAAAACTATTACAGTCAATGGGACCAGAAATCATCAGCCTATTACCCTAACTTGTTCAAATATTGTTTTGGGATCTGGGGATTTCTTGAGACTTGATAATATGGAATTTGCCGCACCTGTTTTAGATGAATATATGTCTCGTGGCGGTAATACGTTTGATACCGCAAGACATTATCGTCATAGTGAGAAGGCTTTGGGAACATGGATGGAAATGAGAGGCAACCGTGACAAGTTGAATATATTAACAAAAGGATGCCATCCTGTAAGGGAAAATCCACACCAGCCAAGAGTAACTACGGAAGCGATTGAAGAAGATTTAATGACTAGTTTAGAGTATTTAAAAACCGATCATGTTGAAATGTATGCCCTGCATCGTGATGATCCAACAAAACCGGTTGGCCCGATTATGGAAGCTCTTCATAAACAGGTCGAAGCAGGTAGAATCTACGCTATTGGGCTGTCCAATTGGGAATTGGATCGAATCATCGAAGCGGATAACTATGCAAAGGAAAATGGATTAACCCGGATTAGCTTTAACAGCCCTAATTTAAGCCTGGCCAAGCCATTAAAGCCGCGCTGGGAAAATTGTGTATCCGCGAACAGTGACATGGTGAAATGGCATGAAGAGACAGGCCTTCCGTTATTTTCTTGGTCCAGCCAAGCGGGCGGATTCTTCTCAGGACGCTTTGCCCCAGAGATTCAAGATGATCAAGAGATGGTGGAAGTTTATTATAGCAAGGAAAACTGGGAAAGATACAGCCGCGCTAAAGTTTTAGCCGAGAAGAAACAGGCAACACCAATTCAAATCGCACTATCCTATGTGTTAAATCAATCGTTTCCTACCGCTGCCCTTATCGGTTCTGAAAATAAGAATGAATTAGTTTCTTCCATTTCAGGAGCGGCCATTGAACTTTCTTCAGAAGAGATCCATTACTTGGATTTGAAAAGAGATGAACTAGCGTGAGAAAGATAAGGTCGAAAATTGCTGCGCAAATGTATTCCGTCCGCAAGGAATTTGCGGAGGATGCAGAAGGGACTTTAAGAAAACTCAAGGAAATTGGTTTTGAAGCTGTTCAGCTAGATGGGATGAGAGAAAATGATCCGATTGATGTTGCCCGTTTACTTGAAAAATATCAATTACGGGTAGCAGGTATGCATATCAAGCATGATCGGTTTTTTAACGATTTAGATGGAATCATTGAAGAGGCCTATTTATTTGACTGCAAAACGATTTACGACAAGTATATTGATGATGAAGAACAGAACGAACAAGGCTACCGAAAGACAAAAGAAGTGTTGCTGGCAGCAGCACAAAAATTGAGTCCGCTAGGTTTTAGAGTCGGGCTTCATAATCCTGAGTATGATTACAATCATGTAGTAGACGGTCGGAAAGTCATGGATTATATTACCGACCCTGTTAATGGTGTATGCATTTACCCGGAACCAGATACATATTGGATGACGGTGGCTGGTGAAAATCCAGTTGAAGCGATTAAGAAATACAGCGGAAGAGCTCCCATTCTCCATTTGAAAGATTATCGTTCCGGCTATGATGTGAACGATATGGATAACAACTTAATGGAAGTAGGCAGCGGTGAAATCAATATGAAAGCCGTTGTCCAATGGGGAGAAGCAAACGGAGTCGAATATTATTGTGTGGAGCAGGATTATTCTAGAATTGGCATCTTCGAAAGCTTAAAAAGAGGTTTTGATTATCTCGTGAGCCTGGAAGAAGAATTGTAGAGGGGGATTAGGATGAACGGGAGCGATTTTATTTTCGAAACGAGATGTTTAAGTTCCCTTGAAAAAGTGTTTGCTGATGAAGAGCTAACACACCCTTCATTTACCAGGGCAACTTCATTGCAAAATGAAGTTTTCTCTTATCAAGTTGCATACCGATACAAAGGGGAACCAATCAAAAATATCAGTGTAGAAGTACAAGCGGATTTTCAATCTCCTGTTCAAGTTCGGATGGTGGGACTTGTTCCATCGGAATACCCCAGCTTTCATGACCATGACGACCAGGTTCTCCGGACGGCGCCGGGGTTATATCCAGACCCCTTGTATCCGATTGGTGAGGAAGGAATAATTGGTTATCCGAACCAATGGCGATCTGTCTGGTTTACCGTTCCTATCGATAAAAAGGATCAACCGGGCGTTCATGAAATTGCCATCGTTTTTAAAAACGAAAATGGCGACAAATTGGCGGAGGAACAATTTCAACTTGAAGTGATTCCTGTTGAATTGCCTGAACAGGAATTGATTCATACGGAATGGTTTCATACGGATTGGTTTCATACGGATTGTTTGGCTGTCCACTACGATGTGGATGTGTTTAGTGAGGCGTATTGGGAACTCGTTGACCAGTATGTAAAAACGGCAGCTGATCATGGGATCAACATGATTCTTACTCCATTGTTTACCCCGCCGCTTGATACAGAGGTAGGTGGGGAACGGCCTACAGTCCAATTAATCGGGGTAGAAAAGCATGGAGATGATTATTGTTTTTCTTTTGACAAATTGACACGCTGGATTGAGATTTGTTCAAAACGCGGCATTCAATACTTTGAATTTTCCCATTTCTTTACCCAGTGGGGTGCGTATCACGCCCCGAAAATTGTCGCCGTTATTGACGGGCAGGAGCAATCAATATTCGGCTGGGATACGGATGCAACAGGCGAGGATTATAAAATGTTCCTTTCCCAGTTCCTACCGCAGTTTGTGAAATATATTAAAAATTACCATCTGGAAAAGCAGGTTTACTTTCATATCTCCGATGAACCAAACACGGAGCATTTGGAATCTTATATGCGTGCAAGTGCATTGATCTTTACCCACCTTGCGGAATTTCCTATTATTGACGCCTTATCGGATTATGAATTTTATAAAAAAGGATTGGTTAAACAGCCGATTCCAGCGACCGATCATATAGGACCATTTCTCGAAACACAAGTACAGAATCTCTGGACCTATTATTGCAATGCCCAATATAAAGAGGTTTCTAATCGATTTTTTAACTTCCCATCAGTCAGAACCCGGATCCTTGGATTACAGCTTTATAAACATGATATTAAGGGTTTTCTGCATTGGGGCTATAATTTTTGGTTTTCGCAGTATTCACGTAAACCTGTTGATCCGTTTAAGAATACGGATGCGGATATCAGCTTCCCTTCAGGTGATGCCTTTTTAGTGTATCCTGGCGAAGAGGGGGCAATTGAATCTCTCAGACTCGAAGTCTTTTTCGATGCCTTGCAGGATGTACGAGCACTAAAATTGTTGGAAGGCCTGATAGGAAGAGACGAAGTCATAGCTTTATTGGAAAATCAACTAGAGCATCCGATTACGTTTAAACAATACCCATGTCACAGTGAGTGGTTATTGAGTATCCGGGATCAAATTAATAGAAAAATAGCTGAATTTATCTAGCCTTTCAATATTGCCATCGTATCGGTGGCTATTTTTGTACTGGTATGAACTTTATACATAGGAAGGAGCAAACTTTTATCATGTTGAAAGCGAAAGAAAAATATGTATATACACCGCCAGCAAATGGATATCCCGAGTGGAATAACAATCCGGACATTTTTGAATTAAATCGTCTGCCGGCACATGCAACCAGCATGCCGTTTTTATCGGCAGCTGCTGCAATGACAATGGACCGAATGGAGTCGCCAAACTGTCAATTGTTAAATGGTCAGTGGAAATTTGCTTTTTTCAAGAACCCTAAGGCAAGGCTTGAGGACTTTTATCAACTTGGATTCGATGAAGGTGCCATGAAGCCGATTCAAGTTCCGTCGCATTGGCAGCTTCAAGGATATGATTATCCGCAGTATACAAATATCCGCTATCCATGGGAAGAACAGGAGGACCTCAAGCCGCCATTTGTACCAACGGCCTATAATCCTGTTGGTCAATACATTACCTATTTTGATATTCCGAAAGAATGGGACAACCAGCCTGTGTATATTCATTTTGCTGGCGTGGAATCAGCTTTTTACGTTTGGGTAAATGGCGATTTGGTCGGATATGGCGAAGACAGCTTCACGCCAAGCGAGTTTGATCTCACACCATATTTAATAGAAGGAAAAAATAAATTAGCGGTTGAGGTCTATCGCTGGAGTGATGCCAGCTGGTTAGAGGATCAAGACTTTTGGCGGCTAAGCGGTATTTTTCGAGATGTCTACCTCTATACCACACCACTTCTTCATGTTCGGGATTATTTTGTACAAACTCATTTGGATCAGGAGTATATAAACGCTGAGTTGTCTATTGATTTCAAGTTATCGAATTATGCCTGTTTGTACGATGTTCCGGTAACGATTGAGGCACAATTATACGATCCCGCCGGTAACAAGGTTTTTCAAGAAATGGTGGCTGAGCAGTACAGGCAGTCCGAAGAAGAGGCAGAGCTGCACATTAGTAAAAAGATTCTCTCACCGTCGCTTTGGAGCGCTGAAAAGCCTTTGCTATATACCTTTGTTGTTACCGTGGAAAATAGAGAAGGGGCGATCATGGAGGCGCAAAGCTGTAAAGTGGGCTTTCGAAAAATTGAAATCAAGGACTGCCTGATGCTGATCAATGGCAAACGTATCGTGTTTAACGGTGTGAACCGCCATGAATTTTCCCATCTAAGGGGACGCTCGATTACCAAGGAAGAAATGGTTCACGATATCTTGGCGATGAAACAGCATAATATTAATGCCGTCCGTACCTCCCACTATCCGAATCATCCTTATTGGTATGAGTTATGTGATCAATATGGTTTATATGTGATCGATGAAACTAATTTAGAAACGCACGGCTCGTGGACGTATGGCCAAGAGGAAATAGGTGACACCGTTCCAGGGGATCACGAAGAGTGGACGGCAAATGTCATCGACCGCTGCCATTCCATGCTGCACCGGGATAAAAACCATCCTTCCGTTGTGATCTGGTCCCTCGGAAATGAATCGTTTGGCGGCACAAACTTTATCAAAATGAAGGAACATATAAAGACCGAGGACCCAACCCGGCTTGTACACTACGAAGGGGTGACGCAATACCGAGCCTCGAATGAAGCAACTGAAATCGAAAGCAGAATGTATGAGTCTCCGTCTATGCTTGAGGAATATGCTTTACAGGCAGAAATGAGTCCTGTTCCGGTAAAGCCTTATATTGTCTGTGAATATGCGCATGCGATGGGAAATTCAGTCGGAAATCTCTATCAATATACAGACCTTTTTCAGAAATACCCGATTTTGCAAGGAGGTTTTATTTGGGATTTTAAAGATCAGGCCATACAAACGACCGCCGATACCGGTGAAACGTACTTAGCATATGGCGGTGACTTTGGCGAATCACCGCATGACGGGAATTTCTGCGGCAACGGTCTGTTATTTGGGGACGGGGTGTTAACACCGAAAATTTTTGAAGTAAAAAAATGCTATCAGCCGATTGATGTTCGCTTTGAGAACAACGTTTTTACTGTGGTCAATAAACAGTTATTTACCGATGTGGGCGAATATGAAACAAGATGGACGATGTTGAGGGATGGGGAAGAAATAGCAAGTGATGCTCTTAGGGTCACTTGTCCGCCATTATCAGAGGCCGTTATAGACTTAACCGATGTTCTCGCAAAGTTGGTAAAAGAAGACCAGGAATCTATTCTCACGATTAGTTTTCATACCGTGACGGATCAGCCATGGGCTAATAAGGGACATGAAATTGCCTTTGATCAATTTGTCGTATCGGAACGAAGCGTTGTTTCGCCGGTACAAGGGAGACCTTTTAAAACTATCGATGAAACCGATGACCAGTTGAAAATAGAAGGGGACACCTTTACTGTGTTCATCAGCAAATCAACAGGGTTGATTACCTCTTTGGTGATACAGGATGCAGAGATATTAGCTGATCCTATTGTTCCGAATTTCTGGCGGGCGCTAACGGATAATGACCGCGGCAACAAGTTAGGGGAGCGTGCGGGAATTTGGGAACATGCCGGCAGGACGGCTAAGCTTGAGCAATTTAAAGTTGAAGAGACGGTTGGTAAAGTTATGGTTCGCACTGTCCTTCAATTGCAAACGTCTCCTTTATCACAATGTATCATTGGGTACGAAATAACCGGCTTCGGGGAAGTACGGGTTGTATTTGAACTGGTGCCTGGTGAAGGGCTGCCGGAAATTCCAGAAATCGGGATGATTCTCCCATTGGAGAAGTCGTTTGAACATCTGTCATGGTACGGAAAGGGCCCGCATGAAAATTACTGGGACCGCGAAAAGGGTGCCAAAATCGGCCGTTACGTTTCCACCGTTACAAATGAGTTTGTTCCTTATTTAAAACCGCAGGAACATGGGAATAAAACCGATGTTCGTTCCTTTGAAATTGCAAATAAGCAGGGAGTAAAACTGCGTGTTACGGGTGAGGCATTACTAGAAATCAATGCTGGTGCCTACTCGGCGGCTGAGTTACAGGAAGCGGGCCATACGTATCAATTGCCGGAACGGACGATAACTTATGTGCGTGTCAACCATAAGCAAATGGGCGTCGGCGGTGATGACTCCTGGGAGGCTAAAACACATCCTGAATTCACACTATTTGCTGATCAGACATATCGATATGTATTTCGATTCGTGTGCCTGTGATGGCCATCCGGAAAATATTGTAAAAGCTGTCGTGTCGAGCAAACTAATAGTTGACAGGTACAGAGAGCGGTTATTAAAGGTAAAATCATAGATGGAAGCGGGGGCCATTTCTCTTGCTTCTTTCTTTGCGAATTAACATGGGGCGGTTTTTGGAAAGACCGATCCCTTTCACCTAAAAGGAGGTACTAAAGTATGTTAGGAGCAATTGAAGCAGGCGGAACAAAGTTTGTTTGTGCTGTTGGGGATGAAAATGGTCAAATCCATGAGCGGATTCAGATTCCGACAACGGTGCCAGAAGAAACAATGGGTCAGGTGTTGGAGTTTTTCCGGCAGTATTCGCTGGAAGCTATCGGGATTGGTTCTTTTGGCCCGATTGATGTAAACCGGGAGAGTTCAACATATGGTTATATCACGTCGACCCCTAAGGTGGCTTGGAGGAATTATCCGTTTGTCCAAGCATTGAAAGAGGCATTTAATGTACCGGTTGGTTTTACGACAGATGTGAATGCGGCGGCATTAGGTGAAGTGACGATTGGAGCTGCCAAAGGATTGGACAGCTGCTTGTACATAACGGTTGGCACCGGAATTGGGGCTGGGGCTGTTGTTCAAGGCAAGCTGTTAGAAGGACTGTCCCATCCGGAAATGGGACATATCCTGGTGCGGCGTCATGAGGACGACCGTTATAAAGGAAAATGTCCGTACCATCATGATTGTTTAGAGGGGCTTGCGGCCGGACCGGCTATTGAGGAACGCTGGGGTGATAAGGGCGTAAACCTTGTGACCCGGCCTGAGGTCTGGGATTTAGAAGGGTATTATATCGCTCAGGCGTTGATACAGTACATTTTGATTCTTTCTCCAAAAAGAATAATCTTAGGAGGAGGAGTCGCGAAACAGGAGCAGGTATTTAGTGCGGTCTCTAAGTACTTACCAGAGTTACTTAATGATTATTTGGCGTTACCGGATCTGGATGAATATATAGTGTGCCCAGGTCTTGGGGACAACGCCGGAATAACTGGGGCACTTATTCTGGCGAAGCAGGCTCTTTAAGGCAAATAAAGGCCTTTTCTCACGTGAATGAGGAAAGGCCTTTTTGATAATATAAGAATTTATAAGTTTCGGCTTTGAGAAATGTCCAGCTCTAGCGCCCTAGCGGCGAGACGCCTTCGCACTCCGCCCTGCGATAAGTCAACATCGGTTCGCTCCGCTCACCGTGTTTCCTTTATCTCAGTTGAAGCTCTCCAGGCCATAAGCCGCTGACCAGGGCGCTTGCACTTTTCTTGCTTATTTAGCAACAATAAGTTGAATGTTATTCTTTTGCGCATAATTCTGGTAAATTTCATTAGGCATGGTATCTGTTATAAGGTAATCAATCTTATCTAATCCGCAATAGGTCATTAACCCGTATTTATCAAATTTATCATGGTCAACTAATAAAAATACTTCAGAGCTTCTGTTCACAATGGAAGCTTTTAATTCGCTTTCAAGAGGTGAAGAATTCGTAACACCATTTGATAAGGAAACTCCTGTTGAAGCCATAAATGCTTTATTAATATTATAGGCATTTAAAATATCCATATATTTTAAGATCCCAAATGCATTTGTCTTTCTTTCAAGTATTCCGCCTGCTGTAATCACGTTTAAATTTTCGAAAGGAAGTGCACGAACGATAAAATCAAGGCTATTGGTGATTACCGTGACCTGTTTGTTATTGATATATTCAATCAATTCAATTGTAGTTGTACCAGAATCGATAAAAATAATATCTCCGTCCTGAACATAATTCGCTGCAGCTTCCCCAATCATTTCCTTTTCTGTTTGATTACGTACTCGCCTGTCATGGAAAGATTCTAATTTAGCACGCTTGTCATCATTTACAGCTACACCGCCGTATACCTTTTTGACATCCCCCTTTTCAACCAGTTCCTGAACATCCCGGCGAATTGTGTTTTTAGATACGTTAAACACGTTCATCAACTCATCTAAAGACACAGATTTATGCTTGATGATATATTCTTCGATTTTATTGATCCGTTTATCTTTGATCATTTCCGTCCACCCTTTATTCCCTAATAATACTAATAATTGGTATCGTTTTCAATCTATCGATAATAATTACATATTACCAACAAATGATCAAAACTTCACTATAAAAATCAAGATTTCTCTTAAATTAATCATTATCCAACTCTTTTTTTCCCAATTACCAACCACCAGTTTTTACCGGTAATTACCAACTGAGTTCCTGCAAACCCTTTCTTGCTTTTTAAAAAAATATTTTATACTTAGTTATGAAAATAATTTTCATACGGGTGTTAGTTTGATGAATAGTTTCTTCGAGAAAGCACAACAGTTTGGTAAGTCATTCATGCTTCCGATCGCAGTGCTTCCGGCAGGTGGTCTACTCCTTGGGATCCGTGGGGCATTATCTAATCCGAACACCGTTAAAGCTTATCCATTTTTAGATATTTCTTGGCTTCAGAATGTATTTACGATTATGTCTAGTGCCGGTTCGGTCGTGTTTGCCAACCTGGCATTGCTGTTTGCCATTGGTATTTCTGTTGGACTTGCGAAAACAGATAAAGGAACAGCAGGTCTTGCTGGTGTGTTAGCATTTTTAGTCATGAATGCAACGATTTCATCTTTGTTAACGATTACAGGCAAAATGAAAGTAGAAAACCCGGCAGCGGTTGGGCAAGGAATGACGCTTGGCATTCAGGCACTTGAAACAGGTGTTTTTGGTGGTGTGGTTGTCGGTATCGTGACATCATGGCTGCATAATCGCTATAACAAAAAGCAGCTTCCACAGTATAGAAAACATCCCTTTTTACTTTGGAATTTGAGCAGCAAAGCGGGCCGTAATTTGGTGCGGGCGTGTAATTGCACCGCTGACAACAACCGAATACACCCCGATTTCAAACGCTCTTTTCAACATATCAGGGCTGATAATATTTCCTTCCGCTATGACAGGAATGGTCACTTCTTTAAGAATATTTTTTAAAAAAGCAAAGTCGTTCTCATATAGTTTACTCCCATTTGTTTCATTTGTATAACCATAAAGGGTCGTACCTACACAATCAAATCCCAACTTTTCCGCATTAACAGCTTCTTCAACCGATGATATATCCGCCATTAACTGGACAGCTGGATTTTTTTCAGTCTTCGGTGTTGAATGAGATTCGCTCCTTTATCCGTTTAGGAAGAGTCTGAATGGACTGTTCCACAAAAACATGCTTGAAGAGGGACTCTAACAATGGAAACAAAAAGAATGGATAAATGAAAGGAAGCATGGGGACGAAGGATAAGAACCATCCCCATGCTTACCATCATACCCATTAAATAATGGACAAATTTTATATACACTGTAATATCTTTATGACTTGCCCGTATTCTATTGATAGTTGAAGCGGGTTTTTTTATTGTTAGTAGTGAGGATATTTAATCAGATAAAAATGACAGCGTTTTCGCGAGCCATATAAATAGTTGAAGGAGGGGAAGTTTTATGAAGAAGACGGCCCATATTATTTCCCATTCCCATTGGGACCGGGAATGGTATTTATCTTTTGAAAAACATCGCTATTACTTTATTAAACTTATGAATAATCTAATTGAACAGTTCAAAAAGGAAGGAAATGCCTTTCAATCGTTCCATCTGGATGGTCAAACGGTTCTTTTAGAGGATTATTTCGCTGTTCATCCAGAAAACCGTGAAATCGTCAAACAATTGATCGAAGAGAAAAAGCTTCATATTGGCCCTTGGTATGTGCTGCAGGATGCCTTTTTAACAAGCTCTGAGGCTAATGTTCGGAACTTACTGATTGGCATGAATGATACGAAAGCCTATGGCCATGTATCAAAAATTGGCTATTTTCCTGACACATTCGGCATTTACGGCCAGGCGCCCCAGCTGTTAAAACAAGCGGGAATTGATACGGCCGCCTTTGGACGAGGAGTTAAACCGACGGGCTTTAATAACACGGTATCAGACACCCCGAACTTTGAATCGCCTTTTTCCGAGATGATTTGGAAATCGCCTGATGGCTCCAGTGTTTTAGGGATATTATTTGCGAATTGGTATTCAAATGGAAATGAAATCCCGGTAGATGAAGACGAAGCGAAAGCATTCTGGGATAAAAAACTCGAGGATGCTGAAAAGTATGCGTCAACAAATCAGTTATTGTTTATGAATGGCTGTGACCACCAGCCACTGCAAAAAACGATTCCAGCGGCGATCGAAACCGCCACAAAGCTTTATCCTGAGTACACGTTTAAGCATTCAAGCTTTGATGAATATACAGATGCATTAAAAAAGGATCTTCCGGAAAAGCTCCAAGTGATTGAAGGCGAGTTGCGCAACCAGCGGACAGACGGTTGGTCCACTCTTGTCAATACCGCGTCAAGCCGAATTTATTTGAAGCAATGGAATAACTATTGTCAGACCCTTTTGGAAAAAATCGCTGAGCCGCTTGCGTCCATGAACTACCTGGCAAATGGAACCTACCCGCGGGAATATATCCGTTTTATGTGGAAATCGCTGATGAAAAACCACCCGCATGACAGCATTTGCGGCTGCAGTGTTGATGAGGTCCACCGTGAAATGGTGACCCGTTTTGAAATAGTCTCGCAGATGGGCGAAGTTTTTGTAGAGGAAAAAGCTGCCGAGCTGGCCCAAACAATTGATACATCGCAAACACTGGACGGCGGAATCCCGTTAGTTGTCATGAATACAACGGGATGGGACAAAAACGAAGTGGTCTCCAAAATAGTTGACCTTGAAAAAGTATACTTTTCGCAAATGCACTTTGAGGAAATTCCAGCCTATTTGCAGGACAAAGAGATGACTGACTACAAGCTGATTGATGATCAGGGCAATGCCGTTGAATATCAGCTCGAGAGCCCGACGATTGAATTTGGCTATGATCTGCCGGACGACAAGTTCCGTCAGCCGTTTTTTGCAAAACGAATCAATCTATCATTCTATGCAAAGGATATTCCGTCCTTCGGATATAAAACCTTTTATCTGGTGCCAGCAGACCAACCGTCAGAACAGGCGGATGCATCGACATCTGATACAACCATGGAAATGGAAAATGAATATGTTCATTTACTGTTCCATGAAGATGGCACCTATGATTTAACCCATAAGGAAACTGGGAACACCCTCCGAAGCCTTGGTATTTACGAAGATACGGGGGATGTCGGTAACGAATATATGTTCAAGGAAGCGAAGGGGCTTGCCGCGATTACGACAAAAGGTATCCCAGCGGAATTTACATTTTTGGAAAAAAGTGCACTGCGAACCGTGTTGGAGTTCCAACACACATTGTCCATTCCAGTTTCTGCGGACGACCTATTAGAAGTGGAGCGGCATAAACTCATTTGGCATAAGGAAAGAGAAGCGGGCAGGTCCAGTGAAAAGACCACGATAACGCTTCGAACCGTTGTGACCCTTGAAAAAGGCATGAAGGGACCAGCCTTTAAACTGTTCATCGATAATCAAGCAACAGATCACCGTCTTCGTGTTCTTTTTCCAACAGAACTGCAAACGGATACACATCAGGCTGACAGTATTTTTGAAATTGTTACCCGTCCGAATACACCCGAAAAGGAATGGGAAAATCCAAGCTTTTGTCATCACCAGTCGCGCTTTGCCAGTCTGGCGGATGACCAGATGGGAATAACGGTTGCGACGGATGGTCTTCAGGAATACGAAATCCTGCCAGAAGACGGAACGATTGCGGTAACCGTGCTTCGTTCGACCGCAGAGCTTGGGGACTGGGGCTACTTCCCGACACCTGAAGCACAATGCCTAGGCATGCAAACAGCGGAATGGCAAGTTCTTCCGCATGAAAAAGATATCATTTTTTCAAAAGCTTATGTCGATGCCTATCAATACAAAGTGCCGCTCATGGTAATCCAGACAAGCGCCCACGAAGGCACATTGCCAAAAACCTATCAGTTTGTAAGCTCGGAACCAAGTGGACTTGCCTGGACGTCGATGAAAGTTGCGGAAGAGCGTGATGACGTCATGATTCGCTGGTTTAATCCGGCGGGCACAAAGGAAAGTCTAAATGCTGCCATTCATGAGGACTATTTGTCCTATAAAAGTACGATTCTTGAAGAAAAAACAACAGAATCAAAGGATCATTATGAAATAGAGGGTTACGAAATTATCACACTAGGTTTTCAACATAAGAGATAGGAGTGGAAAACATGACGACAATACTTCCAGAATCGATGCAAAAACTCATCAATCATGTAAATGAATTTTTTCCAGATTATGAAAAGCTACAGCGGATGTTTGAACAATGTTTTGTGAATACGTATGAAACAACGATGAAAAAGAAAGAAGATGGCAAAACATTCGTTATCACAGGAGATATTCCCGCAATGTGGCTGCGGGATTCAGCCGCACAGGTAAGACCCTATTTACTTGCTGCCGAAGAGGATGAAGAAATGGCCGATTTGCTGGAGGGGGTTATTCGCCAGCATTATGCCTTTATTTTACATGATCCGTATGCGAATGCCTTTAATGAAACGGCAAATGGCAAAGGGCACCAAACCGACCTGACAAAGATGACCCCGCACATTTGGGAGCGAAAATACGAGATTGATTCCTTGTGCTATCCGGTGCAGCTGGCCTACCTGTTTTGGAAGTCAACCGGTAGGACGTCCCATATCAATGAAACGTTCCAGCATGTGATCGAAACGATTATCCAAGTATGGCGGACCGAGCAGGATCATGAAAACAACTCTCCTTACCGGTTTGAACGTGCGGATGTCCGTCAGTCTGATACGTTAACTCGTGATGGAAAAGGCGGGCGTGTTGTGCCGACCGGGATGACCTGGAGCGCCTTCCGCCCGAGTGATGATGCCTGCACATACGGATATCTCGTACCGGCAAATATGTTCGCGGTTGTCGTCTTAGGTTATGCTGCGGAAATGTGCGCGGAAGTGCTTCACCATTCTTCCTTAAATGAGGAATGCTTGAAGCTTCGTGACGAGATTCAACAGGGGATTGAACAATACGCGAAATTTGACCACCCGATTCACGGCAAACTGTATGTCTATGAAACCGATGGGGAAGGACGGGTCAATTTAATGGACGATGCCAATGTACCGAGCCTGCTGGCTGCGCCTTATTTAGGCTACCTTCCATTTGATGATTCAACGTATGTAAATACGCGCAAGTTCCTTTTAAGCAGGGATAATCCTTATTATTATGAAGGAAAGCATGCAAATGGAATTGGCAGTCCGCATACGCCTGACCATTACATTTGGCATATTGCGCTTGCGATTGAAGGGATGACAACAACAAATAATGCCGAACAACAGGAAATTTTAGCTTATTTTAAAAAGACTGATGGCGGTACAAATTATATGCATGAAGGCTTTAATGCCGATTGCCCAGAAGAATTTACAAGGGACTGGTTTGCATGGGCCAACACAATGTTTAGTGAATTTGTGTTAAGTCTGACAGGGAAGGCAGTCAAAGGAAGTCCGCTTTATCATCAATTGATGAAAAACAAAAGCAAGCAATCGTAAGATAATATTCGAACAGATCATTTGAAAGGGTGATGCCGTAATGAAAAGAGTCCACTGGATGGTCGAAATTTGCGAATTGATATGGAGGGTGGTCCTGGTGAATGTGTGCTGGATCGCCTTTACCGTCCTAGGGTTAGGGATTTTGGGCTTTTTCCCTTCCTCTGTTGCCCTTTTTACCATTGTCCGGAAATGGCTGAGGAAAGATACGGATACACCTGTATGGAAGACTTTTAAACATGTTTATTTTAAAGAGTGGAAGAGAAGTAATGGAATTGGCCTTGTTTTTTATAGCATTGGCCTTTTCCTCTTTATCGATATCCGTATTACAGAGGGACTTATGACAGGCGTTTTTTCTAGCATTCTTTTAGTCATACTATACTTTCTCGCATTTCTACTTCTATTGTCCTTGGGGTATTTCTTTGCCATTTATGTCCATTACGAGTTCTCAAATAAAGAATATATTATTCAGTCCTTTCTATTTACAGTGACAAGTTTACCATCAACCATCTGGATTGGAGCGGGATTATTTGTTATTGGCTCTCTAATGAATGAGCTTCCGGGATTAATACCTTTTATTTCTGCAGTTGCACCAGCCTATTGGATGATGAAGGTCAGCTTGAACCGATTTAACCTTTTAGAGAAAAGAGCAACATTTAACAACGCAGCAATGTAACAGGAGGGGAACTAATGTGAAACTCAACTTTACTGGAGACATGTCGCCGGTTGCAGATGGACTGACGGCTGTAATGGAGAATTTAATGATTCAACTTTCTCATGATGGTTATCCGATTCATGTGAAAAATCAAAAAGGTCCATTACGAGTCGCAAATAAAAATGGTCAAGGTGAAATTACCTTTGAAAAGACGGTTCACTTTTTCCGAGCAATAGGATTATGGCTTCAACATATTAGAAAAGGTAATGAATTTGATCTTACAGAGGACCCACAGTTTGACATGAGCGGTGTTATGCTTGATGCCTCTAGAAATGCTGTTCCAACCGTTGCTGAAGTAGAAAAACTGCTGCAGAAAATGGCTGTGATGGGATTAGACACCTTGATGCTTTATACAGAGGATACGTTCGAAGTAAAGGAACATCCATATTTCGGCTATATGCGGGGAAGATATACGTTTGAAGAGCTAAAAGCATGTGATGAGTATGCAGAGAAGCTAGGGATTGAGATGATTCCATGTATTCAATCATTGGGCCACTTAAGAGAAGCACTTAAATGGAATTATGCTGCCGCCTTCAAAGATACAGACGATATTTTATTAGTCGATAAGCCTGAAACCTATGAGTTTTTAGAGAATTGTATAAAAGCAGCTTCAGAACCTTTTAGGACAAAGCGTATTCATATCGGGATGGATGAAACATTCCAGCTCGGTTTAGGGAAGTATTTAGAACAAAATGGCTATGAGAACCATATTGATCTGATGAATCGACATCTTCAAAAGGTTGTTGCCATGACCGAAAAATTAGGACTTAAACCAATGATTTGGAGCGATATGTATTTTCCGTTATTCGCAGAGAACAGCCAATATAAAGATGAAAACGGCGAGATACGGGAAGAAATTATTGCGGCTATTCCTGATGTAGAGTTTGTTTATTGGAATTATTATCGGAAAGAGCAGGAAGTCTATGAAAAAGATTTTCATAACCATAAGCTGCTGGGCCGGGCACCGATCTTTGCCGGCGGGGCATGGACCTGGAATGGAATCGTCCCGAATTATGGCAAAGCGATTGTGACGACGGAAGCTGCGATCGCTGCCTGTAAAAAGGAAGAGATTAAAGAACTATTTGTCACAATGTGGGGCGATAATGGGGCCGAAACGCCGTTCTCTACTTCCTATCCAATTTTACAATTATTCGCCGAGCATACTTATCATAAGGAAGTGACGATTGAACAGGTAGAAGAGCGATTTGAATTTTGCGGTGAGGGGCACTTTGCTGACTTTATGAATTTAAAACTATTGGATGAAACACCAGGAGTCATGAAGGATAACATGAATACCTCAATGACGTCTAAAGTGTTGCTCTATCAAGATATATTAATAGGATTATATGATGAGAATGTTCGCGGCCTGTCTTTAGGGGAACATTATGAAAAACTAATCCCTGTAATTGAACGAGCGAAGCACCAGAATCCAAAATGGGAATCGCTGTTTGACTTTTATGAACAGTTGGCACGAGTTCTAAGCGTGAAAGCGGAAATTGGCATCCGCGTAAAGGAAGTTTATGAGCAAAAAGACTATGAGCAAATGAAATTCGTCGTAACGGAATTAGATGAGATTCAAGCCAATGTTGACCTTCTACGGAAAAAGCACCGCAAAGTCTGGTTTGCGGCTTATAAGCCATTTGGCTGGGAAGTCATTGACATTCGGTACGGCGGCGTCATTACCCGGATTGATTCGGTAAAATATCGGCTTAATGAATGGCTCGCGGGAACGATTACCAGTATCGAAGAGTTAGAAGAAAAACGCTTGCGCCATGACGGACCATGGGAAATTGTCGACGGATTAGTAGGCGGCAATGTCTATCATCGCATCGTAACCGCAGGAAACTTCTCACTCTAGTGAAACGGGGCAGAGAGTGCTTATCTTAGCCTAGTAAAGCGAGACACGGTCCGCTCTGCCTTTAATTTCGATTCGCCGATAAGGGCTCAGAATTCGTCGATAAACCTGTAAAATTCGCCGATAAAGGCTCCGAATTCGCCGATAAACTTTCAAAAAGGCGCTGCTAGTTCGCAGATCGCGTGTAATATTACATTTTTTAGAAGTTCGTTTTACGAAAATAGCCATGTTTAATAAACATTTGTAATCAAAAAAATCCAAATGGGGTGAAAAAATGTTTTTAGCGGAAAGAAAATTTGAAGCGAGGATCAGGGAATTAGAAGGGTACCGTTATCGTGATTGTGCCTCTATTGACCAATTTTATACACATGAAGATGACGGCACAATTGGTGCCCATCCACCTGTTGAATATGATGAAAAAGCCATCATGAAAATCGGCGACTATTGGAAGGGCCGTGATCGCTATATTTGGCTTCATGCAAATGTCGATTGTCATTTGCAAAACACCGATCATCAAGTCGTGGGTCTGTTTTCATTTGGAAAGACCGGCGGGGGCAATAATTCAGGGTTTGAATCCTTACTTTTTGTGAATGGCAAACCCTATCAGGGTGTCGATTCCAATCATGAAGAGGTTCTCTTTGATGAACAAGTCGCTAAGGGGCCGATGCGTTTAGATTTCAGACTTTGGTCTGGACTTGAGGGGGGAGGCATTCCGGTTGAAAATGAATTTAAACTGCAGATGGCTAAAATCGGCTGGCTAGATAGACGGGTGGATAACTTATACTATACCCTTCTGGCTGCTTACGAAGTATTAATGGAAACGAATGAGGAAGATTCAGCCTATACGATTTTGAAAAAGGCACTTTCTGACACTTTACAGCTTATCGATTGGACCGAACCCGGAAGTGATGAATTCTTTGAATCCTGTTATGAAGCGGAAGCCAGCCTGACAGAGGTAATTCAATCCATCAATCATTCATCTGATATTACAATTCATGCTGTTGGCCATACCCATATTGATGTTGCCTGGCTTTGGCGCTTAAAAAATACGAGAGAGAAAGCGGCTCGTTCGTTTTCCACTGTGCTACATTTAATGAAACAATTCCCTGAATACCAGTTCTTGCAAACGCAGCCACAGCTCTATGATTATATTAAATCGGATTATCCGGAAATTTATGAGCAAATGAAGGAACGAATTGCGGAAGGAATGTGGGAAGCTGGCGGTGCGATGTGGCTGGAGGCTGACTGTAATATTCCAAGCGGGGAGTCCCTTGTCCGCCAAATCCTGCATGGAAAAGCCTTCTTTAAAGAAGAGTTTGGTGTCGATTGCCAGTACTTGTGGCTGCCTGATGTGTTCGGGTACAGTTGGGCATTGCCGCAAATTTTGAAAAAATCAGGGATTAACACGATGATGACAACGAAGATTAGTTGGAATCAATATAATCGGATGCCGCATGATACGTTTTACTGGAAAGGGATCGATGGGAGCGAGATCCTTACGCATTTTATTACCACACCTGAACCATGGAATTCTCCAGATTCTTGGTTCTATACGTACAATGGCTATATTACGGCCAAAACGGTTAAAGGCGCTTGGAATGGTTATCGTGATAAGGAATTGTCAAAAGACCTGCTGCTTTCCTATGGGTATGGGGATGGCGGCGGCGGTGTCAATCGCCATATGCTTGAAATGCGCAGAAGATTTGACCAATTGCCAGGCATGCCGAATGTGAAAACGGCGAATGCCGATGAATTTTTTGAAAAACTTCATCAAAATGTGGCGGAATCGAACGGCTATATCCATAAATGGGATGGCGAACTGTACCTGGAGTACCACCGCGGAACCTATACAAGCCAAGCCTTTATGAAAAAGATGAACCGTAAACTGGAGCTTTTATATAGAAGAGCAGAATTCTTATCTTCCTGGCTTTCTGAAAATGGAGATTGGTTGGGGCAGGATGAACTGAAAAACGGTTGGAAGATTATCTTACGGAATCAATTTCATGATATTATTCCTGGTTCATCGATTCATGAAGTATATGAAGATGCTAGGGAAGAATACAAGGAGGCTTTCCAAATAGTGAATCAGCTGGAATCACAAGTAATCACTAGCGGAATCGAACAGGCTGACCGATCTGTCGTACTATTTAACGCGACACATCATAAGGGTATGAAAAATGTGGTTGTACCTCAATTTACTGATTTTGAAGCAGGTGTATGGAAAAACAGTGACGGTACGGTGTTAAACCATCAGAAACGTTCTGATGGCTGGCTCGTGGAAGTGGATACCCTTCCATCCTTTGGCGCGAAAACCTTATATTTTGAACCGATGGAAGTTGCGAAGGAACCAAAAACGAATTTTATCTATAGGGACAGGAAATTAGAAACACCGTTTTACCTTGTTGAGTGGAATGAGTTTGGTCAAATGACGACGATTTACGATAAGGAAGCAAAACGTCATGTTCTTGTTGAGGGCCAAAAAGGGAATATCCTGCAAATTTTTGAAGATAAACCACTTGCCCATGATGCCTGGGATATTGATATTTTCTATCAAGAAAAAATGGAAGAAATCCGTGATTTAGTTAGATTTGAAGTAGTGGAAAATGGTAAACTTACCTTTACAATTCATGTTAAGTGGAAGTATCATCTTTCTGAAATTGCTCAGCATATTGTTTTTTATCAAAATGATCGCCGAATTGATTTTGAAACAAAAGTCGATTGGCATGAAAAAAGAAGATTGCTTAAGGCTGCCTTTCCTGTGGAAGTTCGAGCAACAGAGGCTACCTATGATATTCAATTTGGAAATGTAAAGCGTCCTACACACTGGAATACAAGCTGGGATATGGCAAAATTTGAAACAGTCGGACACCAATGGGCTGATTTATCCGAACCGGATTACGGGGTAAGTTTATTGAATGATTCCAAATATGGATATGATATAAAAGAAAATACGTTACGTTTAACCTTATTAAAATCAGCGATTCATCCTGATCCGCAGGCAGATCAAGGAGCACATTCCTTTATTTATTCGCTATATCCACATATGGGTGATTGGCGGCAAGCGAAGACGGTGGATAAAGCATGGGATTTGAATGACTCTATTATTGCGACAGCAGGAAAGTGGACAAAAGAAGAATCATTCATCGAAACAGATGCAGACCATATTTGGATTGATGCCATTAAGCCCGCCTATGATGGCAACGGGATCATTGTCCGTTTACATGAGTACGAGGGACGCAGAGGGAAGGTTTCGCTAAACGTTCAGAAAAACATACGATCATGGGTTGAGACCAATTTAATGGAAGAACCGATTGTAGAAGAATCTGAATTACCTATTGAGTTTGAAATCAAACCATATGAAATTAAAACTATTAGAATTTTGTAGTGGAATAAAGCATAGGGTTGTCTAAAGAGTAGTAGATAGGCTCATTTTCATCGCAAACGGCAGGGGCGCCGGGAGACTCCTGCGGGAAAGCCTGCCGGCCGAGACCCCGCAAGGCTGTAAGCCTGAGGAGGCTCGGCGGCTGGCCCGCGGAAAGCGACCAGAGC
>Ga0213822_1000216_pt1 | contig 53537 bp, 61 predicted proteins | sample MC6MC0908MG_FD_179872 | JGI IMG/M metagenome (GOLD analysis project Ga0213822, IMG submission 179872) | Enriched soil aggregate microbial communities from Iowa State University, Ames, United States - MC6-MC0908-MG | ecosystem: Environmental > Terrestrial > Soil > Unclassified | place: USA: Iowa... | reverse complement strand
CTGTCTACGCTTAAAGACTAAAGTTACCTTTAGCCCTCCAAGACTCGCTACGAGCGAATGGCTAGTTCTTACTCGGCGGGATTCCCACCCGCTATATGATACGACCTATGCTCGGCCGCACACCTGCTTCGTTAGTTCAAGTGAAACATTTCACAAAACACTTTCCGCTAGTCGTTTTTTAGGTTTCAGAAAATAAGTTGAATGATTGTGGAATAACTCTGGATAAAACCAATATTTACCATTTTGGTGAAAAACATTGGCAAAAACATAATAATACCCCAATAAATAATAATCTCACTAATAACAGTTTTTTTTTTAATTTTCTCCATTCCAACTCCATCAATTTAATCAACTTTACCACCTCCATGGATTTGATCATAAAAATAGTCTTCCAATGTGCTTGAATGTTTTTGTATTTCTTCTATATCAATATCATGAAGAATTAATACTTTTGAAATCTCACTTTGAGACAGGGTTAAATCATAAATCCGAATTGTCTTGTCTTGTACAATTTTCATATTGAAAATATGGAGTTTATGTTGGAGATTCCTCATAACATAAAGTACTATTAAATTATATTGTTTTTCAAAAATTTATCATGTTGCTACTAAGTGGCTCGTTTGTTGGTAAAAACCCATCATACAGTTTTGTGAAATTTAGATCAGAGGAAGAATTAAGCGTAATTTTAAATTATTATTCCCACAGAACTATTAGGAGGATATTATGAGCGAAAATATTAAAACTTATGAAACTGAAGGCATCAAAATATATTGGAAACCCAATATTTGCAAACATGCAGCAGAATGTGTAAAGGGATTGCCAAGTGTATTCAATACCCAAAAAAGACCTTGGGTATCACCAGAGAATGCAACAGCTAAAAAAATCATGGAAGTGATTGATCGTTGTCCAAGCAGAGCACTTACTTATGAGCAAAAATAGACAGAACTAAAAAAGTTAGGAGAATGAGGAAATGACTGAAATTAAAATGGGCAAGAATGAATTCTATATTGAGGAATCTAATGAAATTATTGCAAGAATTCAATTTATCCCAAGCGGAAAAGATGTAAATGGAAGAAATTTAATTATTGTAAGCCATACAGTTGTATATGAGGGACATAATGGTCGTGGATTAGGCAAAGAATTAGTAAACAAGATAGCTGAATATGCAAGAGATGAAAACTTATATATTATTCCTGTATGTCCTTACGCAAAAAGTGTTCTTGAAAGTAAGGAAGAGTATCAAGGTGTTTTAGCAAATTGATGCCATTTTATTATATATGCGTTGAATCAACTACACTTAACTGGACAAAAAAATAAGGTCAAGCTTAGACTAATCACTAAATCAGGGCATACTGCTAATTAGTATAAGAGATCCAGTGAAGAAGCCACGATAACGAGACAACCAATTTTTTATAATGCCTAGAGATTATATATAAACACCGACATTCAAATCGGTGTTTTTATTGATTTATTTATAATTGGACATTAAACAATTGTCTTAACCTTCTGGTGCCATCGTATACCATTACAGCATCCCAAAAATGCATCTTTCCTTCATAGCCGTTCGGATAATAAGAGTACTCAATAAACTCCTCATTAACTCTAACAGGATCTGCTACTTTTTATTCTTAATTCCTTCATTTTTGCTTTTAAATCAACCAATTGCCTTCGTAATTCCTTTAATTTGGACTCAATTAAATGCTGATATGCTTCAGGAATTTTAAATTTCAATGTTAAAGCTGCTTAATAGTCGTTTTCAAGAATTTGAATGAGATAGGTCGTGTAAATGTAATTCAAAAAGTGTTTTCAAGGAGTATTGAGAGAACATTGGAAATTGCCTTGGAATCGAAAAAAGGATGGGACACAATATAATTTAGGCCCTCGATTGAGGGGCTAATTTTTTTTCTTTAACCTCCTAAGGAGCATAGATTATCTTACTCCACTATAGCACCCGTTAGCACAATAGAAGTTTAAATCAGTTTTATTCAATTTCCCCTTTTTCTAACAGTTGGATAATCCTAGAGTTTTGCTCAACTTGAATGTCACTATTTCTTTTTATCTTATAAGTCCATATTAGAAGAAAAACCACTGCCAAAGGTGTTCCAATCGTAATTAACAAAGACCCGTAACCCATAATACTAAACATAAAGTCTCCCCCAACCATTTTTTTCTAATCATACCATTTGTTACATCCGAAATCCCTTCATTGTATGAATTTTTGTCTTGAACTATCCTGCCACGTTACTTTAATAAGAAATAAGCTGCCAAATCTGGCAGCCCGGTTCTTCACCTCTTGCACCCTATAGTTTAAATACAATCCTTCACAAATCCTTAACTGCAAATGAAGAATGTAACTTCTGAACAAACTTCATTTTCCAAAGTCCGAATCCTATCAAAGCTCCCAACATATTAAGTATGAAATCATCAATATCAAAACTTCCTCTTCTTGTAACTAATTGTATTACTTCGATAACGAATAACAATATAATGATTGCAATTGAAAATATACTTACTTTATTTATTCTTTTTATAAAGTAAGGTAGATAGATACCCATTGGCAAAAACATAATAAAATTACCAACGAGGTTTTTTATAGGTATATCCATATTCATACTTCCGCTAAAAATTGCATTTATATATGTACCTATCGTTTTAAATGGAACAAAATTCGAAGAACTCTTCATATATTCAAACAAAGTCAAATCGGTCCATACATTACCTCTTGTACCCAAGAATAATAGAACTACCAATGCGAGTAAATAAAAAATAAAACTGATGCTTAAAACAATCTTTATAAATCTTTTCATTTTCCTCTCCTTTTTTTCTATTTGTATTTTCTATTGAATCGTTTGTTAGAATATAATACCATTTTAAACTAAACTGCCAGTTACTTAAATAAGAATAAACGATGCTTCGTTATTGAAGCATCGCCCCCGTTAGCTATCCATGAATCGCTAAAGAACAGCTCTTCACCACAGAGAATGAAAATGGATTGATTAAGGCTGGGAGAGGAAGGTCGATCAACTTTGGTGCCATAGAGCCCATCCCGTTAGTCTGACTCCAACGACCACGGTGCACCACAGACTGTCGCTCCCTTTCGGGAAGCACATGGTAGATTAATCCTAATTCTGATTGTTGCACCAGCCTTAATTTACTTCAGCCTGGGAAGGGTTTCAAAATGGATATTGTTTATAATCGTTGTTGTGGACTTGACGTTCACAAATAGAGTATTACTGCTTGCACGATAACTCCAAAGGGTAAAGAAATTGAAACATTTGGTACTATGACATATGACCTTATCCTATTGGTGGAGTGGATTAAAAGTAAACAGTGTACTCATGTTGCCATGGAAAGCACAGGTGTATACTGGAAACCAATTTACAATCTACTAGAACTAGAAGAAATACAACCGATGGTTGTAGGGTAACAATTGAAGCTATAGCGTAATTATGGTGAAAAAATATAGCTAGTTAGCGCCCGGATCTTTTAAAAAAAATCGATCTTACTGGGTCTAGTTTCGTATTGCCAAAAATGCGCTTTTACCATTTATTATTTTCAGGATAGGATAGTTGAATAAGTTATTCTTATTTTTCAATTGCCTTATTAACTGATTCAATAGCGTGAATTACTGTAGTATCAAATATTGGAACTTTAGAATCCTCTTGTTTTATTAATAATCCAATCTCTGTACATCCTAATATAATCCCTTCGGCACCCTTATCAACTAAATTCTTTATAACTTTTTTAAAATATTCTTTTGACGTTTGATTGATTTTACCTAAACATAATTCTTCATAAATCACTTCATTTATAAGTTCTATATCCTCATTATCTGGAATTAATACCTTTATATCATTAGCTTCAATTCTTGATTTGTAAAAGTCTTGTACCATCGTATATTTAGTCCCAAGTAACCCAACTGAATTTACATTAGTTTTTTTTATTTCATTTGCTGTTGCATCAGCAATATGTAGAATTGGAATATTTACTTTTTCTTCAATATAATTTATTACCTTGTGCATTGTGTTTGTACAAATAACAATAAAATCTGCTCCTGCTTTTTCTAAAGAGATTGCCACATCCCCCAAAGTGTGTCCAGCACTTTCCCAATCACCATTTGCTTGATAACGTTCAATTTCGTCAAAGTCAACGCTATATAAAATGCTTTTGGCTGAATGTAATCCACCTAATTTGTTCTTTATTTCTTCATTTATTAAACGGTAATATTCATTTGATGATTCCCAACTCATTCCACCGATTAAACCTATTGTTTTCAATGTATAATTCCTCCTAATAATTGTATTTATAGAATAGAATATTATGCCTATATTCTTTAATTTCGACAATTTTAGAACCTTTTCCTTCTTCAACCTGCCTGTTAGCCATACATGAAGGATTCAAACGTTTTCTACTAAAACTGTATTTCTATTACAGTTGGTTGACTGGATTAAAAAACATAGTTGTACTCCCCCTCTCTTGGGAACTAGCGCCGTTCCATATTTCTGTTTTGTACATACTTTGTAATTACAATGGAAAGGAGGCTCTATACATGGCAGAGGGTGCATACAGAGCTAGCTTTGCTCTAATCATTGTATTATTTATATTTCTTGTCATCGATGGAGCAGCTTGGTGTTAAAAGATTCCAATCATGGCTGGTGGTGTGAAAAACAACACATCTGTCCAATCCATATTTGGTAAATCTATTTAAATGGAAAAAATAAGATAAATTAAAAGGGGGTAAGTACATGATCCACGTTTTATTTGTATGTCTGGGGAATATTTGCCGTTCACCGATGGCTGAAGCTTTGTTTCGCGACTTAGTCAAAAAAGAAAATTTGACTAACAAAATTGCAGTTGATTCCGCTGCAACCAGTTCATGGCAAATCGGCTTCCCTCCGCACGAGGGAACTCTTGATATTCTAAAGAAATACAATATCTCTTCTGCTGGGCTTGTTGGTCGCCAACTAAAGAAAGAAGACATTTGGAAGTTCGACTATATTATCGGTATGGACGAAAGCAACATAAAAAATATTTATAGGATAACCGGCAAGCCAAATCATCCAAAGATCATTAGGCTGCTCAACCTGACCAAATACAGGAAAGATGTCCCCGATCCATTTTTCACAGGTGATTTTGATGAAACCTATCGTCTTGTTTCAACGGGCTGCCGGGCATTAATCAAGAAAATACGCAGCGAACAAAACATATAACAACAAGGCAGCGATCTTAATCCAATGATCAAAACAGTTTTTATTTCACTAAACCCATTTTTTGAAATTGTAAAATACGGTTACTAAACAAAAATTTCAACAACACCTGCTTCGAGACGAAAATTGTTTGTGAATGTTCAAGTGTTGCGATCATTATAGCGTAGTGGTCGCTGTTATCTGAGCTACAATTTCTGCCGAAGTGAGTGATGTCTTCCTTATCCGATTTCGGAGATTAAGATGTTAGATATACTTGATGCAACTTTTCAATCTGATGTTGATATAGCTATGTCTAAGGGAAAGTCATCTTCCCAAGTGTGCACGGGCTTTATCGATACTTTTAAGGATAATCAATTATAATTATAATTATAACCATGTTGGCTGAACGGTGACTTAACCAATTAATTCACCACTATTAAAGTAAACTGACCGTTAGTGCGATAACAAAAAAGCCGCCAGGAATGGCAGCGGGATCTTCAACTCTTTCACCCGTTTGTTGAATAAAATTTTTCACATTTTATTATGTGTAATAATTATTTATACTTCTTTGAATATATTAACTCTGTAATCGGAAGTGTAACAAATGTAAGGCCAACCACAATAAGTAAAGGAAAATTCTTAATATCGTTCAAATTAGATACACCTTCGGAAATGAAAAGAATTAAACCTGCCAAAATCATTAACACAAAATACCCTATCTTTGCACTCTGAGTTTCAATATGCCTGTCTAATTCGTCTTTCTCTCCACCACCTTCATGATTGCCCCATTTAAGCCAATTTAAAAAATATGATAGGGCAGTGAAACTAAAAAATATAGAACCTCCATCTATAGTGCCAAATCGTACCCATTTGTATAAGGTAACTCCCACAAGCGTACAAAAAACACCAAAGACTAAAATTGCGACGATTTTTTTTGATTTATCCATTCCTTTTTCCTCCATTCTCTGAACGTATAAATAATTCCTCCATAGTGGTTCCTAAATTACTTGCAATATCAAACGCTAACTGTAAACTGGGGTCATATTTGTTATTCTCGATAGCGTTAATCGTTTGCCTGCTTACATTACATAGTTCTGCTAATTTGCCTTGTGAAAGACTGTTTTTTTCTCTGAACTCCTTAATTCTATTTTCCATTCCATATACCACCTCTTCATCCGTAAGGTGTAAAAAACCTTTTACACCCCTATGATAAAAAAGGACAAAGAAGATGTCAAACATTTTTTACACTTTCTTTGTCTTATACGCCTTTTTAACCCTTTTTCTTTCCTGTACTATCCTGCCACGTTAGCACAAAAAGCGACTGTTCCTGTTGAACAATCGCACCCGATTGGGAATGTATTTTATCTCACTATTGTAAAGTTTTCCTCACTCTCATTGATAGGCACATCAATGAGAGTCATTTTCCTTACGGATGCCCGTCTCAAGGACTGCATGCAATTAATCAAAAAATTAATCTTCGATTCTTCCCCTTGTAACTCTGCTTCAACACTTCCATCATCTAAATTTTTCACGGATCCCGTTAAATCCATTCTTTGAGCAATACAATATATTTCCAATCGAAAGCCAACCTTTTGTACTCTTCCAGAAAAAATTACTTTCTTTCTTAATTTAGGACCTGAAACAAATTTTGGAAATTTAATATGATTTGCGTGCCAAATTACATACCCATCTCTTAATCTCTTAAAAATACTCATTTACAACGTACTCCTTAGTTTATACTCAACCGTCTTCGAACCAAAATAAAACAAAAGCCTTACTCCCATTGTGAAGTAAAGCTAAATATATATTCTCCATTAAGAAAAACTTATCCTTCTTATTAAACTAAACCCCGTCAGTTAGGATATAAAAATGCAAATTATCGTATTTATTAAATATCTGATTGTATGGTATTATTTTTAAAAAAAGAAGAGGTTATCATATGAATTCAACATTCTCACCGCTAGAAACAACTAAAACAAAAGCCATAGTCATCAATGCACTTTTCATCGCATTAACCCTTGTATCCACCATGTTCATCAACATAAGGCTCCCAATAATGGGTAACGGAGGTTTAATCCATCTGGGTAACGTGCCTCTTTTTATAGCTGCCTTGGTTTACGGCAAAAAATCAGGAGCCATAGCAGGTGCTTTCGGAATGGGTTTATTTGACCTTATCTCTGGCTGGGCAGTATGGGCACCGTTTACATTTATCATCGTAGGTGCAATGGGCTTCTTAGCCGGACTTATTGCTGAAAAGGTACCCGGCAAAAGGGTCCTTGTTAACACTCTGGCAGTTGCATCTGCACTGATCATAAAAGTCGTTGGCTACTATTTTGCCGAAGTGTTCTTATACGGTAACTGGATACAGCCATTCGGCTCCATCCCCGGAAACGTTATGCAGGTCGTCATAGCAGGTATAATTGTAGTACCTCTTGCAGGACGCTTAAAGGAAAGAATTGGACAGCCAACAAAATAAAAAGTGTTTGTTAATAACAAGTTACCTTAAATTCGCCCAAAAACACCTTTTCCATATAAGAAAAATTATATCATTTTCTCAAACTAAACTTTACCTCAATTAGAACTGGCTGCTTTTTTGGCAGCCAGTTCTTTAAGAAAAGCACTATTTCTTTTTGGAGAAATAAAAACCAAACAAAATAATAATAATTACGGCGCCCTATATGCCATAACTACCGCTCCGGTTGTGCGGATCGACTCTCGCATCAGGTCGGTTTGGCCAAGCTCCTTCAGATCAGGATACAGCAAGGCGACACTGCCATTCGCGTCATTAATGAATCCATCAAGTGACATCGTCATACCAAAGATTACTTTTGTCATAATGAATCCACATCCCTTCTATTACTCCGCTATGTTCATAAATATTGTTGTTCAAAAATCCAGTCCAGTAACACACCTACCTTCTATATATCAGGCAATATTATGTTTCAAATAATCTTCCTTCGAGTGCAGCAATATATCTTTCAGCTGATTTTTTCACAGATTCTTTGGCATTTTCTCTTACAACTCGATGGAAAGCATTATATAACCGTTCAAATTTGAGTTTTTCAACTTTTTCAGCAATCTCCGCTACTTTCTTAGCTGGTAGTGGTATGAGATTAGGATAACTATACATAAAGCTCACCCAATTTTGGTCAGCAACTACCTGGATCACATCCCCTGTAAGAAGTAGTCCTCGGCCATCTTGACCATTTGTCCAGTGGAGGACAGTTCCTCCTTTAAAGTGGCCACCAAGACGATGAAGGGTAAGTCCCTCTGACAAATGGAGTATTTCTCCAGACCAAAATTCAATATTTTCACTTGGTCGGACCATCCATTGCTTATCATCTTCATGAATGTAAATAGGAGCATCTAGTGCCTCTGCCCATTCAACTTGAGTTGAATAATAATGAGGGTGGGATAAAGCGATTGCTTGAATTCCTCCCAATCTCTTAACCTCAGTTAATGTTGTTTCATCCAGATATGAAATACAATCCCATAAAATATTAAAACCTTTATTCTGAACGAGATATGCTGTTTGACCTATGCCAAAACTAGGCTTTGTAATAATACTGTATAGTCCCTGTTCCTCATGAAGAATTTCATTCTTATACTTCTTTTCTAGTGTCATTTTTTCTAACGTTGTCCAGGATTGACCCTTTGGATTCACATATTGCCGTTCCTCATTGCAGATCAGACATGATTGAGGCGGTTCTAATGACAAAGGGTATTGAATGCCACAAGTAGTGCAAATATATTTCTGCATAATCCCACTTCCTTTCAAAAAATAAAACGATGCTTTAACGATACCCCTTATGGATAATACTAGCAATATGTGAAAAAACTTACTCAAAGAGTAAGCTTAACTTCCCTTACCTATAACATTCCTTGTTCTCCTTCACCTTCGGCTTCTGCTCTCATCATCCTTGCCATTAAGTAAACATCGGAACTTCGGTAATTTACTCGTGGCATGTTTTCACCCCCAAAATATAGTATGAAAAATGCCTACACTGAAGTCATTGTTTATAAAATAAGAATGTTTAGATTTTACAGCTGTGTGCGTTGTTGCCGAAAAAATAGTAACAAGAAAATTATTATTGATTCAGTTTCATCTTCTGCTTCTGCAGTTTTTCCTTTATTCGAATGCATTTATTTAAGTGTAAAAAATTGTGTCTTGTTGCAGGCATTAGTATTAACCCAGCAATAGTTTTTTTACTCCAGTAGTCAGCTAACCATTGAGAATTTAGTAAAACTGCATTTTCGTTAAACAATCGAATAATTCTATTTTGGTCAACTTTCATTTTAAACTGTCCAACCTCCATGTTAGATACGACCAGTCGCGTTTGCCTTCCTACCGCCTCTCTATATGCTAATAATGAATCAAAATCGATATTTGAACTTAACTTCGTAATGTCCTCTTTGTTCATATCATTACCTGAGTGAGGGAATTCAATATTCATTTTTTCAAGCCAGCTACCAGTAATAAGTATTTGTTGATCATTAGCGACCAATATATTCATGGTCATATCTTCGATTCGGGCAATGTGCCATAAATGCCATGTTATGGAGTTTTTCGTATCAGGGTTAGGTACTGGGTATTCTCTAAAAGTCTCTTCATCTAAGTTTTTTAACATTACATCTTGCAATGTTACCTGACTAGAATTATCGATAGCGGAAGAATGCAGCAAGGCATGTTGAGTGAGGAACAATTTAGTTGCTAAAGAGTGTTTGTCGGGTTTTAATATTATTTCTGTCAACGACTTATGGTTCTCATTCCATATTTTTCGTTGTTTTAAGTCCATTGGTATCAACTCGCTTGAATTAGATGTTAAGTAATTAATTCGAGTTAGATGATTCAGTTCCTCTTTTTGCAAAAGAACTTTTAAAAATTTTAAATGTGCTTCTGCCTTTCTTCTGACACTACCTGCACTTTAGTGCAATAAGAAAAAGCCACCACATTGGCAGCCTATGTGGATGAGTTTAGAAATATGTATATGTTTGTCCAACCACATTATTATTTGAATCATAAAAATATAGAGTAGGAGTGGCAACAACATCATGAATACTAAGGTGGTGAAAATTAAGGGATTCTGTGGCGGTGGCCATGGTTACTCCGGTGTTGGAATGGAAGGCATTGGATTTAAATTTACGTCAATCTAGTATTGTTCATTCTATTAATTTTTGTAGGAGCAACACTTATGACTTATTGATGAATAGACCATCTTTTCCTAAAAATTAACATTTAGTTAGGAAGCAGAGGTGTTATAAATGAGCGATGGATTGAGAGGGGACTTTGCATTAGTAGTAGTACTATTTATCCTACTCATCATTGTAGGAAGTTCTTATAATGGCGGAGGTGAGACAATGAATACTCAGTTCAATTCTTCATGTATTAGTAAACAGGAAGTACGTTTAAAAAGTGACATGCGATTAGTTTGGGAACAACATGTATACTGGACAAGAATGACAATCATAAGCATAGCTTTTAATTTACCTGATGTTGACTTTGTTACTGCACGTCTTCTCCGGAACCCTACTGATATGGGAAATTTACTAAGGCCATTTTATGGAAATAACATAGCTGCAAAGTTCAGCAACTTGATAAGAGAGCACCTGGTCATTGGAGCGGAACTGGTCAAAGCTGCAAAAGCAGGCGATCAGAAAGCTGTAGCAGAAATAGAACACAGATGGTACGCAAATGGAGCACAAATTAGCGAATTCCTAAGTACAATAAATCCTTTTATATCAGAAAGGGAATTCAAAAAAATGTTTTTCGAGCATCTGGCACTTACTACAAGGGAAGCAGTATTAATGCTCCAAAAAGATTTTAGAGCGAGTATTGCGGTGTTTGATAAAATTGAGGCGGAAGCTTTACAAATGGCGGACACAATCACGGTTGCAATTGTGAAACAATTCCCAAAAAAGTTTCAAATATAAGAGTTGTTGAATGCACAATTAGATAATTTGTGGCATTAATTTTTTTATGCCTCGGATTGTAGACAAAAGGCATTTCGAATGTCCCTATTCAGATGCCTTTTTACAACCATAATTTCAAAAGGATAACATAAAGACAGGGTAATTTACCCAGTACTTGTTCAACATTCCTATCCGTTAGCTCATAGTGTAATCGGAATAAAGACAATCAGAATTGGAATATTAAATTGTAAATAGCTGCTAGGCAGGAAGATAAAATGGATAAATTTGAAATCCTAGAAAAAATAAATAGGCTTGAACGCGAATCGTATCGTTTAGAAGTAGAGGGATGGCTGAATAATGACCTATTTTCTTGGCATTGGTGGGTTCTTGTAGCATTTTTTATTATCCCTTGGATCCTATGGATTAAATTTGCGGATCGAACGAAGATACTCGAAAGTTTACTGTTTGGAGCGTTGATCATCATTATAACGGTGCTTTTAGATGAAATTGGAGTAGAGATCGGATTTTGGAGGTATCCAACACAATTATTACCATTTACCCCAAGAGCCTTTGCTTTTGATATGGCAATGGTGCCAGTTGCTTTTATGTTTTTGTATCAGTATTTTCAAACTTGGACGTCATTTAGTATGGCATTGCTTGTCATGAGTATTTTGTTTGCTTTTGTAGGAGAACCTTTTTCTGTTTGGGCCGAGCTTGTACAATATATGAAATGGAAATATATATATTCATTTGTATATTATATGTTAGTTGGTCTTTCGATTAGATGGATCATAGTAAAGTTAAGAATAGACACTCAAAATTAAAATAAAGAGTTCCGTTTTCGGGTGCATTCTTATTAAATGACATAAAAAATGACGTGTGAATTGGCATACGTCATTTTCTATATTAATAACATTTTTTATAGATTTTGATAAAACAATTGACATCATTATTATGGTGTACAATATTCTTGTACAATTTAAAAAGCTGCCAAATTAACTGTCAATATTACTGCCGATTTAGGTGTCAATTATAATGTTTTTCTCATTGCTAAGCGGTTTCGGTTGGTGAAACAAATGGCATTGCTATGAAGACCTTTTTCTCTGGTTATCCGAAGGGATTTGGTCTTCATCCACCTAATAAAGAAAACTCGCCAATATGCGGCGAGCTTTTGTGTTTTAATATACCAATCACTATGTCTAAACGTTTGTCATTTCGGCTTTAAATTTTTAGAAAAGCACCTCAAAACGGAACCCTTTAAAATTAAAATGAGTGTCTTTTTGTTATTCTTGTTCAACTTACCTGTCCATTAGCACAAGAAGCGATTACTTATATTGAACAATCGCACCCATCAGTTAAACAAACAATTTTTCACCTATTGCACTTTCCCATCGTCATGTGAATAAATTCCAATTCAAAAAATAGGTATCTAACTAGTCCACATCAACAAAAGTGCACATAGACTAATGGTGACACAAGACAAATTCACATGGAGGTTATTTTAATGACGAACAGAAATATTGGGTTTGGTGGTTTTCCAGGACCTATGACGCCAGGACCTATGATGCCAGGACCATACGGTGCACCACTAGGATGTGGAGCTCCTCCTCAATACTGCCCGCCACAAGTGTTTCCTGCACAATATGATCCACCACTCGTTTCGCCTGGACAGCAATATGTCAAAACAAATTTATTTAATACGGTCGTGTCTCATGTCCATCCTTCTCACACGACAACAGTCAACAAGCATATGATAAATCATCAACACTATTTCCCACACACAGAATCATGTGTAAATGAATGCTGTGAAACACATACGATGTGCGGAGTACCACACAATCCTTGCTGCCCAACAGGGCCATTTGGATTCTAGTATCTTTTTGCCCCTCATTTGGGGGCTATTTTTATTAAGGGCTTTTTATTAACAACTACAAAACCAATATCATACACTATAAAAGTTCCAAGATACAAAATTCTCCTTTGGAGCCTTAATGGGTACCTTTTTTACTGAAATTTTTTAGCTATTCTTCCTTCGCAATATTTATCAAATACGAAATAAAGAAGAATGACTACACCCCTTTTGCAACTATTCTGTATTTCCCTGATTTATGTAAAATGAAATATCGGTTAATAAATGAATATCCAGTTAATTTCCTTCTAATACTACAATCTATAGATGATAATAGAAAAAAAGAGAGGTAGTACATATATGGGAAATGTTTTCTTCATTACAATACTAAAAGGTATTGGAATATACGTTTTAGCATTATTCTTAACCCGAAAAATAGGCACAAAGCTTATTTCACAAATGAATTTTTTTGATTTTATTATGGGAGTTTCAATGGGTTCAATAGTCGCAAATGCCATTATTGATAAGCAATTTGCAACACTATCAGCTATTACTACCTTAATATTATTTGCCATTTTGACTCTATTCACTGGATATTTAAGCTTAAAAAACTTCACATTAAGGAAGCTAATCAATTCTGAACCGGTTACTTTAGTTGAAAACGGAACCATTGTAGATGAAAATATGAAGAAAATGAAATTGACCATAAATGAATTAAAGATGAAATTAAGAGAAAAAAATGCTTTCAATGTAGCGGACGTAGAATTCGCTATAATGGAAACGGATGGTAAGTTATCTGTATTACCCAAATCAGATAAAAAACCACTTACTCCTTATCATATGAACATTCAAACAACAAGTTCAGGTCTTGAAAAGGATATAATCATTGATGGAACGATTATTGAGGAAAACTTAACAAGTGCTGGATTAGATAAAGAGTGGCTAACATCTGAACTTAATAAACAAAATATCAAAGATTGTTCAGAGGTTTTTTATGCTGGGTTAGATAATACTAAAAACCTGTATATATCTAAAATAAACAGTACCAATAAAAAAACTCAAGACAAATCATTACCTCCAAAATGAAAAAAATGCTATTCCTTCTGTAATACGATAGAAAGGATGGTTTTTTTTGTGTGTTAGATAAATAGATAGCTAACTGAACAGGATTTTAATCATTGTAAGAGCTTTAAGCTAGAAATGAAAGAAAGTTGGTTTGTACACTTTGCCATTCGCCAGGTGAAACGGAATGGTTAGAACCTGTCGATGATGAATGGTTTAATAAATTATAAACTAACGCATCGAGTCAATTGATTCATGCTGTGTTGAAAAAAGCAAAAGAGGTCAGTTATCACTCAGCAATTACTTTAGGACATAAAGACTATTATCCAAAGTTTGGCTTTAAACCAGCTAGCTTATGGCATATACAAGCTCCCTTTGAGGTGCCTGATGAAGTATTTATGGCTCAAGAATTAACTAAGCAATCTCTTGAAAATGTGCAAGGTGTCGTTCATTATTCAAAAGCTTTTTCAGAATAAAAACCTAGGTGAATGATTGGGTATTAATTAAAAAGTGGTTTTCTCAAAATCGTTTTATAACATTTTCTATGGACAGCCTCTTTATGAGGCTACAATCAACCAAACACATATACTTTTCTTATTGAACTATGTCACCAAGTTTAACAAGGTGTTCACAGAAGAGAGTTTGGGATTGACAATTAGTTCTCGATGTTAATTTCAAGCTTCAAACTAATTGGGGTTTTGCCGCAATAGAATTGGAACTAATTTCACGAACGGAGAGGGGGCGATTACGCCCAATTTAAAAAAGACCGTCAAGGATTCTCCCCAACAGCCTTATTATCTATTATATATTTTTAGCAGATGACCAATTGTTCCAAATCCGCTTTTATATCTTCAATCAATTTTTCCAGCGTTATTTCTGTCTCATTCATACCCTTATCATACGCCTTTTTGATAATCTCTGAAAAATCGGCAATATTCGAGCTATTCTTCTTTCCTTCCTGCTCCAAAATCCAATATCCCCCTCCTATGTATAATACTAGTTACATATTCTACCAGACGGGATATTAAATGTAAATGCATTTCCAGTTAGAAATTGTGGAAAATGTATGAATATTGTCGAAGCAGTAATTGCACCGTTTACAATGTCTTAAAATGGTAAAGGGTGTCAGGCACCGTTTGCAATATCTATGCATTGGTAAGGGTGTCAGGCACCCGACTCGCTGGCGAAGGACTAACAGTTAGCTGAGCCAGTCCCCCAAGTGCGGGGACTGGCTTTTTATGTGGACAGGATGCTTAGGTTTTCCATTTTTTCCGTCCTCATGAACTTTACCCTGTATATTTCATCAAATATACTTCCTAAACTTCCCGGGATCCTCAACCCTGGTAGACACAATTTCCCCACACTGAAGGCAAAACGTATAGATTTTTTGAAATCCGATTGCAAGTTTCTTATCCAAAGGCTTAATTGGCATAAAATCCGTCCCTTCGGCAAACTCAACACCGCCACAAGCCGGATACTTTTTCTCTAATGACATGTTGAGTTGGCAGGCTAGCTTCCGGGTTTTTTTGGTATAAATCGGCAGCTGCAGCTTTTTAATCATTCAAGGGGCCGTACCATGAAACAATTAATATGCCCTAACGTCTAATATAGAAGGGGGTGCGCGATGAAACGGTTTATTTTATTTCTTGCATTAGTTAGCCTATTTTTGTCAGGCTGTAAGTCGAATTCGAAGCCAGGGATTGAAGGTTATGTGATCAAAAAAGAGGATCGAGGCATGCTTGTCGTCGCATCCGTGCCCAAAGATTTCAGCTCGACAGGAGGGCTGAAGGAATTTTATAATGCCATTTGGTTCTCCAATGCCCCTAAAAAGGTGCAGGTTGGGCAAAGGGTGCAGGTATGGTTTGATCTAGTAATGGAATCATACCCCGGTCAAGCTAAAGCAACTAAGATTTCCATTTTGCCAAGCAAGAAACCTAAAGGTGCCAACTTAACCGAAGCTGCAGCCATCCGCAAAGCACTTGAATCACCTGAGATTTCCCCACAAAGCGTGCCTGCGATAAAAAAGGGAACCTACGACCATAAGTCTGATGTCTGGAATATCGTCATTATACAGAGCGAAACTGAAATAAAGGTTCAGATCGAAGATAAATAAGGAAATACCATAAACAGTGATATCGAAAATATTACAGAATCGAATACAAATTTAAACTTTATATAGTAGAAAAAGAGCTGCCGAAACAGCTCAACGTATACTTTCTAATCTCACTCATTATATTATTTTTTTATAATCGGTATCCATATTTCGCTTTTGAAAGTTGGTGAGGTTACATCTTTATCCTCGTTCCACAGGATTTCTGGACCTTCTATTTGTTCATAATTTGAGGATGGAAACCATTCGGAATAAATGCGTCCCCATACATCTTGCAGCGTATCTGGAAATGGGCCGATTGCTTCGAATACAGCCCATGTTGAGGCAGAAACTTTAAGCTGTGTTAGGTTATCTGGACACTCCTTAGTTGTGGCTACGCCAATATAGTGATCAAGCTCCCCTTTTTCCTCCATCCTGCCTTCAGAAAAGTTTGTTGATGCACTAAGCAGGCCCATAGGCTCGACATTAGAAAGTTTTTTAAGTTTATTGATCGTCTCACTATCTAAACTTTCCCACATAGAGGCAATTTCCGGATTTACCCCGTTGAAAATAATAGGAACTCTTTTCTTAATACCAACGATGCGAAATGCCTCTTTTTCTTCAATACGATAGTTCATTTCACTTCCTCCTTTGATTGATAACTGGAAGGTCATTCGTGGGTAAGCTTTAAGTGAATGGCCATTATTTCGGGCTTCTGACGGTGTTATCCCATGCAAATTTTGAAAAGCTCGTGCAAAAGAATCAGGTGAGTTGTATCCGTATTTCATTGCAATGTCAATGACTTTTATATTGCTATCCTTAAGCTCAAATGCCGCAAGTGTAAGTCGTCGGCGACGGATGTATTCCGATAGCGAAATACCTGCAAGGAAGGAAAACATCCTTTTAAAATGATATTCCGAGCAGAAAGCCAGCCTAGCCACTTCTTTATAGTCAATATCGTCAGCAAGGTGTTCTTCCATATACTTTATCGCACCATTCATGTTCTTAAGTAAATCCATTATATGACCTCCTTTATCAAAGAATAGCAGGAGTTTATTGTATCTATCCGACTTTTCGTGCACAATTTTGTAGGAACTACTCTTATTCAGAGGTTGGCCCTTTGAATAAGATATCATTAATTATTATAGAAAGGAGACTTTTAGTTATGAAGGCGAAATGTATTAAATTCTACGAATTCGGCAGTCCTAAAAGTGTATTAAAAGTTGAAAATAAAAGCATTGAACCACCAAAAGATCATGAAGTCCTTGTTCGAATGTTAGCACGGCCGATCAATCCTTCTGACTTACTCCCAATTAGAGGGGCCTATTCACATCGGATTTCTTTACCGAATATTCCTGGTTATGAGGGGGTTGGGATTGTAGAAGATGTAGGTACCTTCGTTTCTAAAAAGCTTATTGGCAAACGTGTCTTACCCTTACGCGGGGAAGGCACATGGCAAGAACTCGTTAAGACATCAGCAGAATTTGCTGTTCCTGTACCTGGTTCAATGGATGATTTTACGGCAGCACAAATGTATATAAATCCCATTACCGCGTGGGTGACCTGTACGGAAGTTTTACAATTAAAACCGAATGATGTTCTATTGGTTAATGCCTGCGGTTCTGCCATTGGGCATATTTTTGCTCAACTATCGAAGATTTTAGGCTTTCGCCTGATTGCAGTCACTAGAAATAATACCTATACAGAAGACTTACTTCAGCTTGGTGCGTCATATGTTATAGATACCTCTCATGTTCCACTCCATGAAACCGTTATGGAATTAACAAATGGCATGGGTGCAGATGCTGCTATTGACTCTGTTGGCGGTTCATCTGGGAATGACTTAGCTTTTTGTGTGCACCCAAATGGCCATTTTTTAACCATCGGTCTTTTATCAGGAATCCAAGTAAACTGGGCAAATATTGTTAAAAAAGCAAAAGTGAATGCGAATCTGTTTCATTTACGGCATTGGAATAAAACGGTCTCTGCACCCAAATGGCACGAAACCTTTAATCAACTGATACAACTAATAGATGAAAAAAAATTACGTTTAATGATGGTAGATTCTCAGTTTGACATGTTGAATATAAAACAGGCTATAGATGCGGTTGAATCTGCTAAAGGAACCAAAGGAAAAATATTTTTAACTAGCTACTGAGTTTATCCTTCCTAAAGAACTTTTAATCGAAGCGATCCACGAGGGTGCAGGTAGAATAGATCTACCGAGACATAGAAAGTAGCTAAGATAAACTATTTATCCAGACAATTCCCGGTAGATCACCTAATCATCTTACTTAATTTTGTTATCTTGCTATTACATTCAAAAATCGTTATTTTTTCTTCTTTATGAGGCTATAGTGTTAGATATCAAGAATGCTAAATTGGAGGAGATAGAAGTGGTTCAAGATATCCAAACACGTGTAAAAAGCCTAAATTGGGCTTCCATTCAAAGCAAATTAGATGAGCAGGGATTTGCAAAACTTCCACCTATTTTAACAAAGGATGAATGCGGCTCCTTCATCGAACTTTACAGTGAGGAAGAGTCATACAGAACGACAATCAATATGACGAGATATCGCTTTGGAAGTGGGGAGTACAAATATTTTTCCTATCCATTACCTGAAATTATCCAAAGTTTAAGAGAGTCCTTTTATCCAGAGTTGGCCAAAACAGCCAATCGTTGGTTGGGTTATTTAAATAAACCAGAACAGTTCCCAGATCGTCTCCAAGATTTTTTGAAAATATGTGAAGAGCATGAGCAAACTAGACCAACACCATTAATTTTAAAGTATGAAAAAGGTGGGTTTAATTGCTTGCATCAAGATTTATATGGAGACGTATTTTTTCCGTTTCAAGTAGTATTTGTATTAAATCAAAGAGAGATAGACTATTGCGGCGGTGAATCCCTATTAGTGGAACAAATTCCTCGTGCTCAGAGCAGAGGGCATGTGATTACCTTGGAACAAGGCGGTGCACTAATTTTTCCTACTAACCATAGACCCGTTCTTGGTAAAAAAGGATATTACAAAAATACGGTTCGCCACGGAGTCAGCACGGTTACCTCTGGAGAACGATACGGTCTTGGAATCATTTTTCATGATTCTAAGTAAATCATGAATTTCAATAATTTCATCCCTGAAATTGTACTTTCTAAATTTATAGAAGGTATACTGGCCGGATAGTATCAATGATGGAATTTTGAATGGTGAAGCTAGAAAAAAGCTCTTTAAAGAAATACAAATAAATGGAGTTTAATGATGAATCAAAACCACGCCAATAGAGGTTTCAAGTCACTACTTGAAATACTTTTTGTATCCACGAGACTTGGTCTAACATCTTTTGGCGGACCAATTGCTCATTTGGGCTATTTTCATGAAGAGTACATTCGTAGAAGAAAATGGATGGACGAAAAAAGTTATGCTGATTTAGTGGCACTTTGTCAGTTCCTGCCCGGTCCGGCTAGCAGCCAAGTAGGAATTGGGATTGGCGTGATGCGCGCAGGTGTATTAGGTGGAATCGTTGCGTTCATCGGGTTTACAGTCCCTTCTGTTATCGCCATGATTCTTTTTGCATTGATTCTTCGGGGTTTGGACATTGGTCATGCAGGATGGATTCATGGCTTAAAAATCGTAGCAGTCGCAGTTGTTGCCCATGCCATTTTAGGTATGGCACAAAAGCTAACCCCTGATCTAAAAAGAAAAGCAATTGGTTTATTTGCATTAGTATGTACCTTGTTGTGGCAAACTGCTTATACGCAGGTCGGTATTATTTTGCTGTCTGCTTTGTTCGGGTATCTTCTCTATAGACAGCACAAGGAAAATGAAGAAGCTAGAATACATTTTCCCGTTTCTCGTGGATTTGGACTGATCTGCTTAACGTTGTTTTTTGGATTACTTATACTGCTTCCTATTTTAAGAGAAGTTACTTCATTAAATTGGATTGCAATGTTTGATAGTTTTTACCGTTCAGGTTCCCTTGTGTTTGGTGGAGGCCATGTGGTTTTACCTTTACTTGAACGTGAATTTGTTCCCACGGGATGGTTGAGTAAAGAAGCTTTCCTTGCCGGTTATGGTGCAGCACAGGCCGTACCGGGGCCATTATTTACATTCGCTGCATATCTAGGTGCTATTTTGAACGGGTGGCAAGGCGGGTTAGTAGCAGCCGTTGCGATATTTTTACCAGCGTTCCTTCTAATTTTAGGAACATTGCCTTTTTGGGATGCTTTACGGCGTAATCCTAAAATTAAAGGTGCGTTAATGGGCGTTAATGCTGCGGTGGTAGGAATCTTAATTGCAGCATTTTATCATCCCATTTGGACCAGCTCCATCTTAGCGCCGCTTGATTTTGCATTTGCTGCCATATTGTTTAGTATGCTTGTCTATTGGAAGTTACCACCTTGGGTCATTGTGTTAACCGGAGCTATTGGCGGTTCAATTATTACACTACTTTAAAAAGGCATATATAAAACAGCTGCCGTGAGTTCGGTAGCTGTTTCTTATTAAAGATGAGGGCTGATTACATACATACCCATTAAAAAACAAGAAACAATATAAAGGAAAAATATCAGTCGAGGCGGGATTCGCCGATTGAATGCCAAAATTCGCCGATAGACCTTGAATATTCGCCGATTAACCGCAAAAATTCGCCGATTGAACTAGATTTTTCGCCGATTGACCTCAGAAATTCGCCGATAAACGAGTTTGGTCATAAAAAAATTATGACTGGAATGTAATGTAACACTAAAAAAGTGTAACTTTGATGGATTTGGCCTTGAGTTTTTCCTTATTTTTCACAAATTCCGCCAACTTTAGTTACAAATTCGCCTATTATTCTAGTGAATTCTTCGTGTTTCGCAATTTTTTCCACGAAATAATAGCAAACTATGGTAAAATGAAGGAAATTATGAAAATTTGAGGTGATTTTTACGCGATGAAGAAAACTATTGTTCGCACACTATCGACAACCGCTCTTTTTTCTACGCTTTTTGCCAGTTCAGCCCTCGCTGATACATACAAGGTCCAAAAAGGCGACACTCTTTCGAAAATAGCATCGAAATATAAGACAACCGTCAATGGGATTAAGGCTCAGAACGGGCTGACATCCGATCTAATCTATGAAAATCAAATTCTGCAAATCTCCACTGCACCAGAGACCACAACCGTCCAAGCTGTACAGCAAACTACCTATACCGTTGTCAGCGGCGACGCATTGATCAAAATTGCCAACCGCTACAATGTCACGGTCGGCGAGCTGCAACAGTGGAATAATCTGACTAGCACCATGATTTATGTTGGACAGGTTCTGAAGGTGTCCGCTCCCGGACAACCCATCACGGTGACTGTGCCGCAGCCAGCCCAACCGACAACACCTCCGCCAGCGCAAACCGCTACGGGTGACTACATCGTCAAAAGCGGCGACTGCTTGAGCAAAATTGGTGTCCAATTCGGAATGACTGTGCAGCAATTGAAAACGTTGAATAACCTGACATCCGATATGATTTATGTCGGGCAAACGCTCAAGGTGACGGGCGCCCAGACAACTCCGCCTGTGGTAACTCCGCCTCCAGCAGTAAAGCCGCCGGCATCGGGTGAGTATGTTGTTAAAAGCGGTGATACGCTTGGAAAAATTGCCGGGCAATACAATATGACCGTCCAGAATTTGAAGTCCCTAAACGGCCTGACATCCGACATGATTTATGTCGGGCAAACCCTTAAGGTAACGGGCTCAACTGCTACAACACCGGCACCGGTACCCCAAGGTGATATGATCTCGGTGGCAAAAAGCTTAATCGGAACGCCATATGTATGGGGCGGCAGCACCCTGTCCGGCTTTGATTGCAGCGGGTTCATCTATTATGTCGCAAATCAAGCCGGCACGAAGATCGGACGTTATTCCGCAGCAGGCTATTACGACCGCAGCTATTATGTGGACAGCCCTAAGCCAGGCGACCTTGTCTTTTTTCAAAATACATATAAACAAGGAATCTCCCACTTGGGCATCTACCTCGGTGACAACCAATTCATTCACGCCGACGAGACCCATGGTATCATGATTTCCAATTTAAAAAGTAATTACTATACCGCCCACTTTGCGGCGTTTAAGCGACTTTACTAATACCTCAAGCCAGTCTCCTATTTTGGGAGATTGGCTTTTCTATTTTTCAGGTTTAAAAGATTGATAGGTTGGTCATACTGAAGATAATACCAAATTTAAGGGGGTTACGGGGATGAAGGAAACCGGGTTGCTATTTTCGGAGTTTGCTAATGAGGATGGGTTCGAGCTGAACAGGTATCTTATCCAATTGTTTGAGTATTTTTCTACTCTATCAAAAACTGAAGACACGAATACTGAACCATCCCCGTGACGCGAGGGTGGCTTTTTTGGGGGAACTGGTGGAGATTTGCAGCAGCAGCCCGTTCCCAACTGTGATTTTTTTGGCGGAGTTACTATTTTGTTTAGTCGGATCGACATTCAGTGTCGCAGAATTTGTCTGATTATTTTAGAAGGAATTCAGTGAAAAAGATTAATATCAATAGAATCCGGGTATTAAAAACGTGAGGTGAGTTCATTTTGCAAAAAATAAAAAGGTTTGGGGCTGTATTAGTTGGGACTGTGCTGCTGTTGGGATATCCGGGGACCGCGGCTGCAGGCTGGTCGCTTGCTGGCGGCAAATTTTTACTGGCGGCACTACCTGATGACCGATAGCCGGATGATGAATGCGGGAAGTGCAGAGGTCGTTTCAGGTGTGGAGGCTTTGAAAAAGTCGATTGATGTTTGGGTGACAAAGGCTGAGCTTCAGGAGATACCGGGTGCGAGCTACCACGATCGGTCGGGATTGCAGGGGAAAAATATTGGCAGTATACGTTGAAGGTTGCGGCTGATAGGAATGTTCAGGCTGTGAAGGGGGATGCGGACGACTCCGGTGCTGAGGATTTGGCGAAGGGTTCGGCGGATATAATTTTGCTTGCTTATTGGGATGCGAATGAGAAGGCGTTCCGGGTGTCGATGGACTACTTTAATGCGGCGCACAAGTTCCATCACTATTATTCTGCTAAGTTTGATTATGAGTATAATTGATTTGATTGGGTGTTGGTTTTTTAACGGCAGCGGCGGATTTTAGTTAAGTTAGTTGGCCAGTCCCCTGGAGTGCGGTGGGCTGGCTTTTTCGTGTTTTGGTGCGGGTTTAACGGGGTGATTCTACTAATCTTGGGTATTTTCCAAAGGGTTCGGGTTCGAAATAACTCTATTGGTGATTTTTTTCGATTTTTTCATCAGGATTCGGGTTCCAATCAAACCTATTGGAACTCTTTCTCGATTTTTCCCATGGGGTTTGCGTTCCAATCAACCCAATTGGAACTCTTTCTCGATTTTTCCCTCGGGATTTGCGTTCCAATAACCTCTATTGGAACTCTTTCTCGATTTTTCTCGTGAGCTCTGGGTTCCCCTATCCCCTATTGGATACCTCACTCGAATTTTTCTATCGGCTTTCGGTTCCAATCAACCCTATCGAGTATCTTTCTTCCCTTTTTTCGTCGAATTCGGCTAATGGAACCTTCTTTCATATAGCGATGTGATTTTCCAACAAAGTAATTTCCAAGACTCCCCCTCCTCTAATCGCAATTTTTTGGGTATAATAAAGGAATATGGATTTTTTGACGCACTTATCGTTTTATTTTTAAAAAGCGGTTATCTATATTTATTTTTCTATTAAAAGGGGGTTGCGGCCTTGGAGTCGACGCCTGCAAATGAATTATTGCATGCCTTTTCCGAAGAGGTGCGGGAGCTGTTGCACCCGAATACGGTGGAGGATGCGAAGCTTGTACAAAAGGGCTTGATGCTGTACCGGCAAGGGATGGTGCAGCAATTACATATCGGGGATCAGACTGTTACAGCGGTTGTACAGGATGTGACGCCTGTGAAGGTTCAGCTTGACCTTGACTTTATGGCGATGAGTGAGTGCTCGTGCCCGACGGAAGGCTTGTGCCGCCATCAGATAGCAGTGTTTTTCAGCGCGTATTCAAAGGTTGGCAGTGTCTCAGACTGGGTGACGGATTGGCGCGAACCGATTCGCGAGAAGAAGGCGGTTGCTGGCTGGGGTATGCAGAAGGCGAAGGATTTGATTAAGGCGAACGGCTTGTTGAAGCCGGATTACAGCCGCTGGGTGCATTCCTTTGAGGTAAGTTTTGATACGTTACTTGCTTCGAAAAAGTACACGAGTCCGTATGTGATTCCAGAGTTGTTCGGGATTTACGAGCGGCGGATTCACGCGAGTGCCCCGGTCGAGCAGGAGTGGCGCTTGCTTTATGAATTGGTCGGGATCGTGGTGTCGTTTCGGAAGCTGGCGGCATTGTGTGAGCAGCTTGGTCATGATGAGAACACGGTGAGACGCGCCTATTTGCATTTGTTCCATAATATGATGGATGATGCAGATGATTTAGCGGTGAAGATTGGGGTGCAATCGCTGCCGTTTGCGTTTGATGAGTTTATTGAGAAGTTGAAGGACGATGCGTTGGAGCTGCTAACGTGTACGGGCGGACTTGAGTATGAACGGATTTATTTGTACCGGCTGTTGTGGGTTCACTTTTTCAAAAAGAAGCCATGGCGTGAGGAGGAATTGTTACGGATTCAGGACACGCTGAAGGGGCTGCAGGATTGGGAGAATCCTTTACCGCTGATGGTGGCCGGGGTTCATATTAGGTTGCTGGCTGGGGACGATGAGAAGGCGTTGAAATTGGTCAATCTGTTTAGTGCCGCGGAAATTGCGCCGTATATGGTGTATTGGATTGATTATTTGTCCGGTTTGAAGGCGTGGCGCCGGGTTGGACCGGTGATTGAGCTGTTTTTGCAAAAAGTAAAAGCATATTTGGAGGCGTTGAGCGGTTATCATAGTTGTGCGACGTTCGCAAGGAATGCGCTGCGGGCGGTGGCGCCCTATTGTGCGGAAACTGACCGGTTTGATTTGTATGAGCGGGCGCTGCTTTCGATGCTCCCCTATAGTTTCGGTGAGTATGAGTATTTGCTGTTTGAGCGCGGGCAGTATGAGCGCTGGGGTGAGCTCCAGGCGTTTGTCGGCTTGGATTTTTACGATTTACCGAAGGATCGCTTGAAGATTGTCGAGAAGGAGCGGCCAGAGGTGCTGCTCTCGATGCTGCACCAAACCGCCCAACGCGAGATTGACCAGAAAAATCGAGCAAGCTACCGCCTTGCGGTCCGGCATTTGAAGAAGCTGCGGACGTTGTATAAGAAGCTGAAGCGCGTCGATGACTGGCAGTACTTTTTAGACACCTTGATGGAGCGGACGAAACGACTGCGTGCCTTTCATGAGGAGTGCCGGAGGAGTAAGTTGATTGATGTATAGAGTGCGTTCATAATGATTGTTTTGATAAGTTTTTTATGCGTTCCTTCCTTATAAAAAGTTCATAACGACAGTTTTCTTTATTTTCTTTTGTGTTCCGTTCTTATGAAAGGTTCATAACGACAGTTTTGGTTTGTTTCTTATGCCTTCCGTCCTTATGAAAGGCTCATACGGACAGTTTTCGTTAATTTCTTTTGCGTTCCGTCCTTATGACAGGCTTATCAGGACAGCTGATGACGTTTTCCCTATTAGTTATGTCCTTATAAAAGAAATGGTGTCAGGCACCATCCGTGGACATCAGTCCACGGTGGGCGGACAGTTTTTTACATAATTTTTATATCTACGGGTTGCGGCTGTTTTTAGCTTGCAGCTCCAGTTGAAGGAGCACGTTCGATCATGCTGAAAACTAGGTTTTTGAAATTGCTGACAACTAAATTAGAGGAAGGTCGTTATCTACTGACGGCCCAGGAGGAACATGGTTACGATTTGCAACCGACCAGGTGGAAGAACCTCGTTTTTAGCAGCCATGAGGAAAGCTTCTTCGGAACGCTCCTTGAGACGGAAACGGTGAACGGTGTCGAGGGCGTTGTTGTGAGCGGCTGGCAGCTGGTTTCTCTTTTTGCTAAGGAGTCGTTCAACCGCTTTATCGAATGGGACTGGAACGATCAATCCGAGATTTGTCTTGCGGCTGCCTTTACGTTGTATGAAGGCATTTTGGAAAAAGATTGGCTTCCGGACTTTTCGGTGTGGGAGCACGGCGAGTTCCGCTGGAAGCTTCCAGAACGGGTGAAGGATGAATTTGATCAGTCTTTCTGGGAACAAACGGTTGCGGATGAAGCCTCTGACCTTACCGATGGTTATGCAGAAGCAGTTGATGACGAATCTACCGATTCCCCCGCTGAGAGCCAAGACCTTGGCACGACAAAAAGCTACATTTCCGATTTATTTAACAGCGCCCTTGATGCTTATTTAACGAGAAATTCAGCGATGCAAGAGCTGTTTGGACCGAAGCTTGATTTGTTGAAAAAACAAAATATCTCCGGCGGCGAACTGGCCCGTTATTTTGATGAAGAAAACTGGCTTGAGTGGGTCGGGATTAAAGAAAATGACACACCCTTTACGATCGGACTGCGGCTGGATGAACCTGCTGATGGTGAAGGTGCCTGGAGCCTGGATGTATTTTTACGAGGGAAGAAAAATGTCGAGGAGATTGTTGATGCCGAAGGTGCCGCAAAGATTCCTGCGAAGTGGCGGCCATTTTTAGATAAGGTGGGTCGTGAGCAGAGCCGCTGGGTGAGGATGATTCCATGGCTGGGCGAGGACCTTGGGGATACGGATGATACGGCTGATTTGGCCGTGGAGCGCCGACTCAAAACCCATCTTACCGAGGAAGAAGCATGGATGTTTTTAACGGAGGCCAGTGAGACGCTGGTGGCCTTGAATGTCGAAATCCTCCTTCCTTCCTGGTGGCAGGCGATGAAAAATGCCAACTTGAAGGTGAAGGCGTCGCTGAAGGGGACGTCGAGCCACCGACCATCATTCGTCGGGCTGCAGGCGATGCTTGATTTCAATTGGCGGTTTTCGATGAACGGTGTCGACCTGTCCGAAGAGGAGTTTGGGAATCTTGTCGAGGAAAAGCGGCGGCTTGTCTATATTCGCGGCCGCTGGGTGAAGCTCGATCCCCAGTTTATTCGCCAAATTCAAGATTTGATGAAACGTGCTGAAAAAGAAGGTTTGCATGTCCGCGATTTGCTTGAACAGGAGCTCGTGGATAGCGGCGGTGCGGCTGAGGACGAGCTGGAAAATCCAAAAGCGTTTGCGAAAATTCAAATCGAGTTGAACCGCCAATGGAAGCAGATGGTCAAGCAGCTGGCGGAGGTGAACGAAATTCCGCTGGAGCCTGTTCCTGACGGTCTGAATGGCGAGCTCCGCCCCTACCAGCAGCTCGGCATGAGCTGGCTCTGGTTCTTGCGCCAGCACGGCTTTGGCGCATGCCTCGCCGACGACATGGGGCTCGGCAAGACCGTCCAGCTCATCTCCTACCTGTTGAAAGTAAAGGATGAGGTGGTGCCTGACACCCTTAACACTGTTCGGAGAGGGAAAAAAGAAGAAAACACACCCGCTTCTAAAGCAAAGGTTCCGACGAAGGCGGCGCTGATTATTTGTCCGACGTCTGTGCTTGGGAACTGGCAGAAGGAGCTGGAGCGCTTCGCCCCTGAGATGAAGGTGTATTTGCATTACGGGTCGAACCGCCTGAAGGAGGAGGCTTTTTCCGAGAAGGTTCAAGCAGCCGATGTGGTGTTGACTTCATACGGATTGAGCCACTTAGATTATGAGGAGTTCGAATCGCTTATTTGGAGCACGATTGCAATTGATGAAGCGCAGAATATTAAGAACGCACAGACGAAGCAATCCAAGGCTGTGCGCAAGCTGCTCGGCCGCCATCATATCGCTTTGACGGGAACACCGATGGAAAACCGCCTATCCGAGCTGTGGTCGATTTTTGATTTTACCAATCACGGCTATCTTGGGAGCATGGGGCAATTCCAGAAGAAGTTCGTCATTCCGATTGAAAAGGATGAGAAAAAGGAAAAAGTACAGCAGCTGCAATCGTTGATCCGTCCCTTCCTCTTGCGTCGAACGAAAAAGGATGAAGAGGTCGCCCTCAACCTGCCTGATAAGCTTGAGCAAAAGGAATACTGCCCACTAACAGCTGAGCAAGCATCACTGTACGAGCAGCTTATACACGACACGTTTGCGGAGATTGAAAAACTGTCCGGTTTCGAGCGCAAAGGGTTAATTTTACAAATGCTAAGTCGTTTGAAGCAGCTGTGTAACCACCCTGCCCTTTATTTAAAAGAGCGGGCAGCGGCGGGCCGTGAGCTGCTTGAGCGATCGAATAAAATGGAGAAGCTTGTCGAGCTGGTGGATGCGGTTTTGGAGCAGAACGAAAGCTGTCTGATTTTCACACAATATATTGAGATGGGTGAAATGATCCGAGCGACATTGAAGATGAAGTTTGGGGTCGAGGTGCCATTTTTGAATGGAAGTGTACCGAAGGCACAGCGCGATCATATGATTGAGCGGTTCCAGAACGGCGAGTTCCCTGTGTTCCTATTGTCATTGAAAGCGGGTGGAACGGGTTTAAACTTGACAGCGGCGAATCACGTCATCCACTATGACCGCTGGTGGAATCCGGCTGTTGAGAATCAGGCCACCGACCGGGCGTACAGAATTGGCCAATCTAGATTCGTCCACGTACACAAGCTGATTTGTACCGGGACGCTCGAGGAAAAAATCGACGCCATGCTCGAGAAAAAACAATTTCTCAACGACCAAATCATCACCAGCGAAAACTGGATCACCGAACTATCAACCGACGAACTAAAGGACTTAGTATACTTAGGATGATAGCAAAGGTGGCAGAGTTGTTATTGGTGTCAGGCACCCTTCGTAATGTTACCACTGTGTTAGTGTGGGTAATGGTGTCAGGCACCGTTTGGAAAATTATAGGGACAGACTGAAAAATGCAAAGGATGGATTCCTTTGCATTTTCTTTTTTATTTTTGGGTCGATCTAGGTTTACAGCTATTCACTGGATTTTTTCTATTGGTGTTTCCATTTATACAAGAAGGTGGCAAATAGATTTACTCCGATAAATAATATGTTTCCTTGTGCGTGAAAACTCAGCTGCTGCTCTTCAAAACTCATTTTGTTGTACATTTCTTCTTGACTGATCCCTTATTCCTTACGTTTCATATCCATTTTTTTAATTCCGTAATATAGGAATATTGAAATGGTAATAAAATGAGTGATAATAAAATGTAACCGCAAAGTACCCATAACGTAGTCGATAAACCCATTTATTCCTTCCCCCCTTCTTGAAATGCTCTATAATTTGTTTGAATTTTTATCTTCCATTATTTTTTCAGAGAGAGCACTATAAAATTTTTGAGGATCATCAAGGCGCAGATGTGCTTTGATCACTTTTTTCTTCATCCCATACATAAACTTGGCTTCCAAGTGATGATGGAATTCCAGTTCAAACATAGGCTTTTCTTTCATAAAATCCGCTAGGGTTGCATCGAAAACGTGCCTTGCTTCCTCTTTTGTTAATTTCTCAGGACCTTGATAATAGTGAAAGCTTTTAATAGCCTCAAGAGGAACAATCAACTGTTTCATGATGCCGACCTGCAAGTACAAATGGCGATCGGTAACTATAATCGGACAAAGGCGAATGGCTTGGATTTCTGCTAAGAAGAAAAATAAAGTATAAACATTTAATACTAATGCAATGATGGCTACAGTTGGATTCCACGAATGAAGCAAAAAATGAAACCCTACAGATTCCAGCACAAGCGCGTGAATCAGCATCACGTATAATGCAATGGCCCCTGTTTTTTTATGATAGGTATAATTTCGTTCGTCGGTTAAAGGTTTTTTCCGCCAAGAAAACATGCTGTAATAATACATCGTCATTTCAGAGAAAAAGATATCTCGCATTCTAGATGATTCCATGTGCTGACCCCATGCGTGCTCCATTCGATTTTGGAACGTTGGGGCCTCGGTTACATTCATGCGGAAACTCTTGATGATGACCGGAATTTTCACCATCAGCTTATACACAACGTAAAGTTCAATCAAGAGAAAAGCGCCCTCACCAGCAAATAAGATATATTTTACAAAGGAATATCCTGAAAGGTAGCCTTGTGGAATGATCAGTACCGCTGCGCCATATCCCGCGATCATGACAGGAAGTAAATATTTTAGGGAATAGCGCTTTCTTATGATAAAAAGGTACACCAGTACAGGGATGGTAATTACGAAGTCAAATAACGAGCCGAGGGCCATTCCTGTTGGGAGAGGTGCCGCCCACTCTAACCGATATATTAATATATTTGAGCTAATCACTAAGGAGAGTAATAAACCGAACCAAAGCCACTTATTTTTCGATATTCTTAACATTTTTTCCTCCTAAGTACTACACACTTTATAGTATTATTTTAACATAAATATCCAATTTTTGCGTACTAGAGTTTATTTTTTCAAAAAATCAATGTCTCATGGCAAAATCGATCAAAAAAAGGAACCTGTAATGGCTCCTTTTAATTACTCTTTTATCCCCATTACACGAATTCGTTTATATTCTGCGACCCATTCACCATTATGATATAAGAATTCCCTTACTATTTGACCATAATCTTGGCAGACTGAATACCACCTTTTGAGAGTGCATCACATAATTCAATTTTTGTATATAGGTTTTTTTCTTGTATTAGGGAACGAAGAAATAAACAAATCAAACCATTGTTTAAAGCTTTTTGTCTAATAGTAATTTTACAAAAATCGTTCTTTTATATGCCTCTTTTGATTTAATCAATTCTAATAGTTCAATCTTTGAATGATTGTTGTAGTCCTTTAAATCTTCTTATGTAATATTTCCTCGACTTTTTAACTGAGTATCAGAACTTTTCATTTATTACTCCGTGTAATGTTAAATATCCATCGTTAAACTTAGATAATCTAAGTTGTTGTATTAAATTTCACAGAAATGTACCCGATTATTGAAGATGAACATATCGCATTTACAATCATTTTTCTAACAGATTTGTTAGAATTTTTTCAAATTTGTTAGCACTCATCATTTCGTGTGTAATAAATTTACCATTATAAAACAGACCAAAAGTTGTCCAAATAGTAGGCGCATTTTGTGCTTCTTCTTTAGTGGTCAATTGATGAGTAGTAAAGGTAACTCCATTGTTTTCTGCTATCTTTCTCAAATCTTCCATAACACCTACAGCAAAGGGACATTGAGCAGTATAATAAATAACTATACCCATTTGTGTAACTGAAGATTTGCTATTCCGTTTAAATGAAGGTCTAGCAGCTTGGTCATTCCATGATAATGCAACCAGATCAAAATAAGGATCTATTTGATCTACGATTTCAAATCGAATATGTTCAAAGAAACGTTTCTCACTCAAGTATGGGAGCTTTTTCTCTCCTACAATATGTACGATCCCATCCATCCCACGAGCCATTGCATCTTCCTTGCATTTTTCTAGCAACTGTTTCGCATGACCATTATCTTTATATCTTCCAGAAACCCAAAGACAATTAATATACATATAATTAGGTGCATCAATAGGAATCCATGCCATCTCAGCAGGTAAATATTCAATAAATACTTTTGAACGTTCGTTTAAACGATAAAACACTAATCCTTCATTCATTCGCTCCGTCAACCATTTCTTCTTCTCGTTTACTGCTTTCTCATATTGTTTTGCACCTAAAGCACAACATATGTGTTCATGTTCAATATTGTTTTTTGTTACTTGGATGTATCCCATTTTCCCTAACACTCCCACCATAATTATACAATTATGATATCATAATCCTTTGAGAATCCCTTAATTTTTCTTCCCCTAATCTACACCCATTATTGATTTACTTTATATAATTCCTTCCTTTACTCCACAAACTAGCCCTATAAAGAAAATAAGCACTGTTCCTTATTACAGGAAAGCCCCTTTAAATGGAATAACAAACATATGGGCTCCGTCCTAAAGTCACTTTCTTCTTAAACGCACCCAGTTGGTCATAATGAACGAAACGGCTCCCATCGATTAACGTAGGTTGCACTTGGTCATAATGTTACTACCAAAAATAAAACCAAGTGTAGAGCTACACATGAAAAGGAACCGTATATTATGAAGGATGAACAAAAATTTGTTGGTTTAGACGTATCTAAAGATACAATTGCTGTTGCTATAGCTGACCCTGGTATGGTGAACCTAGACTTCATGGAACTATTCAAAATAAACCAGAAGAAATTCGGAAATAAATGAAAAAATATTCATACCCGTACTCACTCCTACTAATATTTCAAAAATGTAAATAACGACGAAATCTCTCAAAATAACTCAACACTTTCCACTATCTAGAAGTTAGTATAGGTGTCAGGCACCTTTTCTCACTTTTTTACTATAGAAAAGAGACCTAACATGTTTTTGTGTGTTAGGTCTCTGATTCGCTGCTAGTTGATTTTTCGAGAGCGATTTACTATTCTAATATGACGATTTTTACGGTTTTTCTGCCCCATGCATACGCGTCTGCCTTAGTTGGCATTAAGACGTCAATTTTGTGGCCTTTAATTGCGCCGCCTGTATCGCCGGCAATGGCCACACCGTAGCCTTCAACCCATACTTTGCTTCCCATTGGGATTACGGACGGATCTACTGCAATTAATTTCATATTCGGATTGGCCGCAATATCGTAGCCTGCAGACGTAATGGTTCCTCCATCAAACGGTGTATACGCCGTTGCTGTGACATACATCTCTTTGCCTTTGATCGCGACACCAATATTTGATTGAGAAGATGAGGACGAACCTGAAGCTGCCCGTGATTTTGCCGCTTCCTGCTCCATGCTGATCCGTGCTTGAATATCCTTCATCTGGGATTCAATGCCGGCTTTTTCCTGTTCTGCCAGTGCTGCTTCCTGCGCAATTTGGTTATATTTTTCTTGCATAACAGTTAAGGATTGTTGTCGTTTTTGCATGTTTTGATCAAGCTCTGCCTGCTGCGCCGCAAGCGCTTTTTGGCCTTCTTCTAAAACTTGTTCTTGACGGTCAATCTCTTCTTTGTCTTTTTCAATCTGTTTAAGGTCTTCCTTTTGCGCTGTCAAAATATCTTTATCCGCATCCATAAGTGTTGATGCCGCGCTGGCACGTTGGATGAAATCTGAGATACTGTCAGATTCAAAGAATAGGTTCACGATGAGGTTAACATTGCTATTTTGCTGCATCGCTACTGCCCGCTTTTTCATAATTTCTTTACGGCCAAGCATCTTGTCCTCGAGCACGACAATCTCTTCTTTTTTCTTTTCAATGAGTTGATTTGTTTCGTCGATTTTGGCTTGCGTTTTTGCCATTTCTTCTTTGTTCTTTGTCACTTCATTGGAAAGAGATTGCAATTCTTGCTGAATATTTTCTATTTCTTTATTTACAGATTGTTTTTCTTGTTCCTTTTGCTCTACTAATCTCTTTTGTTGCTCTAGCTGCTGCTTAGCATTATGTAGGGCATCGCTGCTTGTTTGTGCATATGTAATCATATTTCCAGATACACATAACATCATTGTAAGTAACACGAGAATGATACGCTTGCTTGTCGTTTGCATACACTTTCTCCTTTCCTTAGTAATCTATTTATACCAGAACAATATAGCAGTTATGTTACAAAAACATTAAAAGTGTATCACAATTTGTCTTAATTAGAAGGAAAGTGTCAATTCTGTGGCATAACAGCATCCACTTTTAGCATGGTTCCAAAAGCACTCGAAATGTCGCCATTGGTACTGTGGCAATAGCATTAAGGGGGTCGCCTTCGGCAAAACGGGTGCACCTTTTGGCACCGTGGCAATAGCACTATGGGTGTCAGGCACCATTCGTGGACAGTGTCTGTATGGGGTGGACAGTTTGATTTTAGGTGCTGCGGAAACATAAAAAGGCTCCGGGTGTGTTTCCGGAGCCATTTTTATTAGATTCTTCGGTTTATGATTACTCCTCCTCCAGCTTCTTCCCTTCTGATAAGGCACGGACTTTCTGCCGATTATTTGGACATGTATTTCGACGAGGGGGAAATGCCAGGAAGGAAACCCTTTTTCCTTCCTTAATGACAAAGTTGGATAATACATCATACACTTCTTTTTCCGTAAGCTCACTCTCACCTTTTGAAATACTTAGTGATCGTTTGTCAAGATCAACTTGAACGGTGCAACCTTCGTAAATCAAGGAAATATCTTTGTCATCTTCTAATGGTATGGATTGATAAGGAGAGTTCTTAGTTGGTGTGATTGACTGTTTTGCAAGCTGCATTGCATCAAAAAAGCTCGGTTTGCCTGTAATTTGTAATTCTTGCTTGTCGATTTTTTTCCCAATTAGGATTAAAGACCTCTTATTTTTCAAATAGAATACCTCCAATTAATTACAATTATCAAGGATTATTATTCGACGATAATTTTTATTTTCCTGCCATCCAATTTCCAATAGTGTTATTTTTTTGATTTTGTGCGTAATTTTCACGAATGCAACTGTGCACAACTGACACAATTATGCAGGACAAACTTTTAAACTGTTAAGGTAAAACATCAATGTTATGACGGCGGCGAAAAAGACGCATTCATAGGAAAAACTTAAGGAAATGCGTGAGAAACAAAACTGGTCGGAGGAAACACTTGCTAATATGATGTACAGGCACCGGTCGACAATTAATTCGTTATGAAACAGGAAAGACGATTCCTAATTATCAAACCGTTATTCGTTTTGTGGAAGGTATTGTCGCCTTTATTAAGTTAGATAAGAGGCATTAAGAAAAAATGTAACATCGAAGAAGCCGCTGACACGAGTTCAGCGGCTTCTTTTTAAAAAAACAGGGGGGTTTTTCTATTAGTTTCCCCAGCTCGTTGATTTTTATACATGGAAATTTTGGGAAAGACGCTTCGACTGTGAATCTATTATTTGCGATTCCAGCCATTTTTTTGAGAGTTGGCACTTTTTATTTGCGAAAGAAAGCATACCTCTTATTTACAAGTCCACATCTTTATTTCAAAGACACTTCCCATGTCTTTCGGAGCCAAATTTCCATCCCAAAACCTCAACAAAAAAATGTGAAATTTAATATATTTTGAATTATTTAATGACAATAAACTAGCTAAGTTACATTTTTAAGACCTAAAATCTAAAAATCCCTTAAAAGCAAAATCTAACTACCCCACTATATGGCCCATTAAATGTAAAGGAGCACTACCCTTATTCAAGGATAGCGCCCTTTTCATGAAGACTTGATTTCAAGATAATATTAATAACGATCTTCCGCATTTGCCCCCATTGTTGAAGAAGCAAAGATTAACCTTTCTTTATAGCTTTCCACTCTTCCTCTAAAATTGCGTAATAATATTCATCCCACCATTCATTTCCCTTTGGAATACATTTTTTAAAAAAGCCTTCTCTTCTCATTCCAATCTTCTCCATAACTCGATATGATGGAATATTCTCAGGTTGACACGTTGCTATAATCCTATGTAAATTCATTTCTTTAAAACCATATTCTAAGATAGCTCGTGCTGCTTCAGAAGCATACCCTCTATTTTGGTATTTTGGATTAAACACCCAGCCAATTTCATAAGTATGCTCACCAAAATACTTATAAAAAACAATGTGCCCTATAAGAATATCTTCATCTATTATTACTACAGGAAATTTTTCAGCGTTATCACCTATGTTTTTATTTACAAATTCTTTTGCATCTTCTTCAGTAAAAACCTCTTCTGGAATAAACTTCATAACATTAATATCTGATGTATACTTATATACAGCTTGCCAATCCTTGAATTCAAATTCACGTATCAATAACCTTTTTGTTTTTATGTGCATTTAACTAACTCCCATCAAAAATACTTCCCTTTATCCTTATTTCGATATTAAGACAACAATAACCTCTATAAATACTAATCCTTCTTTAACAATCTGGCGCAACGAAAAGAGGCGCGTTCCTAAATAAATGCGCCCTTTAATTGAAGATCGTACAACAATAATTTAACTATATTGTACGCTATGATATTGCACATCCCCCGTTAGCGAAAGAAGGAATTTCAGTGGTTAAAGCCATTTATAGTTATCTTCCACCACTAACATTGATAATTTCTCCTAAGATGTAATTTGAAGCATCCGAAGAAAGAAAAGCAATTACCTCTGCTATTTCTATTGGTGTTGCCGCCCGTTTGATAGGTACAGATGAAGCCATACGCTCAAGACGATTATCGTTTGGAGCAAATTTCTTGTGAAAAGGTGTTTCTACCATTCCCGGTGCCACTCCATTCACAATAATTCCATTTTCAATTAACTCTCTGGACATACCAATCGTCATTGTATTTACTGCTCCTTTAGTCGATGCGTAGTGAATGCTTTCTCCTGCACCTCCAATACGAGCAGCAGCCGAAGATACATTAATGATTTTACCGTTTTTCTTTGGAATCATATGTCTTAATACGGCTTGCGAGCATAAAAGAACACTATTAACATTTAATCTAAACGTATCTTCCCATAGCTCTTCACTCATATCCATAAATGTGCTTTGCCGGATACCACCGCCAGCATTATTAACCAACACATCAATCGTACCAAATGAAGAAAGAGCTTCTTCAACCATTGAATTCACTTCTTCTTTTTTCATCACATCAGCTTGAATGGCAATAGCATTTTCGCCTTTTTCTTGAATACGTTTGACAGCCTCCATAGCACCTTTCTCGTTTGAATGATAATTGATAATTACCTTTGCTCCTTTAGATGTCACTAACTCAGCTGTGGCAAGTCCAATTCCTGAACTTGCTCCTGTAATGAGAATAACTTTCCCTGATAAGTCCTTCATACCTTTCCTCCTAATAAAATGGTTGTTATATTAATTCTTCAATTTATTTCGTTCAACCTTTTAAGTATGAATCTTTTATATGAAAATGGCCTTTTTATTAGCAGCTTATTCACTAGCTTAATTTACTATTTCTTGTTAAACTATCCCATTAATTAAATAACTTAGAGCTTCAATTCACTTTCTAATAATTCCTTCTCTTATTCAAGAATATGGCCCTATAATGAAAAAAAGCACTGTTCCTTATTACAGGAAAGCGCCCTTTAATGGAGTAAAACACTACTCACACTTGATCCATTATATAGAGTATAGTGTCTCTTATTTTTTCAGAGGCTCCTTTTTCTAATAACGTCATATATGCTTCATAGCTGTCACTCGCATAGTATCCTTCTGGGACTATATATCCTATGTAGTCGTTAGTGTTACCAGCTATGAATACTGGTACTCCATTGTAGTTATTAGTTATTTCTGTTCCAGTTTCATTAAATATTTCTCCAGGTATTGTTATAAATAAGATCTCACCCAGCTTTAATGCTTGTATTTCAGTAGAAATGGTTAACGAGTTTTCTAACACTCCTGATTTCTTGATTAATGCAGAAATACCTTCAATCTCTGATTCTATCTTTCTTAAATAGGCACAGTTGTTACTAGATATTATCTTTTGGATTTTATGTTTTTGTTTAAGTTCGTGCAATTTTTGTCTCAGCTGCGCAGAATCTTCTATGTCACGAAGGGCCAAATCTACTTTCTCTATTTTAGAAGTTACGGTATCAATCGTGATTTGTTTTTTGTGAGTTAATAATTCCAATATCGCTACAGATATTACTGTTCCTACCCTTCTTACTTCATTAAAACTTGCCTCTTTTCTTGTAAAACGTGTACTTATATCACCTGACGGACCATTTATAAATAATGCTATTTCTACATTACTTTCATTTTCTAAGTTAGAGCTAGTTACTCCAGGGAAATCAGCACTAATTAGAAGGTTGTCTCTATTCATTATCGTTGGATGGCATGCAAAGTTATACACTATAACCTTTTTGTTAGTGCTGCAACTTTCAAATTCTATTACTTTTAAAATTGAGGAATATTCTATTTCAGCTGATATCCTATTAGCAGCAATACCATTGGCTTCCCCTTCACAAATACTAACTTTGCATTCTTCTAAATTCTCCAATGCTTGTTTAACACCGTCAACAATTTTATTGTGTTGTTCTTCAACAAGAGTTTTATCGTACGGCATCCACAAATCAGGAAATGCTTTCCAGATGGGGGACGTTTCATGAATAGTTCCCCCAGGTCCAGAATGAGTATGGGTAGCGTGAAGAAAAATACATTCTTTTAAAACATCTGTGTACTCTGAAATTTTTTTGCGAAGTTCGGCTGTATAAATATGATCTATACAAATCAAATCTAAGCTAACCAGAATTATAAAAGACTGTTGAGATTTGATTGCCACAATTCGTGCATTAATGGGGTCATGAATTCCCTTAGATTGCCTTGTAGCCATATAACCTGCTAAGGGCTTACTTTCAGTAGGGGTAATATCTACCTTAGCCGATCCACAATAAATATTCATTTAATCACCTTATTCATTATAAAATACCAGTCCATTTTCCCAGGACACAAAAAATGATCATTCCCATTAAAATTTTGATAGCACTGAAACCTTTCTTAATTAATAGGAAACTAATAATTGTAATAACCAAGGGAAGTAAGCTAGGTAAAATCCCATCAAAGATTTCCTGGAACTTTATTTCTGTACCTCCCACTTTTAGTACATAAGGAGTGGCTAATTGTACAAGCTGCGGAATTAAACCACCAATAACTACAATCCCTAACATCGTTGCCATTGCAGTATATCTTTGTACAATTCCTGATTTTCCGGCTTCAGCTAAAAAGTTTACGCCTTTTTCATATCCAATTTTAATACCGTACCATTTAAGTGGAATATTAACTAGGTTAAATAGAACAAGGGCAAGAATGGGCCCAAAGATATTTCCATCTTTAGCAAAGGCTGCTCCTATGCTCATTGCAATAGGCATCCAGGTAAGCCACAAGATACTGTCTCCCAATCCTGCAAGAGGTCCCATTAACCCAACCTTAATCCCCGATACACCCTGTCCAGCGTCATTTCCACCCTTTTCTTCCATAGCAGCAGTCATTCCTAAAATGGGCGCTGCCATTGTAGCGTGGGTATTAAAAAACTCTAGGTGTCTTTTCAAGGCTACTTCTCTCTCATCTTTGCTTTTATAGAGTTTTTCTAAGACCGGCTTCATAGTAAATGCATATGCTAACGCTTGCATTCTTTCGTAATTCCATGAAACCTGAAATAATTGCAATCTCCAGAACATACTTCTAAGTATTTTTTTATCAATTTTAGTTTCAACATTTTTTTGCACTATTAAATTTTCATTGGCTTCAGCAAAATTATCTGTCTCAACTTCTTCACTCATTATTCAAGACCCCCTCCAGTAGTTGTTTCTACCGAACCACTATTTATAGATTGGTTTACAAAACGGTCATAAAGGATTGCTACGACAACTCCAACTAGTGCTATCCCAATTGTAGGAACTTTAAGATAAGCTGCTAAAAAGAATCCTATAATAAGGAATACCCACATTTCTTTGTTGAGCATTAACGATAGGAGCATTGCAAAACCTAAGGCTGGCAGCACCCCACCTGCTAATCCTAGACCATCTAAGATAACTTGAGGTATATGTGCGAATAAATCTTCTACGTACTTTGCTCCTAATAATACTGCAAAAAATACTGGAATAGCCCGCGTAAGTACTACAAACGGAATACCCATTAGATGATACCGCTGTATTTTATCAAGATCACCATTAAGCGCAGCTTTATCAGCCTTATGCATAAGAGTGATTGTACCGGTTCTGAATAAAATATCCAGCTGTTGACTTGCTACAGCAACGGGAACCGCAATTGCAATGCCTGCGACTGCACCTTCACCTGATAAAATTCCTATTGCTGTTCCAATAATAGAACCTGCCACTACATCAGGCGGAACATAAGCTCCTACACTTACAACACCAAGCCACATTAATTCTAAACTCCCTGCAATAATCAATCCTTGAACCGGATCGCCTAAAATTACTCCTACCCCGGTTCCGGCAACTAGTGGACGCCAAAGGGAAAGTTGAGGTCCGAACAAATCTAAAGTACAGATTGCAGCCCAGATTGCCACAAGTATTGCGGGAACTAACATTTCCATAGATAAAACTCCTCTTTATTAAATGAAATTTTTGATTTGATCATAATCTTTCTTCGGTGAACTGGGTACCATTTGAAAAGCGATCTTTATACCGTGGCCTACTAATCTGTTAAATGCTTCAATGTCTTTTTCTGTGACAAAAACTGATTCTGTTATTTTTCTTTTTCCGTTTGTGAACTTCATTCCTCCAACATTTAGCGAGGAGATTGTTACCCCCTCTTCCACTATAGATAGTACATCATGAGGGTTGGTCAGAATTAGCATCGTTCTCTTTTTGAACCCTTTTTTATAAGCTTCGATAAAATCTTTTTTAGTTAAGAGAACTGCATTCACTCCTACCGGCGCAGCCATTTTTACGACAGATGTTTGAATTGGATCATTTGCCAATGTGTCACTAATTACGGCTATTTGTTCGACAACAAAATTTCTTACCCAAGTCGTGGCTACTTGGCCATGAATTAAACGGTCATCTATTCTGACAAAAACAATTCCCATTTTGTATTCCTCCCTTAATTAAGCGATTGTGAATCATCTGGTAAAATATTGGTTCTAATGGTTTGAATCCCTTCTTTACCAACCGTCTCTAACTCATTAGCTAATGTACCAGGATTTTCAGTAGAAGAAGAATAGAATTGAACTAACATAGGTAAATTCATCCCAGTTATAAGAGTAATTCTGTCAGGACAAGATTCTGCCAAAAACACCGATGCATTGCTCGGTGTACCTCCAAATAAATCGCTTACAATAAAAACGTGCAAACAATCTCTTAACTGCTTAATCTTTTCTTCAATTAATTCTCTGATATTAGAAAGGCCCATATCAGGTTCGAGACTGATTGTTACTGTATTAGATCGAGGACCCATAATCATTTCTACTGAAGATAATAGACCTTTTGAAAGTCCACCATGGCTAACTAAAATTAATCCAAAAGAGTTCAATATCGCAACCTCCCCACTCGGTTTAAAAAATATAATGTAGAAATTGAAAAGTACTTCATATAGACAATATCATTACCATCAGAGGTCCTTGTATGATCTTAACTGAATCCTAGCTTTTTGAATTGCAGTTATTGTCAAGGAATCCGTTAATATATCTAATTCCTTTATTCTTTGTATGCTATAAGAACTGTGATTTAAAAGTTGCTGATCAACAAAACCAGGATGACACATCATTTCTAAAGGGGTCATACTTGCAATCTCGAAAATATCCAATAAAGTTTCATAAGAAGCATTATCATCATGAAATTTAGAACAAAACTCTAGAGTGTTTATCGAAGGATCATTTTTATATAATCGACGTATTGGCAGCTGATACTCTTCACCCAAAACTTTTACAATCGAAGAAACTGGCTCTGTGCCATGTAAATTATGATGAGTATCTATGTGACTGGGACTCAATCCAAGTGTGAAAAATTCGTTAATTTGTGCCCTAAGTTCTTTTTCTATCTCAATTACATTCGCTTTGTTTAAAACATCTTTCTTGCTATGGAAATATCCCTTATCATTGACTAATGATGGAACATTTAGATGAATAGGTTTACCTGCCGTAAGGTTAAAGTGAACTCCAACACCCAAAGAAGGATATTTTTTTGCTAGACTTGAGGCATGTTTCGCTGCCGACATGTTCACCATAAGCGTCGTTGATGTAACAATTCCATTTACATGTGCATCAATAATTCCGTAATTTACTCCTTTTGAAAGACCAAAGTCATCAGCATTTACTATTAAAAATGGCATAATGAATTTTTCTCCGCAGTAGAAGAGAGATTTTTGGCTAAATGCCATGCTCCCCATAAACCACTCTGTCCGTTAAGTGTAGCCGTTTTAATATCCATATGACCCCTGTGAATTTTGAACAGGCGTTGATTCATTTCATTTTCTATTAATGGAATTAATAATTTTGACTGATTCATAATTCCGCCTCCTAAAATGATGGCGTCAGGGTTGAAAATCTGTATTATATTTGCCAAACCAATACCTAAATACCGACAAGTTTGTTGAATGATCGAAAAACATGCTTGATCTCCCAATCTAACGGCCTCAAAAACCATTTCAGCAGTAACCGAATTCTTACCGGCAAGTTCTAATAATACTTGGGATTGCTCTTGAATCAACAATTGTTCCCCTTTGTTTGAAATAGATGTTCCAGAAGCCAAAGCTTCTAGACAACCAAAATTCCCACAAGAGCATGGTGGTCCGTCTGGTGATATCGTCATATGGCCGATTTCTCCAGCAAGATCTTGTTTTCCATGATATAGTTTTTCATCTATAATGATTGCACCTCCAATACCTGTACTGACTGTCAAATATATTTGATTCTTATAGCCTTTTCCTGCTCCATAAATCGCTTCTGCAATACCTGCAGCATTAGCGTCATCATCTATGATTATTGGAATATCATCAAGGCTTTTTCTTAGTTCTTCCACAATCTTGAAGTTGGACCACTTTAAATTTCCTGTGAAATGAATAATTCCATCTTGTCGATTCAGCGGACCGGGAACACTTATTCCGACCGAGCTTAACCTTCTATATTTACAGTCCGTTTGAGCTATTAATGAATCAAATTCTTTGATAAGAATATCTATCAGCATTTGTGGTGATTCTATAGTTTTAGACATCATCTGACGTGTGCCAATAATTTTTTCATCAGTGGCTATTCCAATTAGAGTTTTAGTTCCTCCAATATCCACTATTCCATACAAACTACTCATTTTATCACCTTTCTACAATTTTTCTGAACCATCTGAACTAATAATTTTATTAACATCCTGAACAAGGTTTTGCGTTTTTCTTTTTAGAACTAATCCTAAAATAAAACCAACTAGGATATATACCAAAACTAGTATGAGTACCAAATTATATGGCCAGGACGGAAAAGGAAAAATGGAGCCATAGATCGGCAATAACATAACAAGAGCTCCAATTATTGGGGCTATACCGTGTGACCACAAGCTGAATTCGTCCCGATGGTTTTTTCTAATAAACATAATTAATGAAATAGAAGCAAGCACATAAAGAAGTAAAATGGGCAAAGTTCCAAACGATCCTAGCATCCCATACCCAACAGGGTAAGGACCAAATATAAAGCCCATTAATAGTGCTATTATAGTTGTCAAGATACCAACAGCATTAATTGCATGGACGGGGGTTGCGTATTTCTTATGGGTAATACCCAATTTGCTAGGAAATACTTTTTCTCTTCCCATAGCATAAATTACGCGAACTGCGGCATTGTTCAATGCTAAACTTATGGCAAAAGCACTCACAATTCCTGCAATAGCAACAGCTATTCTTAACCAATCCCCTACGTAAGTTGAAGCTAAATAATCCATAGCCAGTATTGATTTAGCAAACTCATCCCCATTATGTGAACCAAATCCAATTGACATTGAATAAGTTACAATGATATAAAAAAGCCCCATACCTACTACTGAACCCCAAATAGCCCTTGGGATATTTTTTTTAGGGTCAGAAGTTTCTTCCGCCACGGTAGCGGCTGACTCAAAACCCATAAAAGTCATCATTGCAAAAATCATTCCAAAAAAGATGCCAGACCAACCACTTGGGGATCCCTTAACAGTCATGACTTCAAAAGTGTGACCGTCTGCTCCTCCCTGAAGGAAAATAGCAAATACTACTATTAGGATAATTAGCATTTCCGCACCCACAAAATATAAGTCAGCTTTCATAGAACTACTAATTCCTCTAGTTGATAAATACCAAATAATCACAATAAAAAATATTGAAAATAAACTCCAATGAATATTGATACCTAAATGTTGAGTTATTATCTGCGAACTAAAAAATGATGCCACCAAGATGTTTTGGGGATAAAACACAAAGTAACCACTCATTAGCAACCAACCAGATAAAAATCCCATTGTCTGACCCAGCCCAGCAGAATTATAGGCAAAAAAAGATCCAGCGTGCGTTATCCGTTTAGCAAATTGCACAATAGTATTAGCGACAAAAAGCGAACCGATTAGAGCGATGAAATATACCAAGGGGACAGATGATCCTGCATATTGAGCAACTACTTGTGGAACGAACATCATACCCGCTGCTGGTGCCATGATAGCTATGGACATAGCTATCGCTCCAGGTAAACTAATAGCATTTTTCTTTAGATTATTGGACATTAATAAAATCACCTCCTGAAATATTATTCGTACCAATATCAAATTGGTATTGACCAATTTAGATAAATTTTATAATTGTCTTATATTTTTGTCAATTTAATTTTTAAAAAAATACGGATCCCCAATTTGGATCCGTAGTCATAGTTCAGCTATATATTTCTGTTTCTATTTCATATCTGTCACCCCTATAGACTGAATGAGCAACCTCGAAAATTTCATCATTTTGATCAAAGGTTATCTGTTTAAAGTGAAAGACGGGTACCGTGTAGTTTATTTCAAGTAATTCTGATTCCTGAGGAGTTGGCATCCTTACTTCAACTTTTTGTTGAGCCTTTGTAATTTTTATATTGTATTCATCCTCTAAGATTCGATATAGCGATTCGTTCTCGAAGATTCTACTTTCAAGATTATTGAACTTTTCAATCGGCAGCATAACTGTTTCAATTGCTAAAGGATACAGATCTGCCAATCTTAAACGCTTTAGCATGAGAAGTTTTCCCTCAGATTTCAAGTCAGCAATGATGCTTGCTGGAGGTTCTGCAATTATTGTTTTTTCTAGCACCTTGGATCCAGGCAACAGTCCTCTTGCGCGCATGTCTTCACTAAAGCTCTTTAAACGCCTACCATGTGGAATTTTAAGTTCAGCTACAAATGTCCCGCTGCCGTGTCGCCTTATGAGAATATATTCATTGACCAATTCTGAAATAGCTTGCCTCACCGTCATACGACTCATTTCGAATGATTCTGCAAGTTCTCTTTCAGGTGGTAACACATCACCCGGTTTCAACTCCCCGCTTTCAATTTTTTGTATAATTCCCTGTTTTAGTTGTTTATATAAAGGGGTTTTTTTATTGTTCATTTTTCACATTCCTTTTATTAAAGATTATTCTATTGACATTATAAACATATTTTTATAATAATTAAAGGGGATTGGTATATATCACTTTTCGAAGGAGGTATACAATTTGACTTAAGGTGTAAATCCTTATGGATATCATCCATTAGATTTAAACAACTTAAAGGACGTAAACATTACTTTTTAGGGTTTTATTAAAGCTTGACTAATTAAATATACGGAGTGATTGATGTGAAAACTGCTATTATATTGGCTGCAGGTAAAGGAAAAAAAATGTGGCCATATAATGATTATTGGCCCAAGACAGCTTTACCGGTAGCTAACCAAGGAAATATCGTTCATCTTGTAAACCATCTTAAGAACTTGTCTTTTGACCGAATTATTATTGTGACTAGTTATCTAGGACGCAGAATTAAATCTCTTGTTTACGATATTGAAGGAGTTGAAACTATTGAACTCTCGGTAACTGAGGGGACTGCAGATAGTTTGGAAAAAGTAGTGTCCCTCGTTAACGACGAAAACTTGTTGATCATGTATGGAGATATATTTATTACTCTTGAGAGATTAAGTAGTTTTGTTGATGCCTATCAAAAAGAACTTAATGATGTAGATACACTCATTTTATCTAAACCTATAACAAATGAATTTGCGCCCGATTGGTTTGGAATTTCCAAAGGGACCAGAAACATCGTTCAGAATATTTATGGTCACCCTCGTCCTCATTATGTACAAGAGCGCATCATGGGCGTCTTTGCTTTAAGTACGAAAGTGCTGAAGAAAATGTTGCACCATAACCCAGGTTTCATGAAAAATGTACCGACAGGAGTTATGCCGCAGCACGAGATGGAATTTGAGCAAAGTCTACAATGGTTAGTAGAGGAAGGTTATACGGTTTCATCCTATCCTATCAAAAATGGAGTAATTGATATAGATAAGCCTTGGCACCTAATGCAGGCTAATCATCTGGCACTGTCGGTTATGACAAATGAACTTCAACATAATGTCATTCCTGAAACTTGTAACATCCATCCGACAGCTGATATTCAAGGATATATAAAGCTTGGAGAACATGTGGAAATAGGAAAATATGTAACAATAAAAGGAAATGCGATTATTGGAGATCATACAAAAATTGAAAATGGTGTAACTATAGAAGGTAACGTAGTAATAGGTTCTCATTGTCGCATAGAAAACTTTTGCAGGATAGGTCCCGATAGCGTCATTGGGAGTAAAAATCGTATTGGACATTGTGCAGAATTTAGAGGTATTACCTTTGATAACGTTAGTTTTATACATTTTGGTGAAGTGTTCGGAATCATAGGTGAATCAACAGATATCGCTGCTGGTGTCACAGTGGGTATTACTCGTTTTGATGATCTTCCTCAAACTCAAAAGGTGAATGGTAGAAAAGAAATTCCTGAAGAATTTGGAAACGCTGTTTATTTTGGCGACTTTACTCGTACCGGTATTTTGAGTCTATATATGCCCGGAACTAAAGTAGGTAGCAATTGCGTTATCGGATCAGGAGTTGCAGTGGAGAAAGATATACCATCCAAGACGTTATTGTATTCCCAACAAACTCTAATTGAAAAAGGATGGGACATTCATCGTTATGGATGGTAAAACTAAAAAGTTATCGCAGGAATAAATTCAAAAATAAAAACTTTTAATGGAGGAAGAACAATGGGATCATTATTTGCGGATTATAGTAAATACTTTAACAATATATTAATGGAAGTTCAAAAAACACAGGAAGAAGCCATTATAGAAGGTGCTAACCTCATCTCAAAAGCTGTTAAATTGGGTGGAAGATTCTATGTATTCGGTTCTGGACATTCCCATATGATTGCCGAAGAAATTTATAATCGTGCAGGTGGACTTGCCTTAGTTACAGCTATTTTACCTCCAGAGCTAATGTTGCATGAACGCCCAAATAAAAGCACCTATCTTGAAAGAATCGAAGGACTTGCGAAGTCGTATTTAAATTTACATGAAGTATCAGACAAAGATGTAATTATGATTGTATCAAACTCAGGAAGAAATATTGTACCAGTTGAAATGGCTATAGAGGCAAGGAAAAAAGGAGCAAAAGTCATTGCTATGACGAGCATGAAACATTCTCAAAGTGTAACCTCAAGACACCAGAGCGATAAAAAACTATATGAACTTGCTGATGTAGTACTCGATAATGGCGCTTTTATCGGTGATGCTGGTTTCCAAATCTCAAACTCTGACATCTATTCTGGAGCTACTTCAGATGCCATTGGGTGCTTCCTTGCTCAAGCTCTCATCGTTGAAACTCTACAACTTTTAATAGAAGATGGTTTTACCCCCCCAGTATTTAAAAGTTCAAATGTGGATGGGGCTGATCAATTTAATGATGAAATATTCTCAAAATATGTAAAATGGTAGGTACCCTATTTTTTGGTTTTATCCTATCTACAGAAGAATAATTCAAAAGAAGGAAAGAATCGAGCAGCCCATCTTACAAAAATAGAACAATAACGATTGGACCGCCCATGCATGGCGAACTAGCAATGGATGTTTACCCGGCGGTTATCAACATTGTGGCTGCAACTGCGGTAATATAGAAGATTATGGCGGTAATGATCCAATTACACGTCATGTTGCAGTCCTCATTATGAATTGCTATTGTAGTGGCATTACAAAATGTAAATGTGATACATGCTCGTTAATTGCGTAAGAAACGAAACAAATATTGCATCGATGGGAATTAGAGCATATTTTGGACCGAAAGCATGTTAATAAATAATAACTAAAAGGAATGCCTGGTGTATCTTTGAAATAAAGTTTGATCAGAAATACCCCGCAACCCCATATTTCACGATATAAAAAGAATCCATTTTGAAAAAAGATTGATCAAAATGGATTCCACTTTTGAGATTGAAGATTTATCTTTTATAAAAAAGTTTGATCAATTTCTGCCTGTGTTGTTCAACAATCGCGCTCTTTTATGGATGATAATTAAATTGTCTTATTGAAGATAGGCACCTGTTACTTTAATAAGACAATAAACTGCTTTATTGTTTTTTGTGAAGTAGAATTCGTGTTAGAGAGTGGAAATAGTTATAATATGAAGTGGTGTATTGTCGAATAAATTTTCTTAAAGCATTAAAGAATCTTAAACAAAAGAGATTGTCCTCATTACTATTTATGGTTTAACTCAAAAATGAGAAGGCCATAATCCTTGTGACATTTTATATTAAAATTCTATGACAAAATATCTTCAAACCTGTGACATTTTATACTAATATTCACAAAAAAAGCCGGCAGTAGCTGCCGGAAAATCGGAGATGATGACGGAGGGGTTTTTGATTTTCTCTAAAAATGATACCGTTGCGGGGAATATTTTTTCAAATATAGCAACCCATGAAGTAGATCTGTGGTGTAATTTGTCGTATATGGTATTATTCAAAGGTGCATTAGAAATTTGTTTGCAGGTTCGTGTGGGTGTGTGGAGTAGATTTGAATGGGGCCTCGTTCTTTGATTTCTAGCTGTTGCTCCCTTATGAGCCATTCCAACTGGCTGACGCGTTTTTGCAGACTGTCGACATTTTTGTTTGCTTTCCCAACCATTTTTATTAAGCTTTCCAGCAGCTGCTCAAGGTTGCTAGCAGCGTCTTCATTAATTTCCAATTGGCACTTCCTCCTTTTTCTGCTCAGGCAGAACATCGTGCGGCTTAGCACTGAGGAAGCGGACCGATTCTGCAACCACCTCGGTGACGTACACCCTTTTGCCCTCTTTGTTGTCGTAATGGCGGGTTTGGAGTCTGCCGGTAATCCCAATAACCGACCCTTTTCGACAATATTGGCACGTATTTTCCGCAGCCTTCCGCCAAAGTGTGCACAGAACAAAATCGGCATCAATCTCACCATTCTGGTTGCGAAAGTGACGATTTACCGCCAGCGTTATTTGTGCCACAGCCGTCCCTTCTGTCGTCTTTTTTAATTCCGGATCCCGAGTCAGCCGGCCCACGAGGGTAACCTGATTGATCATATTTTTCAACTCCTTTTTATTTTATGGCATAATCATAGCCCCAGAGTGCATCTGCTGTAAAATGGCGATAAAGTGATTATCAGGGGGTTTTTTGTCAAAAAACTCATTTTACCTGGAGGTTCTTGTCAAAAAAAAGGTTCTTTTTGCCCTTAAAGTCATTTAACTATATTTCGACAAATATTTTTCGACATTTGCTTCTGTCTGTCGTATGTTATAATTTAGGAAAAATAAACAGGAGGTAACCATGAAAACATTTAAGTTATACTCATTGGATGTGGTGGAAGATGACTCTTCGGTTGAAGTCCCTTTAGTCGATGGCTTGATTTTAAATAAGGAAGACGACCGCTCCACCTGGCTGCTCGAGGCCTATACTGACCTGTCCCTCTATGATTATTTTAAAAAAATTTCCGAGCAAAACCGCGATATTATTGTCGAAGCGGTGATTACGAAGAAGGAGAACGCCCCTGCCTTTTTTCAAACGAAAATTTGCTCATTGCTGAAATTTGAAAAATATATTAGCGTCTTGTTTGAAGGCCATTTGCGCCGCAATAAAAGTGATTATTCCGAGCTATTGCTCGACAGCCTGATGCAAAAAGGGCTAAAAGGAGAAGAACTTCTCAAGGAATTCAAGGAAAAAATAAAAAGTAAGCCAAAGATTAAAGTTAAAAATCCGTAATTAATTTACGCGTGGGTAGGCGCTTCCGGAAAAATCCTTTGCGGGGACGGAGAAATGGCGCCATAGCATGCCGTAATCTTCAATTTCCATTATTTGATCCAGCCCTCGGGCTGGTTTTTATTTTGACAAAATAGAAGGAAATTTTACATTTTCTGTTGATTTTTTGGCAATTCCTAGCGATACTAATAATATTAATCGAATTTTGTTTAAGGGGGAAACAGGATGAAAGGTTCATTGGGAATCATTGTAGGTATTATCATTGCCATTTATTTGTTTGTAGACGCGCCTAAGCATAAAAAAAGTCGCTGGCTTTGGGCGATTTTAGGGTTCATTTTTGGCCCGATTACCTTAGGGATTTACTTGATTCAAACCGGCCGAAAGGTACTTGGTTGGATTATTACCATCGTGGCAATATTGCTTTATATTTTAATTATCTTCTTTTTTGTCATTGTAGCACTTCTGTTGGCAAATAGCGGCAGCTTTTAAGATGTCATTTTAGGTGTCAGTCACCAAATATTTAAAATGGGACAGGCTTGTGCCTGTCCTTTTTGGTTATTCGTCTTTTTTGTCGGCGTCGTTGCGGTCGATGTCATCCTCGATGATGTCTTCCCTTGGGGTATTGTTGTCCTTGCCAGGGTCTTTGTCCGTATCCGTGTTTTTGTCCTCTGATTCCGGATAGTGGCGATTGTTATTCAGGTTGTTGTTCAGGTTGTTGTCGTTCAAATCGTTGTTCCGGTCCATGTTATCATTTAAATTATTGTCTGCCGGTGTGTTGATGTTATTATTTCTTGGCGGCGGCGGATTTTGATCTTTATTATTGTTGTTACAGCCAACCAGTAACACTGCAGATAGGACGGAACCCGCGAGTAACAAAAATAACTTTTTCAAACGAAAAGCCCCTTTCACCCATTAATTGACCTATTGCATGCAAATGGTCTTTTTTAGCATCCCCACCATTTAAAAAATGTTTACAAGAACAATTATCCAATCAGCCGTAATCAATGCGCTTCAGCTACCGTTTTCAACAACCATCACACAAAAAAACGACCGAGATCGATCTCGGTCGTTTCAGCTCAGCCACTTTATTCCTTTTTTTCCCCCAACGCAAAGGTGATTTCCGCTTCACAGGCAATCTCGCCGTCCACGGTCGCAACAGCTTTACCTTTTCCTATTGGCCCGCGAAGACGCACGATTTCCACCTCAAGGCGAAGCTGGTCGCCAGGCTTCACCTGCTTTTTAAAGCGGCAATTGTCGATGCCTGCAAAAAATGCTAAGCGGCCGCGGTTTTCTTCTTTTTTCAAAACGGCGACAGCCCCGACCTGCGCAAGTGCTTCCACGATTAATACACCAGGCATCACGGGGTAATCCGGAAAATGCCCGTTGAAAAATTCCTCATTGGCGGAAACATTTTTAATGCCGACGGCTCTTTTTCCTTCTTCCACTTCCAAAATACGGTCTACTAACAAAAATGGATAGCGGTGAGGAATAATTTCTTTGATTTGATCGATATCAAGCATGTGTTTAGTACCTCCTACTAGTAACAGATGTTTATTTTCTATTCTACTATTAATGGTACACAAAAGGGAAGGGCAAACATCCCCTTCCCAATTATTTCTTCTGAACTAGATCCATTATATGTGTCCAGGTTGACTCTTTAAAAATATCTGCCACTTGCCCGCCGCCAAGTATTCCGTACCCCACAGCCGCACCAGCTACGGCGCTGAGAATGATTAACACAACCAAAAGAAGAAGACGAAGCCAAATTGGTATCAAGCGAATCCGCATCCGCTTATATTGGCGTGGTGCAGACTCAGCTTTATCCTCTTTCACCTGTTTCTTTACGCTATTACTTTTGTGCTCCGCATCATGCTTCGCCTTTTTAAATTCTTCTCTCGTTCTTGTTTGTTGCTGGTTAAGTTTATTTACAGACATTCATTAATTCCCCTTTAACCGGATTCCGTTCATTCCGCGAGTTACTACATATTATAACCGATTTATTTTATAAAAATAGCATTTGCATCTAGTTCAATATCTCTATTATAAAAAATTATTCATAAATACACATTATTTTTTTACAGAAAAAAGTCAATTTCTGCAAAAATAACTAAAAATTTGACGAATGGGGCGGGTTCCCTCTGGACAAAAATAAAAAAGCCCAATGACCAAGGCTTGTCCAGCCTGTTTCATTAGACTTTTTATGTGAAAAAATGTCAGGTTTATTTTTCAAAAAAATTATCCTAGTTTCCGATTTGGAATTCGGTCGATGTTATCAAGCATGATGCCCGTACCAATCGCCACGCAATCCATTGGGTTTTCCGCAACTAAAACTGGTACCTTAAGCTCATCAGCCAGCAGCATGTCAATGCCGTGAAGCAATGCTCCGCCGCCGGTTAAAATCACGCCGCGGTCAATGATGTCGGCAGAAAGCTCTGGTGGTGTGCGCTCAAGAACACTTTTTGCAGCTTGAACGATAACGGAAACCGATTCGCGCAAAGCACCTTCGATTTCTTCGGAACGAACAGTAATCGTGCGCGGCAGACCGCTTACCATGTCACGGCCGCGGATTTCCATTTCCTCGGAACGGGAGCCTGTGAATACTGTGCCGATATTGATTTTAATATTTTCAGCCGTGCGCTCACCAATCAACAGCTTGTACTCACGCTTGATGTAGCTGAGGATTTCCATGTCGAACTTGTCACCGGCCATTTTGATGGAGGAAGAAGTCACGATATCGCCCATTGAAAGCACTGCAACATCTGTCGTTCCTCCCCCGATGTCCACTACCATGTTACCGCTTGGCTGGAAGATTTCCATGCCGGCGCCAATTGCCGCCACTTTTGGCTCCTCTTCTAGATAAATCTTCTTGCCGCCGCTCTTTTCAGCAGCTTCTTTGATTGCTTTTTGCTCAACGCTTGTGATGTTCGTTGGGCAGCAGATCAGGATGCGCGGCTTAGATAAAAAGCCCTTAACGTTTAACTTATTAATAAAATGCTTTAACATTGCTTCTGTTACATCAAAGTCTGCGATCACGCCATCTTTCAGCGGGCGGATTGCGACGATATTCCCTGGTGTACGCCCGACCATGCGGCGAGCTTCTTCACCTACTGCTAAAACGCGATTTGTATTTTTGTCTATTGCCACGACGGAAGGTTCATTCAACACAATTCCACGGCCTTTTACGTGAATTAGCACGTTAGCCGTTCCTAAATCAATTCCAATATCCCTTGCAAACATTCTCTTTTCTTTCCTCCTTGGAAACAAAATCCACATACTTTTCCTAATTGTATATTGTATCATATTCATTAAAATTTCCATAACGATTTCATAAAAATTAGTAGACTTTTGTGGAAATGTGTCGGAATTGAGGGATTCCAAGAGATTGGCTTGCTTCTCATGTTAAAAATGTTGCTGGAAATTGACTATTGCCCTGTAGAAGAAAAGGCTGCTTATTTAACAGCCTCACCTTCCTTTTCTTCTTTTTGATATTTCATTTTGGTCGCCTCACCACCCCTGAGGTGACGGATCGATTTATGATAATCTAGAATTTCTTTAACCTCATTTGCCAGTTCTGGATTAATTTCAGGTAGCCTCTCTGTCAAATCCTTATGGACTGTACTTTTGGATACGCCAAACTCCTTCGCAATCACGCGAACCGTTTTCCTCGTCTCCACGATATACTTTCCAATCTTGATAGTTCTCTCTTTGATGTAATCGTGCACACTCTCGCCCTCCCTAATATGGAT
>Ga0213822_1000215_pt1 | contig 53736 bp, 41 predicted proteins | sample MC6MC0908MG_FD_179872 | JGI IMG/M metagenome (GOLD analysis project Ga0213822, IMG submission 179872) | Enriched soil aggregate microbial communities from Iowa State University, Ames, United States - MC6-MC0908-MG | ecosystem: Environmental > Terrestrial > Soil > Unclassified | place: USA: Iowa... | reverse complement strand
GAGGGGTTTATCAGTCTGGTACGGAAAATGTGGCTCACGATGAGGAGGTACCGGAATGGGGGAAAGGCAAGGCGATCGCAGTCCTTTTGGTTGCAACGCTTGCAGTTGCCTATATTTCCGAGCATCTTGTACATACCTTTGAGTATGTAGGAAAGGCTTTCGGCTGGACGGAGCTCTTTATCGGGGTAATTATTGTTGCCATCGTCGGGAATGCCGCAGAACACGCATCAGCCATTTTAATGGCATACAAAAATAAAATGGATGTTGCAGTTGAAATTGCTATCGGATCTACCTTACAAGTGGCTATGTTTGTGCTGCCAGTGCTGGTCATAATTTCACTCTTTTTTGAAAAATCGATGCCGCTGTTATTCAGCTGGCAGGAATTAATTGCAATGGTTTCATCAGTCCTTCTGATGGTTGTCATCTCAAACGACGGTGAATCCAATTGGTTTGAGGGTTTGACCTTACTGGCAGCCTATGTGATTATGGGGATTGGATTCTTTTTACTTTAAAGACCTTAGTAATATGACAATTGGTGTCAGGCACCAACTAGAGAGACTCTAGGCCCAAGGGCCTAGAGTCTCTTTTGCTTTAAAGCTATTCACTTTTTTAAAATGTACGGAGTAACACTTTTTTGCTGTGCTATAATGAAACAGCAATATTATATTTGGGTTTCAAAATCAATCGCTTTCTCTGGGACCATCAATCACCAACCTTCATGTTTAGTTAAAGCAAAGAAAAACACGAGTGTTGAATTTCATATAGGACGGGTATCCCAACCTCCTTAAATGTAAATAGGTAAATGGTTAGCCGATTGATTACAGCCCTCCTTTTTGAAAGGTTAAGTATAGTATAAACTTGAATTAAAATTTTGTAAATAGTCTGATTATTATAATTTTATTATTTTTTTTACGAATGTTAAAGGAGCGACAAATGAAATTTTTTATACGGCTATTATTTTTTATTATCGGGTTATCAATCATGACCTTTGGGGTATGTATGACAATTAAAGTAGCAGAAATTGGTGTAGGGGCCTGGGATGCCCTCAATGTTGTCTTAACCGAAAAGGTTGGCTTATCGGTTGGAAAATGGGTGATGATTGACGGAGCAATTTTAGTCATTGTTAATTCTCTTTTAGTAAAAAGAAGACCTGATCTGTTTTCATTGTTAACCATTATCATCATCGGTTCTTTAGTTGATTTTTGGTTAGGTACTGTTTTTGATTTATTTAATGTGGATCGATTTATCGCGAAATTGGGAATGCTTCTGGTAGGCATATTAATTATTGGGTTTGGGGCGTCTATTTATTTGCAGGCCAAGTTCCCTCAAAGTCCAATCGACAATTTTATGCTAGCAATAAAGGAACGCTTTCATGTGAATTTAATGACGGCAAAAACACTTGGTGAAATTACAGCCTTAGTGCCTGCTTTTTTTCTAAAAGGGCCTATTTCGTACGGAACGATTATTATTACTTTTACTGTAGGACCTGCCATCCAGTTATTTTTTCCATACTTTGAAAAATTGATGAAGCAACTACAGGCGAAATATTGAAGTCTTTTAAATTACCTGAAAACAATTACTTGAATGGATAATATTTATGAACTCCGAAAAAACTACATAGAGACATGATTAATGTTACTAGTGAAAGGAGTTTACCCTGTGAAGAAACATATTTCTTTGCTTATGACACTGCTATTAATGCTAACCTTTATTCCGCCTGCGTTTGCCCAAAAGGCTCCGGTGAAAAAAGTACCAGCTCCAGTAAAATATCAAGTCCCAGCCTCAGTTCGGAACATTTCAAAGGAAAATACGTATCCGAATTCAACTCAGGATCTTCCAAAACTGAAGCCGAGTGATTTAACCAAAAAGTTAATCAATTCTTCAAAGGAAAGAATTGAAAATCCTGATTTGATTCGTATGCTCAATGAATCGAGTATTAACAGCACCCCATTTGCGGTAGGCTATCGTGCGATTATTTACCTTGGTCAGTGGCCTTTAAACTACGAATCATCAGAAACCTCGCCAAATTGGGAGTATCAAAAGATTAATACAAATTACTTTGATAATCGCGGCGGAAGAGTGCCTTATCAAATTAAGTATGTTCAAGAGGCACAAAAGATTGTCCGTGGCGGGCTGACAGCCAAAATAGCCAATGCTGAAGATGTAAAAAAGATGATGCTGTTAAAGGCAATGGAAAAGACTCGCCTGCCGCTGGCATTTGAAACGATTATCGGGGGCGGCACGAAAAATGATCATATTTATAATATTCCTGCCAACCGGCTTGGCTACTTATATGCCTATGCACCCGGTGTTAATGAAAAAGGGAAAGTAACCTATGGTGAAGTGTATTTAATGCTTAAAGGCAGTAAAAAGTTTATCGTGATTAAAAACGTCACCTCACAAGGAATCGGTGCTTGGATCCCTGTTCAGGATTATGTTTCCTTTGGCTTTGCTGCTTCAGAACGACCACGCTGATTTGATCGAAAGGACTCCTGGGAGCAGGAGTCTTTTCTTAATAGAAAGCATAAATTTCGGCTTTGAGAATTGTCCAGCTCCCAGGCGCCTTACGCTTTTCTTAATAAAGGCGGTATGAGCAGGGCTATGCTTCACTTGTCTCTTGATTAATCAGATTAAGCCACTGGGCCTGTTATTCATATTCGTTTTTGCAGCGCTCCGCCCTTTTTCCATAAAAATAGGACAAACTAATTGTCAAAGTTCTAATATTTCGGTAGGATGAAAACGTTAGTGAAAGGAGCGATACAGCTTGGGTAGTCAAATTCAAGATAAAAATTCACAGGTTGATTTTTTAAAGCAGCGATTAAATATGTTTATTGATGTGCTTGATGCCATTGATCCGGAAGATGCGGATCTTGAGGATATTGACCGTCTAATTTCGATGCTTGATGACATGGAATCTAAATGCAGAGAATTCAACAATCGTGATGCAAGTGAGTCTGTTTAAAAGCAGGCTCTTTTTTATTGATGGATGTGGTTGAGTTACCTCAAACTCCCATGTATTCGCTTGCAAGCTTATCCTTTAAATCCAGTGGTTATAGGAGTATAATGGTAACGTGCAAAAAGTTGTAAAATTTAAATAGATTACATTGGGGAACAAAGGGAAAGGGGTACTCGAATTGAATATTGAAAAATTCCAGGAAAGCATGTACAAGCTTGTCGTTGAAACTTCTACAAAGCTTCCAAAGGACGTTCGCCGGGCTGTTTTAGCTGCGAAAGAGAAGGAAAACGCGGGCACTAGCGCTGCAATGAGTCTTGCTACCATTACGAATAACATTAAAATGGCGGACGATCAAGTGTCTCCTATTTGCCAGGATACAGGCCTGCCAACGTTTAAAATAAAAACGCCAGTTGGAGTCAACCAATTGGAATTAAAAGAAGCCATTCGAAATGCGCTTGTATTAGCTACGAAGGAAGGCAAATTGCGTCCAAACTCTGTAGATTCCTTAACAGGGGAAAACAGTGGTGATAACCTTGGTGCAGGGGTCCCAGTTATCAAATTTGACCAATGGGAAAAAGAATACATTGACGTCCGTTTAATTTTAAAAGGCGGCGGCTGTGAAAACAAAAACATTCAATATAGCCTGCCATGTGAGTTAGAAGGACTTGGACGTGCCGGGCGTGACCTTGATGGCATCCGTAAATGTGTCATGCATTCTGTTTACCAGGCACAGGGCCAAGGATGCAGCGCCGGCTTTATCGGTGTTGGCATTGGTGGCGATCGTTCATCAGGTTATGATTTAGCAAAAGAACAGTTATTCCGTTCTGTAGATGATGTCAATCCAAACAAAGATCTTAGGAAGCTTGAAGAGTATGTAATGGAAAATGCCAATAAATTAGGAATTGGAACAATGGGCTTTGGCGGCGAAGCAACTTTGCTCGGTTGTAAAGTCGGTGTCATGAACCGGATTCCAGCAAGCTTCTATGTTTCAGTTGCCTACAATTGCTGGGCATTCCGCCGCTTAGGTGTGAGCGTTGATGCAGAGAGCGGTGAAATCAAAGAGTGGGCATATCAGGAAGGTGAGTTCATCGATTTTTCTGAGGGTGAAGCTGAAAAAGAGACGGCTGCAGCATCTTCTGATGAAGTGATTACATTAGAGGCTCCGATTACTGAAGAAAAGATTCGCTCGTTAAAGGTCGGCGACGTCGTTCAAATTAATGGATTAATGTACACTGGCCGTGACGCGATTCATAAGTACTTGAGTGATAATGATGCACCTGTCGATTTAAATGGTCAGATCATTTACCACTGTGGTCCCGTTATGCTAAAGGATGAAGCTGGAAAGTGGCATGTTAAGGCAGCCGGCCCAACAACAAGTATTCGTGAGGAGCCATACCAAGGCGATATCATGAAGAAATTTGGTATTCGTGCGGTTATTGGTAAAGGTGGTATGGGGCCTAAGACCTTGGCTGCTTTACAAGAGCATGGAGGAGTCTATTTGAACGCCATCGGTGGAGCTGCCCAATATTATGCAGATTGTATCAAGTCTGTTGAAGGTGTTGATTTAATGCAGTTTGGGATTCCTGAAGCGATGTGGCATCTCCGTGTTGAGGGCTTCACAGCCGTTGTCACGATGGACTCACACGGCAACAGCCTGCACGCAGACGTTGATAAATCCTCTTTGGAAAAATTAGCACAGTTTAAGGAAACGGTTTTTAAATAAGGAAAATGGGGTAGGCGCTGCGTGGGCGTCTATCCTTTTTAATACTTATTTTGTCTTTCAGGAGTAAATTTAAAATAGGTATCTGGAATCTTTGGGGATGGGGGGTTCCGATTTATTCCAGTAAATGTCGTAAGTTTCGAAAAATAGGTAGTAAGTGACTGAAAATATGTAATAATCTGCGCAGATTACAATTATTTTTTTATAAATTTGCATTAAAGGAAATTACTCTAATACAGAAACAGACACAAAAATGTCAAAACAACTACCTAAAATGAGAAGGAGTTTTCAAAATTTCTATTGAAGATATTCCTAAAACTTTTATGGAGGAATGAATTTTGTTTGAAAAGGAACTAACTCCCCCCACCTTCTTACTTCAAGCAGAGGCTTTGGAAAGAAGGTTACCAGAAACACATCCGAGGATACCGGATATTAAGTCCAAAATAAGAATTTTAAGATCCGGATATAATGGAGAAAAAACGATGAAATATTATCTGGAACAAATTCCGGAACACAAGTATCATATTTTTCACGATCTCCGCCTTCCCACAGGAAATACATTCTTTCAAATCGATGCGCTTCTTCTTTCACAAAAATTAATCCTTATCTTTGATGCAAAAAATCATTCAGGAACCTTACAATTTGAAAAAAATCAATTGATTCAAGAATTTGCAGAAAATAGAGAGGTTTATGAAAATCCAGTAGCACAAGTAAACCGGCACAGAGTCTCATTAAAAAATTTATTTGATAAAAATAAAATACCTTCTATTCCCATAGAAAATCTTGTTACAGTTTGCAAACCTTCTACTGAAATCATAATCAATCCTGGCTACAAAGAAGCTGAGGAAAAAGTTATAAGAGCATATGATTTATTAAATAGAATAAATGAACTTGAGGAAAGCTATAGTGAAAAAAAGATTAATCAAAAGTCAATGAGACAAGTGGTCAATCTTTTATTATCACAACACACACCTCAAAAAATTGATATTCTAAATTTGTATCAAATTTCAGAAGATGAACTTACCACTGGAGTTCAATGTCCAAGATGTTCTCACATTCCTATGGATTACAAAAGAGCAAAATGGGTATGCCCTGAATGCCTTTTGTTTTCAAAAGATGCCTTTTTAAATGGAATAAATGATTACTTTCTGCTAATAAAACCCTCATTTACCAATCCTGAAATACGGAAATTTCTTCATATGCCTTCTTCTAGAACAACCACATCAAGGCTGCCTACTTTACACCTTCCCTATACAGGTACAAAAAGAGGTAGAACCTACCATCGGCCACAGTCATTTCCTTAATCTGCTATTTATGTTTTCCCCTATAAAACAAACACTAAAAAAAACAAATAGGGGGAACATGGATGAAAAGATTATTAAGTATCCTTAGTATGCTGCTCATACTGATTCCGAATATTACATATGCAGCAGTGTCCAATCAACCGATTCATTGGGGATTTAAAAAAGCAGTCAATGAGCAGCCGCCGGATGCAGGAGCACAGTATGATCAGATTCTTGCAAAATATGGAGCGTTTTACAAAGGTGATCCCAATTCAAAGATCTTATACCTAACCTTCGATAGCGGTTATGAAAATGGCTATACACCGAAAATTCTTGAGGTCTTAAAGAAAGAAAAGGTACCGGCAACTTTTTTTGTGACAGGCCATTTTTTAAATTCACAACCGGAACTTGCCAAACAAATGGTAAAAGAAGGGCATATCATAGGCAACCATTCTTGGAGTCATCCCGATTTCACAGCGGTGAGTGATACAAAAATTCGCGAAGAGCTGAAAAAGGTTAAAATCAAAACAAAAGAAATAACTGGTCTAAAGAAAATGAAATACCTCCGCCCGCCACGCGGAGTTTTTAGCGAAAGAACAATGCAAATCGCAAAGGAAGAGGGGTACACACATGTTTTCTGGTCACTCGCATTCGTCGACTGGAATATCAACCAGCAAAAAGGCTGGGAATACTCATATGCTAATATTATGAGGCAAATCCATCCTGGCTGCGTGCTGCTGCTTCATTCTGTCTCAAAAGATAACGCAGATGCACTAGAAAGAGCCATTCGAGAATTAAAGAAAAAAGGCTATAAATTCAAAAGCCTTGAGCAGTTTAAATAAATATAAACAAAGCCGGATTTCCTCAGGAGTTCGGTTTTTCGCTGTGAATCGTGCTATAATACGAGGAACTTAAGCCTTATGAAAATTTGGAGTGAACAAGATGAAAACCGAACAAGGAATCAAAATTCAATTAAATCAAACATTTCCCTTAACGATAAAACGGCTGGGCATTAACGGAGAAGGGGTTGGCTATTTTAAAAAACAGGTTGTCTTTGTTCCTGGAGCACTGCCAGGTGAAGAAGTGGTCGTCGAGGCGACAAAAATCAACCCTAAATATGCCGAAGCAAAAATTAAAAAGATCCGCATCAAATCACCAAACCGTGTCCAACCGCTATGCCCAGTTTATGACCAATGCGGCGGCTGTCAGCTTCAGCACTTGCAATACGACCAGCAGCTCAAGGAAAAACGGGATATTGTCGTCCAATCACTAGAGCGGCATACAAAAATATCTCTCAACAAGCTTGAGATCCGTGAAACGATAGGCATGGAAAATCCATGGGCTTACCGCAATAAGAGCAGCTTTCAAGTCGGTCAAAAAGACGGCAAAGTACTTGCAGGACTTTACGGGATTAATTCGCATCAATTGATTAATATTGATCAATGCGCTGTCCAGCATGCACAAACAAACGAAGCAACTGTTAAGGTAAAACGGATTCTCGAAGATTTACACATTCCTATTTATAATGAAAAAACTAGAAAAGGTATCGTCCGAACGATTGTCACTCGTGTAGGGGTGCAAACTGGGGAACTGCAAGTCGTACTGATTACAACGCAAAAAGAGCTTCCGAAAAAGGAACTCATTATACAGGAAATCCAAAAACAGCTTCCAAATGTGAAATCAATCGTTCAAAACATTAATGGTGAAAAAACATCGCTTATTTTCGGGGAGGAAACCTTAAAGCTAGCCGGTGAAGATTTCATCCAAGAAACTTTGGGTGATTTGCAGTTCGAACTATCAGCGAGAACATTTTTTCAATTAAATCCTGTTCAAACTATCAAGCTTTATAATGAAGTAAAAAAAGCTGCGGGGTTAACGGGCAAGGAAAAAGTAGTCGATGCCTATTGCGGAGTAGGAACCATCGGTTTATGGCTTGCTGACCAAGCAGTGGAGGTTCGCGGCATGGACGTGATTCCAGAGTCAATTGAGGACGCCAAGAAAAACGCAAAACGCCATGGATTCACCAATACCAAGTATGTTCCCGGAAAAGCGGAGGAGGTACTGCCTAAATGGGTCAAAAAAGGCTGGAAGCCGGAAGTTATTGTTGTTGACCCGCCAAGAACCGGGCTCGATAACCAGCTGATTCAAACTATTTTACAAGTTAAACCAGAGAAACTGATCTATGTCTCATGCAACCCATCGACGTTGGCGAAAGACATTCAAACCTTGAGTTCAAAATATGATGTCAAATATATTCAGCCGGTGGACATGTTCCCGCAGACGGCACATGTGGAGTGCTGTGTGTTGCTAAAATTACGTTGAATAATAGCAGATGGTAACGAGAATCTGTAAAAGATTCTCGCTGTACCGTCTGCTTTTATTTCAATTCTTTCAATTAAGCGGTGCAACATATCTGGAGTTAGTTCTTGGAAATTAGCGAATCGGTCAGTCTGTTGTTTTAGCTAAATGATTGCTATGTCATCTTCTTTTGTTTCAAGAGAGGACTTAAACCGTTCGATTTTAGTAGTGATATTTTTCATTTGATCATTGATATCACTGAAGAATTTATCATAGCCTGTTTTTGATATTTTTTCATCAGCAAATAAAATTAGAGATTTCTTTTTCTTCTGTTTAAGCCTGTCAAATTTTTTTGTAAAGGTATCAATTTGCTTTTCTTAGCACTCTTTTTGTTGTTTTAGCTTAGTTTTAAGTGCATGCAGAATCTCATTGGTATCTAGAACAGAAGCGATATTTTTTGGGTCATTGAGAATAGCTAGTATCAAGTTAGCCTCTCTTATCAAATGATCACTACATGCTTTAATACCATGTTTATTGTAATTTCCACAAATATTTCCTCGACAATTCTTTTATAAATGCATACCACGAAGACACAAGTTTCCGTTAACAATCAACAAAAGGCAAACGCAAATAATAGCCCCAGTCAAATGAATAAAAGTGACAATGATCAAAGTGACATCATATGGACAATATTCACCTTGGTAATATTATGTCTTTAATCCTCCAACTCTGCATTTTTAGACAATCATTTTTTTATACCAAAAATATCTCTACAAAATAGGTCAAAACCCATGAACAATTGACAAATACTTTGAAAGGTAACCATAAAATACGTCGATTCCTAACTATTAAACAAGTTGTATGTAGGGTTTTGTCAATTTAAAAAATTTTTTTATGACAATAACTGGCGAAATTTTCACTAAGCAATGCTTAAAATTAACATAGTTCAAAAGAATCTATTAAATATTTTATAAAGACATCATCATATTTATGCACATGGCAAATTTCCCATAAAAGATTCTTCTATTTGCAAATTACTAAGCTACTAAAATGGTAGATTTCATGAAGGTGTTGGCATTTTTTGTAGGTGTTGCCCGATTTATGACTATATGGTCTATGACATTGAAGGGGGGTGATTAACCCGGGTAAGGCATTAAGCTGTGAAAGGAGGCGATAAAGGGGCTAATAACGATGCTGAAATGACCACATAACGTAATCATCAGGGGGATTTTGAAAACAAAAACCTACATAAAAAGTAGGTTATTTTCCAAGAGGGAGGAAAATTACTTTGAAGTTGAGAATTAAGATTGCCGCAATATCAACCACGATATTGCTTGCGATGTCATCAACATCCGCTTTTGCAGCGGAACCAGGGCTGGATAAAATGCCCGGACCATTGGATCCCCAGTCATGGGTGAATCCAGAGAATATGACGTGGAATGATTATAATCCGGTTCCGGGTATTGACTGGAATACCACGGATATTCAACCGGAAACAGAGCTTAGAGGGGCATTGATTTTGGTCGACTTTCCGGGTCAGGATTTTATCTTGACCAAGCCCAAGGGTTCAGAACTCATCGGTAATCCGCAAGTCGATGCTGTTCCTCGTGAAGAACTTGGGGAATGGTGGAAGAATTTTTTGAATGTTCCTAGCGAACTCAACAACTTTCAGACAATTGATGGCTTTTGGAAAGAGAACTCTCATGGAAAATGGGGTGTATCTCTTGATTCCTATGGTCCCTACCGCTTGGATAAATATGAATTTCAGTATGGGCTTGAAAGCAGCTTTAATTCCGGTTACCTGCCAAAGAATTATCCTAGTGGAAACCTTTTTACGGATGGCGTAAATGCAGCCACAGCCGACATAACTGCATCTGGAAAGGAATATGACTTTGCATTCATCGTTCATGCCGGCTATGATGAATCAACTGTATGGCAGGAACTCGGCGAAATGATGTTTATGAATCAAGACTCGGTGCCTGATGAATTTGGGCCGCCGGATTTACCTGGATTTGAAAACATGCCAACCTGGGCAAAAACTCGTTATGTACCATGGACTTCCTGGTATGCAGCCAAAGCTATTTGGTCCGCCGCATCTAGTGCAAGGATAAATGGCAAAACGATTCGAGTTTCTATTCAAGGCGAAAGTGATGGCATGGCCGTTTTTGCTCACGAATTTGGCCATCTCAAGGGCCTTGGCGATAACTACAATAATGCGGCTCTTGACCCTAGAACCTATGCCGGTTATTGGGAAACGATGAGCCGTGGATCATTCAATGGCCCCGGTGGAACGCACACCCGCTGGATGATTCCATCTACCCTTGGTGCATCTTTACCGGCACCACATATGCTTCGAAATAAGATGAAACAAGGATTTGTATCCGGTGATGAGGTCCTGCAGCTAACCCCTGATGGATTAAAAGCATCTGGGCCGGTGTTTGCGGATATTAACGCGCGCGAAGTACCAATTGGCAGTGAATTCGGCCGCACCGGACTCCACGGTATCAACATCAGCATGAACGATTTAACACCAAGCAATTACCTAACCGGTGACTGGCGTAACGATATGGTAGGCGGTAAGTACAATAACTACACCCTTGAAGTGGTAGACCGCGTTGGTGCGGATTCCTTCGCATCCGACTCCGGTGTATTGATTGCCAAAACGAAAAATGCGGAAAGTGCCCCGTTAATTTGGGTAGTTGATTCACATCCCGAGGATATCAATCTGAAGGACTTTACAAGACCTAACGGCACAACAGCTATGGTTGGCAAAGGTGACCCCCGTCAAGCTCTTGATGCTTTATTCAAAGCTGGGAGTGGGGCAAGTTTGGTCAGCGGCAAATTCGATGGCTCTATCGGCAAAGACACTATTGTCAGTGAGTACATCGATCCATACAATAAACTTCATTTCTACGTTTTAGGGAATTACAAAGATGCTGCCGGCGCACTTCATTATCAGGTTGCCGTCCGTAACACGGAGGGCTCAGGTGCCTATAAACGCGGGATAAATGTAAGCGCTGCCAATGTGCAACCTGCCGTACAGGGCAAAGTGGCAGTCTATCATTTTAATGTCACTAATACCGGCGAAGCAAAGGATCTTATTCGTTTGAACGCTTCCGCAGGTGCTGATTGGACAGTTCAACTAGATCACAACGTATTGGCTGTGGAACCAGGAGCAACTGTCGATGTACCGGTATACGTGAAAATTCCGAAGGGCAAGACAGCTCCGGCTAACCTTACCTTTACGGCTACCTCAGAGACAGACTCTAAGCAAAGCGTTACCGATACCAATCTTTTGCCAAGCAATCTTAGCGGAACTGCTCTAAGTTCTGTTGTTGAAAGCTTTGACAATACGGGAGCCTTCAAAGCAGGAGCAGCACAAGCTTTGAAACTTCATTTGGCGGGCGTTGCCCAATTTGAAAAGACAGGATCTGCGGATAAGATTATCAAACAAATGAGTGGTTTTAAAGTGCTGTTGGATCATCAAAAAAATACGAATGTGATATCTGCGAAAGCGTATAACAACTTGAAAGCGAATGCCGATGCAATGATTGAGGTTTGGCAATAGGTTAGATTCACGGGTCAGGATATACCTTCTGTGCCGGGGGCGACCCGGCACAGGGGGTAACAAACTCAAAAACTTTTTAATCATGAAGTTGGCAAATTAATGAAGAGAAAAGTACCGGTTTAAAATAAAAGCCCTGAAAAAGGGGAAAAAGCTTAAGGAGGAGTAAACATGGGTTTCAAAAAGAAATTAGGTATGGGAATTATGGCAGGAATAATGGGGGTATCCTTAATTGGGGGAGGAACTTATGCATACTTTAGTGACAGTGAAGTTACGAACAATACGTTTGCGGCTGGTACACTCGATTTATCTGTGCAGCCCACAACGATCATTAATATCAGCAACCTCGCTCCTGGAGACTCGATGACGCGTGCCTTTGAACTGCATAATGAAGGGACACTGGATATCAAGAACGTGACGTTGGGTACCACGTATACCGTGGTTGATGCTAAAGGGGATAACACAGAGGATTTCGCCAAGTATATTGAAGTGGAATTTCTGTACAATATGGACCAATTTAATGAATTCATATACAAAACAACATTGGATCAGCTAAAGGATATGAGCCCAAAAGCAGTGTCAGAAAAGATATTTAACGAAGCTCTAGATGGTGGCATTCTTAAGGCGGGCGATGAACATGATTTGGTAGTGAAGTTCAATTTCCTTGATAACGGGGAAGATCAAAACCAATTCCAGGGGGATAAGCTCAATCTAACATGGACTTTTAATGCCTCACAAGGCGCCGGCAGCGATCGATAAGATTAAAAAAAGGTGCGGCAGAGCAGCTTACTTATTTCGATTTGGACACTTCCCTATCAAACTTGAACTAGGGTATGGTTGTGTTGGTTCATATCTATTTCCTCGATTTTCGCTAATTTATGAGATTCATAGGAAATAAAAACAATAGAATGGCTGGGACAGTTGGAGAACTGTCCCACCTCCATCGTGGTTGTATGCGGTAAGCTATTAAAAGTATTACATGGAATTTGCACTAAGCACAAAGTGTTTGGCGCACAGCGAATGATGAGGGATATTACTAGTCTCGTAGAGGCTGTAAAAGGGCCTACTGCTAATCTTAATATCATTGGTACTACAACATTTTTAGAGGGAGGATTATGATGAAAAGGTTTGGTTTGGAAAAAGTTTTTTCCATAGTGATAATAATAGCACTTCTACTTGGTACGAACCTAATGGGTTCTTCGGCTGCAGAAAATCGAATTTTCAATGATATGCCACATACAGGAAATGTTTTCGCGGACATGGAAAAACAAATTGATTATTTTAAAGAAGATGGGAATATTCGGAATGATATCGCGGTCCGTACCTTGAAAATGCACCTTAGCGGAGTAGCTCTTTTTCAAAAACAAGGACAGACCGATAAGATAATTAAGCACATGCAGAGTTTTAAACGCCTGCTTGATAATCAGAAAAGCAACGGGGGCATTTCCGGAATAGCGCATGATGTTCTGAATACGTACACGCAATACGTAATTGGAAAAATAGAAGGACCTTTTGACTCCGATAATGTTATGAAACATATCAGACATCTAAGTGTTGATATTGGGCCAAGGGAGGCTGGCAGCGAAGGAGAGAGAGCAGGTGCAGAATACATTGAAAGTGTGTTGAAAAGTTACGGCTATGATACCACTATCGAGGAAGCCCCTAGGAGCAATCGGGTTGAATTAATACTTAAGGTACTCTCCGATAATAACAAGAAAATTCCATTGAGGGCCGTTAGTGGAGCCCCTCAAACGACTGGGGATGGGATCACAGCAAATGTATATTCTGCAGGTATAGGTCAACCGAATGATTTCACTGCGGATGCGAGAGACAAGATAGCTTTAATACAAAATGGAGGAATCACCGCCGGGGCAAAGGTGCAAAACGCAATGAATGCAGGTGCGAAAGCTGTCCTTATATATGACAATATGGATAGGTTTACCCTTCCAAGTGTCTCCCTCGGCACCGTACGCAGCACCATTCCAGTTGCGACAATTACCAAGAAGGATGGGGAAGCATTTCTTTCTCAACTTTCTAATGGAAAGGTAGAAGTCCAACTTTCAATTAAAACGCTTACGAATCAAAAAACACTAAATGTAATCGCTGTAAAAAAACCAAAAGGCATTGAAAATCCTGAAATATATTACATTGGCTCACATTTGGACAGTGTTGCATTCGCGCCAGGGGCCAATGATGATGCCTCTGGAACGGCTACACTAATGGAGTTGGCAAGGATCTTTAAGGACTATGATGGCGACAAAGAATTACGATTCGCTGCATTTGGAGGCGAAGAACTTGGATTTGTCGGCTCGAAATACCATATCGGTAATTTGTCACAAGATGAAGTTAAGAGAACAAAAGTTCAGTTTCAGATGGATATGACTGGTACGGCTTGGGTACCTGCCTCACAACTGTTTATTAATACTGTAGATGGGAAATCGAATCTTGTTTCGCAATCAACACACCAGGCTGCTGAAAAACTAGATATTAACAAAGGTTTATTACCAGTTCATATGTTGAGCAGGTCTGATCATGTTCCATTCCACGAGAAAGGGGTACCTTCAGCACTGTTCATATGGATGGAACCTGGAACACCACCTGGGGCAGCTAATATCGAGCCTTATTATCACTCGTTAGAGGATAAAATAGAGCATGTAAGTCCTGAAAGATTACAACTTACAGGGGATGTAGTTTTTAAAGCTATTTCTGATCTAATTGGTTTCAAGAAAAATAGTAGTAAGAATGAAGATGCATCACTAAAGGATGCTTCATAGATTCATAGTCAAACAGATGAATGCCTGGCGAACAGCGTGATCCCGTAAGGAATCTCCAGATAAGTAACCAAAAATATCAAACATTTCCTTGGGAAGCCCCAAGGGAATGTTTGATATTTTAATAACTTGATTTCAATTGCCAGGCATGGACTGCTAAATAAATAAAAAACCTAATCCTAACAATCCATTTGCTTTTGCCGTGTCCACAATACTGTAAGGAGACTAAATTATATATCAATCCAGTCTTCCCAACCTCTATAAAAATAGATGTTATCTAATCTGTCAACTCACCCCCATTACATTTAGGGCAGTTGAAATGTTTCCTCAAACAATAAAAATAAGGGTTTCCCAAAATTGATACCTACGTAAGGAACTAAGCATTTTTTAGACAATTATTTTCGGACATTCTTAGATTAGCATTTATATCTGAAGTATTAACTTTGATCCAAATTATGAACCATTTCACATTCAATATCCATCGACTGCGTTAACTATTCCTTAGCATGCCAATATCCAGGGCATAAATTGTCGGACCTTACATGGACTTAATCATTAAGGGCATCGACAAGTTTTTTTATACTAAAAATATCTCTACAAAACATGCGAAAAACCATGAACAATGGACAAGTATTTTAAAAGGTAACAAAAAGTATGTCGATTCTTACCTATTAAACAAGTAATATGCAGGGTTTTGTCAATCAAAAAACCCCTTTAGTACCAAAAAGTAGCAAAATTTTTACTAAGCAATGCTTAAAATTAACATCATAGTTTAAAAGAATCTATTAAATATTTTATAAAGACATCATCATATTTATGCTCCTGGCAAAATTCCCAAAGAAGATTCTTTTATTTTGCAAATTGCCAAGCTTACTAAAATGGTAGATTTCATGAAGGTGTTGGCATTTTTTGTAGGTGTTGCCCGATTTATGACTATTTGTTCTATGGCTTTGAAGGGGGGTGATTAACCCGGGTAAGGCATTAAGCCGTGAAAGGAAGTGAAAAGAGGCGATAAAGGGGCAAAAACGATGCTGAAATGACGACATAACGTAATCATCAGGGGGAGTTTGAAAAAAAACCCTACATAAGCAAGTAGGTTATTTTCAAAAAGGGAGGAAAATTACTTTGAAGTTGAGAATTAAGTTTGCCGCATTATCGACCACGATATTGCTTGCGATGTCATCAACATCCGCTTTTGCAGCGGATCCAGGGTTGGATAAAATGCCCGACCATGTGGATCCACAGTCTTGGGTTCTTCCGGATGATATGACATGGAATGGCTATAAACCGATTCCAGGAATAGACTGGAAAACCTCAGACATTAAACCGGAGAAGGAAATAAGGGGGGTCTTGATTGTCGTTGATTTTCCTGATCAAGGGTTTATTCTTAGCCAACCTAAAGGTTCTGATCTGGCCGGGAATCCTAGAAGTATCGGATCTATTCCCCGAGAGGACGTTCCTGAGTTTTTTAAGAACTTTCTCACCATGCCTAGCGCTCTAAACAACTATCAAACGATGGATAGTTTTTGGAAGGAGAACTCTTACGGAAAATGGGGCGTAACCCTTGATGCTTATGGTCCATACCGCTTGGATAAAAACGAATTTCAGTACGGACTTGAGAGTAGCATGAACCCTGGTACATTGCCAAAGAACTATCCAACCGGAAACCTTTTTCAGGATGGCATAAATGCGGCCACAGCCGACATAAACGCATCTGGAAAAGACTATGACTTCGCGTTCATTGTTCATGCGGGTTATGCAGAATCAGCCGTATGGCAGGAATTCGGTGAAATGATGTTCCTAAATCCAGATAAGGTGCCTGACGAATTTGGACCACCGAAGAATTTACCTGGATTTGAAAACACGCCAAACTGGGCAAAAACTCGTTATGTACCATGGACTTCTTATTTTGCAGCCAAAGCGATTTGGTCTTCCGCATCCAGTGCAAAGATCAACGGCAAAACGATTCGTGTTTCTATTCAAGGCGAAAGTAATGGTTTGGCTACATTTGCCCACGAATTCGGTCATCTTCAAACTCTTGGTGATAATTACAACAACCCATTCGGTAACCCTCCAGCCCGGTCTTATGCGGGAAATTGGGAATTAATGAGCAGTGGAAGTTTCAATGGCCCGGGCGGCCCACATACGCGTTATTTTATTCCTGCCACCCAAGGTGGATCCTCACCGGCCCAGCATACGCTGCGAAATAAGTTGAAACAGGGATTTCTGTCCAATGATGAAGTCCTGCAGCTAAAAAGCGATGATTTAAAACAGACCGGTCTGGTGTTTGCGGATATTATCTCACGTGAAGTGCCAATTGGCAGTAAATTTGGCAAAACCGGGCTCCACGGCATCAACATCAGCATGAACGATTTAACACCAACCAATTACCTTACAGGTGACTGGCGGAACGATATGATAGGCGGGAAGTACAATAATTACACCCTGGAAGTGGTGGATCGTGTCGGGACAGATTCCTTCCAAACCGATTCCGGTGTATTGATTTCCAAAACGAAAAATGCGGAGAGTGCCCCGTTCATTTGGGTAGTTGATTCCCATCCGGAAGATATTAATCTGCCTGACTTCATAAGACCTGACGGCACAACAGCTATGCTTTCCTTAGGGGATGAGCGACAGATTTCCGACGCTTTATTCCATGCAGGGAATGGGGCAACTTTGGTCAGTGGAAAATTCGATGGTTCGATCGGCAAAGACACTGTTGTCAGTGAGTACATCGATCCATACAATAAACTTCATTTCTACGTTTTAGGGAATTACAAAGATGCTGCCGGCGCACTTCATTATCAGGTTGCCGTTCGGAACACGGAGGGCTCAGGTGCCAATAAACGCGGGGTAAATGTAAGCGCTACCACGGCACAACCCGCCGTACCGGGCAAAGTGGCAGTCTATCATTTTAATGTCACTAATAACGGCGAAGCAAAGGATCTTATTCGTATCAACGCTTCTGCAGGTGATGATTGGACAGTTCAACTTCAGCACAACGTACTGGCTGTGGAACCTGGTGAAACCGTCGATGTACCGGTATACGTGGAAATTCCAAAGGGCAAGACAGCTCCGGCTAACCTTACCTTTACGGCCACTTCTGAGACTGACTCCAAGCAAAGCGTTACCGATACCAATCTATTGCCAAGCAATCTTAGCGCAACAGGTTTAAGTTCTGTTATTGAAAGCTTTGACAAAGCGGGAGCCTTCAAAGCGGGAGCAGCACAAGCTTTGAACCTTCATTTGGCGGGCGTTGCCCAATTTGAAAAGACAGGATCTGCGGATAAGGTTATCAAACAAATGAATGGTTTTAAAGTGCTGTTGGATCAACAAAAAAATACGAATGTGATCTCTGCGAAGGCCTATAACAGTTTGAAAGCGAATGTCGATGCAATGATTGAGGTCTGGAAATAGGTTAGATTCACTGTTGGAGGATATATCTTCTGTGCCAGGAGCACCCGGCACAGGAGGTAACAAACTCAAAAACTTTTTAAATTAAACGGGGAGGTCGTTACTTTTAAAACAAGTGACGCAATCCTGATTACCCACCGAATTGTTAAGGAAAAAGGGCGGGGATGCAATACATCACAAAGGGCGATCACAACATTGCACCGGATGTGTACCCCGTTCCTTCCCATAATATTGTGGCTATCTATACAGGGGTTACAATTCCCTATATTGGTTATATTGCTCACTTTGCCAATTCACGTGTGGGAAGGCTTTACTACTAATTCCACCACCTGGGGTGTTGTTACTGGACTATGCAGGATTTCCCATTTGGCAGACCCTAAGAGAATTGAAAGTAAAGAAGAAAACGAAGGAACAAGAGATTTTTGCCCTATTTATCCTGTTCGAATCGGTTATAAAACTACAAATTAAAAGCCCTGAAAAAGGGAAAAAGCTTAAGGAGGAGTAAACATGGGTTTCAAAAAGAAATTAGGTTTGGGAATTATGTCGGGAATAATGGGAGTATCCTTAATTGGGGGGGGAACTTACGCATACTTTAGTGACAGTGAAGTTACGAACAATACGTTTGCGGCTGGTACACTCGATTTATCTGTGCAACCCACAACAATCATTGATATAAGCAACCTCGCTCCTGGAGACTCGATGACGCGTGCCTTTGAACTGCATAATGAAGGGACACTGGATATCAAGAACGTGACGTTGGGTACCACGTATACCGTGGTTGATGCTAAAGGGGATAACACAGAGGATTTCGCCAAGTATATTGAAGTGGAATTTCTGTACAATATGGACCAATTTAATGAAATCATTTACAAAACAACATTGGATCAGCTAAAGGATATGAGCCCTAAAGCAGTGTCAGAAAAGATATTTAACGAAGCTCTAGATGGTGGCATTCTTAAGGCGGGCGATGAACATGATTTGGTTGTGAAGTTCAATTTCCTTGATAACGGGGGAGATCAAAACCAATTCCAGGGGGATAAGCTCAATCTAACATGGACTTTTAATGCCACACAAGGCGTCGGCGGCGATCGATAAGATTAAAAAAAGTGCGGCAGGGAAGCTTACTTATTTCGATTTGGACACTTCCCTATCAAACTTGAACTAGGGTATGGTTGTGTTGGTTCATATCTATTTCCCCGATTTTCGCGAATTTATGAGATTCATAGGAAATAAAAACAATAGAATGGCTGGGACAGTTGGAGAACTGTCCCGCCTCATTTAAGAAAGTTTAGAAACGGGAAAACTCAATTGGCGTTTATTGGATGTATTAACCTTGCCCGATATTGTTACGTTTTTAAAATATCCATTAAAATATCGAAGGCATTTTAAAGCTTATTTAGCTTTTTATTTGGATGGTAAACCCTAGTCAGATTCGTCAGCGACAATGACTTTGGGAAGTTGTCAAAAGTAGGAGTGAAGATAATTGAAGAAAATGATCACAGTTTTAGCCATTTTATCGTTGGTATTTTTACTTGGTGCCTGTTCGGCTCTAACCTCTGGCGAAGGGAGCAAGGAACTTGTTAAAACGGAATATGGAACCATCACAAAAGATGATGTATATAAAGAAGTGATAAGTTCCGAGCGGGGAAAAGATTTGATTCAGAAGGTGGTCTATATGCAAATTCTGAAAGGCAAATATGAGGTATCTGATAAAGAGGTGAATCAACGGCTGGACGAGATGAAGGAACAGGCCAATGATGAGGATGGGTTTAAAGCGTTCCTACAACAACAGGGCTTTAAAAATGAAACGGAATTAAAGGATCAAATTAAACAATCCCTTTATTTCTTTAAAGCAACAACAGATGGGGTGAAAGTCTCAGATAAACAAATAAAAGATTACTATGAACAAAATAAAGACCAATACACGGAGGCTAGAACCAGCCATATTCTCGTGGATGAGGAGTCAACCGCTAAGGAAATTGAAGAGGAACTAAAGAAAGGAACTGACTTTGCTGAATTGGCAAAAAAACAATCGACGGATAAGGTGTCTGCTGCAGAAGGCGGGGATTTGGGCTATCTTTCCGGGCGAAGCAAGGAATTGGATCCGACATTTCTTGCGGCGGCTTTGAAATTGAAAAAAGATGAAGTGAGCGGGCCGGTCAAGACAATATTTGGTTATCACATCATTAAGGTAACAGATATAAAGGAGACGCCATTAAGCAAGGTGAAAGATCAAATCAAACAAGCGCTTATGGGAAAAGAGGCAAAACCTGTACAGGAGATATTAAATAAATTGAATAAAGAAATTGAGATTAAAGAAGATGCATTTAAAGATGTATTTAAGGATGTAGAACCGCAACAACCAAAGATGCCCCCTCAAGGTTAAAATGTTCGGTCATTACTGATTGGACCAATGGTAAAGTTGGCATGATTGGAAAGTACTATGATGGAACTTGTGCCAACGCTGTAAGATCTACAAGCGTTGATGGATTGGAGACAATTATGCCACTTTCAGCCATTAGCAGTTGGTATGATAATCGTCGAACCTTATACCAATTACATAGTTAATTATGCTAATAACGAAAGTGATGAGAATTTGGCAAAGCAACGTGGAGTCTTAATTCCACGTCCAAATTGCTTTTCAAAATCGGTACCCTTAGGTCATTGAGAAGTATTAAAGCATTAATTGGGTTTTTGTGGAGAATATTGTCATGTGAAGCAAGATGATGGAACAACTACTTACATCTTGAACAAGCAGGATTCGAAAAAGAAGATCAAGCGTTCAATGGTGCGAAATATGGTTGGGCGAACATGGTCGAAGGACTTAAAAAAATGTTAGAGGAAAAGTAAGACCAAACGGCTCAGTATAGGACTGAGCCGTTTGTTTTTTCAAAAAAAACACAACAAATTCATTTGAAGTTGTGCTAACATGGCAATACTAGATTTAGAGAATGGAGAGGAGATTGCTATGAAAATAAATCAATTAATTGCAAACAATATTAACAAATTAGATGCAGTGCTTCCAACTGATCAATCATTAGGAATTGCGGGTTTGTCTGGATCTGGTAAAACCACATTTTGTCAAACCATTGGTGAAGAATCCAAGAAGCGTCTCGTTTCCTTATTGCCAAAGGCTGAATATCAATATTTATTCCCTGATATTATGGAAACAAATTTCAGTGCCATTAATATGGAAGAAATGCCTTTAGTGCTTTTTCTTGGAAGATCATCCATTTCTTCTAATCCACGTTCAACTATTGGTACACATACTGGTGTTTTTACAGAGATTCGTGTAAGACTCGCTGAAAAATACAATCTTTCTCCAGAAGTCTTTTCATTTAATAATGAATTAGGCTGGTGTCCTAAGTGTAAAGGCCGCGGTACTAACAATAATGTCGAATGTCCTAAGTGTAAGGGGAGGCGCTATAATCAAGAAGTTGAGCAATATACGATTGAATTATTTGATAAATTACATACTATTTCCGATATCAACAACTTGAGCGTTGAATCCATTCTTTCACTAGCAGAAGTTTTAAATCTTGGTGAAGGGAAACAAAATATTCTTAAAAACATTATCAACATGAATATTGGTTACTTAACATTAAACAGAGTAATGGGTACATTGTCCGGTGGAGAATTAACACGACTTTACCTCGCAGAATTCATGGCTGTTAGTGAAAATACTGTCATTATCATTGATGAAATATCAGTCGGTATTGATCACGAAACATTACTTAAAATTTTAGAGCAAATTAAACAATTAGGCTATAAGAATCAAATTTGGCTTATTGACCATTCTGACACAGTGCTCGAAACAACGGATGACCAACTATTCTTTGGACCTGGCAGTGGTAAATATGGCGGAAAAATCGTGGATGAATCACCGCGTCCAAAACCAGTATACTCAGAACGAAATGAAGAAGAGCCAATAGATTACTATCAATTTCATGATTTATATTGCCGTAATATTCAAATGGCTGAAATGAAAATACCAAAAAATAGACTTGTAACCATTACTGGAGAGTCTGGATGTGGTAAATCAACACTTGTCAACGAATGTATTGCCCAAGATTTTCAAAAGAGGTACAAAAAAGATAAACTTGTTATGGTTGGACAAGATCGAAACCAATCCATTACGAGTCGGTCAACTGTTGCGACTTTTCTTGATATTAAAAAGAAACTCACAAAATATAGTGAAGAAATTGATGATATTTTCGATCGCTCCATTGAAGATATTATTGATGAACTTCCGAATGAAGATATCGCACATAAACGCTTGAGCTTATTGATCAAACTTGGACTAGGTTATTTGACATTAAATAGAAAAACGCAAACATTATCGACTGGTGAATTTCAATGTGTTCATTTAGTCTCGGAACTGTTTGCTAATTCTAGAAATCCTCATACACTTTTCATTTTTGACGAACCATCAAAAGGTTTATCACAAAATATTTTAAATCAATTCATTGATAGTGTCAGGGGCATTCTACAAGATGAATCAGTTTCAATCATGATGATTGAACATAATGCCTATATGATGGAGAATTCTGATTTTATCGTTGATTTTGGTAAAAGAAAGAATGAACCTGTCACACATCTTGATGTTGTTAATCATCATGAATATTATGAGACTAAAAATAGGAAAGATATCGCGTTGCCATCGCCTATTTCGTCTACACTCAATTCACAACATGGCATTACGTATTTAAAAGAACATCATATCGACTATTTTAAAAATGCAGAAAATGTCTATAAGGGCGGTATTTTAAAAAGCTTATCATCAATGGCTCGTTTGATTTATGGTGAATATGATTCTAATACAATTGCCCCTGTCATTGCCATTGATCTTGAAAGACATTTGTATAGTCAATATAGTTTCCTTTATGAAATGGGTGGCCTGATTAACCATATTGTGGCGGCGCATCCGACCAATAAAGATACGAGAACCTTTGATTTCTTTTCTCAGGACAATCATTGTCCATCATGCTCGGGACGTCTTGAAATTGAAATATTTGATAAAGAATTGGTGATTCAAGACAAAGATCTTCCATTCTGGGATGGTCTATTCTATCCAGAAATAATGGAAGTATTAAAATTTTATCAATACCCAAAATTAGAATTTCTATTTGAAGAAATTAAGAATGAGCTTGGGTTGGACCTGACGAAAAGCTATAATGAGATGTCAGATGAAGAAAAGCATACATTTTGGTACGGGTATTTTGAAAAGTCATTTTATGATAAGCAAGGCAAGGCACGTAGAACATGGGTAGGTTTTAATACCATCCTTGGTATGTATATGGTCGTTTCAAAATCAATTATTAAAGAGCAAATGAAAGCTTCTAAAGAAAAGATTACATGTCCAATTTGTGAGGGTAGTGTGTTAAACCACCATAAACCGCTTAAATTTGGAGACACAGATATTCGTGAAATGATCAATCTGCCGATTGACCAAGTATTAAAAATAGTCGGTGATTTACCTGCACTCGTCAAACTGAAGTCTATTGTAGGCGGCGATATGATTTTGACAGAAGATGTCTCTTTACTGCCTAGAAAAACACAAGTCGCACTTAAAATGTTTGAATTAGAACAAGCAAGCTTTACGGGTTATGAAATGGTATTACAAAATGTCTTACCATTCTGGGACTGGGTCAAAGACAATATCGAATCTATTAGCAACAGCAATCAAGTGACCATCTGTGATTTTCCTACTATCAATGAAACAAGAGAAACAATCATAGATAAGTATTTCACAAATGGAAAATACAAAAAACTGACATATGTGTATGAAGCATTCGGTTACAAAAAATTAGTTACCCAAATTAATAAAATTAAAAAAAGCGATCCCTGTCCATTCTGTAAAGGAAAGAAAGTGATATCAGAAGATAATCTGCATGATGGCGTGTTTAAATTAACCATTCCATGTGTAAGTTGTTATGCAAGTGGCATTAATGATGAGGGCCTTAAGGAACTTGTTGAAGGCATACCAGTAAAAACATGGTTAACTGGAACAGTAAGTGATGTTGTTGATGAAAGCTTATATACAGAAGCTGTTGCAGATATTCCAATTTTCAATCGTATTCGTGAGTTAAATAAACGAGATATGATGGCGGTTTATCAATGCCTTGAGCAAAATAATAAAATTTGAATGATTAAAACAAGCCATATTTTAAAACAAAGCTAGATGTCAGCTAGTGATTATTACGGGGCTGTCCGAGAAGTAGATTATGGATAGAAGGCATGCAAAACGTCAGGGGCTTGGTCGCTTTCCGCGGGCCAGCTGCCGAGCCTCCTCAGTACGGGATCTCGGCCGGCTGGCATTCCCGCAGGAGTCTCCCGACGCCCCTGCCGTTTGCGATGAAAATGAGCCTATCTCAAAGAAATTATCACTCTGAGCGTTGGTTTATTTTGGATTTATTCAATTAAATTCCCCGATGGCAAAGGGAGGTTATAACTAAAATGCGGCAGTCCAGCCACCATCGGCAACGATGACTGTTCCGTTCACAAAGCTAGATTCATCAGAAGCTAAAAATAGGGCAACTTGTGCAATTTCATCTGATTGACCCATTCGCGGCATTACATTCTGTACCACTTTAGTACGACTTGCTCCAAATTCATTGATATTTTTCATTGATGAACCAATGTTTGTTTCAACTCCACCTGGTGCAAGGGCATTACAACGAATGCCCTTATTTGCATACATGAAACCAGTGTTCTTTGTAAGACCTACAACTGCATGTTTCGATGCCCCGTATGCAGCACCTGCATGTGCACCATTTAATCCGCCAGTCGAAGCAGTATTAATGATTACTCCTTTTCCTTTTTCTAAAAAGATCGGTATTGCTTTACGCATTGCACGCATGACACCTTTTATATTAATATCAAATATTAAATCCCATCTATCATCATTAATGTCACCAACAGGTTCAAATCCATCCATAATACCAGCATTATTAACGAGGATATCTAAAGTCCCATATTCATTTACAGCTGTATCAATCATGTTTTCGATATCTTCCAATTTTGCCACATTCACTTGAAGGGCTTTAGCTGCGCCGCCATTATTCGTGATCCCTTCTGCAACTGCTGCTGCACCTTCTATGTTAAGGTCAGCTACAATGACTTTTGCCCCTTCTTTAGCATACAATTCTGCAATCGCTTTTCCCATGCCTGAGGCTGCTCCAGTTACAACTGCAATTTTATTTTGAAGTTTCATTAAAAATTCCTCCATCCATTTGAATCGTTTTGATGTATTAATGTACTTTTATTAAATTTTTTTCAACGTCCTTCAGGTGCACTGTTATAGTTTGGCCCCTCCGTTATATTTGATACTGCCTTTCTATTGGGCATAAATATTGTCACAAAGAATGCTACGATAGCTAAAATTTCTGTAAAAAGGTATGCATCACTCGTGCCATGTATAGAAGATACCTTCATAAGTTCAGATTTGGACATTACATCGCCAGATTGAATCAACGTAGCAGCGTGATTATTTGTGCTGGTGGTCATAATCGTTACAACCAGTGCAGTTCCGATCGCACCTGCTACTTGGCGAACTGTGTTCGTTACGGCTGAACCGTGAGCATTTAGATGTTTCGGAAGTGCATTCAGTCCGGCAGCAGTGATTGGCATCGTCAGTAAAGTCAAACCAATACGTAAGATGATGGTTCTAATCATCAAATAAGTAAAACTTGTCGTTTCACTCAAATCGGTAACGCCCCATATTGCAAGAATAACAAAGACAAGACCTATGAGAGCAAGTGGTTTTGCACCAAATTTATCGAATAAGCGACCAGATACAGGTGACATCAAAGCATTTAATAATGCACCCGGAAGCAACAGTAAGCCCGTGTCAAGCACCGTGTATCCTCTGCTTGACTGCAAATAGATAGGAAGTAAAATCAAATCTGCATACATTACCACTGTTAACAAAATATTAATGATCGCCGTCATCGTAAACATCCGTTCCTTGAAGACACGCAGGTCCAGCATAGGATCAATGGAAGTAAGCTGGCGTCTACTGAAGAGAATAATGAAGATAACACCGCTAATTAAACAAGATAACACCACCGGGCTTCCCCATCCATCTGAGCCCGCACTGCTAAACCCATAAAGCATACCGCCGAACCCTGCGGTTGAAAGAATGATACTGATGATATCTAGTTTTGGTTTGGATGTCTCTGATACATTTACTAGATATTTAATCGATAAAGCAATCACGATGGCGACAAGTGGGAACATGCCGATAAATATCCAACGCCATGAGAAATGGTCGATAATGACTCCTGCCAAAGTGGGGCCGATTGCCGGTGCAAATATCATCACAAGCCCAAGAAATCCCATGGCAGTTCCACGGCCTTCCTCAGGAAACACCACAAGAACAACCATCATTAATAAAGGCATAATAATTCCGGCTCCTGCAGCTTGAATTAGACGACCTGTTAATAAAAAGGCAAAGCTCGGTGCAATGGCGTTTATAAAAGTACCCATTAACAATAAAACCATTGAGCTGATGAAAAGCTGCCGCGTGGTAAATCGTTTCATTAAAAAGGCAGTAACCGGAATTAAAATACCATTCACCAACATAAAGCCAGTTGACAGCCATTGAACTGTAGTCGTAGAAACCTCAAATTGCTTCATCAAATCCGGTAAAGCAACATTTAATATCGTCTGATTCAGGACTGAAAGAAATGAGCCTAAAAGTAAGACGAATAGAAGAAGTCCTTTTTTTACTTGTTGATTAGGTTGATTCATGATCTATTACACATTCCTTTCACATATTATTATCTAATTGACAATAAGTTGTTTAATTGATACTGTGTCAATAATACTAACATGAGAATAGTGAAAATAGCCATTTACACTTTTAAGATAAATGTATACTAATTGACAAATTATTGAATATGTGTCGAAAAAATAATAAATGATAGACGAAGGATTGATATAATGTCTAACAACGAGAAGATGAAGGTGGATCCTCGAATCAAACGGACAAAGAGAATGTTTAAAGATGCACTCATTTCATTGATCCAGGAAAACTACGATAAAAGCAAATTGACTGTTCAAAATATTGCTGATCGAGCCGAATTAAATCGTGCAACATTCTACTTACATTATCATGATATTGACGATCTAATGGAGCAAATGATTGATGAAGTTCTTGACGAGTTGAATATGACTATGAAGTATCCATCCGAGGATAATCCATCAATTAATAAAGGATACCCAGCACCTCGGATCCGGCTCATTTCTTTTCTAGATCATTTTTATCGAAATGCCGGCCTCTACAATGTGATGCTGGAGAACAAGGATTTCCGCAAAAGAGTGTTTGGTATATTGTTAGATATCGTCACTTTTTGGGCTGAAGATAGAATAGCAAAAGGCAAGTCGTTTCAGGTTTCCAATGAGATCATTGCAGCTTCGACACTTGGCATCGTATCATGGTGGTTACAGGAAGGGACACCTTATAGTCCAAGCTTTTTAGCAAACCAGATAATTCGTATGTCCACTTAAGACTACCATGCATTATATTAAGAATAGTACATTGCACCAAGTTAATAGATTTTATAAACAAATTGATACTACAAAATGCAGTGGCCTTACTTAATGGAAGCTGCGAAGGAGAGTAACCTTTCATATCCGACGTTAATGAAGGTTATTTTTTTTTGGGAAAAATTCACCAGCACTTCCCTTTCAAATTGTGAAAAATGAACAATCGGTTAGGGACTGGTAAAAAAACATTTTTTGATAAAAGTTTTAGTAGGGAGCAGGAGTCGATTTTTTATCAGATTTTTCTACATAAAATTACAATTATATTACATTACCGACAGTTTTATTGTTTTTAGTCTATTTAGACTATAAACTAGTAATATATTAGGAATCAGAATTAATGATAGGGAATAAAAGGAGATTTAGTATGATAAGAAAAATAATAAAATATTCGGTATCGGCTGCGGTTCTAGCCACTATGATTCAAGCAACACCAACTTTTGCAAGTCCAGTGACACAAGGACAAATCGATGCGACAAAAGGTCAAATCAATGACTTTGAAACAAAGATTCAACAATTAGACAACCGAATCAGCTTAGCAATGGAGAAAAGTGAACAACTGAATAATCAAATTACAACACAACAAGGGAAAATAGAAGTAACAGAGGCTGAAATTGAAAAAGCAAAAAAGTCCTTAGATACTCACAAAAAGGTCTATTCTGAACGACTAAAAAGCATTCAGTTAGAGGGAAAACAGTCAATCGCTACCTATGCAGAACTTTTGCTTTCCTCTAATAACATTTCTGAGTTATTAACTCGTTTTACTGCTATTTCGCAGATTATGGAAAGTGATACAGACTTATTGAACGGTTTAAATGAAAAAGAAAAAGTGTTAAAAGAAGCAGAGGAAAAATTACATAATGAAATCGATAAATTAAAAAAGAGCCAGGATGAATTAGCTTCTGAACAAAAAAAGATTGAAGAAGATAAAAATGAAGTTGCAAAAGAATTAGCAGAAGCGGAAAACAAATTACAAAGCCAAGAGGATCAGCTTGCGCAACAAGAGGCAGAGCGGCAGGCTCAATTAGCTCAACAACAAGCTCAACAACAAGCTCAACAACAGGCACAACAACAAGCTCAACAACAAGCTCAACAACAGACTCAACAACAACCTTCAGGAAACAATTCATCACAATCAACACCATCTCCTGAAGTACCTAATCAAACTAACTCTGCTACGGCAAGTTCGGTTATTGCGTATGCTAAACAATTTTTGGGTGTTCCTTACGTTTGGGGCGGAACTACGCCAAGCGGATTTGATTGTTCGGGATTCACTTCATATGTTTATCGTTCTGTTGGCATTAATCTTCCGAGGGTGTCACGCGACCAGCAAAATGTTGGAACTAGGATTTCTCCAAGTCAAGTACAGCCAGGAGATTTAGTATTCAGGGGTTCCCCTGCCTATCATGTCGGTATTTATATTGGAAACGGGCAATATATACATGCGCCGCAAACTGGAGATGTTGTGAAAATTGCTTCGTATAATCCGGCAGCTTTTACAAGTGCTGCTAGAGTATTGCATTAGGAGCAAATTTTTGAAGTGTACACTTATATAGTGAAAGACCATCCTGAAAAAAGGATTTTGTATTCCCTCAGACGAATAGTTTGGGGGAATTTTATATTTAGGCATAATTTTACGGCTCTTAATTCAGTACATACGTAAATAATTTTTAAAGGGCACTAACCTTGTGTAGAAAAGGTATAATAAAATGGCAGAAGTAGACATTAAAAAGGGATGCTTTGTGTTGAAATGAAAAGTAAATAACTAAATATATTATTGAACACCTATGATTTTTTAGGAGACAGTAAGACCAAAGGAGGGAAGGAGACATGATGAAAAAAGAAATTAATGAATCAGGATGGAAGCTTGACAACAGTTACGCCCGTTTGCCGAATTCCTTTTTCACCAGCCAGAATCCAACCCCTGTACGCTCACCGAAGTTAATCATTCTTAATAATCCGTTGGCCGCATCCCTGGGATTGAACGTCGAGGTGCTACAAAGCGAAGATGGTGTTGCGGTGTTTGCAGGCAACCGGATTCCCAAAGGAGCATCGCCACTTGCTCAAGCTTATGCCGGGCATCAATTTGGGCATTTTACGATGTTAGGGGATGGCCGCGCTGTGCTGCTAGGCGAGCAGATCACTCCTCTAGGTGAACGGTTTGATATTCAGCTAAAGGGACCAGGAAGAACGCCATACTCCAGAGGGGGGGATGGCAGAGCGGCATTGGGACCGATGCTGCGCGAATACATTATCAGTGAAGCCATGCATGGGCTTGGTATTCCTACCACTCGTAGTCTAGCAGTGGTTTCAACAGGGGAGCCAGTCATCCGCGAAACCGACCTGCCTGGTGCCATTCTAACTCGAGTGGCTGCAAGTCATCTCCGCGTCGGCACCTTCCAATACGTTGCAAAATGGGGTACAGTTGAGGAACTTCGAATCTTGGCCGACTATACATTAAAGCGCCATTATCCAGAAGTTGAAGCGGGAGAAAGTCGCTATCTTTCACTGCTTCAGGAAGTGATCAAGCGTCAGGCAGGACTAATTGCCAAATGGCAGCTTGTCGGTTTTATTCACGGGGTGATGAACACCGACAACATGACCATTAGCGGAGAAACCATTGATTATGGTCCTTGCGCCTTTATGGATGTCTATGACCCAGAAACAGTATTCAGTTCCATTGACACTCAAGGCCGATATGCCTATGGCAATCAGCCGTATATTGCCGGGTGGAATCTCGCACGATTTGCTGAAACGCTATTGCCGCTGCTGCATGATAATCAGGAACAGGCTATCAATCTGGCCCAGGATGCGATTTCAAATTATATGAAGTTGTATCAAATCCATTGGTTGGAGGGTATGAGAGCAAAACTGGGAATATTTAATGAGGAAGTGCAGGATGAATCTCTTATAGATGACCTCCTCGGTATGATGCAAAAATATCGTGCAGACTATACCAATACCTTCCGTGCATTAACTTTTGAGACGCAGGAGGATACGGTCCTGTTCGGTACCCCAGAGTTTACTCAGTGGTATGAACGGTGGAAGGCAAGGCTACAGGGACAGGAAGAGTCGAAAGCCTCCTCGCTTCAATTGATGAGGAACAGCAATCCTGCACTAATCCCTCGGAATCACCGAGTGGAAGCGGCGCTGGAAGCTGCTGTGAATCAAGGAGACTACAGCGTGATGGAGAGGCTGCTTAATGTTCTATCAAGTCCTTATGCGCACTCCCCAGAGCAGGCAGAATACTCCACACTGCCTGCGCCATCGGCCAATCCTTATCGAACATTTTGTGGTACTTGATTTCTTTCTGCTTTTCACATTTTGCCTTTTTACTAAAATAAGGCAATCCTTTTACTTTGAAGTGTGTTGCACAACTCATTTTTTATAAAATTAGGCCCATTTTTTGGAATGGGCTTTTTGTATGAAAATGAAGTAGAGCGCCGCAAATAAAAATAAAACCACGAGGCGGTGCTTTCTGGTTATAATGTAGTTTTTTTAGTACTATATTTAAATATATTTTGATAGTTTTAAAGGGGAATTGCAATATTATCCTGGGTTTGAATTATATTTCAACCCATATATATAAGAAACCATGAAGTTGAGGTAATGTATTGTATGAATGAGAAATTTATGAAAAATGCCGATGCGTGCTACCGGTTGGCCGAGCAGAAAGCTGTAAATTACTTTAAAGAATTAAATGCGCAGGTCTTGCAAAAGACGTATATCACTACCTTAACAAAAGATATTCAATCATGGAAACATAACCACATTCGTCATCCATTAGTATCCTTCCTTCCACGTGAAAAGAGAAAACCTGAATCCCAGAGTTATCATAACTATATCCAATGGCTGGATTACACAGGTAAACTTGGGTCTTACTTGGATCGCAGCATCTCGTATATTTTCATGCGTGATCTGGGCAAAGCACTAAACTCACCTGACACACAGGCCAGGATTCGGCAGGTAGTTGACAGTTTAAAAATTCACCTAACTCATTCAACACCTGCAGGCCGAGGAGACAAAACTAAAGACTTTAGCATGTCCGGCATGTACCGGTGGGCTCAGAAGGAAGGCATTGAATCCACCTTCATCTGGGTGATAAACAAACTAAAAAGGGTATCCGCCAATATTCCAAAGGGGATGGATGCGGAGCAAGCCCAGAGGAAACTTATCAAAATCATTGCCGGTGTAGTTATGCATGTAATTGAAGAAATGGATTCGGAGATCTTGCCTGAAGCACGTACTCAGAAACTAGATAAAGCTATTAGGCTTGGCTATGCATATGGTCTAACCTATCCATTCATTGACGATCTTCTAGATTCAGAAGTCTTATCCGATAAAGAGAAGGAACAATATTCCGATTTGATACGGACCACCCTTATCACAGGAACTGTGCCGGAATTGGGCAAGTGGACTGGAAAAACTAAAGATCTGCTCCGATATATTCATTCGGAACTACGAGATGCCTTTGAGTATATTAAAGCCCATCAACGATCAGAGACGAGAAAAACCTTTTTCGAGCAAGCCTATGTGTTTTTTCACTCCCAGGAAGTGGATCGTGTAAAGGATCTATCAAATCCAAATTACACCAATGAAGAGCTCTATATACCTGTCATTTTAAAATCTGCTTCTTCACGATTGATTGTCCGTTCAGTCATTAGTGCTCCAGAGGATGAGGGTTTTGACAACCGAACATTCTTTTATGGCATATACAACCAGCTTGCTGATGATTTTGCAGATATGTATGATGACATGAAGGACGGCGCGGTTACACCCTACACCTATTATCTGAAATATCATGATAAGCGTTCCAATCTTATAAACCCCTTTGAATTATATTGGGCGGTTATCTCCAATTTGATCCATAATGTGTATCACTCAGATACCAAGACCTGTGAGGTGATTCTGGATCGTGCAATTAACGGTCTTAAACGATTTAAAGAACGAATGGGAACTAAAAAATATATCGAAGTAATGGAGATAGTTGCTTCTGGAAATCCGAAATTTAATAGACTCATCCAAAAGATGGTTCGAAAAGCGGATGATGTGGATTTCTTTGATAAACTGCTTCGTGACCATATGATTACCATTCTAAAAAATGAACGGAAGGAGCGGGAAGACTTTTTAGATACGCTTGAAACCGTCCGCAATCAGATCAACAACATTTTGCCCATCCCAAAAACCGAGAATATTACTCTGATGAAAGAGCCAATCATTGATGCGGCAAATTACAGTTTGGAAGGTGATGGGAAGAGAATAAGGCCAATCATGACTTGGGTTATGGGAATTAACGAATATGGATTAGATAGATCCGCAATTGTGCCGCTTCTGAGATCCTTAGAATATATGCATACTGCATCCCTAATCTTCGACGATTTACCATCACAGGATAATGCGTCCACCCGTAGGGGGCGTTCAACTTTACATCAGGTATATAACATTGCTATCGCAGAATTGACCGGTCTCTTTCTAACCCATAAGGCTATAGAGGAACAAGCATCTCTTAACCAGTTCGATTCAAAAACTGTGCTTAATCTGATTCAATATTCGGCGCAAATGACTGAGGTAATGTGCAGGGGACAGGCGATGGACTTGGATTCAAAAGGAAAACAATTGACACTGGAACAATTGAACATGATGTGTTTTTATAAAACCGGAATAGCATTCGAAGCTTCCCTCATCATGCCTGCCATACTCGCCAAAGCAAAGGAGTACGAAATGGCTGCCTTAAAAAAATTTGCCCGCCATGCCGGAATTGCATTTCAAATTAAGGATGACCTGCTCGATGTTGAAGGAAATCAGCTTTTACTCGGAAAACCCATTGGCAAAGATGCTGAAAATAATAATTCGACATTTGTGTCAATCCTTGGGAAGGAGGGTGCCAAAAAAGAGATGTGGGAACATTACTGTCTCGCAATGGAAGCATTGCAAGAAGTACAACAAAATACGACTTTTCTGAAGCATTTATTAAATTATATTGTGAACCGTGACCATTAATAGATTGTCATTCAAAAAATCGAATCGAATATCAAGCGGGGATAAATGTAATAAAAATAACTTTCTCTATAATGGCGAAGTTTCTTTTTGCACTTGAACAATTAGTACAAGGTTTGAATAAGCTAGCAAAAAGGAGTTATTAGGATGAGCATAGTTACGTTTATTATTTCCGTTGTTATTGCCATGGTAATAGGTATGGTAGCTGATAAATTATCGCCATATCATATGCCGGGAAGCTGGGCTGGAGCCATAGTAGCTGGTTTCATTGGGGCTTGGATTGGTGAAATATTATTTGGGACATGGGGTCCAATGGTAGCGGGATTTTCGTTAATTCCCGCTCTGATTGGCGCGTTTATTGTTGTCGTTGTTGCCGGAATTATAGCCAAGTTATTTGATTAATATTTACAATAGTACGAAGGACAAATCTCATGGATTTATTAACTAATAAGTCCTTCATCCCCATATGAAGGACAAGATCTTTTTTATTCAATCTCATTTGTTAACTTTTCCATAATGCTTTCATCCATTGGTCCGACAATTCTCTTCGTGATGATTCCGTTTGAATCAATAATATAACTCGTTGGAATCGTAAAAGCTTGATATTGCATGCCAATTGTTCCTTCCTCGTCAAGAGGGATTGTAAAAGTAAGCTGATGATCATTAGCAAATTCCTCGATAACTTTTTTTCCTTTATCCATATTAGTCAGGTTTACTGCAAGTATTTCAATGCCATTTTCTTGGTTTTGCTCATAAAAGTTCTGCATATGAGGCATTTCAGCCTTACAAGGCGGGCACCATGTTGCCCAAAAGTTTAAAATAACTTTTTTCCCTTTATAATCGGATAGTTTTACTGTTTCCCCATCTAAGGTGGTTAGGTTAAAGTCAGGAGCAGGCTTTCCTTCCTGAACCTTAGAAAGATCAGCACCTGGGATGTTTTTACTAACGGGATTTTCTTCTTCTACAGCATGTTCTGTCTTTTTTTTATTAGCTTCAGTATGCCATGGCTTCCATAAATTAACGATTGCAATTGCAGCTACCAATAAGATGATAACTATAGAAAAACGGTTTTTATTCAAGTTTCCTAACCTCCTGTTTACTTTTTTAGCTGAAAGGAAAGCATAACGCTCCTTTCAGACATAAGTGCAACTACGCTTCATGAACCGCCTCACGGTTTGCTAATCTGCGAGTTTTCTTTAGAAAGCGTGAGTGCAAGCAAACCAAGCCAAATGAATGTCAGTTTCTCCACAGAAAAAATAGTACCAAAAAAGCTTAAAATCAATAGGTATAGTAACAACAATATGATGAACAACTTCTTGGTAATAATGTTCCTTTTTAAAAAAAGAACATAGCTAAGTAATAAGACGAGTTGTAAAATAGCCTCGATTCTGCTTTTTTCCAAAAGATAATTCAACAATTCATAACAAATAAAGTAAAGTAAAAACAAGGTAGGTGCTACTTCAGTTTGATGTTTCTTCCTCACAATTAAAAGGAAATAAAGTGAAAGAACAGCCAATGCTACTAAATGTCCTTTACTCCCTCCGTTGAAATAAATAAGCGATAACGGCATGTCTAAAAACATGTTTAAATGAAACGGGATGTAGCTAAGTTTCCAGACAAAAAAATAGAGAAAAAAGCTATTCCAATACCATTCCCCCACTTTTTTACCTGCAATCACCCTGAAAATGAGGGCTGCAGCAAAAAGCGCAACGGAGGCAGAAAGCCAAGTAGAGGGGATAGACATGCTGCCAATTTGAAAATAATTCAACGGTAATCACCATTAAGAGGGATAGATGTAATAACAAACGAAATTTCTATTGAATGAATGACAGACTGAATCATTCCACAATTTTTTATGACTAAGGGAGCAATCTTTTCTGCTAACTCCTCCATCAAGGGCTCATCGGAAAGAACATGTGCTGTAAAAGAAAGCCGTTCAATTCGATTAGCTTCTTCTGGATTCCTGATTGAAGAAACTTCCATTTGTATTTTTTGAAAGGGGTACTTTCTTTTTGTTAAGATTGTTCGAAGTAAAGTTCCGCTACATCCAGCTAAAGAAGAGACAAAAAGTTCAAATGGTCGATAGCCGTTTTTTTCAATAGGTGAAATAGATAATTCACCGTACGCTAAATTTCCTTTAATGTGGTCACTTTCAATTGTAAATTTCATTTAGGACACTCCCTTCAATTTGATTATGAATTTGATTTATTAAGGAATGATTAAGAATCTTAACATGATGATATATTTATAGTGTTGGATTTTTTTACGGGAAGTTCAATCCAGAGTATTGGTTGGCCCCATCTATATCAATGCCTATTTTCCCATTATGGGCAGTTATAATGCTTTTATTATCAGTTCAACCATTCTTGTTATTTTGTGTGATTCTTCTAGCAAAGACCCGAATAGTTCTGGATCTCCATCAATGACCCCGTTTTGCAGCGCCTCTAGATAACCGTTAATATTTGTTAAGGGTGTCCGTAACTCATGTGCGATATCGCGAAGCATTTCGTCACGGTGATGTTGAACAGAAATAATTGTGCCGGACATGGCTTTAAAGTTATCAATTAGTTCTTTCATTCTATTAACCGACAAATTTATACCCCATTCCCCTAACGGTTTGAATATAATCTTTTGGTGTCTTTCCTTTGATTTTTTCCCTTAGATGCTTTATGTGGACATCAATGGTCCTGTCCGATACGGATTTTTCATTGTTTTTATAGATAAAGGTAAGAATTTGTTCTCTTGATAAGACCTGATCCGGGTGCTGCATAAATGTATGGAGAAGTTTAAATTCAAAATGGGTTAAATCAAGCTGTTCACCGTTGATCCAAGCTTCACCTTTTGCCGGTTTAATGGTGAAGCCTGTAAAGCTTAGTTTGCCGCAGCGGCTGGCGGTCCTTCTTAGAACAGCCTCAATTCTTACCATTAACTCTGCAGGGCTGAAGGGTTTCACAACATAATCATCTGCCCCTAATTTAAAGCCTTGAATCCGGTCCTTTTCTGCCGCTTTCGCTGTCAGCATAATGATCGGCATCATGCTCTTTAATTCTTCACGAACCCATCTGCAAATCTCTTCACCACTAATTCCTGGCAGCATTAGATCTAGAATTAATATACAGGGATCCAATTGTTTGATTTTGTCCTTTGCTTCCCAGCCATTAACCGCCTCGCTTACTTCATATCCTTCTCGACTTAAATAGATTTTTACGAGATGAAGGATTTTTGGATCATCTTCTACGACTAACACCGTTTTTCCAATTAAACTTTTTGGAATCAAGCAAACTCCACCTTCCTAGAATGGATAAATGATAATATGATAACCATGCACTTATTTTCTGCATTTGCAGCATAAAATGCAAACAAATTCCGATATCATTCGCTTCTTTTCATTTTTATTATCAGTGGACATTGTTAACCTTTGATTAAGAAAATAAATAATAAAAAAAGTAACCGCCTGTCTTAATGAAAATAATATTCTCTAACAAAAATAGTGATAAGCGAATAAATGAGATAAATAACAAGGATAGGGATAATCTTTTGATACAATTGGTTTTATTGATGAAACGCACTTTTTTTTGAAAAGTTACCAGTTGTTCCTTTTATTTCACATAAACACGTTAATTAAGAAGCTTTCGCCAATTACATTATGCTTCCAGCACATAACTGGCATAGAATTATGTTAATATGAAAGAGAGGAAAAATGGTCTACGAGTAATGAATTATTTCCAAGGTAGATAATGGTGTGGAAGGCCATATTTGTTTAGGGGAGGATTATAGATGAGTAAGGGTAGCATTGCTATTCCACAAAATAGTGGAGGAGCTGCTTTGTCGAGTTCTTTGTTTGCAGATTTAAGGGCACTATTTAAAGCGCCTGTTTTAATCGCAAACGTATTGCCTGTGTTTACAGGGTTTTGGTTAGCACTTTATTTTACCGATGCTTCCATTAAAGATTATTGGGGTGTCTTTTTACTATCGATTATTGGCAGTACACTCGTTATGGCAGGGGCACTGGTGATTAATAATTGGTACGATGTTGATATTGATACTGTAATGGACAGGACGAAAAATCGCCCAACGGTAACTGGTCACTTTTCGTTAAAAATGGTTTTAACACTGGGAATATCCTTATCAATAATCGGGTTCATCCTTTTACTTTTCACAACAATTGAAGCAGCTGTATATGGGTTTGTGGGATGGTTTACCTATGTAATCTTATATACCATGTGGTCAAAACGCAAATATACACTGAATACAGTAATTGGGGGTGTGTCTGGTGCCGTTACCCCATTAATTGGCTGGACGGCGATTGAATCCGGCTTTCATATCATCCCGATCATGCTTACGCTCATTTTGTTTATTTTTCAAATGCCCCACACTTTTGCAATTGCCATCAAGAAATACGATGAATATAAAGCGGCAGGGGTTGCTATGCTTCCGGTTGTGTATGGATTAGAGATGACAAAGCGGCAAATGGTGGTCTATGTGGCTTGTTTACTGCCATTACCATTGTATCTGGCATCGCTAGGAGCAACATTTGTTGTTCTTGCAACGTTAATGAATCTTGGCTGGCTGGCTGTGAGTGTTTACGGATTTTTTACGAAGGATGATCACAAATGGGCCCATGTGATGTTTCTTTATTCTGTAAATTATATAACTATCTTGTTTCTAATGATGGTTATAGTTACATTACCGGTATTTAAATAAAACCACAAATTTTTTTAAACCAGGGATGATGGGGGATTTAATTACCATATCGTTGTCTTCAGCCATGGATATCTGAAGATAGAAATGTGAACGATAATGGTAAAAAGGAGGTTATTTCCCGATGGGTTTAAATACGATTAACGGAAAGAACAAAGAAGAAAAGGACAAACTGGAAGAGGTTTTAAAAACGTCAATCGAAATCGAAGAAGATTTAATGCGGACGTACCTAATTACCGCTGAACGGATTCACGACGATGATGAACTAAAAGGACGCCTTGAGAACTTTGCTGAAGGAAATGCGAAAAGGACAAAACAACTAATCGATGAATTGAATGAAAATAAATCTTAGATGTTTGTAAGAGCCCGATTTACTTCAATCGGGCTCTTACGTTATTAATCGAGGTTTCACTGGTTGTCGTCCATTTTTGCTTTAATGGTATAGTATGTTTCATTGGCGAAATCTTGATAGGGAGTACGTGTTAGTGTGGAATAATTCTCCACGGCCTTTTTTGCGAATTTTAAGGCATCATTCCCATTTCCCAGCTCCATTTGACATAGGGCATTATATGTATCTTTAATATATAAAAGAGACAAATCAAACGGATGATGGGTCCACGAAGGGATATTTACTTTTTCGAGAAAAGCGATCGCTTCGTTAAAGCGTCCGAGACCATAAAAAGCCTTTCCTTTTTCAAGAAGAAACCATATTTCATAAACCTCTGTCATTTTAGGGTTAGACAAATACTGGTCAATTTTTTCTAGTGCCTCCACATATTTCTTTTTATAAATAAGGGCCATGATATGGAAAAGATCATGAAAAAGAGTGGAGTTCATGTCGTCCGCAAATTCCCCGTATTGCTTTAACTTGGTGGAATAATGGGTTTCCTTTTCCTCATCATGTGACATCAGTGCCTGGGCAACGGCAAGTCTATATAAATCATCAATCCGATAAAAAATTCGATGCTCTTTTGAAAAATGAATGGCATTTTCAATAACCTTTGTGGCTGAGTCAGAATCGCCGACAGCAAAATGGAGGATCGCCTCATTATAGTCGAGATCGACTCGGGTCATCGGGTCGATATAAGCATGGTTTGCTTCGATTTCAGCGCGTTCACGCAATAAGATTGACAATGATTCTGTATAATCATGCACGACAAATTTCTCCCTTGCCCAAAAGATGCCGATGTTTGCGCGTTTTGCTGTAAGGTTCATCTCATCATACATTTTTGCTGCACGGTTGGAAATATCCCGCCAACCATCCATTTTTTCATGGTAAAGACTCCTGCTATAAATATCTAATAAGCGGGCTGACTCATATCCTTGAGTAAGCTTTTCAATATAAGGTTCGATAAGGTTGATGAGCTGGTTGTATTTATCGGTTTCAGCATCTAAATTATAAAGTTTCTCAGCTTTTTCTAGAATCTCTCTTAATTCCTGAATACTTACCTCCTCTAAAAGGATCCCGATTTCAACTCCAAGCCGTTCTGCGATGTAGGCCAAGCTTTCCATTGAAGGCTTGGCCTTATTATTTTCAATCAGGCTTAACATCCCTTTAGTCAGTTCTTCACCTGCTAGACCCTCCAACGTCATCCTTTTCTTTTTCCTTATTTCGCGAATTCGTTCACCTAACATATATTAAACCACCTTTAGGTTTTTACATCATGTTTAATTATATTAAACTTTCAATTGTTATGGAAGGGATTGATATGTTATAATTTGTTTAATTAAATTAAACTATTGAGGTGGGATTTTAAATGGAAGATAGTAAAAAGCTGAAAAAAGCGACATATCATCTGTGGACGTTCACAATCAGTAAGCTTATTTCTTCGTTTGGAGCACAAGTATATTCATTTGCTGTAAGTTTTTATATTTTACAATTAACAGGATCGGCGACAAGTTTTGCCGCGAATTTGATCTGTAATATTTTGCCGCGTACCCTTGCAGCTCCGTTTGCAGGATACATCACAGACAAATATTCACGCAAGATGATTGCGATTACCGCACAGATTGCTACAACCATTGCAATCACCGGGCTTTTAGTGGTGACTCTAACAACAGGACTATCTCTCATCACGATTTATACCACTTCTTGCATTTTGTCCCTTACCTCCATGTTTTCCGGTGTTGCGTTTACTTCATCTATTACAGGACTTGTCGATAAAGAAAGAATTCAAAAAGCGATGTCATTAAATCAAATGTCGATTTCATTTGCTGCAATTGCAAGTCCGGCAGTAGGGGGGCTTCTATATGGCGCGGTTTCCATGCCAGTTTTTTTAATCATGTACATCGCGGCATCCAGTTTAGCCGTTTTCTTGGAATCGACAATGAACTTTAAACTGTTTGCTCACAGGAAAGAGGAGATAGTGGGAGAGCCAAAAGAATCGATGTGGCAAAGTATGAAGGCTGGGATTACTTATTTAAAACTACAACCATTACTTGTGACCATTATCTGGATTTCTCTGTTAATTAATTTTCTCTATGGGGCATTTGAGGTTGGGTATTCCTTCATTTTGATTGAAAAAATGAAAATGGCTTCACAGCGTTTTGGTTTTACCCAGGGGGCATTTGCCGTAGGAATGCTGCTGCTGTCGGTTTATTTTTCTATTAGAAAGGAAGTCAAGTTTCCACTGCTCGTTTCAAAACGGGCAATCATTGGGATGGGAGTGGTCATGGGGGCAGTCGCAGGTCCATTATTGGTAAAGTTATCTTATAATTCTCTGTTTGTATATTACTTGGTGATTATGTTCGGTCTTGGTGCATTGATGATCGTGGTTAATACACCCATTATGGTGATGATGCAAAAGAAAATTGGTGATGATTATAAAGGCCGTGTTTTTTCCATTCTAGAAACGATGTCGATGGCATTGATGCCATTAGGAATGGTGCTATATGGGTTCCTCTATGATGTTTTTCCAGCACAATGGATCCTTCTAATTTCAGCATCACTTTTCGTGGGTGTAACCCTTATCCTAGCAAGGCCATCTGTCGTAAGGAAGGCCCATCCGGAGCTTGACAGGGCAAAACTAATTCAAGGGGAAGTGGCTTCATAAGAGTTGTAATCTTATCAAAATTGTGCTGAGTTTGTAATTTATCTTCCTCTTTTAAAGAAGGATCTTATGATATGGTTTTATTAAGTAGTTATTTTTTAGTAAATCGAAGAAGGAGGTTTACTAACATGAGAGCACGATTAATTGAACCAAATAACGGTCCGAATATCCAAAAGGAAAAAGAAATTATCAAGGAAATGATTGAGCTATATTGCAGAAGGAACCACCATCGTGATGAACTATGTGAAAATTGTCAGGACTTAAAAAACTATGCGCTATTAAGACTCTCATTCTGCCGTTTTGGTGAGGAAAAAACCGCCTGTTCCAACTGCAAAGTCCATTGCTATAAATTAACATACCGCCAAAAAATGAAAACTGTTATGCGCTACTCTGGCCCTTGGATGGTGCTATATCATCCTATCTATTCCGTGAAGCATTTGTTGAATAGGTAATAAAAAGGTGTATGCTTTTCTTCATCAAGAAGTGAGCATACACCTTTTTTTATATTTATCTTACACCTTTCATAAAGCCTTGAATTTTTGGCGCTAACATGAAAAGCAAGATTCCAAGAGCGATGGAGGTTCCACCAATGACTCCAAAGTAAGTCATTTCGGTTTCAGGTGAGTAAAATCTAACGACTTGTGCATTGAGTGCTTGTGCCGCAGCATTTGATAAGAACCATAAACTCATCGTTTGTGCTGAGAAGGCTGCAGGCGCTAATTTTGTAGTCGCTGATAATCCTACAGGTGATAACAATAATTCCCCGAATACACAAATTAAATAACTAAGTACAAGCCATAAAGGATTTACCAAAGAATCAGAACCGCCTAGGTAAGCCGGCAGTAGAATCACTAGGAATGATATCCCTGAGAAAACCAGGGCGAATGAAAATTTTTGAGGAATCGTTGGCTGGCGTTTCCCCAATTTTACCCACAACCAGGCAAAAATAGGTGCAAAGATAATAATAAATAATGGGTTTAATGATTGAAACCATGCAGGTGAAATATGAATTCCTGCAAAGTCTAATTGCGTACGTTCGTCTGCATAATTGGCAAGAATGGTTGAGCCTTGCTCTTGAATAGACCAAAACATAACCGATGCAATAAATAGTGGAATATACGCAAGAATACGTGAACGTTCGACAGCTGTTGTTTTCGGGCTGCGGTACATGACAACGAAATATATAGTTGGAATCAAAACACCAAGAACTGTAACTAGATTGATAAAGCCCTTAAACGTCAGAAGTCCCATTGGGATTAAAATAGCACATAAAATAGCAAGAATTACTACACTTATTCCAAAAATAGTAAAGATTTTTTTCTTTTCAGATGGTGACATTGGATTTGCTATTATTGTACCAGCAAGGCCAAGGTTTTTCTTCTTTGTTAAACTAAATATTACTAGTCCAAAAAACATACCGACCGCGGCAATACCAAAACCTAAGTGGAAGCTATAGTCCATTACTGCTCCTACAATTAGTGGAGAGATAAATGCCCCCATGTTAATCCCCATAACAAAAATAGTAAAACCTGCGTCACGACGAGTGTCTTGTTCACTGTACATTTCACCGACAACGCTAGAAACGTTTGGCTTAAGCAATCCTGTACCAAGGACAATCAATACCATGGATATGAAGAACATGCTTACACTTCCAGGAATAGCTAGAACAATGTGTCCAAACATAATCAATACTCCACCGAAAAACACTGACTTCGAAGTACCGAAAATTCGGTCAGCTAACCAGCCGCCAATGATTCCGGACATATAAACAAGTGATCCGTATATGGACATGATAGAAAGTGCGAGGGTTTTATCCATCCCCAAGCCACCCTTAGTGACCTCATAATACATGTAAAATACAAGGATTGCCCTCATTCCATAATAAGAGAAGCGTTCCCAAAATTCTGTAAAGAAAAGGGTGAAAAGTCCTTTAGGATGTCCAAAAAATCCCTTCTGAGGTACACTCTCCACAATTTTCTGTCTATTTATGTTTGACATTAGATAACCTCCTTTTGTTATTCTATAATACTTTTTGTGTGTTTGAATTGTCAAAAACTTTTTTTCGGAAAATAAGTTATTAATGGTTAAAAACCTTGGTAATTCAATGTAATCACTAGATTATGATAATAAAAGAAAATTTTTTTAAAATAATGAATGCATTCTGAATTGGGTGATTATTCACTTTTTAAGATTAATAGTTGACTTACTTTGAGGACTGGTCCCCCTATAAATGGGAAGAATGAAAAATCCCCGGCAAAATATTTCACCGAGGACTTTAACATAATATACAGATTAATAGGGTTATGATTTAGTCTTGGTATTGGACTGACTGCTTATTGTTTTACCTAAAGTGTTGGTAAGAAAATCGTCAATTTTTGTATTAGAATCAAACCCATCCCAATGATCAGGAATAACAATATGATTGGGGGTGCCGCTTTTTAAATAGCTGTAGATAATCTGTGCATCATCGATATCATCCCTGCTAACTTCAATGGTGGTATCATCGTCAGACTTGAAATAAGTCAATATCTTTTGTTTGATCGACCAAACAAGTTGCTCTATGGTAAGTTCTTTTGTATTATATTTTTCGCTAAAAAGAACCTTGTTCCCCTTTATAAGGAAGAGTTTGTAAATGTTATCTTCTAGGGATTCCAGTATGATTATATTTTTATTCGCTTCAGTAAATTCAATCACTTTTTCTTTATTGATGAGGGAGTGGATCGTATCTAGATTGTCTCTGTAATTTGCTGCTGTTTCAAAGTCAAAGTTTAATGATGCATTTTCCATTCTTTGTTTCATTTCTTCAAGTATGTGCATGTCAGTGCCGTTAAGTAAGTCAATGATTTTTTTCAATATGCTTTTGTACTGTTCCGATGCCGCGGCCGAGAAGCATAATCCCATGCATCGACCTAATGAATAGTTTAAGCAAGGGGAATTCTTATTAGTTGTGTTGCTGCAGCTTATTTTAAAGTATTCTTTTATTCCTTGGATTGCTTTTTCCACAGTATGTTTACTTGTAAATGGACCGAAATAATGATTGCCATCATTTTTAAGGTTATTGGTAATTTCAAACTTCTGATCGTCTCCGTCCATTTGAATCATTATATAGCTGTAAGATTGTGGGTTTTTCATCATTCTATTAAACATTGGCTTTATTTCTCTGATCATTTTACATTCAAGCAAAAATGCTTCAAATTCTGTATCTGTAGGAATGTATTTAAAATCCGCAATGTTAGCTTTTAGCTTTTTAATCTTTTGTGGGTGCGCTTTCGAATTTTGGAAGTAGGATCTTACTCGATTCTTAAGTTTTTTTGCTTTCCCGACATAGATAATCCTTCCTTGGGAATCCTCCATTAGATAAACACCAGGGGTCAATGGAAGGTTCTTTACTTTTTCTTTTAGGTTCATTTTTATTCCCCCTAATACTAACTGTATTTTATCACAGTTGTCCAAGAAAAAGAGGATGTCTCAAAAGGGAGAGCCCTGTTTGATACATCCTTTTTGTTATCAGGGATAGCGGTTATATAAAATGACAAGCAGGACTAACACTACAATGTCTAATCTGGCATTGAAAGCAAATTGGATGAAGCCTGTGTTCAAGGAAGGCAATTTTGTTAATAGAAGTGCAGCAATCATGATGGCAATTAAAGGAATTACAGCATTTTTTACAGCTCTATTTAACAAAATTAATATCCCGCAAACAATCTCAAGTAGGACTACCATATATAACATGATATGGGGATAAGGAAGCCCTATATTGAGAAAGGCATTGGCTAACTCAGTACTAATTAATTTCATAAACCCAGACGTAATAAACACATATGCCACGGCATATCGTAAAAGGTTAATCGTGGAAAAAGAAGTGTTCATGTCCATCCCCCTTTTTAAATCTGTATGCGGCATGTAGGACAAACATCACTTAGAAATGGTGTTTTAGAAATGGTGCCTGACACCCTTAATAAGTAAACGATGTTGTAAATAGGTGTAATGGTGTCAGGCACCATGTGAAAATTGGGCAAAATAGTGTTTGACATTGACGTTGCGTAAAGGTGTATCGTTGTATATGAGGAGGTGATCAAATGGAGTATACAGTGCAAAAACTGGCACATTTAGCAGGGGTTAGTACCAGGACACTGCGGTATTATGATGAAATTGACATTCTTAAGCCGGCAAGAATCAATTCATCAGGATATCGGATTTATGGCCAGGCGGAGGTGGATCGCCTACAACAAATCTTATTTTATCGAGAATTAGGTGTGAGTTTAGACAGCATAAAAGAAATTGTTACCGCCCCATCCTTTGATGGCTCCGCCGCACTTAGAGACCACCGTGAGAAACTCCTCGAAAAAAAGGAGCAATTAGAATTATTAATTGCTAATGTCGAAAAAACAATTGCATTAACTGAAGGGAGAATAAAAATGTCGAATAAAGAGAAGTTTGAAGGCTTTAAGAAAAAAATGATTGAAGATAACGAGAAAAAGTATGGCAAAGAAATTCGTGAAAAATATGGCAATGAAACAGTAGATAAATCCAATGCAAAAGTAATGAATATGACACAGGAGCAGCATGATGAGGTAACAGAACTTGCGGAACAGGTAACTCAAACACTAGCAGAAGCCTATAAAACGGGTAACCCTGCAGGTGAGTTAGCACAAAAAGCTGCTGACCTTCACAAACAATGGCTTTGCTACTTCTGGAGCGAATACAGCAAGGAGGCGCATGCAGGGCTAGCGCAAATGTATGTTGATGATGAGAGATTTACAGCGTATTATGACAAAGAACAGCCTGGAACAGCAGAATTTTTAAGGGATGCTATTCAAATTTATACTGGAATGCAAAATAAGAACCATTAAGATTAATTGTTTTGTTAATCCTCCTAGCTCTGTAAACAGGCTAAGTCCTATTTATAGAGTTTTCTGTTAAAGTTGGTTGCTAGAAACATCACTTTTAACTAAATGGAATTAACTGTTAATAAGAGGAAAAAGGTCGCATAACCTCTAATTACCTCGAAACGTGGAAGATAGATAAATTTTATTTGTTTAAATATAATTCTATATACCCATTTATTCTTGCTCAAAACTAGTTGATATGACAAGGTTTTGAGCTTCTTTTATTTTTAAAAGATAATTTTTCTAATTTTTTTTACTAATCTGACAAAATTCAGCAAATAATTTAGAATTTATATGTCATAATAATCATTAAGTTCATAAAATTTTAACATTTCGAAAAGTAATGAGGAATTAATAGAAAAGTCAAAGTAGGTGTAGTTGTGAACAAAGGACCTATTCTTAGCGTAAAAGATTTAAAAGTAACATTTCAATCAGGGAAAAAATCCTTTCCGGCCGTTGATGGAATAAGCTTTGAGTTAAGGGATGGAGAGATTCTTGGAATTGTTGGGGAGTCAGGAAGTGGAAAGAGTGTGACATCTTTAGCGACAATGGGCCTTATTCCATCCCCTCCAGGAAAAATAGAAAACGGTTACATTTTTTTTGAGGGCAAAGACTTAAAAAATATCTCCGAAAAAGAATGGAGAAAGATCCGTGGAAATCAAATCTCTATGATTTTTCAGGAACCGATGACATCCCTAAATCCTTTATTTACAATTGGTAATCAGTTAATAGAAGCCATCCAATTACATACAGACCTCACTAAAGCTCAAGCAAGAATCCGGAGTATCGAATTATTAAAATTGGTTGGAATTCCGAGAGCAGAAGGAATTCTCAGAGAGCATCCACACCAGCTTTCAGGTGGAATGAGACAGCGAGTTATGATTGCAATGGCCATGGCATGTAATCCTAAAGTGCTAATTGCGGACGAGCCAACCACAGCATTAGATGTTACGATTCAGGCACAAATCCTTGCATTAATGAAAGATTTGAATCAAAAAACTAACACATCAATTATTCTTATTACTCATGATTTAGGCATTGTCGCAGAAATTTGTGAGCGAGTGATTGTTATGTATGCAGGTCAAGTCGTTGAACAGGGTGACGTCAGGAAAATTCTAAAAGACCCGCAGCATCCGTATACTAGGGGTTTATTGAAGTCTGTACCGGATTTAAGAGAGAAGAAAGACCGTCTATATAGTATTCCAGGAACAGTCCCTGCACCTGGAACTGTCCATAAGGGCTGTCGATTTATGGCACGATGTGCTGAAGCATTTGGCCAGTGTCATATGGAATCCCCAGATTTATATAAATCGGAAAAAGATGGACATGAAGTTCGCTGTTTCAAATATATATTGAAGGAGGGGAGTGACGAACATGTCACAGTTACTTCTTGAGGTAAATGGACTAAAAAAATATTTTCCCATCACTGGCGGACTCTTGGGAAGAAAAAAAGGAGAAGTCAAGGCAGTTGATGATATTTCTTTTTACGTCAGAAAAGGAGAAACATTGGGCATTGTTGGGGAAAGCGGTTGTGGGAAATCGACGACTGGAAGGCTTTTAATGCGGCTGATTGAGGCAAGTGACGGAAGAATTGTCTTTGAAGATAAAGATATTATGCAAATGTCAAAATCCGATTTGAGGAAGACTCGGCGAGACGTTCAAATGGTGTTTCAGGATCCTTATGCATCACTAAACCCAAGGCATTCAGTTGAACAGATTCTTGAGGAACCTCTGATTGTCCATGGAATAGGAACCAAGGAGGAACGTAAAAAACGTGTTAGGGAAATGCTTGAAGTAGTAGGTTTAAGCAGTTATCATGCCAAACGCTATCCGCACCAGTTCAGCGGGGGGCAACGTCAACGTGTAGGGATTGCTAGAGCATTGATGACCAAACCAAAGCTTATTATTGCTGATGAACCTGTCTCAGCACTTGATGTTTCTATTCAAGCTCAGGTCCTAAATTTATTGAAGGACATACAAAACGAGTTTCAACTAACCTACATATTTATCGCTCATGATTTAGGTGTCGTTCGCCATATCAGTGATCGAGTTGGCGTAATGTATTTAGGTAGATTAATAGAGTTGGCTGAAAGTGAGGAGCTTTATGAAAATCCAAAGCATCCTTACACAAAAGCTCTCCTGTCAGCAGTCCCAGTTCCTGATCCAGATATTAGGAAGAAGTCAATCCTAATTGATGGGGAGCTGCCGAGCCCAGCCAATCCTCCATCTGGCTGTGCTTTTCATACAAGATGCCCAGAATGTATGGACATTTGTAAAACTGCTAGACCAAAGGAGAACAATCTCAATGGTCATAATGTGGCATGTCACTTATATAACGAGTGAGATGCAACGTTAATGATAAAAAAAAATAACCCAGGGGGTAAGAAATGAAAATGAAGAGTAAGTCAATAAAAATGTTGTTGATTTCCTTGCTAGCTATTAGTATGTTCCTTTTAGGATGCAACAACACTTCAAAGGAAACAGGTGGAAAAAAGGAGACTCCAGGAACATCTAATGAAGGCGGTTCCAAGAAGGATACTCTTGTTTATGGGCGCGGTGGGGATTCCACTTCCCTGGACCCAATTACTACGACTGAAGGGGAGGCCTATAAAGTAACAATTAATATTTATGAAACATTGTTAAATTACGGGGATCAGGATACCACGATTAATCCAGGGCTTGCGGAAAAATGGGATGTATCTGACGATTATTTAAAGTATACCTTCCATCTTCGCCAAGGTGTTAAATTCCATGATGGCACTGACTTTAATGCAGATGCAGTTGTCTATAACTTCAATCGCTGGATGAACGGGAATGACGAGCAATTCCCTTACTATTCGATGTTTGGCGGCTATAAGAATGATGAAGGGCACGTAATTAAAGAAGTAAAAGCAGTTGATGAAAATACCGTAGAATTTGATTTGAAAAGGCCTCAAGCTCCGTTCCTTAAAAACATAGCGATGTCTGCGTTTGGGATTGCCAGCCCAGCGGCTATTGAGAAGTATGGCGATGATTTTAGGAACAACCCTGTCGGCACTGGTCCATTCAAATTCGTCGAATGGAAACAAAACGACAAGATTGTCCTTGAGAAAAACCCGGATTATTGGCAAAAAGGTCTGCCAAAGTTAAACAAACTTATTTTCCGTGTTATTCCAGAAAATGCTGCGCGTCTTAACGCTCTGACAAAAGGCGAAATCGATGTGATGGACGGTTTGAACAATTCTGATGAGGATACCGTTAAGAATAACCCAGATCTTCAAGTGATTGAACGTCCTTCTAACAACATTGGTTATATTGGCTTGAATACAACGAAAAAACCTTTGGATAATAAGCTTGTCCGCCAAGCGATTAACCATGCAGTTGATAAGAAGACAATCATTGATGCTTTCTATGGCGGAAAAGCACTTCCAGCTAAGAACCCATTGCCGCCTTCTATTGAAGGATACAACGATGCAATTCAGGAATATCCGTATGATTTAGAAAAAGCAAAAGCATTGTTAAAAGAAGCAGGTTATGAAAAAGGATTTGAAATCGATCTATGGGCAATGCCAGTTGCCCGCCCATACATGCCTGAAGCTCAAAAAGTAGCTGAGGTAATCCAAGAAAGCTTAAGCAAAATTGGAATTAAGGCTAAAATTCAATCTGTCGACTGGGCTACTTATCTGGAAAAGGCCAGAAAAGGTGAATTAGACATCTTTATGCTTGGCTGGACAGGTGACAATGGTGACCCGGATAACTTTATCTATACGTTGCTTGATAAAGACAGCATTGGAAGCAATAACTACGCTCAATACAGCAATGATGAGCTGCACGACATTTTAATAGAAGCACAAACCGAAGCAGATCAAGCTAAACGCAATGAACTATATAAGAAAGCTCAAGAAATCATCCATGAAGACGCACCATGGGTTCCACTTGTTCACTCAACACCATTATTGGCTGCAGCTAAAGACTTACAGAACTACTTGCCGCACCCAACCGGTTCTGAGAGCCTGCTTAAAGTTGAATTTAAATAATCACAGGAGAAAGGGGGGGTAACTTTGCCTCCCCTTTTGTTAACAACGTTGAAATTATTTTAAATGAAGAGGTGATTAAGATGCTTACGTATACAGCTAGACGAATATTTTCGTTAATTCCCGTCTTACTCGGTATGACTCTCGTTGTTTTTGCCATTATTCATGCCATTCCAGGGGATCCTGCCCAGGTTATTCTTGGGCAAAGAGCAACTGAGCATGCAATTGCGGAAGTAACCAAACAATTAGGTTTGGACAAGCCTTGGTACATACAATACTTTGATTATCTTAACAATCTCATTCATGGGGATTTGGGTAATTCTCTTAGGACGAGAGGACCTATTAATGAAGAAATATGGCCATATTTGACAGCAACGGCTGAATTAACAATCGTGGCGATGGTCATTGCCATCATTATAGGGGTAAATGCAGGAATAATTAGTGCATGGTTTTCAAAATCATGGTTTGATTATGTAGCAATGGTATTGGCCCTAATTGGTGTATCCATGCCAATTTTTTGGTTAGGTTTAATGGAGCAATGGGTTTTTTCTATTGAATTAGACTGGCTTCCAACGACCGGAAGAGAAAATGTAAGGGACCCCATCACAGCAATTACCAATTTCTATTTGATTGATACACTTATGCAAGGTAGGATGGATCATTTTATCGCCGCTATTAAGCATCTGGTGATGCCGAGTATTGCACTTGCGACCATTCCGATGGCGATTATCGCGAGAATGACTCGCGCTACGATGTTGGAGGTAATGAAGTCGGATTATATTCGTACAGCCAGAGCAAAGGGTTTGAGAATGTTTTGGGTAGTATATAAGCACTCATTAAAAAATGCGATTATTCCAGTTCTTACGGTAATCGGTTTACAGACTGGCCTTTTATTGGGAGGAGCGATCCTAACAGAGACTATCTTCAGCTGGCCAGGGATTGGACGGTATTTATATGATGCGATTACTTTTCGTGATTATCCTGTCATCCAGTCCGGAATTTTAATTATTGCCGCTATCTTTGTATTAATAAATTTAATTGTGGATCTATTGTATGTCTTGGTCGATCCAAGAATTAAATATTCGAAATAAGGGAGGTAACAGCAGTGGCAGAGGTTGCAAAAAATCCAGTAGAAATTACCATGACCCCCATCCAAGAAAAACTGACACCTCCGTGGAAGGAGGCATGGCAGTCCTTTTATAAAAATAAATTGGCGGTTATTGGCTTAGGTATTGTTCTCTTTTTTATCGTAATCGCGCTTGTTTCCCCGTGGCTTGCCCCATATAGTTTTAAAGACCAGATAATGGCTGAACGGATGCAGGCGCCTTCGAGCAAGCATTGGTTCGGGACAGATGATTTTGGCCGGGATATTTTTTCACGAGTGTTATACGGTGCGCGTATTTCTCTGTGGGTTGGTTTCTTCTCTGTTTTAGGTTCAGTGGTAGTGGGAACGGCTCTTGGCATTGTGGCAGGATACTATGGCCGCTTTGTGGACACCTTAATCTCCCGTATTTTCGATATTATGCTAGCTTTCCCAAGTATTCTATTGGCAATTGCGGTTGTTTCAATATTGGGTCCTTCATTACAAAATGCACTTATTGCGATTGCTGTGATCAATATTCCGAATTTTGGGAGATTAGTCCGTTCAAGGGTCCTAAGTGTAAAACAAGAAGAGTATATAATGGCAGCTAAAGCGATTGGAATGAAAGATGCCCGGATTCTCCTTCGCCATATTTTGCCGAATAGTATTTCGCCAGTGATCGTTCAAGCAACATTGGCCATTGCAACCGCGATAATTGAGGCGGCAGCGCTTGGATTTCTTGGAATGGGCGCAACAGCCCCAACGCCTGAGTGGGGGAAAATGCTTGCTGATTCTAAAAACTATATTACAAATGCCCCTTGGACATTATTTTTTCCAGGTATGGCAATTATGCTGACAGTGCTCGGATTTAACTTAATGGGAGACGGATTACGGGATGTTCTCGATCCGAAAATGAAACAATAAAAGAAGAGACTCTATCATGAGTCTCTTCTCAGATTGCCGAGAAAGGGTATTTTTCTCGGCAATTTTTTATTTTGTCTGAATCTAAATTACCGATTTTGTTGAATTGATTGCCTCTGCTAACAAGCTTGTTGAACTGCCTATCTTATAATAATATTATATCAAATCAACGCGGTAAATCGTTAAAGAATTTGAATAAAGTTAAAGGCTATCGAAGGTTTTTCGACAGCATGAGAAGAGACTCTATCATGAGTCTCTTCTTTTATTGCGTCTAAATAAATTGATAAAGGATTTAGATAGATTCCGAAACCTCAATAGGATAACAAGAATTTAAGGGCCCATAAAGGAAACGGTTCGGGAAATTGTTTAAAATGTTTCGCTTGCATGAATAAATAGAAGAGCAAGACTTATCTTTTAAATTAAATATAACTGAAATATTTTAATTTTTAAAAAAAGCGAAAAAGAGAGATTTATTTCATAAAACGAAGGAAAATGTACTTTATAAGGAAAAAATGTTGATATTTGCAAGTTTAAAAACTTATTCAAATAAATTATACTAAGCTCGAGATGTTCTTTATAGTGAATTAAAAGAACCTCAATAGGCGACAATAATAGTTTGCTAGTTCGCGAGAATAGCAACTAGATTTCGTCTTAAAAGAATAGAAGTGAGGTGATGTATCGATCATAAGTAGAGACAATATTGAAAATAGAATTTATCAAGTAAATGACTAGTGTGTCGGCGGAAGTTTTTTTTATATGCAAATTAGAGAAAAAGATGAAGAAATAAAGAGGAGGAAATAAAGTGACTATTAAGAAAAAATTAGGTTTAGGGTTGGCTTCAGCAGCACTTGGACTATCATTAATCGGCGGGGGTACATATGCATTCTTCAGCGATACAGAAGTAACGAAGAATACATTTGCTGCAGGCACATTGGATTTATCTGTAAATCCAGGAGTGATTATTAACATAAATGAAATTAAACCGGGCGATACAATGATGAGAGAATTTAATTTAGTCAATAATGGTTCTTTGAAAATTAAGGACGTTAAATTAAATACAACTTATAACGTAACTGATGCAAAAGGTAACAATGGTGCGGAAGACTTTGGGAAACATATAAGAGTGAATTTCTTATGGAATTGGGACAAAGAAAATGAGCCTATTTTTGAAACAACGCTTTATGAATTAAAAACTATGGACCCAGACGTTGTGAAAAAGACTGTTTTGGATCCATTCTTTGCAAAGAATGGCGGACTTAAACCGGGAGAAGAAAATAATCTGTGGGTTGAGTTTGAGTTCCTAGATAACGGTCAAGATCAAAACGTGTTCCAAGGGGATGCTCTCAAACTGGATTGGACCTTTATCGCTTCTCAAACGGCTGGTGATACAAAATAGGACAAGTAATTAGTCTTACAGATAATTATTAATAGACTAATATAGTGTGAGGAGGACGGGGGTATTGAAGGTAAATAAGAAAATAATCTCATCTGCTGTAGCTTTATCCGTTGTACTCGGTACATTCACTGCCGG
>Ga0213822_1000214_pt1 | contig 53788 bp, 61 predicted proteins | sample MC6MC0908MG_FD_179872 | JGI IMG/M metagenome (GOLD analysis project Ga0213822, IMG submission 179872) | Enriched soil aggregate microbial communities from Iowa State University, Ames, United States - MC6-MC0908-MG | ecosystem: Environmental > Terrestrial > Soil > Unclassified | place: USA: Iowa... | reverse complement strand
AATAACGATACGGCGCGGCGGGCGTCGTTATCGGTTACTCCAACCTTACCCATAAACGCACTGTAACCCAGCGGAGCGCGACTCTGGGTCATTCCCATGGCTGCCATGTAGTCAGTGCCAGATAACCTTGCGGGCCTCGGCGACGATGTGAGCCAGTGACATGCCCGGCGTGTCATCGATGAACAGCAGCTCCTGCTCACGCAGGCGATTAGCCGTTTCGGTGGCGCGGGTGAAGTCAGCGTCGTAGTCGCCCTGGTATTCGTCGTCAGCGTCATCAGTGGCCGGCATGTAGAAAATGCTCGGGTTGATGCCGGACTTCTGTCCTACCAGCTTTTCCAGAATCTGGTCAGCAGGCATTTCCAGGCTGAACATCAGCGCAGGCTTTTTCTCACGCACAGCGCAGTTAATTGCCATCTGGCTGTAGAGCGTGGTTTTACCCATCTTTGGGCGTGCGCCGATGACGAACAGCGAGCCTTTGACCAGTCCTTTAGGTGCCAGCATGCGGTCTAGCGAGGAAATCCCGGTGCTCATGCCTCGCTGCTCACCCTGCGGATCGAAGCGCTTTTCGAGGTCAGTCACCCAGTCGTCCATCACATCACCGAAAGAACGCAGCCCGCGGCGTTTGCCGGTTTTAGCGTAGTCGCTGATTTGCGTGGTGAGCATGGTGATTGACTCCAGCTTCTCGACGGCCGTCATGCTGTTGCGGCTGTAGAGCAGCTCGGTGGCTTCGTTCAGCTTGCTGATTGCATAACGCTCCATCGCCTTGTCGCGCACCACGGCAGCGTAAGCAACTAGATTGGCAACCGATGGGGTGTTCTTTGCCATTTCAGCCAGGTAAGCAAATCCGCCGTACTGCTTGCCGCCAGCTTCCAGCTCATCAGCCAGGGTCAGCGGGTCTATGGGCTTGTTGCGGGTCAGCAGGTCACGGATGGCGCTGAAGATGATCGCGTGTGAAGCAGTGAAGAAACTCTCTGGCTTCAGCATCGCCATAACCTTCTGCGTGCGCTCATCGCCGCCATCCAGCATCAGGCCGCCGATGATTGCCTGCTCTGCGTCAGAGCTATGCGGTGGCATCATGATTGATTCACTCACAGGCTTCCCTCCCTGGTCTTGGTCAGTGTGTCGCTGCTCAGCAGATAATCGAACGACGCCCGCCATCCCCGGCTGTTATCGCCAAAGTAAAACGGGTTCGCGGTGTTCATGAAGGCGTGAAAGTAATTGCTCGCAGCTTCAACGGTGGGTTCTTTTAGCTCTCCAAGCAGTCGCTTGATTGCGGTCCGGCGCTTTGGATTGAGCTTTTCAGCATTAGGCAATCTGCTGCCTGCTGCTTCGTTGTATGCGTCAAGCACAGCCTGATAGGAAACTGAAGACGCTTTTTTGCGCGGCGATTCGTCATCGGCAGATGACATATCATTATCGTTAGATAATGATTTATTAGTTATATTGTTAGCTGTGGGAATCTTCTGGGAATCTTCTGGGACAATCACCTCTGGAAGCCGCGCCACCTCTGCCTTTGTTCTGGGAATCTTCTGGGAATCTTCTGGGACAATTTCGCCCTGATATTCAGCGTATTTTGAGATGGTAATTACGGTGAATTTTCCCGGTGAAACTGTCTCGATCATGCCCAGCTTTTTGAACTTCTTCAGCAGGTACTGAATGCGGTTTGGTTCGATTCCGGTATCCGTTGCCAGCGTGTTACGGCCTGTGATGAACTGACCACGCTGAAGCTGGATAACTCCGTATTCTGTCTTCACAGCGGTCTCTGTGTAGTTGGCTGACATAATCAGGTGAACCCACAGATGAACAGCCTGAGAATCCTTTCTGTAGAACTCTGTCTCCTGTATTTTTCTGTGCAGCAAGGTAAACCCCTTACCGACCTCTTTCGGCGTTTGCTGAGGCGCTCTGGCCTCTCTTGCTTTAGCCAGACTTCTTACGTTGCTCATTGCCCTGCCCCCTTCGCTTTGTGTTCTTCCAGAATCTGCCTCAACTTCTCAGCAACCTTCGGATTGAACGTTTTCAGAATTCGACTCGGGCAAGGTTTTTGTGCAATTCCGCCTGGTACATAACGTGTTTCTTTGGCATAATTACTCCTGTGAATTGATCCAGTCATTTCGCATCAGGCCTCTAGCGTTCCAGCGCTCGGGGCCTTTTCTTTTCCCATCGCAGCAGCAACCGCTTGCCGGGCTACTTCTGCAATCAGGCTCGTTTCCCACACCTTCTCCAGCAGCACGAACACTGTCGCCATATCGCGCAGGTTTAACCGGCTTTCGCACTACAAGCCGCGCAGTGGGGAATGAACCCATACGCAGTGGCGCAGAAAACGCATCTGGTAAACGGCACGCTGGGTTATGAGGCTCAACTGGTCAACGCGGTAATCACCAGCTCTACCGCCGTTCAGGGGCGTTTCAAGTACGAATACGGCGGCGACTGGGAAAAGTTTAAGCCAGGTGTAGCCAACGCTTCGAATGAACGCGGCTTGTCTGTGCGCGTTGGTGCAGTGCTGAAGGGTGAAACGGAAATCACCTGGGGTGAGCCGCTTTATATGGAATACGTTACCACGCGCAACTCCCCTCTCTGGAAGACAGCGCCAAAGCAGCAGTTGGCGTATTTGGCAGTTAAATACTGGGCGCGCCTTTATTGCCCTGATGTGATTCTCGGTGTTTATACACCAGATGAATTCGAACCAGCGCAGCGCGCGGAACGCGACGTTACACCGGCACGCAGCCGCGCTGACCTGAACAACCTGATTAACAGCAAGCCTGAAGCGCAGCAGCCTGAGCGCGAAATTAACCCGGCGACAAATACCAGTGCGGCAGCGCGCACGCCGGATGAGCTGCTTGCCGATTTCACCGAAGCGTCTGCCAATGCCGATTCCGTTTCAAGCCTCGATCGCTTCTACAAGTACGCAGCACGCATGCTGGCAAGCGAGGCTGAAACGCTCGAAAAGGCCACTGATGTTTATCTGCTTCGCAAAGCAGAAATCGAAGAGACGCTTAGCTAAACACAGGAGAGCATGTGCAATCACCTGAATACCGGCGGCGCGGCAATCAGTTAACTCTTGGTCGCCGCTGGTCACCCGATGAGATAGGCCTTCTGAAAGAACTCGCTGCAACCATCCCACCCAAACTTATAGCCCGACGGCTCAACCGATCTTACGAGTCCGTTCGCCAGCGAGCCAGTCGCAGCCGGATACGTTTTCTGGAGGAGCGCAGCAAAGATAACGGTGGTACTAAGCCAAATTTATGACACAAATATACTGTACGCATAACCAGCATTTTACTGGTCATCACCAGGTGCTGAGAGTATTGTGACTGAGTGAATTCACCGCCTAACTCACTCAACTGAAAGAGGATTTATTATGTCTCATACCGACCAGGAATTTGAAGACTTGCAAGACCTCAATACCCTGTATCGCTCTGCGATTCTGGACACCACTGAAGCCGTCGGCTGGGGTATCGAAATCCTGACCAAGGTAGCAGCTGCAAGCTACGCCGGCACGCTGGGGTCACTCTCTCCAGATGATCAATATCAGGCTAAGCAGACCCTGATGTATCTGAAGGAGCGAAAGGAAAACAACGCCATGTTCCGCAAGCCTGGCGACCCAGTGCCGCGTACTTTTCAACAGTACGAACACCCGTAAAGGGTTATGAATCAATTAAAGAGCCGCCTTCGGGCGGTTTTTTTGTTGCCTGCTATCTGACTATTTTCGCCGCGGCATTGAGCCTGACAGCGGCATAAGGGGTAGCTCTAGGTTTGTGAATTTACATTTATATGGGCTGACAAAAAATGCAGTAATGGTATAAACGGATGGGATAAATCTGGTTGAAGGGGGCTGGCGATGGCAAGAAATGGTACAGGGAATAGGAATTATCGCGGCTATACACTGAGGCACATCATTGCCCCTTATGGAATGCGAAAAATTAACGGCTTCAACGAAAATACATGGGAGTTTTTCAATCGTCAATATGACGTGATAGGCCTTCCATTTACGCTTGCCAGAAAACCAAGCCTGGCCCAGCAAAATGCGGTCTCAAATAGAAAGCTTTCTGAGACATCAAACAAAATTTTCTTTCACGACGACAGCAATCATGGCACGCCTGAGTATTGGCAAAGGATTGATAAAGTCACCAAATGGAAACTGAAGGAAGGGATGATTGAGCAGCAGGTTAAAGCTGGGCTCCCTCCGCACTCATATGGTGTCATTCAGGAAGAAGATTAATGTCACACAACTTAGCAGCACGTAGCAGAGAAGAGCGCGACAGGATTAACGTGGATTTAGCCGCATCAGGAGTCGCATACAAGGAGCGTATGAATCAGCCTGTTATCCCGCATGAAGTGGAGATGCAGCAGCCTGCAGCAATGAGGGAGTATTTCAAAGAGAGATTGCAGCATTACAGGAACGTCGCTCTCCAGTTTCCGCGCGGCACGGACCCGGTTTATTTTAAGGAGGAAGGTAAGTGATAGTCCTTTTCATTCCCTCCCTGATCAGCCTGCTGGTTTCTAAAGCCGAAGAGAAAGGCTCTCCTTTGACTGAAGAGGAGGTGTTGGCTATTCGTGATAATGCCACGGCTATTGTCACGGATGCTCAAGGCGTCTTAGCGGTAGCTGAGCGGCGTGGGTATCAGGATATTGACCCGGAGCATTGCTGGGAGGAATGGCTAGACTTTAATAGGCAGGATTAATGTTCACTACATAGGGCCGATGAGGTTATCGTGGGTATCGGTCCCGGTTATCAAAGGGAGTAAAAAATGACAAAGAAGGAATTGAATTATATTGAACTCGGTATTGAAGAGTTCAAAAAACATCACCCGAGCCTAGTCGAAGGACTTGTAAGCAGGGCTAAAAATGAGGCGGACTCTTTGGGGTTAGGTGTTCAGGAATATCATGAGCATCTAATCCTTAACGCTTATACAGATAAGCTCAGTAAGGAAGGAATTCAAAACATACTTGAATATCACGTTACGAAATATGAGAAAAACCCTGTCAGAGCGCGTGAAGTGATTACGGAATATCATAAAGGTCAGGCCGACGCTTTGGGTATGTCCTGGGAAGAATATAAAATCTTGAACAGATTTTAGTAGAGGTCGTCCGCTGCACCATACGAACTGCCTTCGCGGCGCAAACTTAATTTGGATGAGTCGATGAGGCTTCCACTAAAACCGGGTTCGGTTTAACAGAAGGAGGACAAGCAATGACATCTAATCAGATAAAGCAAAGAGAGCCTAGGCCTAGCAATTGCCCTTATTGTGGTTCTGAGCGTGTAGCAAAAGAAAAGATTATGGGGAATGACACCGGGGACTGGATTTGTGGGTCATGTAAAGAGACGTGGCCTTTCAAATACATCCCAAAAGAATAAGTTACCTCATTCACATTGACCTCGCCACGGCGGGGTTTTTTATTGCCTATAGGAAACCAAAATGCATATCGAAATCGGTGACAAGTACACAATCGAAGGTGGCGCTAACGACTTCATTCTGTACGTAAAGAACGTCGTTAAGCATGGAAAGACAGCCGGGCAGGAAACGCAGCGCCTCGGCTACTACTCGAAATTAGAGCATCTCATCCGCGCGCTGATTAACCACGAAATCCGTACCGGCGATGCGAAGACGCTGCAGCAGATTCAGGACCAGATTACTTACATCTCAATCTGGTGTGAAAAAGCATTTTCGGAGGTGGAACATGTCTGACGAATTAGACCAGGCTGCTGAGCTTGAGGAGCTGGAGCGCAATATCGCGTTGGCTAACCGAAAGCATCCGGAGATGTCATTTACCGGTGCCAGCTATTACTGCGAAGAGGTGGTGCCGGCGGGATGCTTCTGTTCGGCTGAATGTCGGGAAGACTACGAGCGCATTCAGCGCGCTAAGCAGCACAGGAGAGTGGCATGAATGTAACCCAGAGTACAATTCAACAACTTGTAAGCACCGACGCTGACAGGCTAGACCCGGTAAAGGTGATGATTGAAAACCTTCGTCCCGGCGCTGGCAATATCACCATCACCTGCTTTGGTAAATCATGGACGTCATACTGGGGCTCAATGTCTGACAGGTCAATTGAGGAGTTCTTTGTGGACTGCAACGATTCTTACCTAATTAACTGCCTTGATCGGGGAATCCACAGCGTTCTGGATGGCACAGATAACGATGCCAATATTGATTTTGTAAAAGGTCGCATCTGTAAACTTCGCCGCGACGGGGACATATCCTCAGATGAGGCGCGCGAATACTGGGATGAGGCTGAAGGCAGTGAAAACGTTAAAATGCTCTGCTGCGACTACACCTATCGCTCTCCTTTGCTGTCACTGCTCGGTGATGACCCATGGTACGCAGGTTGGCCGACTGTTCCGAATCCTGACTATGAATACCTGAAGCGCATCGTGCAAACTGTCCGCGAAGCCATCAAGCAAACCTTAGCCGTAGCAGCCTAGCTCCCCCACCCACCCTATTCACTATCGCGCTCTGCGTGAGGAGTTGTTATGTCTGAAGTAAGCATATTGGATATGTGCTGCGGCTCGCGCATGTTCTGGATGGATAAGCAGGATGTCCGCGCGGTGTTCACTGACCGACGCGCCGAGCAGCATGTTTTATGTGACGGGCGCACACTGCAGATCAGCCCGGATATCATCGCTGATTTTCGCGCGCTACCGTTCTCCGACAACACATTAGCTCAGGTTGTGTTTGATCCGCCTCATCTGCAGCACGCAGGTGAAAACTGCTGGATGCGTAAGAAATACGGCGCTGTGGATAAAACAACGTGGCCAGACGATATACGTGCCGGCTTTGTGGAGGCGTTCAGAGTGTTGCGGCCACACGGTACGTTGATCTTTAAATGGAACGAGACACAGATTCCTGTCAGCAAAGTGATCGCACTTACCGACCACAAACCAACCATCTGGCAGCGCACTGGCAAAGGCGACAAGACGCACTGGGTTCTCTTCCTGAAGCCTTCAGCATGAACACCATCCGCGACATCTCCCCCGACGAGTGCACCCTGTGGCTCGTCGTTTTTATTTGCATCGTTCTGGTCTGGAACTGGCCGTATAAGGAGTAGAAGTCACTCCGAATGAAAACTTGCGTTAGTTTGCGATCAAGTTCTGTTAAAACTTGCAGGAGAAATTATGGCTAAGCTAATGAACCTTCAGGAGTGGGCGTCGGCAACATATTCGCAGCCCCCCTCTTTGTCCACCCTGCGCCGCTGGGTCAGGGAGGGCAGGATTTACCCGTGCCCAGAGCTTCACGGAAAAGAATACAAACTCGAACCGGATTCGGTGTACGTTGATCCGCGCAAGAAGATGTTGAAACGCAGGCCGGAATACGTAGCGCCACCGAAAAAGGGATCGCTGATGGAGAAACTGAAACATGTCGAACAGGCCAAAGCGGTACGACGCTAATCTGCCAAGGAACCTGACTTTTCGCAAAACGAAGCAGATATACTCCTGGCGAAATCCTGTGACCGGTCAGGAGATTTCACTGGGTAAGATACCCCGCAAGGATGCGGTGGCCCAGGCTATCGAAGCGAACAGCTACATTGAGCAAAACTACCTACCATCCGCCCTTCTCGATCGGCTCAAAGAGACGCCTGATTTCACAGTGAGTAAATGGCTTGAACGGTACGACGTCATCCTGGGGCGTCGCAGTCTTAAGCCAAGCACCATGAAGATAAGAAGCAATCAGCTGCTAACCATTCAGAGTGAGTTTGGCCGCATGGCTATGACCTCAATCACTACGCGTGATATTGCAGTGTTCCTGGAGTCATATGTCCAGTGCGGCAAGCATAGTATGGCGGTTGCATTGCGATCACTGCTGATGGATGTTTTCCGCGAGGCAGTTGTTGAAGGCATTATTGACAGGAATCCTGTAGAGCCAACCAGAACCCCATCACCTGAAGTCAGGCGCGAGCGCTTATCACTTGAGCAATTTCTGGCTATCCGCAAGGCTGCTGAAAGCATGGGAGGTTGGCTGCAAAATGCGATGAACATTGGCCTGCTTACCGGACAGCGCCGGGAAGATGTAACGCGTATGAAATTCAGTGCGATCAAGGATGGTCGGTTGTTTGTTACGCAAAGCAAGACTGGCCACAAGCTGGCGATGCCACTGGATTTAGAGCTGAAAGAACTGGGAATGTCACTGGAGTTGATCGTAGATGAGTGCCGGAAGATAACCCATCGGATAGTCTGATTTATTCTGCAGTCCGGCGCGGGGGCAGAAAACCGGGGCCAGTTTCACCAGATGCACTCACAGGCGCTTTTGCAGAGGCTCGTGAAATTAGCGGGATTAGGTTTGGCCCTAACCCACCCATATTTCATGAAATCAGAAGTCTTGCCAGCAGACTGTATGAAGTGGAAAATGGAGAGGATTTTGCGCAAAGATTACTCGGCCATAAAAACCTTTCTATGACTAAAAAGTATCTCGATTCACGCGGTCAGGAATATGTGATGGTATAGGTTGAATATGGTGATTTCGGGATATTTTCGGGAAATTTCGTAACCACCGCCAAAAACACTATATAAATCATAGCACTAAAAAAAGACCGAATACGATTCCTATATTCGGTCCAGGGAAATGGCTCTCAAGGAGCCGTGCGCTAAAAGTTGGCATTTATGAAGGCGGTGTCGCCTTGCCATTTAAGATTAGAACAGCGCGGTGGAAATGCCAGCAAACGCGGGAATCAGGGCCATAAACTGGATCAGATTGTGATCGCAACGGCAAAATTTCGGAGAGTGGGCGCAGCGCGAGGCTGCACCCGAAAGGCCTATTTTCCGCACAGCGCCTGAGTGCGTTCGATAATCGGCTGCAGGCTCATCATCTGGCCCGGATGGGCTTTGTCTTCGGCCTGAATCACGCTGATCGGCTGGGCTTTCACCTGCTTGTTTTTAAACAGTGTGTCAGCGATGTCGTTCAGCGGGTATGTCATCAGCGTACTCGGATTGATGGCAAACATCGCACCATCTTTCTCGCAGGTCAGCATCACCTCTTCACGATTAAAGGGCCACTTATCTTTACCGATCTCAAAGCGGCTGACGGTAATGATTTGCGCCGCCAGCGCCTGGCCGCATACGGATAACAACAGGATTGCGGGAATCACTTTCTTCAGCAACATAACTACCCTTTTCTCTCTTAAACTACATTCAGGCTGGCGACAGCGTGGCAAATACGCTGACCAGCCCAACCACGCCGCATGCCAGCAGTAGTTCAAGCTGCGTCATGCGAATAAATTTTTGCTGCGCCCCGCTGCCCGCCAGGCGGAATCGCGGCACCAGCCAGTATCGATTAATCAGCGCCACCAGAACCATCAGAGCAACCAGCAGCACTTTGCACAGCAGCAATATAACGTAGCGTGAATCGTGCCACATCAGCGGCCAGCCCGCGATCATTACGCTGTTTATCACCCCGCTGAGCAGCGTTAACGCCACCGCCAGATGACCATAGCGTGAGAAACGCATCATAGTGCGAATCGCATCGGTGCGGCGATCAATCTGCCGTGCCTCGCGCATCAACAGCAACAGTGGCAGTAATCCACCTGCCCAGAACGTCGCCGCAATCAGATGCAGTGCATGGTTAATCTGCTGAAGATCGCAGGGCCAGCTATCGCGCATCGCAGCATGGCCTATCAGCGCCATGCAGGCCAGTTGCAGAACGCCAGCCAGCAGTAACACCTGCTGACGCAGGCTTCCGGTCAGTAATAGCGCGCCAACAGCCAGCACGCCGAAAATGATTTCCCACTGCCACACTTCACCAAAGTGCGTGCCCAACACTGCCAGCCAGATATCGATGTCGGTCAGGTTAGTGCTGGTGCCGCTCATTAACACATTCTGGCAGGCCAGCATCGCCACCGCACTGAGCAGCGCCAGCCAGGCACTCCCCTTCACCAGCGGATTTAACTGAATCGCCAACAGGGATCGGTAGCGTTTGGGCGCCAGCAGCGCACTGTAACAGGCGCTGCCTGTAAGCAACATCACGGCAGTAAAATGCAGCGCGCGCAGCAGGATCCAGAGGGTTGTCACCGGGTTACTTCACACTAAAGCGATAGCTTCCAGCGGTTTTATGTCCATCCACCGACAGCACATGCCAGTTAACCTGATAGCTGCCCGCTTTTAGCGGCTGCGGCAGGCCGACAATCAGGCGTTTTTTCTGGTCAGACTCAACGCGGGCTTTGGCGGTCACGACGGGCTTCTGTGCACTGTCCAGCAGCGTCACGCCACTGAACGCCGCTTCAATATCTTCACTGAAGTTCAGCGTCAGCGCATCAGGGGATGTCGTAACCTGCGCTTTGGCCGCCGGGAGAGAAGACTGGAGGTGTGCATGCGCCCCCGCCAGCGAGCTGAAGGCCATCATGCCCGCGGCCGTCACTGCTATAATCATGCGGGAAATAGTTTTTTTCTGCATAAGATCATCCTTTTAACCGCCGCCAGGGCGTAAACGTGGCAAAAGGATACGCTGCTGGTTTTACACTGTCGAGGCCAGCGATGCGATCCTTTATCCTTGATTCAGACCGACGAAAACATTACTTTTGCCGGCTATCGTCAGGAGATAATTATGAGCCGTAACCTTGCATTGCTGTCCCAGGAAGAGAAAGACAAGATAAATGTCGATTTGGCGGCCGCAGGCGTGGCGTTTAAAGAGCGCTATAACATGCCGGTCGTCGCCGAGATGGTGGCGCAGAAGCAGCCTGAAGCGCTGCGTGACTGGTTTCGTCAGCGTCTGATGCAATACCGTCAGGCATCACTCAGCCTGTCGCGCCTTCCTTATGAACCGAAGATGAAGCAATGATGTTCCGCGTTATTGATACCGAAACCTGCGGCCTGCAGGGCGGCGTAGTTGAAGTTGCGTCCGTGGATGTGGTCGACGGTAGAATTGTGAATCCAATGAGCGATTTGACCCTACCGGACCGCCCGATCAGCCGTCAGGCGATGGCTGTACATCGCATCACCGAAGCAATGGTCGCCGGTAAACCCACGATTGAAGAAGCGATTCCACGCTATTACGGCAGCGCTTTTTATGTCGCGCACAACGCCAGTTTTGATCGGCGGATGCTGCCTGAAATGTACGGCGAATGGATCTGCACCATGCAGCTGGCGCGCCAGCTCTGGCCGGGCATTAAATATGGCAACCAGGCGTTACGTCATTCGCTGAAGCTGGATGTCACGCCACCCGCTGAGCTTCATGCGCACCGCGCACTGTATGACTGCTATGTCACGGCGGCGCTGCTGATCCGTATCATGGAGACCTCCGGCTGGAGTGCCTCCGAAATGATTGTGCGTTCGCAACCGGCGGCCCAGCGCGACGACATTCTGCCGTTCGGCAAATATCGCGGCCAGGCGATTGCCGTAATTGCCAGAAAAGATCCCGGCTACCTGAAGTGGGTACTGAATAATGTCAGTGATTTGCGCCCGCCATTGCGGCAGGCGCTGAATAAATACCTCTCTGAATCTCAGTAATCCTGGGCTGGCGGCAAGGTACCCTGCGCCAGTCCGAGCAGGAAAGTGTACTCCATCGCGATCCCTTCGTAGGCTTTGTAGCGTCCGGACTTGCCGCCGTGGCCGGCATCCATGTCGGTGCAGAGCAGCAGAAGATTATTGTCGGTTTTCATCAACCTCAGCTTCGCCACCCACTTGGCCGGTTCCCAGTACTGCACCTGTGAGTCGTGCAGACCAGTCGTGACCAGCAGATGGGGATAATCCTTCGCCTCGATATTGTCATAGGGGCTGTACTGGCGGATATAACGGTAATATTCAGGATCATTGGGGTTGCCCCACTCGTCATACTCACCGGTGGTCAGCGGGATCGACTCATCCAGCATCGTGGTAACCACATCCACAAATGGCACCTGAGCCACCACGCCGTGGAACCGTTCTGGTGCCAGGTTAATGACCCCGCCCATCAACAGCCCGCCTGCGCTACCGCCCATGGCATAAAGCCGCTCCGGGTGGCCGATGCCGCGTGCCACCAGCGCATCCGTCACCTCAATAAAATCAGTAAAGCTGTTCATTTTGTTCAGCAGACGACCACCGTCATACCATTGCTGTCCCAGCTCACCGCCACCGCGTACCTGAATCAGGGCATAGACAAAGCCGCGATCCAGCAGGCTCAGACGGCTGACGCTGAAATCGGCATCCATGCTGCTGCCATAAGCGCCGTAGCCATAGACCAGCATCGGGTTCTGACCGGGCTGATAATGCTTGCGGTGATAAACCAGCGAGACCGGCACTTCGGTGCCATCGCTGACTTTGATCCAGTGGTGCTCGCTTTTGTAATCTTCCGCGTTAAAGCCTTTCACCGCGCTCTGTTTCAGAATGCGACGTTCACCCGTATCCATATCCAGTTCAAACAGCGTGGTCGGCGTGGTCATGGACGAGTAGCCATAACGCAGTTTGCTGGTGCGGGGCGTGGGATTATAAGCAAGCCACGTCACATAGGTCGGATCGTCAAAGGCGATGCCGCTGGTCTCGCCGCTGGCCCAGTTGATCTGACGCAGACTGGTTAAGCCGCGCTGACGCTCTTCCACTACCAGCCAGTCGCGGAACAGCTGAAAATCTTCCATCACCACCTGTTCCCGCGCAGGAATCAGCGTTTCCCAGCGTGACTCATCCAGATAGCGACTGCGGTAGAGCCCGAAGTTTTTCCCGTCACGGTTTGATCGAATGAAAAACTGATGATCGTAATGATCGATGCTGTATTCGTGATCGCGACGGCGGGGCAAAAACACATGCGGCTGCGCATCAGGGAAGTTCGCATCGATTAACTGGATTTCGCTGGTGTTAGTGCTGTAGAGCGCAATCATGATGAACTGCTTGGAGGTGCTCTTGTGCACGCTGAGATGATAGGTGTCATCGCGTTCTTCATAGACCAGCTTATCATCGGACTGCGGCGAACCGAGTTCGTGTCGCCAGACCTGATAAGAGAGCAGCGTCTGCGGGTGCTTGCGCACATAGTAAAGGGTGCGTGAGTCATTGCCCCAGGCGAAGCTGGATGAGGCGTTGCTCAGTACTTCGGGATACCAGCTGCCACTTTCCAGGTTACGGAACCGGATGCCATATTGCCGCCGCGACAGGAAATCTTCCGCCAGCGCCATGACCCGGTTATCCGGGCTGATATGCAGCGCGCCCATGGTGTAGAAATCGCTGTGCGAGGCGCGCTGATTGGCATCCAGCAGCAGGCTCCATTCGCCCGATTCATCGCTTGCTGCAGGCTGACGGTAATAGGCCGGGTATTCGTTACCGCTCTGATAACGGCTCTGATAGCGGTAACCGTTTTTGACATAAGGCACGGAGTGATCTTCCGGCGGCAGCCGATCAATAATCTCTTTTAACACCCGGTCCTGCAGCGGTTGCTGCGACGACATGATTTTTTTGCCGTAATTATTTTCGGCTCGGAGGTAATCAAGAACCTCGCTGTTTTCGCGTTTGTCGTCGCGCAGCCAGTAATAATTATCAACGCGGGTCTCGCCATGCAGCGTCATCTCGTGGGGTATTTTTTTTGCGATGGGTGCTTTCATCCATCCGTCTCCATCAACGTAATGATCTGTAAGCGTAACACTTCAGCAGCGGGAAGCCAGACATAGGGTGAGAAGCTGCCGCCAGCGGAACATCTTCAGTGACCCGCTGGCGGAGAATCGAAGGTTTAACTGGCAGGCAGACGGGCTTTTTCGGCCTCGAGGTCCTGTTGAATGCCATCACGAACATCCTGAGGAATTTTCAGGGCGTCGCCCAGGGCGGAGAGATAGCTGCGCTCCATAAAGTGGTCGACGTCGATAGCGGCACAACTCAGGAAATAAAGCTCCAGCGCCTCCTCTTCATTTTTCACATCAGCCGACAGCCACTGCGGATCCAGGGGGCGATTCATCGCTTTCTGAATCAGTTGCTCTGCATCCTGACCATAACCGGATTGATGAATGTTCTGCTCAATCGCGGCTCGCTCCTGATCGTCGATATGCCCGTCACTTTTAGCAGCAAACACCAGCGCAGTGACCAGACGCTCAGCGCGCAGGTCCACGGGCGTCTGTGCCACACCAAAGTCAGGCTCATTCTGATGCGCTTCGCTAACCCGCTGCTTGTATTTGTTCCACAGTACCGCGCCTGCTGCCGCACCCCCTCCCACAATCAGGGCTTTGCCGCCATATTTGGTCAGCAGTTTGCGCGACGACTTACTGGAGATCAGCATCGCAGCCAGACCGCCCAGCGCGCCGGGTGCCAGCATGTCACTTAAGCCGCCGCCCGGTTTGCTCTCACCGCTCTTCTTTGTCAGCACCGACTGAATCTGTTGCAACCAGTTATTCATCATTCACTCCTTTCAGGATGTCAGCCGTTATCCTGACCAAAAGGATGTCAGGAAACGTCAGAGCGGGAAAAGTACGGCAAAAAGCGGTGTCACATGGATGAAAGATGAGAACGCAAACGTTTTCGTTTATACTTGCGCGCGAATTTTGACTGCTTAGGGGAATGTATGACAACTCTCGGAACAGCGCTGCGTCCGGCGGCGACGCGTGTAATGCTATTGGGTTCAGGTGAACTGGGTAAAGAGGTGGCGCTGGAGTGTCAGCGTCTGGGGGTGGAAGTGATCGCGGTTGATCGTTACGCCGATGCCCCGGCGATGCATGTCGCCCATCGCAGCCATGTGATTAACATGCTGGATGGCGCGGCCCTGGCTGCGCTGATAGCGGAAGAGCAGCCGGATTTTGTGGTACCGGAAATTGAAGCCATCGCCACGGATACCCTGGTTGAACTGGAGCAGCAAGGCCAGCGCGTGGTTCCGACTGCCCGTGCCGCACGCCTCACGATGAATCGCGAAGGCATTCGTCGCCTGGCGGCTGAAGAGTTGTCACTGCCAACTTCCCGTTATCGCTTTGCCGACAGCAAGGCGCGCTTCGACGAAGCCGCTGCAGAGATTGGCTTTCCCTGCATTGTGAAGCCGGTGATGAGTTCATCGGGTAAAGGCCAGAGCTTTATCCGCGACGCCAGCCAGCTTGATAAAGCCTGGGACTACGCACAACAGGGCGGTCGCGCCGGAGCCGGTCGCGTCATTGTTGAAGGCGTCGTCAACTTCGATTTTGAGATCACCCTGCTCACTATCAGTGCCGTCGATGGCATTCACTTCTGTGCACCGATTGGTCATCGTCAGGAAGATGGCGATTACCGTGAATCATGGCAGCCGCAGCAGATGAGTGAGCTGGCGCTGCAGCGGGCACAGGATGTTGCCGCAGAGGTCGTTAAGGCGCTTGGCGGCTATGGTCTGTTTGGCGTTGAGCTGTTTGTCTGCGGAGATGAGGTGGTGTTCAGTGAAGTATCACCGCGCCCACACGACACCGGCATGGTGACGCTGATCTCGCAGGATCTGTCTGAGTTTGCGCTGCACGTGCGGGCGTTTCTGGGTCTGCCTGTTGGCGGGATTCGTCAGTATGGTCCATCTGCTTCCGCCGTTATCCTGCCGCAACTGACCAGCCAGAACGTACAGTTTGTGAATGTCGAAGCAGCACTGGGTGCAGGGCTGCAACTGCGACTGTTCGGCAAGCCGGAGATCAGCGGTCAGCGTCGTCTTGGTGTGGCGCTCGCCAGCGGTGATAGCACCGAACAGGCGATTGCGCGTGCGGTTGCCAGCGCAGCCGCGGTCACGGTTCAGGGTTGACGTTATGCGGTGAGCAAATGCTCACCGCCATTACTTACTTCGCGCCTTCCACAGCTTCGCGTGCCAGGCGGGTAATGCGATCCCAGTCGCCCGCTTCCAGCGCATCGTTAGGCACAAGCCATGAACCCCCGATGCAGAGCACGCTTTTCAGCGCCAGATAGTCACGATAGTTGGCCGGGGAGATACCGCCGGTCGGACAGAAACGCACCTGCGGGAAAGGTCCGCCAATCGCCTGCAGCGCTTTAACGCCACCATTCGCTTCTGCCGGGAAGAACTTAAACTCGCGCAGACCGTAGTCCATACCCGTCATTAACTCAGAAACGGTGCTGATACCCGGAATCAACGGAACCGGCCCGTCAACCGCCGCTTTCAACAGCGATTCGGTGACGCCGGGGCTGATAACAAACTGCGCACCGGCATCGGTCACTTCCTGTAACTGCTGCGGGTTAATTACGGTTCCCGCACCAACGATCGCATCCGGCACTTCTTTGATCATCGCCCGTAAGGCATCCATCGCCACCGGTGTGCGCAGCGTCACTTCCAGCACTCTGACACCGCCCGCCACCAGTGCTTTCGCCATCGGCACCGCGTGTTCGAGTTTGTTCACCACGATGACCGGCACCACAGGTCCGGTGGTCAGAATCTTTTCAGCACTCGTTTTCCAGTTTTTCATCAGTTCCCCTTGCTTGATAACACCGGGATTATGACCCGGTCATGGAGCATCGGCTCCTGCCCTGTAAATTGCGCCACTACCATACATGATCCGCTTCCTGAGCGTCTATCACCCTGCGACCATTTTGAAACAGCAGTTCAATTTTATCTGCATGCTCTGGCCCGGTTTAACGGCGAAAAAAAAGCCCGCGTTGCGGGCTTTATCATCACTTTAGTTATTCAAATTCGTTCCACGACCGGCCATCGCGGGTGATCATCGCGACCGAAGCCACCGGACCCCAGGTGCCCGCCTGATACGGTTTGGAGGAATCGCCATCCGCAGCCCATGCTTCGATAATAGAATCGACATAGGTCCATGCGGCTTCCACTTCATCACGGCGCACAAACAGCGCCTGGATACCGCGCATGCTCTCCAGCAGAAGACGCTCATAAGCATCAGCGAGGTGCGACTGGTTAAATGTCTCGGAGTAACTCAGATCGAGCTTGGTGGTCTGCAGTTTGTGCTTGTGATCGAGGCCTGGCACTTTATTCAGGATCTCGATATCCACGCCTTCGTCTGGCTGCAGACGAATCGTCAGCTTGTTCTGTGGCAGTTCTGAGTAGGAATCCTTAAACAGGTTCATCTCAGGGTTTTTGAAGTAAACCACAACTTCAGAGCACTTGGTCGGTAAGCGCTTACCGGTACGCAGGTAGAACGGCACGCCTGCCCAGCGCCAGTTATCGATATCGACACGAATCGCCACGAACGTCTCTGTTGCGCTCGTTTTATTGGCACCCTCTTCTTCCAGGTAGCCCGGCACTTTTTTGCCCTGCACAAAGCCAGCAGTGTACTGACCGCGTACGGTTTTCTCACGTACGTTGGTCTGATCGATGCGGCGCAGCGAGCGCAGCACTTTCACTTTTTCGTCACGGATGCTGTCGGCGCTGAGATCGGACGGCGGCGACATCGCAATCATGGTCAGAATCTGCAACAAATGGTTCTGGATCATGTCGCGCATCTGGCCCGCTTTATCGAAGTAACCCCAGCGGCCTTCAATGCCCACTTCTTCGGCCACGGTGATCTGCACATGGTCGATGGTGCGGTTATCCCAGTTGTTGACGAAGATGGAGTTAGCAAAGCGCAACGCCAGCAGGTTAAGCACGGTCTCTTTGCCGAGATAGTGGTCAATACGGAACACCTGGCTCTCTTCAAAGTATTCGCCAACGCTGTCGTTGATCTCCTGAGAGGTTTCCAGTGAGGTGCCCAGCGGCTTCTCCATTACCACGCGCGCCGGTTTGGCATTCAGCTTCGCCGTGCCCAGGCCCTGACAGATCGCGCCAAAGGTGCTGGGTGGCATCGCAAAATAGTTGATGGTGGTGCGGTTTTTCTGATCCAGCATCTTGCCCAGTTTCGGGAAGTGCGTGGTGTCATTAACATCGAGGTTGCAGAAGTCGAGACGGTTGCTGAGTTTATCCCACAGCGCTTCGTCAATCTTCTCCTTCATGAAGGTTTCCAGCGCTTCACGTACCACTTTGGTGTATTCCGCTTTATCCCACTCAGCACGGCCGACACCAATAATGCGGGTTTCTTCATGGATCTGACCCGCTTTCTCTAACTGGTACAGTGAAGGCAACAGTTTACGGCGTGCAAGATCGCCTTTGGCACCGAAAATCACCAGATCGCATGCCTGGGCTATTTGTGTTACCGCCATTTTCCTCTCCTCGTTGCAGGATAATCCGGTGGTGATGCATCTTCTGCCACCGGGTCCAGGTTATTATTTTCTTTCAGCACAATGTACTTTTTTCCCTGCGCCAGGTAAACCGACTCGCCGGGTCAACCGCATTAACTCTGTACCGGATGTGCTAAACACGTGTGATGACACGTGCGGATTGCCGTTTTTTTCTGTTTCTGTTGGTGTCAGGAAAATCTGGCACCGGTCAAAGTATCCCAAAAAAAAGAGCAATCAACTTGTCAGCCGTTGCGCTTGCCAGGTGCTGGCGCGATATAGTCTCTGTTAATCGGCTCCTGCGACAGTGATAATTGAAATGATAAAAGTGATTATGGTCATCAGCTTATGAATATGCTGGAAAAAATTGAGGCGCAGTATGCAGCGCTGAGCAAAGCGGAAATGAAAGTCGCCCGGCAGATTCTGGCTGAACCGCAGGCGGCGATGCACTCCAGCATCGCAACACTCGCCGGCATTGCCGGCGTCAGTGAACCCACCGTGAACCGCTTTTGCCACCGACTGGGTGCACGGGGCTTTCCCGACTTTAAACTGCATTTGGCGCAGAGCCTGGTGAAGGGCAGCAACTGGGTCAGCCGGGGCGTTGAAGACGACGACACAGCAGAGAACTACAGCCACAAAATCTTCGACTCAGCGCTTGCAGGACTGCAGCGGGTGCGCGATCAGCTGAACAGCGCGCATCTGCAACAGGCGGTAACCCTGCTCGCGCAGGCCGATAAACTCGCCTTTTTCGGGCTCGGTGCGTCCGCTGTAGTGGCGCATGACGCTTTCACCAAATTTCTGCGTTTTAATCTGCCGGTCATCTGGTCGGACGATATTGTGATCCAGCGCATGAGTTGCATAAATAGTCGAGCCGGTGACGTATTTGTTCTTATTTCGCATACTGGACGCACAAAAAATATGGTAGAACTGGCTCGCCTGGCCCGTGTAAACGGTTCCACCGTTATTGCCATCACCTCTCCCGATTCACCCCTTGCTCATGAAGCAGCGATAGCTTTAGTGCTTGATGTACCGGAAGATACTGATGTCTATTTGCCGATGGTGTCGCGCCTGGCGCAGTTGACCGTGATTGATGTGCTGGCGACTGGTTTTACTCTGGAACGGGGTGCGCCCTTCCGGGAAAACCTGAAACGCGTGAAAGAGGCGTTGAAAGCGTCGCGTTACGAAAAGAACACCCTTCGGGAAAAGGATGATCAGCAAAAAAATTAACATCACATTTACAATGTGAGTCGTATCACAACCCATCTATCATATAGAATAGATAACCTTGCTGTGTCCACTGTCCATGACACGCTTAAATGTTTACGGAGTCCTCGATGTCAAGACGTCTAAGAAGAACGACTCAAGAGGTGTGACTAGATGGAGGACCCTCAGTAGATCATGACGTTAGGCATAGCGTCAAGCCCCCTTGTATCACTTCTTGTGCTCACCTTGTGTCACTCGCAGAATCATTAAGGCACACGTAATGTTATAGCGTAACACTAAAAGAAACCCTCAGAGACCAGCAGAGAACGCTAGGGGCCTATGGGGGTACTTTGGGAAGTTGCTCTATTAGATACTGACAGAAATTTTTGTGAGATATTCTTAAAGGGTCCTTAGAGGCACCACTTGTTCTAAGGGTCCCTTAAGTCTACGACCCACAGGAGCACAGACAGTAATATCAGGATATCCCTTAAGGTTAAATCGCTACAGGGAATCATGTTGCTGTATTCCTATGGGTTAATGGAGGGGTTATCTATCTACCGCATCAGAGGACACAGGAGCCGGAGAGCGCCTCTTAAGGTTTAGCATGGCGGTTCTATGGGTCTGCGTCTCTGAGTCGCTCTCATTGTACTTTAGGCGCTCTAGGGACTTCTCACGGAACTCTCGGACAGCATCAGTTACAGACTCAAGGTCTCCAGCCTGTGCAGCCTTATTGACCACAGCAAGTGTGCTTAGAGCGGCCTCTAGGAGCTTGGCTACTTCCACGCCTAGCATTAAATCATATGACATAGCTAGAGCCGTCACAGTGAACCTGTCGAGACGGTAGGTTGTGACTGTCTGACCTACATCCCTGTTGTTGCCACCATATGCAATAAAGTGGGTTTCCATTTTCGAAAGCTGCTCACCAGAGAAGTTACTCTCCAGTTTCTTCTTAACGTGGCCCTTCTGTTTACCGAATGCCTGACAGAATTGATCAAGGGTCATAGAGCCCTCACCCTCTGAAATGGCTGTAATGATGAATGCCATCTTATTAGCGTTAAGCAGAGAGTAATCTTTAGGGTCAATCAGGTTAGTGCTCATTGGTTGTATTCCTTATGTTGTAACCCTATGTCGCACCCTCGTGACTGACCTAGACAGGCCAACCAATAGCCATCAATCAGAGGCCACAGGGTTACAACATAAAGTGTCTATGGGTTTATGCGGGTGAAGCCGTGCGAGGGCTTATGGTTAACTACAGGAGGCGTGGCATGGTGTGATCAAATAGTGATCCACTTGATTACATCGAAGCGGATAGGTCAGAGTGATCCTAATAATCATTAAGTGAGTAGGTTGCTATCGCATGATGACCATCTATCTAAAAGTTAATCTTAAAGTTACTCAAAGAGTATTATCTTTTAATTAAATCAATGCTTTTAAACTGAAAGTATCTAAAGTGTCTTTAAGTCTCTTGAAGTTAAAACCAAAAGAATAACTTTAAGTAAGGTGTCGGCTATCGCCAGATAATCACCATCACTCATGGATCACTCTTTGTACTTCTTAGAGTTTCCACCCCTGTGACATTGTTGTCATAAGCTCATAGTCTCTCACCAGCCAATAGCTAAGAAGCAGTCTTACAAACCGCGAAGCGTACCAATGTGCTCACCCCTGAAAAACAGCGAGACTACAAGCAGGTCCAGACGTGACTCTTTAGTGTCTGTTCCCTTTAGTGAGGGTTTAATCTTAGCAATTGATTCATAAGCTTTTTATTTCACTTTCCGAGCTTAGTGCTCTCACTATGTCGCCCCGAAGTGTTAACCCATTGATTATGAGTGTTAGCCAATACTCGCCCTTGCTGAGCAGCTTCCAGCATTTCTATGGCACGCTGAACGGTCACACGGTAGCCCTTGATGACTAACGAGGTGTCACCCTCTTTGCGCCCTGCGGGTTCACCTGCTGAACGGTAAGATACTAAATGGCACTTGTTATGATTCTCTTTGGCCCACGAGATGCCTGTAGGTGACTCAGCGTCTAACGTCAGGAACTCAACGACAACTGACTGAACCTCAGGACCGCCTGTGAAGGTGACAATACGTGACCTATTAGATTTGGTAGTTGAGGCCGCAGTAGGCTTGGTGATGTACTTAGGGCCGCTTGCAGGCCACTTTGGGTTCGTTGTGTAGGACATTGTGTCCTCCTTAATTTAAAAATCATTTAATATCAATACCTTGAATCAAATCCGGCTAGTAAACCTTTGCATGAAAATGAATCCTTAGATTTTATATTGACTTTAATTAAATTAATAATTAGGTTATTCATAATTCCCCTTTTCTTAAGAGTCAGATTAATTTCCTACTCTAAGCATGGTGACAGGCGTCACACCCACAATTTAAATTACTGTTATAGGACGACCACTACGGCCTGCCTATAAATATATTGACCATCTCTGGAGACTTAATGGAAAATAATAGAATAGATCAGGAATGGATAACTCTTAACGCAATAAGGGGCATGGTTAAAATTGCTTCAAAAGGTAGTATGAGTAAATCCACCTATGACAATTCGTTAGAGTTAGGTGGCGTCCTCTACCCTGAACTTCTTGGCCCAGAAAATAGCCTTCTCCTAAGGCAGCGAGAAAGTGACATAACTAGGGAATACCGCCAAATGGCGGAAGTACAATCAATGAGAGACGGTGTAAAAGTAAATCCTTTAGATCTGGTATTAAAAGAGATCGATAATTACGAGGAATTTATTTTAATCGCAAAAAAAAATAATAAAAAGGATAAAACTAAGACTGACCAACTTGGACGAAGGCTAGCGCAGTTACAAAAGGCTAAATCTGAACTGGAAGTTAAAACTCATTCTGAAAACCAACTGATATTTCGGGATGCCTATAATGCTGACAGGAAACTTCCTGCACTAAGTCATAGCATGGGTCATAGTTACAAAGATTTTGAATTACCTGATGGAAATGCGCTGCGTCTAAGAGTGTTACACCCCGATAAAACTGAGCATATTACCGGTGCAGATATCATTTATGAGAGGCATAACGATAAAACAGGAAAGATCAGCATTGTAGTTGTCCAATATAAAATATGGGAAGATAGAAAATTATACGTCTCTGAAAAGAGAATGCGTGAACAACTTAAGAAAATGAAAGGCTTTACTTGCTCCAATAAAATCTGCACTTCTAACAAAGGCGATAACACTTATAGATTTCCTTGTTGCTCTGCTTTCTTAAGGCCTACCGATAGACTTCAAAATGCAGATCAAAAGTTCATTTCCACTGGTGAGCACATACCAATCTGCCGCATAAATGATTGTAAAATTAAAGGGTTGAAAGGCGGTGAGATCCTTGAATACGATAGAATAAAAGACGTATCACTATCATCAGAACTTTTTGAAGAGTTATTTAACAGAGGAAAGATAGGGTCAAGAGAACTGTCTGATGTTGAACTTAAGGAGCTTTACACCAACGCTTCAATTATAGACACAACTGATACTGTTGTAATTTACGCCCAAGAATTTAAATATGACAATTAACAAATTTAATATCGCCTTATTCTCATAGAGCGGGCATCTGCCCGCAAATGACGAAGATGGAGATTATAACTTTCAGATTAGATAAAATAGAACATAAACTATATAAAAAGAAAAATATTTATCAGTTAAAAGTCCGGCGAGTACCTCACAGGAGACATAGCGCCCTTCTTCCTGAGGCCATCAGGAATCCTTTTACCAAGATAAAGCCGTGTGACTTCTGGGTCGGCTTCTCTACCACGAAACCCATAGCGTGCACTCTGTGCAGCTTCAAATTCATCATTTGTGTCCCATAAAGGTATCTCAGGGAAATTCTCACGGGTAGACTTGAGCCACTCATCAGCAATATATACGCCTCTCACTATGCCCCTTACTGTCGCTAATATGACCTGAGCTTTACGCGCACGCTCAACGCTGACACGCCAACTAAAACGCACAGCATCATAGAGATCTGTATCCCTTGAACTTCTATTCACAGAAATCATTAAGGCCTTATGGTGAAATTCAATTGTTTCGGGCTGATACGTAGCGATTAACTCTTTAATATGCGCAGCGCCGAACTCGTTGCTTCCTGCACCACTCATGATGTTTGTTAAACCGGGATAAGCATCAATGAGAGCGGCTTCAACCTCATAGGCGGTCTTCTCATCAACCATACCGTGCCGATGGATAACGTGGATGACCTCAAGACCAGCCAACCTGATTTCTCTAAGTTGCTTAAGTTTGTTACTCAGTAACTCATGATCATCGACTGCTGCCACCTCTCCCCGCATGTGAGCGAATACGCGATTACCCTTACCTTTTCCAACGTAGAACGTGCTGCCGTCCCTTGGATCAATCAGGCGATATACATACCAGCCTAAATGTTCAATCACGCCAACAGGAAACTCGGTAATGTCCATAGGATGCCTTGAGTTCCATTAGAATTTTATAATAGAGTACGCTTATGAGGCTTTGACTACAATTGTTAGGATGATTTTATCTTCAGGTAACATTAACCGAAAAGGTCATTCTTTATTCATAAGAAATGGACCCAATGATTATCAATAAGGAATTAAATGAAGATCTTCGAAAAGAAAACTAAACACCATTATGTTTGGGCTTATTATTTACGTGAGTGGAGCGTTAACGATAAAAACATTCATTACATTACAAAAAACGGCAAGATAGCTTTTGATAGCATTCGAGGCCTTGGTTTAGAAAAAGATTTTTATAAAATGGGTCTACTCAGAGAAGAAGATAGAGAGATCATTACGTTAATTACTAAAGACTGTAATGAAGTATTAAAGAAACTTCATTGGAACTTTGCTGAGATGGTTTTCAAGTCTCAACAAATTTTCATGGAGCTTTCACCAACTGCACAGGAAAAGTTTGGCATAGATTTAAATGACATTATGATGAGTAATCTCTTCGAAAATTATCTATCAGAGCAAGAATCTTACGCAATTGGAATGCTAAATAGATTAAAAACAGGTGATACCTTAATCCTTTCAGAGGACACTGACTATTATGAACTATGTCATTTCTTAGGCCATCAGTTAGCCAGAACTAACAAAATGAAAAAATTGATAATTCTTGCTCTTAGAGCTACAAACGGTCCAAGGCATCTAATTGATAAACTGGACGATTTCTATGGAAGAAACTGGTGGTTTATGTGCTCATTCCTTGCAACGAACTTATCTTATGACATGTCATTAAATAAAAACCGGGAGGTATTTATAATTGAAAATAAAAGCAACATTGAATTCATAACTTCCGATCAGCCAATCATAAATATCAACCCACAAGGACATAAAGCTGAGAGCGTCGATTATTACTATCCTCTGTCACCCCGGAGAGCATTGCTTATAATAACTAGTGGCAACTCCTACTTCAACCCTCTGAGCATCAATGAAAATGATGTCAAAATGTTGAATACTCAAATGTCATTAAATTCTTGCGAGACCATCTTTGGAACACGGAAAGAGGAACTAATTGATAACAAAAAAAACTTCCTATCAAGACAATATATTCATTTCGCTCAAAAGTACGATAACAATGGAAATTAAAACGCACATTTCAAGTTAACAATTCAGATAGAGGCGAAGCATTAAGACTTAGTGGCCCTCCCGAAAATATAATCAGGATGAGCCTTAGGATTGCCAGATGTATTCGGGTTATTCAGTGAATACAATCCGATGAATAATAGGGAACGAAGCGTCAGCCTCAATGTCCATCTTAGCGCCCGTCTTGACCTTCACAGTGCCAGACGCTTTGACGTCAATCATAGAGATTAACTCAACGTCATAACCTTGCTTGTTGGTGTTACGGGTCACAATTACCTTCACGCCGTCACCATCTTTAGTGCAACGGAAAGAGATCATTGCGAAGTTCTTAGGCAGAATGAAAAGGCCTTTGTCTTCACCAATGTACGGGCAGACAGTGCACCCAATAAGTTCTGACAAGCTGTCGTGACCTGCACGCTGTGCTGCACGCTCTAATACTGGCTCCAGTGCTTCCGGGACCATGATAGCGAACTGGTCAAGAGTACCGCCTAAGTGGGTCGGTAAGTTCAACGCCAGAGCATCCAGAATGTCCTCAGCCTGCTCAGCAGGTTTGCCGGACAGCTTACCGTAAGTAGCGGTCTGCAAGTCTGGAGCCTGTGAGATGACCTCAGCGACCTTACCAAACATCAATCGGTTGTACTGGTAAATCATGTTGTCTACTGCCTGACTCAGTGAGCCGTAAGTGTAACCGCCCATCATAGCGAAGTCGGAGACATGCGTAGTAGCTGACACCAGAGCGCCAGTGTTGAGAGCGTTATCGGAGTTAGGGACCAGCACAGGGCTGACCATTACGGTTGATCCTTGGATAGCCTGAGCGGTCGGAGCGTCCTCAGCAGGGTTAAACAGGCCGTTCTTCTTCAAGGTAACGCTACGGTCAGCCAGAATCTGAGCGGTCAGAGGGGTCGCCTGAGTACCATACGGACGGAACTCAACAGGGAATACCTGCTCACGCACGACAGCCTCAAATTCTCCGTCATTGAATGAAGCATTAAGTGAACCCTCTAGGGCCTGTACGAATGCTGTAGAGTCATTGCCACCCGGCAGGCCCTTACCGTTAAGGTCTGTACCGTTGACCTGTAGAATCTGAGCGGAGCCATCAAGCATCTGAATGGTCTCACTGTTCTCTAGGTCAGCCTCACGGCCTTGGAATGGCTTACGGGCAACCTGAGCGTCTGCATTACGTGCATCAGGAGTCATTGACGCTAGGTCAGCTTTCTTACCGATTACCTGATTGTTGTCGTTAGGGCCATAAGCGGTACGCAGGTTGAAATCAAAACGACCATCAGCGGAGTTGTTCATATTAGACATGGGATATTCCTTTAGAAACTAAGATTAAATTAGAGTTGATACTTATAAAGAGTTGGTCAGCAGGTCCACACTGGAAGTGAACCTACAGGATGACCAGAGGTGATTAACCGCCGAAGTGTGCAGCCTTGCCACGAGAGCCAAACTTACGGGCTAACTCGTCTTCACGGGCTTTACGTTTCGCTACATCAGCAGCAATCTCGGCAGGTGTCGCGTGCATAGCGGCTACGCGCTCATTGTGCTCACGGATTTCTTTCTCACGGCGTGCCTGTTCTTCTCTGCGAGAGACAACCGCGTTAGCCCATGCGTCTGTGTACTTACCATAACCGCGCAATGAGAAGCCGTTAGCGTTCATCTCAGAGAGCAACGCAAAGGCCGCAGCAGAGCCAGCACCATAGAAAGCCAGCAGACTAGGCACAGTGACCTTCACAAAGTGCACGGTAGGGATTTCCTGACCCGCATAGAGTACGGTTTGAAGGTCTGCGCTTAAGGTCAGCTTCTCTTTGGTCAGACCGGGAACGGGTAGATTAGGATTGATAGGCATGATATTTGTCCTCAATTGAATAAATGTTAAGTTAATGTTAATTGCATAAAGTCACGCAGGGTCAGACCAGCGGCAAGCGCCATGTGGCACAGGGTTGCTTTCGGTAGCTTCTCGCGGTCCTCTAAGGGTTCTAAACCCAGAGCCTTAGCGAGTGCCTTACCGCTTACTGTGGCTAATCTGAGAGCCTTACGGCCTTCTGGTTTGGTCATATCGAATACGTCAGGGAAGGTCATAATGGTTGCTCCTTCTGTTCGGCGTAGAGTTCAGCCAATGTATCAACCGCGATGAAACTCACAGCGGATTGATAGCTAGCTAAGAGGGTCACGAAGTCGGAACCGTGGATAAACTCACCGTCCCATTTGGATTGACCCTTGAGGCCCATCAGACGCTTTACGTCACGCTTTACGTTTCGTTTCACTTTGCCAGTGATTACGGCTAGGTCTTCGAGTGAGACCGTGTAGCCTTGAGGATTAGAGAGCCACGCCGATAAGTGCTCACGGAGAGACTCACGGTCAACCGCGGCAGGTTTACGGATAGTGGTCATGGTAGGAATCCTTTGAGGTGTGGATAGTTGGAGGTGTTCAGGATTGAGCAAAAAGAACGGCCCAATAAAGGACCGCTGAAAGGTAGATAAATCAGGATTACATCAAGTGAATCGGGCAGCACTCCCGGTGCTCACCGCTAGACTCTTGCGCATACCCAAGTGAGTTACTCTAAGAGGAGATGGCCAATAACGTTTGTTACGGGTTTCTGAATGGGCGTCTAGCGTTTGTATGCGTTAGGTGCTGCCTTAATGGAGCACTGTCCGATTGACTTGATATAGGTGAAGAATTAAAGCGAGGCCGCAGGGAATCAGTCTGGGCCTCTAATCGCACAGGAATAGAACCACAGTCATAGTGAATCTGTCAGCGCCCGAAATGGTCGCCATCAGACACCCGCCGTTACTCGGGGGGATAAACATAACTTTAAGGAGAAACACCCATGTTGAACCAACACCCTGATACCCGCAGATAAAGGAGTATCTACATCGTGTGTGTTTGTTTATTACATAGTTGATTTCTTGAATGGATTGTCTGATGTTTGTAACGGTTAGGCCCTGTCTAGGACGCTGGCTGATTGACTATGTTGCTGTGAGGAAGGGATGACACACGAGGTTATCTCATCATGTGCGGAGTATGAGCATAGTCATAAAGAGCCGCTGAGGTCTGGTGTGTATCCCTATAGTGGGTATAAATTGGATCGGGATTGTCTCCCATTACCGAGTCGTAATTGAGGTGATTGATTTATAGGGAGTTATTTCACTGAGTTCAGATTCCAGCCCAGCTACATTTATGTATGTTTTCAAATTGAAAAGATACTCAGCAGGGAACCTGCCCTCTAACTTACGGGTCAGGTTCTCATAGTTCATCCGGCTTACCTGCACGAGCACGAGAGAGTAACAGTTGCTGCTTCTGGTAGTCTGACCCGAGTTGCTCCACTAAATCTGTGCGGAACTTATCGAGCGCCTTATCATTGCTAAAGTATTCCTGACCCTTTGCGTTGAACCGAAAGTTAATCCCGGTCGGGCTAAAGCGTCTGTCAGTTGGCTTTAAGATAATGAAGTAATCACGATAATGAGGGTTCACCTCTACGCGCCCCTCAGGTCGGAACCGGAACAGGCTGCCAGACATCTTGAGCGCCTTAAGTAAACGCTGTGCTGGCAGGTCATGGGCCTTACAGAAATCACCCCATGTGACACCACGGCGGTTAGCTGATTGAACGGCTACTCGCTTCTTGTCGTCTTCTAGGCGCTGCTTTACAGCTTCTATTTTACGGATGTACTCAAGGACCTTTAAGCGGACCGCTTTTGATTCACGCATACCGACCAGTAATAATTGGTCAGCGTTGAGGCTAATACTTTCCATCGCCCGACCGCCACCAGCAGGGGTCACTAATTCGATTGAGAAATTTTCGCAACCGTTCAGCTCATCCTTAACACGCTTAATAAAGTCACGGTTCGGGATAGGCTTCTGACCCGCTTCCTCTCTTGCCGGATTGATTACAGAATTGAGGAAGTCCAGCGAGGTCATTGTAATGGTCTGGTCAAAGTTAATGATTGAAGTAGACATGTTGTATTTCCTTTTGATTGCATTCTCTAAGTTCGCACCCTCAAGCAGCCAAACAGTCCCACAACAAGGGAACCGCCAGAGGCAAAGAGAGTGCAATCAGAATGACTGTTTGTTTAGATTTTCAACTACGAAACTTTCGCAATAGAAGTAATGCGCTGCGATGCGCGAAGGTATTCAAGGTTGAGCGAAACAAACACACATCGGGGACCACCTGAAAGTTACGGGAACTGAGCGTGTCGTAGCGTGAGCTACTGTGTCAGTGAGAACCGTGAGAGGTGATCGGTGAGAGGTGTGTGTCTCCCTAAAGTGGGTGTAAATTGCAGCCTAATAGTCACACTTAGTTATCGTTGAGACTATGTAGGTTGGCTGTCTCCCAATACTGAGTCTTAATTGCAGCCTAATAGTCACAATGAGTTACTACGTGGAGGGATGACCTGTTGTACCCACAAGGGGGTAGCGAAACGCGATACCCTTCAAGGGACACCCGATGACCACCTACAGCCGGAACCATAAGCGAGGAACATCAGACAGGCCATGCGTACATATAAGGATGAGGCACCAGCAGGACACCAGCAGTCAAACACTTACCAGACCGCACAGGAGCAGCAGAGAGCCACGCACTGAGTTAGGCCATGTGTTTGCTTGAGGTAATCGCTGAGGCGCTGAGAGGATCATACAGGGATGAACTATAGGGATGGTTGCTATCGCATGATGACCATCAAACAACGAGGCATCTTAAAGGTTACTCATTGAGTTACTCTTAGAGTTAATAATCTTATTACTTAAATCTTATTATTAAGACTTAAAGAGAGACTATAAGAATCTTAGAGTTTCCACCCTGTGAATAATGGTCATAATCCAATTAAGAATAATGGTCATTAAGGCTTTACGGTTATCCACTCACAGACCGATAGCAAAGAGCCAGTTATTTAAACCGGATTGCGTGTCTGTGTGTCCACCCTGAAAGTCAGCGCGGATAACTATTGATTGAAAGGAAAGTTGAATGTGTTAGAGAGAGCGTTTTGTTGTGTGCTCTTCCCTAAAGTGGGTGTAAATTGCAGCCTAATGGTCACGGTACGCAATCAATAGGTCTGGTCAGTGTCTCCCAAGAGTGAGTTATAATTAAATGGAATATTAAAGCAGAAATAATAGACCACAAAGCAATAAGGGCCAGCACTAGGCCAGCCCATAAAGATCACTCTATGAAACCATCTACATCAGAGCCTTGGCGAGAGTCTCTAAGAGCAAGCGCCAGCGCAGCAGCCATCTGGTCAATCGACTTAGCTTTACCGTAGAGGCCAAACGTTATGCCCTGCCCGGTGTGCCCTAAGATATCACCAGCCGTGCTCTCAGAGATGCCAGCCTGTTTACATAGGGTAGCCATAGTGTGACGCAGAGAGTGCAACACAAGATCACCTGTGCGGTCTGGCAGTGCTTGAGGAAGGACCTCTCTGTTAAACCATTGAGACGCTGTATCTCTGGACATGCCGAATACTAACGAGTCCTCAGAGGGCAACGCAGCGACCCACTCCCGGAACTCTGTCAGTGAGAACCCATAAGCACCGTGTATTAGCGGGACTAGGCGAGCACTTGCAGCGGTCTTAATGGTCTTGTCTCCATTATCGTTTATGTCGATACATAGATGACCAGCCTCAGTGACTACATCAGCCTTGGTCAACTGAGTTAACTCCCCTGCTCGCGCCCCGGTAATGGTAGCCAGTTGCGCAAAGAGTTTCTTGTGAGGCTCCCGCTCATCGTTGACCCTTGCCGTAACCTTCTCCAGTTCAGCCACTGTGTAGGCTCTACGTGCGCTCCTGACGCCTTTAACCTTCAAGCCTTTTGAATAGTCATGCGGGATGTGTCCATTCTGATAGGCCCAATTGAGCAGTGCTGACAGCTTAGCTAGCATCTTGTTAACGGTAGCATCAGCGTAGCGCTTTGAGTCCCTCATTGCATCGCGCATAGCGGAGATTTCAGCCCTAGTGTGCTCTCTCCAGTCAATCGAACCGGTGAACAACTTGAGTGCCTTGTGCGCAGACTGAATGTCCCTAAGCGACGCAGGCTTTAGGTTCACAGCGTGCTCTTTAAGATAGAGGTCTGACAATTCATTAAATAACAGAGGTTCTCTCTTGGATTCTTCAAGGGCAACGGTGTGGTCATCTCTCAAAATTGACGTAGAAACGCCTGATGTACTGCCTAATGAGGAAAGAACATCTAACAGAGGCTGAGTGTCTCCACTATGCGCACGACTCCGAGCAGCTTGCAGGACCTCCAACGCCTTAACGATGTGTGCATGCTGGTCTACCGTCATTGATTCCTTTGCAAGTGACCGCAGGTTAACACTGGCGTCTTCAATGTGGTCCACCTCCAGCCCTGACCAGAAGTCCCCTACCTTGTCAGTAAGGAACGTTAAGGCCATAGACTTAAGGTGCTCGTTCAGTTCCTTGCTGGTGACCTGTGAGTTATCAAGAAGGAACGCTTTAGCGGTCTGAGCTAACTCTCTTGCTCTTATCATTGCAGCCCTCTTGTCCGAGGTGCGCAGACCTATAGAGACCAGAGAGGATGCCTTACCTATCTCTCTGAATCGAACTGTATAGCGCCCTGAGCCTCGACGTCTGACTAACTGAGGGACAGCCAGCCTTGATAAAGATAGCGACTGAGTGTTCATGATGTTATTCCTTTTGACTCGCTTTGAGTGGACACGCTGCCCTCTCCCAAATCGTGAGTCGTAATTACCGCCTCACCCCTGTAAGTGGGTGTTAAATGGCTTCCTTCCCTGTGTGGATTGAAATCAGCATCAACATAATCAGGTGCTGTCATGCACCAGTAGACCAGACAGACCAAACTCAGCAAGTAGACGAAAAGCACAGATGAAATAATCAATGTGAACCACGGTAAGTTACTCAAAGAAAAAGACTCAGCAGCACACATCACAGAGCGCCCTCCTCTTGTGAGTTCAACTCAATGGTAATCTCGTGAGCCGTTGGGTTATCGAGGAGTGAATAACTGACCTGATAGAGAACGGTGTGTGGACCCGCAGTCTGGTAATCAACAATCGACCAACACGCTAAATCAGAACCGATTGATAACTCCATGATGAGACCTAGCGTCATGGTGCGCACAGATGGGCCTTGATGGTAGATATGGACTCCTCTCTGGTCACTATGAGTAACCACTGAGTCAGCTTTACGAATGGCGTGAGTAAATACAGGTCGAGCTTGGATTGAGGTCGTCTTAACAGTGTCAAACATTTGGTGTACCTTAGGTGTAAGCGTTTACCTTGTGTCAGTATTTGGAGCACTACTTGTGTCACCTTAAGCGCTATACAGATAGCAGCGCATAGACGCTAAGGCACACTAAACAGATAGGCACATACTGACACTCACGATTAAACTAAAGACCAATCAATCAGTTAGAACAAAAGGATCACCGAATGACCAGCCCTACAGCTTTCATCCAAAAGTCCACCTCAAGACGTCTCAGAAGAACCAAAATCGTTACAACCCTCGGCCCGGCTACCGATCGTGATAATAACCTGGAAAAAATCATCGCTGCCGGCGCGAACGTTGTACGACTCAACTTCTCTCACGGCACGCCAGAAGACCACCAGCTGCGTGCTGATAAAGTGCGCGAAATCGCGGCAAAACTGGGTCGCCATGTGGCTATCCTCGGTGACCTTCAGGGCCCAAAAATTCGCGTTTCAACCTTCAAAGAAGGCAAAGTTTTCCTGAATATCGGCGACCGTTTCCTGCTGGATGCCAATCTGGGTAAAGGCGAAGGCGATAAAGAGCGTGTCGGAATCGACTACAAAGGCCTGCCTGCAGATGTGGTGCCAGGCGATATTCTGCTGCTGGATGATGGTCGCGTGCAGCTGAAAGTGCTGGAAGTTCAGGAGATGAAAGTGTTCACCGAAGTTACTGTCGGTGGCCCACTGTCGAACAACAAAGGCATTAACAAGCTGGGCGGCGGCCTGTCGGCTGAAGCGCTTACCGAAAAAGATAAAGCGGATATCATCACCGCCGCTAAAATCCGTGTCGATTATCTGGCTGTCTCCTTCCCCCGCTGTGGTGAAGATATGAACCTGGCACGTCGCCTGGCGCGTGAAGCCGGTTGCGACGCCAAACTGGTGGCTAAAGTGGAACGTGCCGAAGCGGTTGCCAGCCAGGAAGCGATGGATGACATCATTCTGGCCTCTGACGTGGTGATGGTTGCGCGTGGCGACCTGGGCGTTGAGATTGGCGATCCGGAACTGGTCGGCATTCAGAAAGCGTTAATTCGCCGTGCCCGCCAGCTTAACCGCACTATCATTACCGCGACCCAGATGATGGAGTCGATGATCACTAACCCGATGCCGACCCGTGCAGAAGTTATGGACGTGGCAAACGCCGTGCTGGATGGTACCGATGCCGTGATGCTGTCTGCGGAAACCGCCGCAGGTCAGTATCCGGCTGAAACCGTTTCAGCGATGGCGAAGGTCTGCCTGGGTGCAGAGAAGATTCCAAGCGTTAACGTCTCCAAACACCGTCTGGATGTGCAGTTCGACAACGTCGAAGAAGCGATCGCTATGTCTTCTATGTATGCTGCGAACCATCTGCAGGGCGTGACCGCCATCATCACCATGACCGAGTCTGGCCGTACGCCGCTGATGACCTCGCGTATCACTTCAGGCCTGCCGATTTTTGCGATGTCGCGCCATGAACGCACCCTGAACCTTACCGCACTCTATCGCGGTGTCACGCCGGTGTTCTTCGACAGCAACAACGACGGCGTCGCTGCTGCACACGACGCGGTTAACCTGCTGCGTGATAAAGGCTTCCTGGTCTCCGGCGATCTGGTCATCGTGACGCAGGGTGATGTGATGGGCGCCACCGGCACCACCAACACCACCCGTGTGCTTCGCGTGGATTAATTGAGTCTGGGTTGACATTGTCGGTGTAGAATCAATGACGCGACTGCCAGGCAGTCGCGTTTTCTTTTCTGACAAGGAGGCAAGATGCCCCGTTTCCAGCCTATCAGCCAGCTTACCGGCCGAATTTTACTTTTTCCTCTGGCGTTAGTGCTATTCGAGTTTGCTACCTATATTGCTCACGACATGATCCAGCCTGGTATGCTGATCGTCACCAGTGAGTTCTCTGTTGGCCCTGAGTGGGTCTCTACTTCGCTAACCGCCTACCTGATTGGTGGTGTAGTGCTGCAATGGCTGCTGGGTCCGCTCTCTGATAAGTTTGGCCGGCGACCGGTGATGCTGTCTGGCATCCTGTTTTTTGCTGTCGCCTGCATGCTGACGCACTGGGTCAGCTCGATTGAGGAATTTGTCAGCCTGCGCTTCATTCAGGGCATCAGCCTCTGCTTTATCGGCGCAGTTGGCTATGCCGCGATCCAGGAAGCCTTTGATGAGGCGCTGGCGGTGCGGATGATGGCGCTGATGGCTAACGTAGCGTTACTGGCTCCGCTGGCAGGCCCACTGGCTGGTGCCGCCTGGCTCACTGTTGGCAGCTGGCGCAGCATGTTCTGGCTGTTTGCCGCCTGCAGCCTGGTCGCTTTTGTGGTGCTGTGGCGTGTGATGCCCGAAACTGCAGGCGACCGCAGTCATTCTATCGCCCTGCCCAATCTGGCGCGCAACTATGGCCGGTTAATGAAAGACCGTCTGGTGGTGTCTGGCTCTTTTGCGATCGGGCTGGTGTTTATTCCAATCCTCACCTGGGTTGCCCTTTCGCCGGTGATCCTGATGCATGATGAAGGTCTGTCACGCATGCAGTACGCCCTGCTGCAGCTGCCGGTGTTTCTGGCGATGATCGCCGGTAACCTGACGCTGAGTAAGCTGGCGGGACGGGTGCCGATTGAACAGCCGGTGAAGTTCGCCGCCTGGCCCATTCTGATTGGCCTGAGTCTTGCGCTGGTCGCAAGCCTGCTCAACAGTCATAGTTATCTGCTGATTACCGCCGGCCTGAGTCTCTACGCTTTTGGTGCCGGAATGGTAAATGCCGGGCTGTATCGCCTGACGCTTTACGCCAGTAATGAAGGTAAAGGTAGCGTAGCCGCGATGCTGGGTATGATCAGTATTCTGACGCTGGCGGTGGGAATTGAACTGGCGAAAAGTGGCTATTTCAGTGGCGGCACGCTGTGGTTCTGTCTGATTAACTTTATCAGCGGCGTGCTGTGGTTTGGGCTGGTTATTCTGTTTATGCGTGAGCGTAAACGCCGCAGCCGGCTCGAGGCGTTATAACAAGCTGCGCAGTCCTTTTTCTCAGACGTCGACCCTGGCCAAAGCGATGGAGCATAGGCCTAGTGCAAAGCATGCTCCGTAGCGCAAACTTCATGATCAAAAAAGGCCGCGAGAGCGGCCTTTTTCTATTTGCGCGGATAAAGCTCTTTGCGCGAATAAGGTTCGATGTCACCCTCTTTGCGGGTTTTCAGCAGCTTGAGGATCCAGGTGTACTGCTCGGGATGCGGACGGACAAACACTTCCACCTCTTCATTCATCCGGCGCGCCAGCTGACGATCGTCTGCTTCCAGCAGGTCATCCATCGGTGGACGCACATAAATCTCAAGCTTGTGCGTGTCGCTGTTATAAACCGGGAACAGTGGCACCACGCGGGCACGACACACCTTCATCAGTCGACCGACTGCAGGCAATGTTGCTTTGTACGTGGCAAAGAAATCGACGAACTCGCTGTGCTCCGGGCCATGATCCTGATCGGGCAGATAGTAGCCCCAGTACCCCTGCCGAATCGAACTGATAAACGGCTTAATCCCGTCATTGCGGGCATGCAACCGGCCTCCATAACGGCGACGTGCCGTATTCCAGGCATAATCCATCAGCGGGTCGCTCTGATTATGGAACATCGCCGCCATCTTCTGCCCTTCTGACGCCAGCAACATCGCGGGGATATCCACCGCCCAGCCGTGTGGCACCAGGAAAATCACATTCTGCTGGTCAGCCATCATCTGATCGATAATGTCACGGCCGTGCCACTCAACACGCTCACGGATACTCGCCGGATCGCGCAGCACCAGCTCGGTCATCATTGCCATTGCCTGCGGTGCGGTCGCAAACATCTCATCGACCAGCGTTGCCCGCTGCGCTTCACTCAGTTCCGGCAGACAATAATAGAGGTTAATCAGTGCACGGCGACGTGCACCCTTTGCCAGCTTACCGGCAAAACGGCCTAAACGGCCCAGCAGCGGATCGCGCACTTTCGGCGGTAAATAAGCCAGACCCGCCAGCGCACCAATTGCCAGCCAGCTGCCCCAGTACTTAGGTTTGAGAAAAGAACGTTCAAAAACGGGAATAAATTCAGTGTTATTTTTTTTACGGGTTTCCATGCACTCGCCTCAAGCAATGACCGGCTTATGATAGTGACGACCTGAAAATTTGCAATCATCCTGCGCCAGATAGCAAAAAACCGACGGAGATGCCGTCGGTTTTTGTGCGATTTGACGAAATTCGCTTACTTCAGACCCAGCTGAGGCAACCAGGCTTTCACCTGCGCCATATAATCACTGCGATCTTTGCCGGTCAGACCTTCCATGCGCGGCAGTTTCGCCGTTAATGGGTTAACCGCCTGATTGTTGATCCAGATTTCGAAATGCAGATGCGGGCCGGTAGAGCGTCCGGTATTACCTGACAGCCCGATACGGTCGCCACGCTTCACTTTCTCACCGGGTTTCACCAGCACTTTCTTCATGTGCATATAGCGGGTCATATACTGACGGCCATGACGGATAGCTACATAGTTACCCGCAGCGCCGCCGTTCTTCGCCACGACAACCTCACCATCCCCGACTGCCAGCACGGGCGTACCGATTGGCAGCGCAAAGTCGACGCCTTTATGCGGCGCAATGCGACCGGTCACCGGATTAAGACGACGCGGATTAAAGTTCGATGAGACACGATACTGCTTAACCGTCGGGAAACGCATAAAGCCGCGCGCCAGACCGGAGCCGTTGCGATCGTAGAACTTGCCATCTTCAGCGCGGAAGGCGTAATAGTCTTTCCCGCCGCTACGCAGGCGCACACCCAGCAACTGGCTCTGTGCACTCTTACCCTCCAGCATTTCGCGTGACATCAGAACGCTGAACTGGTCTCCCGCACGCAGTTTGCGGAAGTCCATCTGCCACTGCATCGCTTTAATGACGGCGCTGGCTTCGGCACTGCTCAATCCCGCCCGCATGGCGCTGGCGGCAAAACTGCCGCGCACTTCACCCTGCATTACGCTGTTGCGCCATTCACCCTTCTGCATCTCCGCTTCCATCTTAAAGCCACCCGATGGGGTGCGCTCATAGGTGCGGGTTTCGCGGCGGGAAATTTCCCAGCTCAGGGTTTTCAGGCCGCCATCATCATCCAGCGTCCAGCTCAGTTGCTGACCCACCTGCAGATTACGCAGATCCCGGTCGCTTACCACCAGCGCGTTAATGTCGCTGATGTCGATGCCATACTGATTCAGTGCGCTGCTCAGGGTATCGCCGGATGAGACGGTGTAGTCGTGAACCCCAGCCGTTTCCGGCGCGTCGGTGTCCACATCGTCCGCTGGCAGCTCTTCGTCCGGTTCCGGTGTGCTTTGATCGATCGGCTCACTGGCTTCCGGCAACAGCGTGCGGAGGGTGTTCTTATCCAGCTCAATGTTTTTAACGATGGGCGTCACATCATCCGTGGGATGATAAACGTAAGGCCGCCAGACAGCGACGGCCAGAGTGACGACAGTTAACGATCCCAGCATTACGCGGTGGGGGCGCGGCAAATTATTAAATGCGAGGGCGACAGAGCGGGCTATCTGCTGCACTTTTACCTATTCCTCATGCTCCATTCAGGCAGCTTTCATACTGGCTCGACAGTTGTGAGAGGAATTTCACATAGCTGTCTTTGGCTAAGCTGATGTCTGTGCCCAGAGGATCGAGTGTGCCTTTACGCACCTGCGTTCCACGGGAGACAGCATCGATGACTGCTGGCCTGAATTGTGGCTCAGCAAAGACGCAGACCGCCTTTTGCTCAACCAACTGTGTTCGTATCTGGTGTAAACGCTGAGCGCCCGGTTGAATTTCAGGATTGACGGTAAAGTGCCCGGTGGGCGAAAGACCGTAGTGCTTTTCAAAGTACGTGTAAGCGTCGTGAAAAACGAAATATCCTTTATTTTTAACCGGAGCAAGTTGTGCGCTAACGCGTTTGTCCGTGTCCGCCAAAGCTACCTCAAACTGCTGGAGGTTGGCGTCAAGTTTGGCTTTATCTTGCGGCATAAGTTCCAATAATTTTCCATGGATTGCAACCGCGGTTTTGCGCGCAATCTCTGGCGACAACCACAGGTGCATATTAAACTCGCCGTGATGATGATGATGAGCATCTGCGTCCTGATCTTCGGATTTTTCCGCTGCATGTTCCTCTTCATCTTCACCACCGCTAATCAATAACGGTTTTACCCCGTCGATGTTCACCATGGCGAGGTTTTTTTGGGCTGGAAGTTCGGCTGCAGATTTCGCCATAAAGGCTTCCATTTCAGGCCCGACCCAGACAACTAAGTCCGCGTTTTTTAAGCGTTTTGCATCAGAAGGTCGCAGGGAGTAATCGTGTTCAGATGCCCCGTCCGGCAGCAGCACTTCTACCGGCGTGACGCCATCGGCGATGGCCGCAGCGATAAAACCTACCGGTTTGAGTGAAGCCACGACATTTGCCTGGGCAGGAAGGGTTAATAAAGCTGAAACAGTTAAAGCCCCTAAGGCGAAAATTGCGCCCTTTTTATTGTGTAACATATTGCGTCATTCCATCGTGACCATGAGGTGGAATGTGATATTATAACATTCGAAATTCTGTGCAACCTGTAAATACTATGACCTCACTTGTCACACTCGATAACGTTTCGATAAAGTTTAACCAGCGCAATGTGCTGTCTGGCGTCAGCCTGACCCTGCAGCCTGGTCGCATCCTCACTCTGCTGGGTCCCAACGGTGCCGGTAAATCAACACTGGTGCGTGTGGTGCTTGGCCTGCTTGCCCCGACGTCCGGTTCCGTTCAGCGTGATCCCGGCCTGCGTATTGGTTATGTCCCTCAGAAGCTGCACATCGATCCTACTCTGCCGGTAACAGTAGAGCGTTTTATGCGCCTGACGCGTGGCAGTAAAAACGCGGAGATTCTGCCGGCCCTGAAACGGGTGCAGGCGGGCCACCTGCTTCATTCGCCGCTGCAAAAACTGTCGGGTGGGGAAACTCAGCGTGTGCTGCTGGCCCGCGCGCTGCTGAATCAGCCTCAGCTGCTGGTGCTTGATGAGCCAACGCAGGGTGTGGATGTGAACGGTCAGGTTGCGCTGTATGACCTTATTAATCAGTTACGCGTGGAACTGAACTGCGCCGTGATGATGGTCTCCCACGATCTGCATCTGGTCATGGCAAAAACTGACGAAGTGCTGTGCCTTAACCACCACATCTGCTGTTCCGGTACCCCGGAAGCGGTCTCGCAACATCCGGAATTCATCGCGATGTTTGGCCCGCGTGGCGCAGAAGAGCTGGCGATTTACCGTCATCATCATAATCACCGTCACGACCTTCAGGGACGTATCGTTTTACGCAAAGGACAGGGTTCATCATGATTGAGTTGCTATTACCGGGCTGGATAGGCGGTGTGATGTTAGCGCTGGCTGCCGGTCCGCTGGGTTCGTTTGTGGTCTGGCGCAAGATGTCCTATTTCGGCGATACCCTGGCGCACGCCTCTCTGCTCGGGGTGGCATTTGGCCTGCTGTTAAATGTGAATCCTTACTATGCGGTGATTCTGGTCACGGTCTGCCTGGCGCTAGGCCTGGTCTGGCTGGAGCGTCGTCCGCATCTGGCTATTGATACCCTGCTGGGCATTATGGCGCACAGTGCGCTGTCGCTGGGTCTGGTGGTGGTCAGCCTGATGAAGAACGTGCGCGTCGATCTGATGGCGTATCTGTTTGGCGACCTGCTGGCGGTCACACCCGACGATCTCTGGATGATGGGTGGCGGCGTGGTGATCGTGCTGCTGGTGATGGCGTGGCAGTGGCGGTCGTTGCTGTCGATGACCATCAGCCCGGAGCTGGCGCAGGTCGATGGCGTCAATATCCAGCGTACCCGGTTGGTTCTGATGCTGGTCACGGCGCTGACAATTGGGGTAGCGATGAAGTTTGTCGGTGCGCTGATCATCACCTCACTGCTGATTATCCCGGCGGCGACCGCACGCCGTTTCGTGCGCTCACCGGAAGGCATGGCGGGCGTCGCGGTGGTCATCGGTGTGATTGCCGTCACCGGCGGTCTGACCTTCTCCGCGTTCTACGACACGCCTGCCGGGCCGTCGGTTGTGCTCTGCGCTGCCATCCTGTTTATCTTCAGCATGGTACGCAAACCGGCCATGTAGTTACTCTTCGCGCGTCATACCGAAGTGACGATAAGCATGCTGCGTGGCCATCCGGCCACGTGGTGTGCGCTGAATGAAGCCCTGCTGAATCAGGAAGGGTTCAATCACATCTTCAATGGTTTCCCGCTCTTCACCAATGGCAGCAGCCAGGTTGTCCAGCCCCACCGGCCCACCCATAAATTTGTCGATGATCGCCAGCAGCAGTTTACGGTCCATATAATCGAACCCTTCGCTGTCAACGTTAAGCATATCCAGCGCGCTGCAGGAGACTTCACCGCTGAGATCACCGTTTGCCCGCACTTCTGCGAAGTCACGAACGCGACGCAGCAGGCGGTTGGCGATACGCGGTGTGCCGCGTGCGCGACGGGCGATCTCTAATGCCCCTTCATCACTCAGCGCCAGGCCCAGACAGGCGGCACTGCGACCCACGATATGCTGCAGATCTTTAACCTGATAGAACTCCAGACGCTGCACAATGCCAAAACGGTCGCGCAGCGGCGAGGTCAGCGAGCCAGCACGCGTGGTGGCACCAATCAGCGTAAACGGCGGCAGATCGAGTTTGATTGAACGCGCAGCCGGGCCTTCACCAATCATGATATCCAGCTGATAATCTTCCATCGCCGGGTAGAGTATCTCTTCCACTACTGGTGAGAGGCGATGGATTTCATCGATAAACAGGACGTCATGGGGCTCAAGGTTGGTCAGCATCGCCGCCAGATCGCCCGCCTTCTCCAGCACCGGACCGGATGTGGTGCGCAGATTGACGCCCATCTCATTGGCCACGATGTTGGCCAGAGTGGTTTTACCCAGCCCTGGTGGACCGAAGATCAACAGATGATCGAGCGCATCGCCGCGCAGTTGCGCTGCCTTGATGAATATTTCCATCTGCTCACGCACCTGCGGCTGACCGACATATTCGGTCAGCATCTTCGGGCGAATCGCGCGGTCAATAACCTCTTCTTCGCTGATACTGGCAGCGGAGATCAGGCGGTCGGCTTCTATCATGACTTACCTCAAATGGCGGCGCGTAGCGCTTCGCGGATCAGGGTTTCGCAATCCGCATCCGGTCGACCGACTTTACTGATCATACGGCTCGCTTCCTGCGGTTTATAACCCAGTGAAACCAGCGCTGCAACCGCTTCGGATTCCGCATCATTGGTTTCCGGCTCGGCGCTCGGCGTGGTGAGCGTAAACGCAGAATCGCCGCCAAACAGGTCGCCGTGCATCCCTTTGAAGCGGTCCTTCATCTCGACCACCAGTCGCTCAGCCGTCTTCTTGCCCACACCGGGCAGTTTAACGAGTGATGCGATCTCTTCTTTCTCGACGGCAGTCACAAACTGCTGCGCCGACATGCCGGAGAGGATCGCCAGCGCCAGCTTGGGCCCGACGCCATTCACTTTAATCAGTTCGCGAAACAGCGCGCGCTCCTGCTTGCTGTTAAAACCAAACAGCAACTGCGCATCTTCACGCACCACAAAATGGGTAAAAATCACCGCTTCGTGCTGAAGTTCAGGCAACTCATAAAAACAGGTCATGGGCATGTAAATTTCATAGCCGACGCCGTGTGCCTCAAGCAGCACCAGTGGCGGCTGCTTTTCCAGAATATTGCCCCGTAAACGACCTATCACCTGAATGCTTCCTTAACTAAAGAATGTGGCGGATTTTATAACATAAAAAAGGCTGGATGAATATCCAGCCTGAGAGTGAGACCTGAGCGATAAGCGCTAACCTGAGCGCAATCGTCCGCGCGTCAGCACCAGCTTGCTGTCACTCATGCGCGCCGCGTTTTGGGCCACGTGACAATGAGTGATGGCTATCGCCAGTGCATCGGCGGCATCCGCCTGCGGGTTTGCGGGCAGCTTCAGCAGGGTTCGCACCATGTGCTGCACCTGACTTTTCTCGGCGCTGCCGATGCCAACCACGGTCTGTTTCACCTGACGGGCGGCATACTCAAACACCGGCAGATCGTGGTTAACCGCGGCAACAATGGCGGCACCGCGCGCCTGGCCGAGCTTCAGCGCCGAGTCGGCATTCTTCGCCATAAACACCTGTTCAATGGCGAAGAAATCGGGTGAAAACTGCGTGATGATTTCGCAGACGCCCGCATAAATAAGCTTCAGACGGGCGGGCAACTCGGTGGTATTGGTGCGGATACAGCCGCTACCCAGATAGGTGAGCTGGCGGCCAGTCTGACGAATAACACCATAACCGGTGATGCGTGAGCCGGGATCAATTCCCAGGATAATCGACATTACGCCTCTCCGGTTAACAGGGCGGCAGACGCCATTACAGCGTTTCCGCCACCTCGTCGGAGATCTCACCGTTGTGATAAACCTCCTGCACATCGTCGCAATCTTCCAGCATGTCGATCAGACGCAGCAGTTTTGGTGCGGTTTCCGCATCCATTTCGGCTTTGGTCGTCGGGATCATCGCCACTTCTGCGGTATCCGCTTTCAGACCAAGTGCTTCCAGTGCATCACGCACCGTGCCCATCTCTTCCCATGCGGTGAAAACATCAATCGCGCCGTCGTCATAGGTGACAACGTCTTCGCCGCCCGCTTCCAGGGCCGCTTCCATTACCGCATCTTCATCCTGACCTGGCGCAAAAGAGATCACGCCTTTCTTGTTGAACAGGTAAGCCACGGATCCGTCAGTACCCAGGTTGCCACCGGTTTTGGTAAAGGCGTGACGCACTTCACCCACGGTACGGTTACGGTTGTCACTGAGGCATTCAATCATGATGGCTGAACCGCCTGGACCATAACCTTCATAAATGATGGTTTCCATGTTGGCGTTGTCATCGCCGCCCACACCGCGCGCGATAGCGCGATCCATGGTGTCGCGGGTCATGTTGTTCGCCAGCGCTTTATCCATCGCGGCACGCAGACGCGGGTTTGAGCCCGGATCACCACCGCCCAGCTTGGCCGCTGTCACCAGTTCACGAATGATTTTGGTGAAGATTTTGCCGCGCTTAGCATCCTGCGCCGCCTTACGGTGTTTGGTGTTTGCCCACTTACTGTGTCCTGCCATTTTAACGTTTCTCCGATCTTTTACAGGGTGCAGGCTATCCCGGCTGCGAGCCTGTTTACCGTCGGTGCTTACACCGTTTTTAAAAACCCGTGTACCCGCTTTGGGCGAGCATCGCGCATGATCATCACGTACAACAGTATGCTGATGACTTCACGCGGGTGGTAAACAACGTCGCAGCGTAGATGATGCCTGGCTGTTCAATATATTGGTGAAGTCCTGTTAAAACTCACCAGATTCATAAAATTTAATCTATCCGCCGCCGGAATACCGGGCGATGGCGAGCATTCAGATAAATTCTTCAATTGCCTGGCGGTTACTCCATGATCGGGTTAATGCTGCAGCGTCAGCAGGTGCCAGCCAGCGAAACGCCAGATGCTCCGTGAGCGTCACATCGCGCTCTTCCGGCAGTTGCAGGCGAAACCAGTGCTCGTGATTATGGGTGACATCAGGCGCATAGCGATGGCGGAAATGGGGAAAGATTTCAAAGTCGATTTGACGATGACAATCCTCCACCTCCAGCTGCTCAGTCAGCACGTCAATGCCGACCTCCTCATTCACTTCACGACACGCGGTCGCCAGCGGTGACTCTCCCGCTTCCAGGCTGCCGGTAACCGACTGCCAGAATGTGGGATCGTCACGTCGCTGCAGCATCAACACCCGGCCAGTATCGCGTGCCGAAATAACCACCAGCACTGAAACCGGGTGTTTATAGCCCATTATTTAATCTCAGGCTTTTCTTTTTTAATGACCTGAATGCCCAGTTCCAGCAGAGAAGCCGGGTTCGCTTCGCTTGGCGCTTCGGTCATCATGCAGGCTGCCGCCGTGGTTTTCGGGAACGCAATAACGTCACGAATGTTGTCGGTGCCGGTCAGCAGCATGGTCAGGCGATCCAGACCAAACGCCAGGCCCGCATGCGGTGGTGTACCGAATTTAAGCGCATCCAGCAGGAAGCCAAACTTCTCGCGCTGCTCGTGCTCTTCAATACCCAGAATGCTGAACACCGTCTGCTGCATTTTGCCGTTGTGGATACGCACTGAACCGCCGCCCACTTCATAACCGTTGATCACCATGTCGTAGGCATTCGCCACGGCACGGGTTGGATCCGCAGCCAGCTCTTCTGCGCTCATCTCTTTTGGTGCAGTGAACGGATGGTGCATCGCAGCCAGACCGCCTTCCTCGTCCTCTTCGAACATCGGGAAGTCGATCACCCACAGCGGTGCCCAGGCTTTTTCATCGGTGATGTTCAGCTCGCGACCCACTTTCAGGCGCAACGCACCCAGTGCATCCGCGACCACCTTGGCGCGATCGGCGCCAAAGAAGATGATGTCGCCATCCTGTGCGCCGGTGCGGCTCAGAATGCCTTCAACGATTTCTGCATTCAGGAACTTGGCAACCGGACTCTGCACGCCCTCCAGGCCGTCCGCGCGGACGTTGACTTTCATCCACGCCAGGCCTTTCGCGCCGTAAATTTCTACGAACTTGCCATATTCATCAATCTGCTTACGGCTCAGCTGCGCACCGGTTGGCACACGCAGTGCCGCAACACGGCCTTTTTCGTCGTTAGCCGGGCCAGAGAAGACCTGGAACTCCACATTTTTCAGCAGGTCACCCACGTCCACCAGCTCCATCGGGTTACGCAGATCCGGCTTATCAGAACCGTAACGATGCATCGCTTCCGCAAAGGTCATCTGCGGGAACTCGCCGAGATCAACGCCCTGCACGTCCTGCCACAGATTGCGGATTAAACGCTCCATAATTTCACGCACCTGCGGCGCGGTCATAAAGGAGGTTTCAACGTCGATCTGGGTAAATTCGGGCTGACGATCGGCACGTAAATCTTCATCGCGGAAGCATTTAACGATCTGATAGTAGCGGTCAAAACCTGACATCATCAGCAGCTGTTTGAACAGCTGCGGTGACTGCGGCAGCGCGTAGAACTTGCCTTTATGAACCCGGCTTGGCACCAGATAGTCACGCGCGCCTTCTGGCGTCGCTTTGGTCAGCATCGGGGTTTCGATATCCAGGAACCCTTCGTCATCCATAAAGCGGCGGACAAAGCTGGTGATTTTTGCGCGGGTTTTCAGACGCGTCACCATCTCAGGACGACGCAGATCCAGATAGCGGTATTTCAGGCGCGCTTCTTCGCTGTTGGTCTGATTAGAGTCCAGCGGCAGTGGCTCAGAGCGGTTGATGATGGTCAGCGCCTGGGCAAACACTTCGACTTCGCCGGTCGCCATGTCGCTGTTTTTATTCTTCTCATCACGCGCACGCACGGTGCCGGTGATCTGGATGCAGAATTCGTTACGCAGTTCAGAAGCCAGCTTAAATGCGTCCTGACGATCGGGATCGAAAAACACCTGCACGATGCCTTCACGGTCGCGCATGTCGATAAAAATCAAACTGCCCAGATCGCGACGGCGATTTACCCAGCCGCAAAGCGTGACTTGCTGACCTACATGAGACAGATTGAGCTGTCCGCAATATTCTGTACGCATAACACTATCCTTTTAACTTCGCCGCTGCAGCTGACAGCATCCGGCCGCGTTACCTGTTGCGATGCTGTCGCAAAAATGGCGGTCATTATAATGGAAAAAGCCAGGCAGGATAAGCAGATCCACGCCAAAGCACCGATTTCCTGTGTGCATTTGCCCACCTGACCGAACATAGAAGATAATGGGGCATCTTAACCCATCGCCAGGAGCGCGCGTGACACTTCGTATTGGCCTGCCCCAGTGGGGGCATTCACACTGGAAACGCTGGGGTATCACGAGCCTGGCGGACTATGCCCGATACTTCCATTGTGTAGAGGGAAACACCACGCTTTATGCGCTGCCTGATACCGAAACGGTGATGCGCTGGCGCGATATGACGCATGATGCGTTTCGCTTCTGCTTTAAGTTTCCCAACACCATCAGCCATCAGGCGGCGCTACAGCACAGTGACGACCTGCTGACCGATTTCCTGCGCCTGATGGAGCCGCTGGCCGATCGTATCGGTCAGTACTGGCTGCAGCTGCCTGCCAGCTTCTCTCCGGCGCAGATCGCCGATCTGTGGCGCTTTCTGGATAGTTTGCCGCGTCGTTTTCACTACGGCGTCGAAGTCCGCCATCCCGCTTTCTTTGCCAAAGGTGACGCAGAGCGGGCGCTGAATCGCGGATTGCTTGAGCGCGGCATCAATCGCGTCATGCTGGACAGCCGCCCGGTTCACGCCTCCACCTCGCAAAGCCCGGCAGCCCTGGTGGCCCGTGCTCAGAAGCCTAAAGTGCCGCCTCATGCCTTACGAACCGGCTCGCAGCCAATGGTCCGTTTTATCGGCAGCGACAGTGTGGAAGAGACCGTGCCGCTGTTTCAGATCTGGCGTGACAAGCTCTCGCAATGGCAGCAACAGGGCGACGCCATGTTGTTTCTGCATACGCCCGATATGGGTCAGGTGTTTCCGCTGGTGCAGGCGCTATGGCCGCAGCTGCAGCAGATCGATCCGGCTATTGGCAATGGACCCGACTGGCCGCAGCAGACATCACTGTTTTGATCACTGCACAGGACAGCGTGCTGTACGCTGGATAGAATAGCTACTTTACGGATGGATACCGGAGTGACAATGATTAGCGCGTTATACGTCGTACTGGGTGCATTGCTGGTAATGAAATTTACAATGGACGTGGTGCGTTACCGCCGTTTCTATCGCGTGGCGTATGGCGATGGCGGCTATCACGACCTGAAAATGGCGATTCGCATTCACGGCAATGCCATCGAAACTATCCCGCTGGCGCTGTTGCTGCTGGTGATGATGGAGATGAATGGCGCCGATATCTGGATGGTGCATCTCACTGGCCTGCTCTTTTTCATCAGCCGGTTACTCCATGCCTGGGGTTTACGCAGCAGCGCCATGGCTGGCCGTAAATATGGCATGCTGCTGACGCTGTTTTCCCTGTGCGGCATGGTCATTTTTAATCTTATTTATCTGCCGTGGGAACTGGTGCTGACACTCCATTAAGTCGCCCTGGGTTAAGGGGTGCAGGCCGCCCCACTTTCTGCGAGAATAGCGCCCTTTCCGTCGTCTCTTCGGATTTTCGATATGTCTGACCGCGATCAACTCTTCTCAGCGCCCATTGCAAAACTGGGCGACTGGACTTTTGACGAGCGCGTAGCTGAAGTCTTTCCAGACATGATTCAGCGCTCGGTGCCGGGCTACTCCAACATCATTTCGATGATTGGCATGCTGGCAGAACGTTTTGTTACGCCCGACAGCACGATTTATGACCTGGGCTGCTCGCTGGGCGCCGCCACCCTCTCGGTGCGCCGCAATATTCATGTCCCGGGTTGCCAGATCATCGCAGTGGATAACTCCCCGGCGATGGTGGAGCGTTGCCGTCGTCATCTGGATGCGTTTCGCGCTGATACGCCGGTGACGGTGCTGGAAGCGGATATCCGTGATATTGACATAGAAAACGCCTCGCTGGTGGTGCTTAACTTTACGCTGCAGTTTCTGGAGCCACCCGCACGTCTGGCTCTGCTGGAAAAAATCTGGCAGGGACTTAAACCCGGTGGCGCGCTGGTGCTGTCGGAGAAATTCAGTTTTGAAGATGCCGAAGTCGGTGAACTGTTGTTCAACATGCACCATGACTTCAAGCGCGCCAACGGCTACAGCGAACTGGAAATCAGCCAGAAACGTAGCATGCTGGAAAATGTGATGCTGACTGACAGCGTCGAAGCCCATAAAGCCCGCCTGAAACAGGCCGGTTTCTCGCACACCGAACTCTGGTTCCAGTGCTTTAATTTTGGATCTCTGGTGGCGTTGAAATGATCGACTTTGGCCGTTTTTATCAGCAAATTGCCGTAGGTCCACTGGCGAAGTGGCTGGAAGTTTTACCGGCGCAAATCAGCGAGTGGCAGCGTGAAAACCTGCATGGCCACTTCCGTGACTGGTACAAATCGCTGGAGTATCTGCCGCTGCTGGAGCCGCAAAAGCTCGACCTGCTGCATAGCGTCACCGCCGACCGCGATGACATCAGCGATCGTCATCGTCAGGGCATTGAGAAATTACTGCGTAACCTGATGCCATGGCGCAAAGGGCCCTATTTCCTCTATGGCACCCATATCAACACCGAGTGGCGTTCTGACTGGAAATGGGAGCGTGTCCTGCCGCATATATCCTCGCTGGCGGGCCGGACGGTGCTGGATGTTGGCTGTGGCAGCGGTTATCACATGTGGCGGATGATTGGTGCGGGTGCGCATCTGGTGGTCGGCATTGATCCGATGCAGCTCTTCCTGGTGCAGTTTGAAGCCGTGCGTAAGCTGCTCAACGATGATCGCCGGGCGCACATGCTGCCGCTGGGTATTGAACAGTTACCGGCGTTACAGGCATTTGATACCGTATTTTCGATGGGTGTGCTCTACCATCGCCGTTCCCCGCTGGATCACCTGTTACAGCTGAAAAATCAGCTGGTGAGCGGCGGTGAACTGGTGCTGGAGACGCTGGTCATTGAGGGCGATGTGAATCAGGTGCTGGTGCCCGGTGAGCGCTATGCGCAGATGCGCAACGTCTTCTTTATCCCCTCCGCCGAGGCGCTGAAAAGCTGGCTGGAGAAAAGCGGCTTTGTCGATGTACGGATTGTCGATTTCGCCCTGACCACCACCGAAGAACAACGTCGGACAGACTGGATGACCAGCGAGTCGCTGGCGGAATTCCTCGATCCCGATGATCCGAGCAAAACGGTTGAGGGCTATCCGGCTCCGCTGCGCGCCGTGCTGGTCGCCACCAAACCTTAAATCTCAGCGGCGAGACAACGCCAGTTTCGCCGCAAATCCAATAAACACGCAGCCGGTCAGGCGATCCATTACCCTTAATACCCGCGGTTTTTGCAGATGACCCGCAAAATAGTGACTGCCGCCGATTAACACGGCATTCCATATCAGCCCCAGCAGCATGTGTGCCAGCGCCATCAGCGTACACCAGAGCGCCACGGACGCCCCGGCCGGAATAAACTGTGGCAGGAAAGTGACGTAAAACACGCCCACTTTTGGATTCAGCAGATTCCCCATCAACCCCCGACTGAAGCAGGCCAGATAACCCTGCGACCTGGCAGGCTGTTCGTCCACGATGAGCGGTTGCTGATGCGGTTTAAGCAGTAGCCTGATACCGAGCCAGAGCAGCCAGGCCGCCCCCATCCACTTCAGCAGATTGTATGCAATTTCAGACGCCAGCAATAGCGCACCCAGCCCCAGGCCTACCGCCACTCCCCAGATCAGACAGCCCAGCGTCACGCCGAGCGCGCTGGCGCAGGCGCGCTGCCAGCCCTGCGCGATAGCGGTTCGCAGCACCAGTGCGGTGTCAAATCCGGGTGTGAGCGTCAGAATGGTTATCGCAAGCAGAAATGAAAAGAGCATCGCGCTCATCATGATTTCTCCGTTATCTCCATGAGTGTTCACGCAGCTTAACAGCTCCGGTGACCACAATCCTTTATCAACTGCCACTCTTCCCGAATTGTGCCAGACTGGATCAGGTTGATTCATTCATATCAGGGAGTTTTGATTATGAGTAAATTTATTTTTTCCTCACCCCGTAAATATGTACAGGGCGCAGGAGTGCTGGACGAGCTGGGAACGTATCTGACTGAACTGGGCGATCAGGCTTTTCTGGTGGCTGACAACACGGTCTGGACGTTGATTGGCGAACGGACGCAACACGCCCTGCATTCCGCTGGCGTGACATTCAGCTGGCAGCAATTTAATGGCGAAGCCTCCAGTAATGAGATTTCCCGACTCAGTGCGCTCGCAAAAAGTCAGGGCTGTAATGTGATTGTCGGCCTGGGCGGGGGCAAAACGCTGGATACGGTTAAAGCGGTGGCGGATGAACTTAAACTGCCGGTGGCTATCGTGCCAACCATTGCGTCCACCGATGCGCCCTGTAGCGCCCTGTCGGTCATCTATTCTGACAGCGGTGTATTCGAGAGCTATCGCTTTTACAGCAAAAATCCAGATTTGGTGCTCGTGGACACGGCAGTCTGCGCCAGTGCGCCAGCACGGCTATTTGCATCAGGCATTGCAGATGGACTGGCGACCTGGGTTGAAGCGCAGGCCGTGGCACGTTCGCATGCGAAATCAATGGTTAACGGTGATCCGACACTTGCCGGGCTGGCCATTGCCCGAGCCTGTGAAGAAACGCTTCTTACATGGGGTTACAGCGCCTATGTTGCCGTTTCCGAAAAACGGGTAACGCCAGCGGTGGAAGCGGTCGTTGAGGCCAATACGCTGCTCTCGGGACTGGGGTTTGAGAACGGTGGTCTGGCAGCCGCTCACGCGATTCATAATGGTTTTACCGCCATCGATGGCGATATCCACCATCTGACTCATGGCGAGAAAGTTGCCTATGGCACGCTGACGCAGATGGTGCTTGAGAAGCGTACGGATGAGGATATTGCGCGCTATATACGCTTTTATCGCTCAATCAATATGCCAACCACACTCCGGGAGCTGCATCTGGAAAATGAAAGCTGGGAGAATCTGGTGAAAGTGGGGGCGCTGGCAAACAGTGAGGGAGATACGCTGAAAAACCTCAACCCACACCTGTCACCCGAAGATATCGCAAATGCTCTGCTGGCACTGGATGCCTTTAGTCAGACCGTAAAATAGGTCAGGAGCGGGCGATCACCCGATCGCCTGTTACTCTTCTGCCGCAGGCTGGTTCCAGTACTCATATTTGTAGGCCGAACTGAGGTGGCGCTCGATAGTGCCACGCGTAAAGATCTCGGTCTCATGCAGATAGCTGAGTGTACAGTTGCCGACCTCATCCCATGACTGGCACTCATCAACCGACCGGATGGTGCTGAGTGGTGTGGTCTCGGTGCCGTTAAGTCGTACTTCACGCCATTGAGGATCATAGGTGTATTCGTCGGTGCCTCTTGCAGATGTGGTGCGCGTGACCAGACCTTTTGGGTTCCAGTGATAGTGAAATTCACCGTTGGTCAGCGGATCGCTGCCGCGCGCCACGCTCTTCTCCAGCCGTAGCTGGGGATCATAGCGATAGGTGATGTCGGTAAAGCCGCTTTTCCCCATGCTGGTAAATCTATCAGAGGCGCTGGTAATCGTGCCATGCCGGCCTTTCTGCCAGTTAATCGTTCCCTGTCGATTATCCACGACGACTTCCTTACCTTCTTTCAGCACTTTGACCAGATAGGCGTATTCCGCCACCCAGCCGCCCTGCACTCTGGCGATATGTTGCTCCATGCTGAGAATCACATTACGTTCGCTTTTATCGTAGCTGACGTCGGCGACGGTCAGATCGCCGCAGGCGTCAAACTGCCCCAGCACCCGCTTTTGCGAGTTCACATCTTTGCCAAACTCGCCCGCAATCACCTGCTTCACAGCGCCTTTCGCGTTTCCCCCCAGCAGAATAAGGTTATTGCTGTTTGCAACGGCCGCATTATTCGGGCTGCAGGCGCTGGCCGCTGCGCTTTCAGTCCAGGCAGTCAGCATCAGGCTTAAAACAAGAATCTGATTGCGTTTCATAGGGTAATTTCCAGGCGACGTTGCTTTCAGTGTAAACGCTGTGGTGATAAACAGCGCCAATCTTTGACGATTCCGGCCTGCAGTGCTTTAAATGATTAGAGAGGTGAAAAGGCACAAACGTCAGATATCATCTCCCCCTCACATCATGACAATGCCAGAGAACCCCGGAATAAGGTCACTGCACTTGAGAGGGCTTCAGACAAAAAGAACCCCAGCAAGAATACTGGGGTTTGGTACTTGCAAACACCACGTCAATAATCGGCGTGCTGCGCGGCAAAATCTGTTGTGATTCAGGCGACCCGAACGGTGCTCATCTGCATCACACTTTTCATCGCCTCAACGACATCGCCGTCTACACAGTAGCGGCTGAACTCATCGCTTTCGGCTTCAGAACACATGGAGACCCCCGCTTTGCGGTAGCGCATCGGCGACACCATCAGGCGACTGGCCGAGCTGTGAACTTCATCAATCCCCATGTCGAGAAACTTTTGCAGGTTGCTGAGACGAACCCCGGCACCCGCCATAATAATAGGACCGGTGCTGGCCTCATTTAGTTCCCTGAGGAGTGCAATTCCGTTTTCAGCACTGTGTTGCTGACCGGATGTCAGAATGCGCGCCACCCCCAAATCTGTTAATTCTTCCAGCGCTCGCTTAGGGCTGTGGCACAGATCGAAGGCGCGATGGAACGTCACTGACAGGCCGTCACACAGCGCCATAATCTGCCGCATCTGACCATGATGGATATGCGCGTCCTCATCAAGCATCCCAATGACCAGCCCCGGAAAACCCAGTTCGCGTATCAACGCCACATCCGATTTCATCGCTTCAAACTCGCGCGCGGTATAACAAAAGTCACCACCCCGTGGCCGGACAATAGGATGAACCGGGATTGAAACCTCGCGCCGGGCGGCATTCAGCATTCCTGCCGATGGGGTCAGACCACCCTCACGCGGTGCGGCACAAAGTTCAACCCGATCGGCGCCCGCCTGTTGTGCGGTCACGGCGCAATCCACGCCATAGCAGCAAATTTCCAGTGTGGTCATTCTCTTCTCCTTTACATGACTCTGGTTCAAGGCAGATTCATCAGTTAGTCTGGCTGCTGATATGAGTTTACCGGGAAAGTTAACTATGGCATTCAATTTCGACCAACGGATAGACCGTCGTCACAGCGATAGCCTTAAATGGAACAAATATGCGGACCAGGACATTCTGCCGTTGTGGGTGGCAGATACAGATTTCCGATCGCCTGACTGCGTTATCGATGCGATCAAAACCCGCGCCGGGCATGGCATTTTCGGCTATGGCGATACGCCGGTAGCGTTTCTCGACAGCGCAGTTGCGTGGCTCGCCTCACGCTATCAGTGGCACGTCAATCCGGAATGGATTGTGGTTTTACCCGGCGTGGTGAGTGGACTGAATCTCGCCGTGCGTGCCTTCACTGCGTCGGACGAGCTGACGATTTCTCCCACGCCGATCTATCCACCGTTTCGCGGAGCGGCAAAACTGGCAGAGCGAGGTCAGATCAATGTGCCTGTCACGTTGCAACAGGGGCGCTGGCTGCTGGATCTGGATGCAGCCGAAGAACAGACTGGGGGTAAAGAACGGCTGTTAATGCTGTGTAACCCGCAGAATCCGGGCGGCACGGTCTATCGCCAGGACGAACTACAGGCGCAGCTGGAATTCGCCCGGAAACACAATCTGATTGTCTGTTCCGACGAGATCCACAGCGATTTGCTACTGGAACCGGGCGTGCAGCACATTCCGTTTGCTTCGCTAAGTGAGGATGCGGCCCAGCGAAGTGTCACGCTGATGTCGCCCTCCAAGAGTTTCAATATCGCCGGTCTGGGTGCGTCCATCGCCATCATACCGAATGCTGAACTGCGCGCGCGCTTTAACCGGGTGCGACGCGGCATTGTGCCGGATGTAGATATTCTGGCCATCACCGCAGCAGCAGCAGCCTGGCGCGAAGGTGAGCCCTGGCTGAAGGCACAGAATGCTTACCTGCGCAGTAACCGGGACTGGCTGGTATCTCAGGTCAATAAAATGCCCGGTCTGTCAGTTGCCACGCCGGAAGCAACCTACCTGGCCTGGATTGATGCCAGCGCGCTGGGTGTGGCCAGTCCTGCCCTCTATTTTGAGAAGCACGGACTGGGCTTA